>Ga0272442_10011952_pt1 | contig 10542 bp, 9 predicted proteins | sample SSMForm2O_FD_200262 | JGI IMG/M metagenome (GOLD analysis project Ga0272442, IMG submission 200262) | Marine sediment archaeal communities from Little Sippewissett salt marsh, Falmouth, MA, United States - SSM-Form-2O | ecosystem: Environmental > Aquatic > Marine > Wetlands > Sediment ... | reverse complement strand
TGCCGGTATTCTGCGGCATCCCGGCGGATTTTCGCGCACCGGCCAATATCGTGGATACGGAAGCCATCCAGGGAATCAACCTGGCAGGAATCAGCAGTAATGACGGCAGCATTGATTATGACCGCGAGCGCAGTCTCTGCCGTGCAGGGGCGGGAATGAGCGCCTACCCGTTCAGGCCCGAATCCGGTGCTGGATTTTGCCTGAGAGGCCGGCAGATTTCCCAGTCGCCTGAAAATATCTATTTCGCCAGCCTTTCTGCTCTGATGCACGGGCTGAAAGGGTGGAACATCTACATGGCTGTGGAGCACGACCGCTGGACCGGCAGCCCAATCAGGCGGGACGGGCGGCCGAGAAAGGAATTGTACGACCTCTATCAGAAGATATACCGCATGCTGCGCGAGTCCCGGTTCCACGAATTCAGCAATTGCGCGCAGATAATATTCCTTTACAATCACGGCCTGGACCGTCTCGTGCATGCCATGGAGCAGGCAAAGGGGAAAGACCTTTTTCAGATTGACGAAGAGGTTTTTGCAGAGTCGATCGATTTCGGGTTCCGTTCCTCGCCGGAGGCCAGCCGCCTGTGGAGCGAACAAGTGCAGGCGTTGATGAGAGAGGTCGGTTTCGAGTGGAACTACGGCAACACCCGGCTGCCTGCCGGGAGGCTGGCCGATTACCGGGTCGCCGTTCTGTCGACAATCGATTTTTTCTACGCCGGGGAACTGGTCGCACTGCAGCAGTATGTTAATGCCGGAGGCACCCTTGTTTTCGGCCCGGAAAGGTGCAGCCTGAACCAGAGAATGAAAAGCGAACGGTCGATCATGCAGTTTTTCGACCAGGCAGTATCAGTGGATGATTATTTGACTGATTTATCTGCAGGCTCCGGCTCTTCAGGCGGAAACCTGATCTACATGGAAAGCCCGTTTCAGGTGGGTGATTTGCTCAAAGCCCTGGAGATAGAGCTCCCCTTTACCCGGTCCAATTCAAATCTCGACCTGACAGTCCAATGCTCGCAGGAGAACCGGAAAATGCTGTTTGTGGCCAATCCTTCAGCCAGGCAGCAGAAAAGCGACATCTTTTTCACCGGCAGCTACCGTTTCCGCAACCTGTGGAGCGGCGAGAGTTTTGAGAGCGAGGGGAAAATCAGGGTGAGCCTTCCTGCCTACGCGGTTGAAATCTGGGAGGTGAGCTGATGATTGCGCGGCGCATCCAGATAGTAGATATCGACCCCGGAGGATTCGCCAGTTTCAGCAGGGCGTTTCCACGCCTTTCGGCAATGCGGCCTCAGGCAATTCTCTGGCACGAGGAAGGCAATCCGCGCAGGCTGCTGATCAATGGCCGGGATACCAAGATCGGCTCGCTGCCGGTGAGAGATGCGCGTGAAACCGCAGCGGCCCTTTATCAAAGGCTTTCCGGCTCTGTGCGCCGTGTGGTTGTGACAGACATGGATCACTACGACAGACTTTATGCGGCTCAAAACCTGGTTCCGAAACCAGACGAGGAAAAATACCAGTACCTGGCACGGGTCAACGAGGTGGTTATCGCCCAGTTCAACGAACGCGTGGCAATTTACCCGCAGCCGGGCCTTGACCGGGGACCTGTAGGGTTCAGGCGGATGAGCGGGTTCGTGTCAAAGGAGATCCCTGAAGGCAATTGCCTGGTATTGGCTGTGTTTGACAGGGACTCCTCGCTCGAATTCAGCTTTGTGGCGCGAATCCGCTCCGGCGCGGCTGAGCTGGTCACTAGTTTCGACATGTGGGAGGACCTGCCTGAGCAGGCGCGTTTCACGGGTGAAAGCCTGGAGAGCGCGCTGGAGCATGTAGAAAAGACTCTTGGCCCCGTGGCTTGCGGCCTGTACCTTGAGAGCGGAGAATTCGAGCGGCTTTTTGACGGCCGGCGCCATGATTCGCTGCCCGGCCGGCTGGCTCGCACCTCCGGAACTCTGGGTTATTCGAGCCTGCCGGCTGCCCCGGAAGAGGCGTTTCTAAAGACCGCAGGGTTTTTCGCCTACGTTCCTGTATGGATACCGTAATCGAAAAAAGACGGGAATGGGTGCAATAAAATGCCCGCAGTTGTGGAAATCCCCCCTGACCCCCCTTTCATAAAGGGGGGATAATTTCCTCCTTCCATCAAAAGCGGGAATCCCCCTTGCCATGAGCGTGGTCAAGGGGAAAAGACATTTTTTGTTTTATATAGCAGGGGCGGTTCGCGAACCGCCCCTACGTTGTTTTATCCTCCTGCTGCCGGGTATCCGGGCCTATTATTTCTTGAAGCCGAGATCTTTCATCCTGGCCCCGTAGGGCTCGATCGGGCCCCACGCCGGCGAGGGCAGGGTCTGGTACCAGTAGGCCGTGGCGCAGACATCCTGGGGGGCCTCGAAATTGTCCCAGGTGTTCTCTTTCACATCCGGGTCGAACTTTTTGTGGGTTCTCACCAGTTCGGGGTAGTTCTCAACGCTGATATTCTCCCGGATTTCCTCAGTCATTGCGCCGGACATCTGCTGAATGTCCACCCGGATATCCTGGTGGAAGTAGACCGGGTCGGCAACGTGGTAGCGGTAGAAACCCCAGACCCCGTGGGACGAGGCTGTCAGCAGGCATCCCTGGTAGAGCTGGTTGAATGCTCCCAGCCCCCAGGCGCTGCCCACATAGTCCTCTGTGCCCGTGCCGACAAGGGTGGCCCACTCTTTATCGCCGTCAACATATATTTTCACCTCGCCCTCGCCGAACCAGACCGGTTCAGCATATTCGCCGATTGCCCGCAGTCCCACGTTGCAGCCCAGGAACCTGCCCCGGCCGGTTATTTTTGGCAGGATCTGGAAATCTTTTTTGGGCATGGTCGGGTTTTCCCTGCGGTAGCGGGCGTGGAAGTAGGCCGGGTCTTCGGGCAGCCTGTCCCCGATAGTATAGTTGATATCGAAAAAGAAGCCGCTGGATTGTTTCGGCGACTGGTTTTCTATCTCCACCCGCGCCTTCTTTTTGAAAGGCATGGGGATAAAGCAGTTAAACGAGCGGCCTTCCGGGTTGGAAAAGAGATACGATTCGAACCGGACCTGCCTGGCAAAGGGTATCCCGAAAAAGTCCTGCAACGGGGCCTCAACTGAGGGATATTCCTGGTCGTCCCAGTAGATCCGCAATACCATCCCTCTGAGGATTTCGGGCTCGCCTCTCACCGTGCACCAGATACGCCGGATCACTCCCGGCCCGTCGATCTCGGCGAGAGTGACTTTCTCGCCCGCATTGATAGCCCGTGAGGGCGCGCCTTTGCGGCCCTGGTTGGTTTTGCCGCCCTGGCCTTTCGCTCCCGTGATATTTTCGAACGAGATCCAGCGGCTGTGAACACCGTCAGGCAGATCGAAAAGCTCACCGGCGCTCAGCAGGCCGGTTCCGCACAGAGAAACGGCTAAAGTCAGTTTGAGAAAGCGGATAAGTCCTTTCATGGCCAACTCCTTTGCAAATAAATAATGCAACCGTGGAAAGGAAAAAACTTGCCGGTTCGGATTAGTTGCGGGTTATTCTGTTAGAGGCCTAAAGATAATTAAACTCGGTCTGACAAACAAATCTCTTCTAAGGGCTGAAAAAACATACTTTCTTGTTTTAAAGCGAAAAAGTTAATATACTCGGAGTGACACGGAGATTTGTTCAGCGAGAAGAACTCTCATTGTCCAGCAATGTCTTTTTTTCAAACAAAAAAATGAACCGGCCGCGGTTATTGATGGTCTTACTGTTTGAAAGAAGATAAAGGTAAAGAATTTAAATGGATGAACCTTTTGCAGAGAGCGGCTTTGGGGATGAAAGTGTTCTGGTCCTGGAGCTTAAGCGGAACAACCCTGAAGTTATAGATCAGGTAGTTGAACGTTACACCAAACCGCTTTTCGCCTTTATCGTGCGCATAGTCGATAATCAGGCCACTGCGGAGGACATCTTTCAGGACACATGGGTCAGGGTGGTGCGCAATATCGGTTCTTTTCGCGGCGATTGCCGGTTTTCGACCTGGCTTTTTCAGATTGCCCTGAACCTTTGCCGCAACCAGATGCGCTCCAGGGCGCGAAGAACTTTTGTCGACATCGAGGAGGCCACGTACCTGGCCGAGGATCCCGAGGTGGACGGCATGAAAATACTTCAGGCACAAAAGATACGCAGGCTGGTAGCCAGCCTGCCGCCTAAAATGAGAGAGGTGATTGTGCTGCGCTACTACCATAGCAAAACCGATATAGAGATAGCCCAGGTGACCGGTTTGCCGTCGGGCACGGTAAAAAGTCGCCTTCACCGGGCCACGGAGTTACTGCGCAGTAAAATCGAGAGCGCCGAATTAACGGTGCCAAGCGCGGAGGTGGAATAATGAATAGAATCAGCGATGAACAGTTGCACAAACTGCTGGGACAATTCACTGTCAGCGGCCCGGGCCCCGAACTGGTGGCCGAGACCAAAAGGCTGATGCGCCGGGAGATGGCTGTTCAGGCCGCACCGGTCAGAAAAGGACAGACAGGAATGATCCTGGCGATGAGTGCATTCGTGCTTTTGATCTGTTTCAACCTGTTTTATGTGGCCACAGTGGGCACCCTGCTCAAGCGCTTGCTGCCCGGCTCGTACGAGGTTTATCTGAACCATTCGATGCTGGGTATTTCCGCAGCGGCTGCGGCAATGGTCTGCGGCATGGCGGTCATGGTCTTTTTCAAGGCCTTTCAGCCCCAGAGAGCTTTGAGCCACTGATCTTTCGAAACGGATCATACTTGAAACAGGAGTTCGAGACAGGCCGCCGGATGAAGGCAGGTATCGAGTCTGATTCCAGGTGTTCAGCCGGCGCACTGGTTTCCCGTTCCGGAGGAATATAAAGTAAAGCCATTCACTGCGTATAGATTTGAAAGGAGATCACTCCTATGGAAAACGAGAACATGAAAAAATGTCCATACTGCGCCGAGATGATCAAGGACGAGGCTTTAAAATGCCGCTACTGCGGCAGCATGCTGGATAACAAGGGGGCGGATTTCACTCTGAAAGCTCCCCAGGGTTACTGGCACCGCGTTGATCAGGGCAAAAAGATTGCCGGAGTGTGTACCGGCATAGCGGCCCAGTTCGACGCCCCGGTGCTGATCCTGCCGCTCAGGGTGTTTTTTGTAGTATCCACACTGTTCTACATGTTCGGTCCGCTGGTTTATATCCTGCTCTGGATACTGATGCCTGCGCCTGTGGACAGGCCCGGCGCAACCACTTACGCTGCTGCTGCACCCGGCGGCACAACGGCTCCGCCGACATATTCACCGCCGGCGGTGGATCGTTACCCGGGACAGCCGGTTTCAGCACAGGATGCAGCCCCCCCCGTCGAGACTCCCGCAGGTGAGAGCGGCCAGGTGAAAGAAGAAAAGGAGGAAGGCGTTGTGGATCTGAGCGAGCCCGGGGAGAAAGAGGATAAAGCAAAATAATCTCAGGCTGATCGCTCTGGTTCGCAGCTCCTTAATGACTGCAGCTTTCACTTTGATCGCCTTTGAGCGACATGAGTTGTCGAAAATGAACCGGTTGGCAGGCTCACCTGCTGATTCCGGAAAGAAAGGATGGTCATCAGGATGGGCGCACTGATTACGATAGCCGTTCTGGCCTTTGTCGGATTCATTCTGGTCATGTGCGGAATTTTTACCGCTGGCGTGGTTGTCGCAGCTGTCGGGCTGTCACTGTTTTTCGGTTTTCTGGGCGTGGTGGCGGATTCGATAGTCTCCGGCCGCTGGTTTATCCTGATTGCGGTAATAGTCTTCGCAGTGATCCTTTATTTCGCAGATAAGCGCAGGAAAGTACGGAGGGTGTAACAGAGCCAGACTTAATACACCCTCCGCTCCAGGCGTTTGACCGCAAATCTCACACTCTTACCGTTTCATCCTTTTCCGCTGACTCGAGAATAGCAAGAATCACTTCAACATCGTGGGCGCAGGATTCAGCGCTTACCCCGGGCGGTTGTCCGCTTGTCAGCGCGCGGTGGAAATCGATCAGTTGAAGGTAGTAATCGTCTTCATTCTCGAAAGGCACTTTTCGCGTTTTGCCGTCGGCGGAAATAGCTGTAATCTCCGAGTCGCTCACCAGCAGGCTTCCCTGGCTGCCGAATATTTTCAACCTCCCGGAGGACTGGTCCCTGGTGCGCCAGCCCATGTTCAGGCTCGACAGCACGCCGCTTTCGTGTCTGAGCAGGGCGAACGCGGTATCCACCTTGCCCAGCGCCGGTTCCATCGAGAGGGTCTCCCCTTTGACCGAGGCGACTTTTCCGGCTGTCATCTGCAGCACGTGCACGAAATGCACGCCGCCGTCCAGCACGTAGCCCCCTGGAAAAACGTGCTTTGTACGCCAGGTCGTTTTGGCGTATTTATTCGATAAATCCATAAAATTAAACACGTTCCAGTTTATGGCGCACAGCTTGCCGAGGGCACCCGCTTTGACCAGCTCGGCCGCTTTGGCGAAAGCCGGCATATAGTGGATATCCTCGGCAACCATGTAGGCAACGCCGTATTCTGCCGGGATTTTCACCGCGGCCCGGGCTTCCTCTTTGCTCTGACCGATCGGTTTTTCGCACAGCACATGCTTGCCTGCAGCCGCAGCCGCCCGGCTCACCGGGTAGTTCAGCTCGATCGGCAGGCAGATCAGCACAGCCTCGACCGAGGCCTCCTGGAGCATGCGCTCCCAGTCCTGCCAGATACTTTGCTTTCCCAGCCCGAGTTCTTTGGCCAGGACTTCGGCCTTGGGCCTGCTGCGGTTGCACAGAGCGGTTACTGTGAAACGGTCCGTAAGGCGTTTCAATGCGGGCGCGTGCGCTTCCCGGGCGATAATCCCGCAGCCGATTATTCCGAGGTTGATTTTCTGCATCTTGATCTACTCCGTCAGGTTTATTTGCTGTTTGCCGGGGTGCAGGTCGATTTTTCTTCCGTGCCAGATGAATTCCCCGTAAAGGTTCTCAGGCAGTGTTATTTCACCGGAAATACCCGTGCCGCCTCTTTTTTCCAGGGTGCAGGCGATTTTCCCGCCGGGATGGGGAAATACCGCAGCGATCTTTTTCAGCCTGCCGGGGTGGGGCGCTATTCTGACCCGCTTGAATCCCGGCGCTGAGGGTTCGATCCCGCAGACCACGGCCAGGAAATCGTATAGCGGGCTGGCGCTCCAGGCATGGCAATCAGAGCGCGTGGGCTCCGGGGTCTCGGCAAAGGTGGTCAGTCCGGTTTGGATCATCTCGTGCCAGGGCCCGAGAAGATCGAGGTAGCGCTCGCCCAGGCCGACTTTTTCCAGAGCGCGCATCAGGTAAAAACGGTAATAGAATGTGCACTGGATAAGGTCTTTCTCAGTGATTATTTTCTCGAAAAGCTCCTGCTGCCGCTCTTTGCCGATCAGATCCACCAGGATCGCCATGATATTGGCGTGCTGGCTGAACTCTTTTTTCTCTGGCGTCTCGGCGAACAGGCCGCGTTTTTGGCTCCAGCAGTGTTTTTCAACCGCAGAGGAGATTTTCTCCGCCAGCGAGCGGTAGTGTTGGGCCTCACCCGGCTTGCCGAACTTTTCAGCCAGCTCCCCGGCGTAGTGCAGGGCGTAGACGAACTGGAGGCTGATTACCGAGGTCTCGCCGTCGTCCGCACCGGGGCATACTCCGCTGTCGTATTCCACGGACCAGTCCACGAAATTCCACCAGGGCATGTTCCCCAGCAGGCCGTTGGATGTCAGGTGTTTTTCGAACCAGCCGATCACGCTGCGCACCCCGGGCATGAAAGAGCGTACGAATTCTGTATCGTCCCGGTGCATCCAGTAATCGTGCACCATGGCGATCCAGAACAGCGAGTAAGGCGGGATCACCTGAGTCACGTAAGACGGGTAGCGGCTCTGGGTCAGGCCGTCGGGGATGCGGGAGTCGTCGAACTGGGTGATCGCTTTGCGCATCAGGCGGTCGTCCCCGGAAACATACAGCGAGATCAGGGCCTGGATCCGCGTATCGCCCGCATAGTTGAGCTGTTCGTAATACGGGCAGTCGAAATAGGTTTCCCCGGCACAGAGCCGGGCGGTGCGCCAGCCGATTTCCCAGATCCGGTCCAGGGCGGGGTCGTCGCCGGAAAAAGAGGCGTTCTGCAGGAAAGGGTATCCCACGAACCGGGAGCGGAAAGAATCTATGGTGAGCGGCTCCCCGGCGGTCTGCACATCGAGCTGAATGTAGCGAAAGGTTCTGAACCAGAGAGTGGTGAAAAGCCTGTTTTTCCCGCCGTCTGGCGTGAATTGGTCCGCATAGCCTGTTAGACGCATCCCGTCGATCCTGTCCCGGTGGGCTTTTTGGTTCTGGTCATCCACCAGGGCCTCGGCGTAGGTGATCGAAATTTCGGCGTCCCTGCCGCCGCTGAAAGTGATTTCAGGGTAAGCGGCGGTCAGATGAGTCTGGTCAAGCAGCAGGGTCGCTTTCGAATTTCCCGGGATCACGAGTTTATTCCCCTGGCGGAAAACGTTCTCCTCCGCTTTTATCCCGGAGGCTCTTCTCAGGACAGGGGAGGCCTGGAGCTTCTTTTCCAGCGGTGGAATCATCCGGGGAACCAGGTGCCAGTGCGATTCCATCCAGCGGTAACCTCGGGGCGTGGCGGGGGATACGCTAACAGCCTGTTTCCAGGCGCTGTGGTCGAAAGCCGGCTTCTTCCAGCCCCAGGGATATTTTTTACCGTCCACCCTTTCTGTCGGGCCGACTACCGTGAAATCGCCTGTTGTGGCTGCGCTTACCGGGATCGGAGAATAAGCCATGTTTTCGGCCACTTTCCAGGTGCTGTCCGTGTTGACCGCCGCTTCGAGCTCCGAGCCACCCTGCACCAGGAATGCGGTCTCGTAGCTCATCTGGGCCCACGGAAGGTGCTCGCCGAAATTCCAGACGACCGCCGACAGCAGGTTTTCCCCGGAAGCCAGGTAGGGAGCTATATCGAAAGTTTCGAACCGCCAGTGCCAGAGATCGCCGCGCGCGGGGCCGTCACCCGCCTCCTGACCGTTCACATATAGCTTGTAGCGGTTGTCCGCAGAGACATGAATAATGAATTTGTCCGGTTTTCCGTCCAGGCTGAACTTTTTACGGAAATGGAACACTCCGTAGGAGGTTCTGTCCCGGTCGGGACAGGAAATCCAGACTGCATCCCACTGCCTTTCAAGCATGTCGGGTGAAACAGGAATATCGCCTGGGCGGATACTCGCCAGGCAGAAAAGGGGGGTGAGAATCAGCAGGGAAAGCGCGATTAACTTAGCGGCCATTTTGAACCCCTGTTAACGTGAGAATAGGACAAATATCAGCGCGGTCGGGCCCCGGTTGATTTCAGGGTGAAGGCAGGCTGAAGCCGGTCATGGGTTCGACAAGTGATGTTTTACGGTTCTGGAGGATATAATATACGGCAGGCAGTTTGCGGACAAGATTTTTCCTTCTGGCTGGCGATCCCTGGCGACGGTATTCCCGGAAAGAGGAGGCGCAGGCAAATTACGGGTAATGATTGTCCGGTCTGCACCAGATATTTTACAGGATCGCCTGTTTTCCGGCGCATGATTCTTGATTCAAGCCGGATGAAATGATAATTTGCTACCAGAGTCCGGAATCCGGCCTGAGAAAAACACCCAGGATTTATATAAGCGATATTCGGAAAGGCAGTGTTTTGGAACTATCCCTGTTCGGAGGTTTCCGTGCCGGCACTGTGTTTCTCACCATTCCTCTGTGTCAACTTCCCGTTTCCTGCTGCGCTATTCTATTTCCTTAATTCGGAAACTCAGTTCCCGGATGGACCTTGCCCGGCAGATCGAAATCCGGGCAGGCTGACTTATGCTTTCCTCCGGGGTGAACATTATAAAACCGGCAAACTCCCGGCTGCGATAATCAGTAATTCGGATAACAGGAATAAAAAAGGCCGCCCTTTTGGGGCGGCCCTCAGGCAGGTACCGGAGGTCTTCCTGATACCCGGATCGCTGGGGATCAATTTTATAACATCACTGCAGGCAAGGCAACCAGAGCAAAATAGATAGTCAGGCAGGTAACTATGTTGCATGCGATTTGAATTCTTTCACGGTTAGTCATTTTATCCTCCAGGTTGTTTGATTTCTTTTTAAGTGGCTTCTGCTTTATAGGACGCTTTGAAGCTGGAAACGGTTTCAAAAATGAGCTGGCGGGGGAATTGCATTTTTTGGCATGGAAGTTTTTGATAATCGATTTTCGAGTTTTTTCTCAGGAGGCACGGCCGTGGAAAGATGGGGGAATCCTGTTTGCCTGTCGATCCGACAAGCGCTCTGTGCGAGCGGTGTCATTGGAATCCGCTCTCCGGCATAGCTCAGATGGATGAAGGAAGACAACGAGGGGGGATAAGTACACTTGCCGGCACAGCTTTGAATACACCTATAATTATTTTTAGAGTGCAATTTAGATGCGGCTGTAATAAATTGAGATTGACCCGCAGAAAGACCTTTTACGGCAACATTAATTCAAACTCGGAGGGAATTAATGAATAACCAGAGGGTAAAATGCGGATTTGTTATGAGCATGATTTTTACCGGCTTGACCTTGATAACTTTTGGCTCC
>Ga0272442_10011951_pt1 | contig 10544 bp, 10 predicted proteins | sample SSMForm2O_FD_200262 | JGI IMG/M metagenome (GOLD analysis project Ga0272442, IMG submission 200262) | Marine sediment archaeal communities from Little Sippewissett salt marsh, Falmouth, MA, United States - SSM-Form-2O | ecosystem: Environmental > Aquatic > Marine > Wetlands > Sediment ... | reverse complement strand
GGCTGGGCAACGTCTACATCGACGCCGGCGATATGCCTCGCGCGGAGGGCGCTTACAAGCGAGCGATCGAGATCGAACCGTACCACGCGAACGCGCTCAACAATCTCGCGGTGGTCTACAAGCGGCAGAAGCGAACGGCGCTCTTCATCCGGACGTACCGGAAAGCGATGCGCGAGGCCGGCAGGACGCAGGACGCGAGGAGCCGCGGCGGACGGCGTAGACGATGGCTGCATCGAGACGTATGGCTCGTGGTCGTCCTTTGCCTCGTCGCGGTCGTGGTTCTGTGGTTCTTGCGGAAGGGCTAGCTGAGGCTGGAAGCAACCGAAAGCGGGGAACGGAGAGAAAGGGAGGATGCAGCATGAATCCGCAGGGCAATGAGATCTACGAGAAGCTCGCGGCTCACCTCGACACGCTTCCGGATGGGTATCCGCCGAGTTCGACGGGCGCGCATCTGCGGATTCTGGAGAAGCTCTTCACGCCCGAGCAGGCCGAACTCGCGGTCCATCTGACACTGAAGCGTGAGACCGCAGAGCAGATCGCCGAGCGGGCGGGCCGCTCCGCAAAGGACGTCGGCGAAGAACTCGCGGTGATGGCAAGGAAGGGGCTGATCCTCTCCGTCGAGCGTGCGGGCGAGGCGCCGCTCTACCAGGCCGTGCCGTTCGTCGTCGGGATCTTCGAGTTCCAGGTCAACGATCTCACGAAGGAGCTCCTCGCGGACCTCGTGGAGTACGACCAGACGTCCGGGCCGAGGCCGCGCGTCAGATCGATTCCACAACTGCGGACGGTTCCGGTCGAGGTCAGTCTCGAATCGCACACCGAGGCGCTTCCGTACGAGCGAGCGGAGGCGTTGGTAAACGCCCACGACCGCTTTGCCGTGGCTCCGTGTCTTTGCCGCACGATCACCCGGATGTGGGGCGAAGGATGCGACGCGCCGCTGGAGACGTGCCTGTTCTTCGGGGACTGGGCCGACTTCTACGTCAACACGGGGCGAGGGCGCAGAATCGGTCGCGACGACGTGATGGACGTTCTCCGAACGGCGAACGAGCACAATCTCGTCCTGCAGTCGAGCAACACGAGAGAGTCCGTCGTCATCTGCTGTTGCTGTGGCTGTTGCTGCGGCGTCCTCGGTCCCCTGAAAGCGCTCGAGAACCCCGGGGACGAGGTCGCCAGTTCGTATCGTGCACAGTATGACGAAGACGCGTGCGTCGGATGTCACACGTGCGTGGAGCGCTGCCAGATGGATGCGATCGCGCCCGACGGAGAGAGGATCACCTTGGCGGTGAAGCGTTGCATCGGATGCGGGCTGTGCGTCGCGACCTGCCCCAGCGGGGCCCTTCAGCTTGTCCGGCGAGAAGGGAGCGAGGGGCCGCCCGGCGATATCGACGAGATGTGGAACGTGATCTGTAGGGACCAGGTTGGCGAGAAGCGAGACGGATGCTGATGCGTCGGTGTCCCTCGCTTCCCCGAGGTAACTGAGGCAACGGAGGTTCGGCCGTGCCGACGATCGAGCGTGCAGCGAACTACGAGGATCTGAGTCACCGGGCCGCGCGTGCCCTGTATGACTTCATCGAGACGACGCCGTCCGGTGTCCTTGCGCTGCCAACCGGGAAGACGCCTGTCGGAGCGTACGACAGGCTCATCGAGAAGTTGGAAGCGCGGCCGCTCGACTGCTCTCGCGTCTTCCTCGTGGACATCGACGAGGTCGTCGGACTCCCCGTCGACCACCCCGGAAGCTGTGCGGCGATCTTGCGACGGCAGCTCGTCGACCGGCCTCCGTTCTCGTCGTCGGCTCGTCGACTCCTCGACGGTGCAGCCGCCGATCCGGATGAAGAAGCTCGGTGCCATGAGGAGGAGATCCGGCGTCGGGGAGGCCTCGGTCTCGCGGTTCTGGGCATCGGCGTGAACGGACACATCGCACTGAACGAGCCCGGCACGCCGTTCGACTCGGGCGGCCACGTCTCGGTTCTGGCGGAATCAACGATCAGGCGGTTGCCGACGGGAGGATCGTCCGGCGCCGAGCGCCCGACGTTGGGCCTGACTCTGGGAATCGAGAGCCTGCTCGCGGCGCGGCGGGTGCTGCTGTTGGCGAGCGGCGAGGCGAAGGCCGAGATCCTTCAGACGGCGCTCAATGGGGTGGTCACGGAGTCGGTGCCCGCCTCGGCGCTTCAGAGGCATCCCGACCTCCACGTGATCGCCGACGAGCCGGCGCTGTCCCGCTGGAGGCCGAAGGAGTGAGGACTCAGGAGATGAAGACCGCGAAAGGACCCGCCGGAAGGCCGCTCAAGATCGGCGTCATCGGAGGTGGGAGCACATACACCCCCGAGCTCGTAGAGGGACTCCTTCAGCTGGAGAAATCGGTTCCGATCGAGCGGATCGCGCTGATGGACATCGACGAGAGGCGGCTCGAAGTCGTCGGGGCGCTCGCTCGGAGAATGGCCGACGCGTCGGATTCCCGCGCGGCCGTGGACTTGACGAGCAGTCGCGAGGACGCAATCCGGGATGCCGACTACGTGCTAACCCAGATTCGCGTCGGCGGAGTGGAGGCGCGTATTCGGGACGAGCGGATCGCGATCGAGCACGGCGTCATCGGCCAGGAGACCACCGGCCCAGGCGGCTTCGCGAACGCTCTTCGAACCGTCCCGGTCGTGCTCGAGATCGCCGCCGACGTGTCGCGCGTGGCGCCGGGCGCTCGACTCATCAACTTCACCAATCCGTCCGGGATCGTCACGGAAGCGCTGTCCAAGCACTCGGACCTCGATGCCATCGGCCTGTGCAATGGTCCGATCTGGGCGGAGCGAGCGATCTCGGATCTGATGGGCGTCGAACCCGGGCAGCTGCACATGGAGTGGGTCGGGCTCAATCACTTGAGCTGGATCCGCGGCGTACGGGTCGACGAGCGGGAGATCATCGAGGACGTGATCGAGAAGGCGATCGACGGCGGGTTCCTCGCTCAGTTCTCGCCGCGCCTGCTGCGATCGTTGCGGATGCTGCCCAGCTACTACCTCGATTACTACTACAACACGGCGCGTGTCCTGGAGGCACAGCGGGCCGCGGGCAAGACGCGCGGCGAGGAGGTGCGCGAGATCGAGCGCCGGCTTCTCGCCGCGTACGCTGATCCCGAACTCGAAGGCAAGCCGGCCGAGCTGGCGAAGCGCGGCGGAGCCCACTACTCCACCGCGGCGGTGTCGCTGATTCGCGCGCTTGAGCTCGAAGAGGACGAGCAGATCGTGAACGTCCCGAATGAAGGTGCAATCGTGGAGCTTCCTACCGACGTGATCGTGGAGGTTCCGTGTACGATCTCGGGAGGAGAGGCGCGCCCGCAGCCGTGTCGGCCTCTTCCGGCTGCGATCCGCGGACTCATCCAGGCGGTGAAGGCGTACGAGGAGCTGGCCATCCAGGCGGCCGTCGAGGGGTGTGAGGAGACCGCCGTCCTGGCACTCCACGCGCACCCGCTCATCCCCACTTTCGACATCGCCGAGTGCATCTGGGAAGACATCAGACGGGCGCACGCGCGCTACCTGCCGCAATTCGGCTGAGGAGCCGATCGGAGGACAGACTCGTGGACTGTGTCCTAGGCGTGGATGGAGGGAACTCGAAGACCGTGGCCGCTGTCGCCACGACGGAAGGCCGCATTCTCGGACTCGCTCGGGCCGAGGGCAGCAACCACGAGCGGATCGGGTTCGATGAGACCGAGCGCCTGCTCGAACGGGTCACTCGCGGGAGTCTTGCCCAAGCCGATGTGGAAATGCCCATCGCCGCCGCATTTTGGGGCCTCGCGGGGGCGGACGTGGAGTCCGACTTCGCCGCGCTTGACGCGATCGTGGCGCGAGTGGGCGTCGCTCGGACGAACGTGGTCAAGAACGATCTCTCGGCCGCGATGGCGGCGGGGCTGTCGCGGACCTGGGGTGTCGGGATCGTGTTCGGAGCGGGCTTCAGCAGCGGCGGAATCGGCCCGGACGGCCGCGAGATCAAGATGCCCTCCATGGGTGCGGTCACGGGGGATTGGGGCGGCGGAGAGGTTCTCGCGTTGGAGGTGCTGCGGCTGGCGCATCGCAGCTACGACGGGCGCGGGGAGAAGTCCCGGCTCGAGGCGGGGACGCTTGCCGTCCTGGGACTGGCGTCGTTCGAAGAGCTGCCGGCGCGGATCCGAGATGAGAGTCTCGACTGGGAGGCGGCGCGGGCCGCGCTGCCTCCGCTTCTTTTCGACGTCGCGGACGAGGGCGACAACGTTGCCCGCGACCTCATCGTGCAGGTCGGCGAGGAGGTCGGAACGACGGCCGTCGCCCTGATCACGCGGCTCGGACTTCATGATACGGACGTCGAGGTCGTCCTCGGCGGGTCGGTCTTCCGGGGAAGGGGCTCGCTGCTCCTCGAGACGATCCGAAACGCGATCGTCGCGTCCGCCCCGGACGCGCAAGTGATCCTTCCCGATCTCCCCCCCGTTGCGGGCGCCGTGTTCGAGGCCATCCGAAGTCTCGGGATCGAGGTCGACGATCGGATTCGCGGGAACGTGCGAGAGAGCCTCCCTGAGGGCGGGTGAGACGCGGTCCGGCGAACTCCTAGCCGGACCGGAACTGCGGTAGGAATTCGGCGTGAGCTGCCAGCATCTCGTCGCAAAGCTTCTCGGCCACCTCGCGTGACTGCAGCCAGGGGTGCGCCATGAGCGCCCTGACGACCAGCGTCCGCTGGCCGGCGAGGGCGGCATCCACCGTCAGCTCCTGCCAGTTCAGCAGCGCCTGAGTCAGTCCGACGACGGATCTCGGCATCTCTCCGACGCGAAGCGGCTGGACGCCGCCGCCGTCGACAACCGCCGGCACCTCGACGATGGATCCGGCGGGCAGGTTGCCGACTGCTCCGGTATTGGGCGTGTTGACGTGGAACTCTCTCGCACGGTTCGTGGAGATCGAGACGATGAGATCGACCGCGAGGTCCCCGTGCGCGGTGTGCGTGTGGTGCCTTGTCTCGTCGAGCTCGATCGGGATCTGGCCGTTCGCCATCGTCTTGAAACCGGCCCATTGCTCGGACAGCTCGTTCATGAACCAGGTGAAGATCGTCTCCTCCCGACGGCAGTCGGCCAACGCTTGCGGGTAGTCGAAGTACTGGTAGAGGTAGCCGCTGATCGCAGGGAAGACGCCGAGTCGGTCCATCGCCCACGTCGCGAACTCCCCTTTCCTGTTTTCCGCGAAGTGCGCGCGGATCATCGGGTAAGCGTCGCGGCCGTCGATGGTCACCTCCGTGACCCAGGTGTGGTGGTTGACGCCGGGCGCGACGACTCGGACGGTCTCCTTCGGGGTGCCGAGGATCTCCGAGAACTCGATCGGAAGGTGGTTCCCGCCGCCGTCGCAGACGGGGATGCACTTGACGGTGCTCCTCCGGCGGATGGCATCCGCGACGAAGTTCGTCGGGTTGACGTAGTTAATCAGCCACGCGTCCGGGCAGCGCGCTTCCATTGCCGCGCAGAGATCGAGCATCTGAGGGATCGAGCGGAGCGCGAAGAACGTGCCCCCCGGGCCGGTCGTCTCCTGACCGATGAGGTCGTACTTCAGCGGGATGGTGTAGTCCTGTCTCGTCGCCGCGAATCCGCCGGCTCGGAAGTTCGCCAGCACGAAGCCGGCGTCCGCGAGGGCGTTCTCGAGATCGGTCGTGGAGGTGAGCGTCAGGCGGACGCCCGCCTCCTCGATCATCCGCTTCCCGAGCTTGGCGATGATCGCCATGTTCGGCTCGGCGACGTCCATCAGCGCGATCTCGCTGCCGCCGAGTGACTCCGCTTCGCGGATGAAGGCATGCAGAATCCCAGGCACGTACGCGCTTCCGCCACCGATGATGGCGATCTTCTGCTGAGCACCCATCCTGCCTGCCTTCGCCTCTCGAACTAGAGCCCCGCGCCGTCGAGAACGGTCGGAACCTGCTTCTCCCAGCCGAGCGGCATGATGTGAACTCCCTGACAGAGATCCACGACATCCTTCACGATCTTCGCGGCGATCTCGACCGATTTCGCCGGGCGCTCCTCCTTGGGTGCGGCGGCCATCTCGTCGATCAGAGCCTGCGGTACGTTGACCCCGGCGATGTTGGCGTTCATGAATCGAGCCATCCCCGCCGATTTGAGGAGGATGATCCCCGCCATCACCGGAACGCCGAACGTCTTTGCCCGCTCCATGAAGCGGGCGAACGCCTCGACGTCGAAGATCGCCTGCGTTTGGAAGAACGCCGCGCCCGCCTCGACCTTCTTCTCCATCTTGATCAGCTGCGGCCCGACCGGATCGGCGTCCGGCGTGACGACGGCGCCGAGGCAGAAGTCTGTCCTCCCGGCGAGTTCGTTCCCCTCCATGTCGGCGCCGGCGTTGAGGCCGCGCGCCGCGGCGAGGAGCGAGACCGAGTCAAGATCGAACACGGGCTTCGCACCGAGTGCATCGCCGAGTGAGACGTGATCCCCGGTCAGGCAGAGGACGTTCTCGATTCCGGCCGCCCAGGCGGAGAGAAGGTCCGACTGCAGCGCGATTCGGTTTCGATCGCGACACGTCATCTGGAAGACCGGCTCGATCCCTCGACCCTTCAGCTGCTGCGACGCAACGAGAGACCCCAGGCGCATCACCGAGGACTGTTGGTCGGTGATGTTGATCGCGTCGACGCGCGAGCGGAGGAGCTCGGCGTTCTCGTGCATCTCGGCGAGATCGGTCCCCTTCGGCGGCGCAACCTCCGAGGTGACGACGAGCTTCCCGTCTGCGAACAGGTCGGAGAGCTTCATCGCGCCACCTCCTCGTCGTCCGCGATGTCGATGGCCCATCGCCTCGTTCCGCGCAGCTCTTCCGGCGGGCGCATCTTCGCGTGGTCTTTCACAAGAACCGGCGCCGAGCGGAGGAGGTCGAGCCTGCCTTGCCGCTCGAGGCGCTCGTAGATGACCTCCCACGCGCAGCGGCGAACGTCCGGCTCGACTTCGCAGCGGCCGTCCTTCGCCCCGCCGCACGGACCGTTGACCAGCTGCTTGGCGCAGGCGGTGAGCGGGCAGATCCCGCCGGTGTACTCGAGGAAGCACTGGCCGCACTCCTGGCAGCGCTCCTCTCCCTGCCACTCGCCACGGATCCCGCCGAGCGAGATCGTGTCGCAGGCCGGATGGACAGGGAGGTCGGCGACGGTCGCCGTCGCCTGGATCCCGATGCCACAGGTCGAGACGACGATCGAATCGGCCTTCTCGAGGGCTTCCGCGTATGCCCGAAGTCCGGTCCGGATCAACGCTTTCTGGCAGAGGAAGTCGACCACCTTGTGGCCGGTGACTTCGAACCCGCGCTCGGCCAGCTCCTTCTCGAGCTCGAGGAGCTCGGCCTCCCCTCCGGTTCCGGAGGCGGCGGCGCAGCCGTCGCACCCGAGGAGGAAGACGGCCTTCTCTCCGGTCACGAATCCGACGATCTCGTCAATCGGTTTGCGTTTCGTTACGAGCATGACGACCCCTTTAGCTCTCGTTTCACGATCTCGATGACGCGCGGAACGCAGGCGGCGACGGACGACGTCAGGCCTTCGCCCCAATCGATGGTTTCCGGCTCGATCCCGAAGATCACGATCTCCGGGTCGGCTTCTCCCGTGACGGTCCGAAGGATTTCGATGAGCCCCATGTCATGACACGATCGAAGCCCGATGCCGGCGTCGGCGGCTTCCTTCGGCGTCAGCCGGTAGACCGTTCCCGGGGCTCCGCCGAGTTGCGCCGCGTCGACGATGATGAGCCGTTCGGCCGACGTCAGTGCGTACGCGGCGTCCGCAGACGTGCCTGCGTCGGCGAGGGCGACGTCGTCCGGCAGCCGGCACTGCTCCATCTCTCGGATCACGTGCACCCCGACCCCGTCGTCCCGCATCAGCGTGTTTCCCACACCCACAATCGTCGTGCGCATGGGAGCCTCAGCCGACCGCGACGCGGCCGATCGGTCGGCCGCGCGGCGTGACCATGTGCACGGCACACGCGAGGCACGGATCGAACGAACGGACGATTCGGACGATCTCGAACGGGTTCTCCTCGTCGCGGATCTTCGTTCCGACGATTGCCTGCTCGGCCGGTCCGGGCTGCTCTCGATCGTCCTTCGGAGAGCAGTTCCACGTGGTCGGGACGACGCATTGGTAGTGGTCGATGACGCCGTCCTTGAGCCGGACCCAGTGGCCCAGGGCCCCGCGCGGCGCGCCGGTGAGGCCGACGCCTTCGCCTTCGTCCGGAATGTCGTACGGCGCGTAGACCGGTTCCCCCGGTGCGAGTTCGAGGATCCAGTCGGCCATCGCGTCGGCGACGAGCTTCGTCTCGACGGCTCGGGCGGCGTGGCGGCCGAGAACCGAGTTGAGGGCCGAGGCCGGCGCGCCGAGCTCGGACAGGATCCCGTCGATGATCTCGCGGGCTTGCTCGCCGCGCGCATACGAGAGCAGCATCCGCGCGAGCGGGCCTCCCTCGTAGACCTCGCCGTCGTAGCGAGGCGACTTGAGCCACGAGTAGCCGCCTTCCTTCGTCGGCATCGGAGCCGTCTTGCCCTCCGTCGGGTGCCGAGGCTCCGCGTCGTCCTCGTACCACGAGTGTGTGACGGCCTCGGTGATCTTCGAAGCGTCGAACGCAGCGGCCGCGAGGTCCATCCCGATCGTTCCGCCGGCGAGGAAGCGTCCGTCCTCCTGCGGGAAGGCGCCGTAGTCGAGGAACTTCCCACTCCCTGCGCCGATCTCGGCGTAGTCACCGTAGTGCTTGGCAACCTCGAGCACGTCGGGCAGGTAGACGTTGTCGATGAAGTGGCGGATCTCGTTCAGCCGCCAGAGGAATCCGGCGATCGTGTCGATCTCCGGAATCTGGGTCACCCCGCCGGGGACGATGCCGACGTTGTGCGGCATCTTCCCCCCGAAAACAGCGAGGAGTTCGTGCGCCTTCCGTCGGATGTCGAACGCCTGCACGTAGTGGCCGGCAAGCGTCTGCGCGAGCTCGATCGGGAAGCGGTAGTCCCCTTCGTACCTTGGAACGAACGGTCCGAGTGCCCCGCGTTCGACGAACGCCTTCGCCGCTAGCAGGCCCAGGTCTGTCCCCTCGTAGGAGGCGACGGCGGTTACGTCGACGTAGTCGAGTGCGGCCAGATGGTAGAAGTGGAGGACGTGCGACTGGATGTAGTTGCAGCCGAGGATCAAGTTCCGGATCACGCGTCCGTTCGGCGGGATCCGGTCGGCGATGCCGAACGCGTCGTCGAGGGCGAACGTCGACGCCGTCGCGTGCGCCGTTGGGCAGACGCCGCAGATGCGTTGCGTGATCCGGCAGGCGTCGCGCGGATCGCGGCCCTGGAGGATCAGCTCGATGCCGCGGAAGAGCGTCCCCGTACTTCGGGCCTCCTTCACCTCGCCGCCGTCGATCGTCGCTTCGATCTTCAGGTGCCCCTCGATGCGGGTGATCGGATCGATGGTGACGGTTCGCATGGTCAGGACTCCTTCCTCGGAGGCGGCACCAGCAGCGCCTCCTCCGGGATCCGCACGTAGAACGGCGAGATCAGATCGGGGAACTCCGGCTCAGTACACCCGTTGCATGGCGCGCCGCTGCCGATGACCCAGTTTGTCCCCGCGTTCCAGCGACGGAGCGGGCAATCGGCGTGGGTGATCGTGCCCTTGCACCCGAGTTCGTAGAGACAGCCCTCGTCGCTCAGGTGCTCCGCGAACTTGCCCTCGTCGAAGTAGGCGCGCCGGGGGCAGTTCTCGTGGATCAGCTGTCCGAAGAACCGCAGCGGCCGGCCGTGCTCGTCGGTCTCGACGGCATCGAGGCCGGCGACGAGGACCGTCGCAATCGTTCCGATGAACCAGTCCGGGTGCGGCGGGCAGCCCGGGATGTTGATCGCCGGGACGTCGATCTTCTCCCTCTTGAGAAGATCTCCGACGCTGATACATCCGCCCGGGTTCGGTGCCGCGGCGAACATCCCGCCGAACGACGCGCAGGTCCCGAGCGCGACGATCGCCTGTGCCGAGCGCGCGAGCGTTGCCACGCGGGCGACCATCGGCTCTTCTCCGAGGGTCCCGTAGAGCCCTCCGTCCGAGGTCGGGATCGACCCCTCGACGACGAGGAGATACTCCCCGGGCTCCTCCTTCGGAATCCGATCAAGAATCTCGACCACCGGGTCGCCTGACCCTGCCATGACTGTGGCTTGGAAGCGTAGGTTGATGTGTCGCCCCGGGATGACCTCGCTCAACAGGAGGTCGGTGATCTTCGGGGCGGAGGCGTTGAGTACGGAGACGGAACAGCCACTGCAGGTTGACGCCTGGAGCCAGACGACCGGGATCTCGTGGGTCTTTCCCATCGTTTCGTCCTCCTTCGGCAGCTGTGTGGATCGCTCCGAGATCGATCCCGCACTATAGGCGAGCGTCGAGTGATTGCCAAACCAACGAAAACAAGTCGGTTTACATGGGAAGTAGCAGCGGGGCGTGGGAAGCTGGCAGGGAGTCTGGCGATGCCGCTCCACCGTGAGGCGTATACTCGGCGCATGCGCCGATACGAGGAAGAGGGCAAGCTCGTCACCCAGATCGGATCGCTTCCGTTCATCGACGTCGATCGA
>Ga0272442_10011950_pt1 | contig 10544 bp, 4 predicted proteins | sample SSMForm2O_FD_200262 | JGI IMG/M metagenome (GOLD analysis project Ga0272442, IMG submission 200262) | Marine sediment archaeal communities from Little Sippewissett salt marsh, Falmouth, MA, United States - SSM-Form-2O | ecosystem: Environmental > Aquatic > Marine > Wetlands > Sediment ... | reverse complement strand
CGAATGAGGATGACAGTGACCGGATCGATGAGATCGACCTGTTGCTTTGGATCGACCGATACATGCAGAGTGAGCGTTCGCGATGATGGATGTGGTTCCACCAGGGATACCTCCCCTCTCGACACGCGCTTGCACCAGGGAGGCGGATTGAGTGTTCGAGCAGTTGAGTGAGAGGGCCGCCCATGGCCTTCGAAAGCGATCTGGTTCTTCTTCCAAGACGATTCAAGTGGTTCGCGCTCCGTTGCGCATTTGTCCCGTCGGCGCGCACGTGGATCATCAAGCCGGGCGACTAATCGGCATGGCGATCGACCGGGCGCTCTGGTTGGCGTTTGTCCCAAATGGCGAACGCCGGGTTCGCCTCTACAGCCGGTGCTTTGACGAGCAGGTCGAGCTCGATCTTGCGGGTCCGCTCGGCCCGGCAAGCGGCCACTGGGCGGATTTCCTCAAAGGGGCCGTGTGGGCGCTTCGCGGCCAGGGCGTAGCGGTCGAGCAAGGTTGGGATGGCTATCTCGATTCGAATACGCCGATCGGCGGCCTGAGCTCCTCCGCCGCCTCGGGATTGGCGTTTCTGACCGCGTTTCAGGTCGCCGGCGGCCGGCCCTGGTCGCGGGAGGAAAACGTTCAGATGCACTACCGCCTGGAACGCCAGTACGTCGGGGTTAAAGTCGGACTGAACGATCCCACCATGATCTCCCATTCCATTCAAGGCCACGTAGTCCACCTCGACTGCCTGACCGACGAGTGGAGACACCTTGCCTGGGGGGGAGCGCGCCAAGACACCTGGTGCCTGCTGTTCAGCGGCGTGGGCCGCAGCCTCACGGGAACCCCCTATAACCGGCGGGTCGAGGAATGTCTCGAAGCCGCGGCCCGGTTGGTGGAATCCAGCGGAGTGAAGACTGAAGCGCAGCTCGCCCTGGGCAGGATTCCCCAAGATGTCTTTGACGCTTACGCGGGCCGCCTGCCGGAAAACCTGCGCCGGCGAGCCGAACATTACTACAGTGAGGTCGAGCGGGTGGACCGGGCGGCGGAGGCGTGGACGGCCGGCGATACGGCCGCCTTGGGCCGCTTGATGAACGAATCGTGCGAAAGCTCGATCCAGTCCTACCAATCGGGCGCGCCGCCGCTCATCGAACTGGCGCGCATCGCACGGCAGGCGCCGGGGTGCTGTGGCTGCCGCTTCAGCGGCGGGGGATTCGGGGGATTCTGCATCGCTCTGGTCGATTCCGAGCGCGTCGAGGAGACGCTGGCGTATATCGAACGCGAGTACAAAGCGCGCCAACCCCAATACGCCCAACATTATCAAGCCTTGAAATGCCGCGATGCCAACGGCCTCGAACTGCTCGAGGTGCGGTAAAGAAAACAAGGGAACACTCCAACTGTATGGCGGGCTTTTCATCGCCGAAGGCATCCTGCAGGATGCGATTCACGAATCGCCCTTTTTCATCGATGCCGGCTGGAAACCAGCGCTACAAAAGGATCACCCCCATCGTGCAAAGCTTCGAGGGCCCGCTTCCCTCCTCAAGGTGGAAGAATTCAAGCGCATCCGATTCCGCGAGTCGTTGACAGTCCGGGACAACACCGAGATAATGCTCTTGTTGGAGTCATCGTTTCATGAAGAAAGTCTATTTCCATACCCTGGGCTGCCGGGTGAACCAATACGACACCGAGACCTTGCGCGCGGCGTTTCACCAGCGGGGTTTCGAATCGGCATGGAAGGCCGCAGAGGCCGACGTCTGCGTCGTCAACACGTGCAGCGTCACCGCCGAGAGCGACCGAAAATGCCGCAGCCAGGTGCGGCGCATTCGCCGATTGAATCCCGAAGCGTTCCTGGTAGCGACCGGGTGTTATGCGACCGGCGCTCCCCAGGACCTCGAGGCGATGCCGGAGCTGGACGCCGTCATTCCCTCGAAGGCCAAAGAGGGACAAGCGATCGTCGCCGAGGTCTTGGACCGGTTGGGACTTTCCTGCCCCGATCAAGCCGTTTTCTCCTCGCCCGGTGATGCAGGGGGATTGACCGCGTTCGGCGAGCGCACCCGGGCATTTGTCAAGATCGAGGACGGATGCAACCAGATGTGTACATACTGCCGGATTCCCTTCTACCGTGGCCGGGCGCGAAGCCGCGCCACGGCGGACATCCTCGAGGAAGTATGCCGCCTCGGCGACGGCGGGTACCACGAAATTGTGTTGTTCGGCATTCAGCTCGGCGCGTTCGGCAGCGACACAGGCGAAAGCCTACCGGCCCTGTTGAGCGAGATCGAGCAAATCGATTCCATTGAACGCCTTCGCCTCAGTTCAATCGAACCGGACGACGTCACTGACGAGCTGGTCGATGCATTGGGTTCGCTTCCAAAGATTGCACCGCATCTACATTTGCCTTTGCAGAGCGGAGACGACGGCGTCCTGCAGCGAATGCGAAGGCGCTATCGATACGAGGATTATCGCCGGCTGGTGGAGCGGCTGCGCGGCGCAAACCCGGACTTCGCCGTTTCTTCGGACATCATGGTGGGCTTCCCCGGCGAGACCGAGGAAGCCTTCGAGCATTCGGTCCGGGCGGTCGGGGAGATCGAGTTCTGCCGGTTGCACCTGTTCCGGTTCTCGGCCCGGCCGGGCACCAAGGCGGCGGCGTTTCCCGACCGAATTGCTCAAGCGGAGATCGACCGCCGCCGCGAACGCCTGGGCAACATTGCCGGCGAAGTCGTGGACACGGTTCGCCGGCGGCAGATCGGGCGCACGCTGATCGTTCTGCTCGAAGAGCCGGGAGCCGACCGGGGAACCGCGGTGGGCTTTTCGGAGAACTACTTACGCGTCCAGGCCGCATTTCCCAAAGAGATGAGTTCGAAAAACGTAAAAGAAAGCTTGGGGCAATTAGTCCCGGTTTGCATTGAAACCATGAATTCAGAATACTTGATTGGCCGGGTGCAATAATCGCTTCGGTCGATCGAGCCGAAGGAAAGGGGAGAAGTAAATGAAACTGCTGACACGAGTCCTTCTTGGCTGCGTCTTTTCAGCCGGCATGGTGGGTTTGGCTCCAGCGCGCCTCAATTATTCCGCTTTCATCGAGGAAATCGACCAGTTGCACGAAAAGGGCGCATTGGCCGAGGCCGACCGCCGGGTTCAGGAAACGCTTGAAAAGGAGTCGCTCAAACCTGAACAGCGGAACGCGCTGGAGTATGAACTGGAGCGGTCCCGCCGAATTCGCCGGGACTATCCACTTACCGAAAAGAAACTCATCAAGAGCCTGAAAGAAGGCATCCGGGACTTTCGAGTGGAGGAATTCCGGCAGTGGGAACAAGAGGAGCGTTTCGACCGGAAGATGATTGACGGTGAAAAACGCTTTGTTCGTCCGAGTCGCTCGAACTTGTTTTTCCGCTATCCCGAATTGCGCTCCCGGCGAATCACCCCGGCGGGAACCAAACTGGAGGATTTCCTCTGGAACCATTATCAAGAGATCCTGGCCGAGTATCGCCGTCCCGCTCAATCGACGGTGAAGCCGCGGCGGTTTCAGCTCAAAATGACGATTACAGTCGAGCCGGACGCGGTTCCAAAGGGCCAGGCGATTCGGTGTTGGATGCCTTATCCCCAACAGTTTGAAGCGCAAAGCGACGTGCGTCTGCTCAGCGCAACGCCTGAAGTGTCCTGGATCAACGCCCCGAGATATCCCATGCGCTCGCTTTACTTCGAACAGCCTTCGGCGGGAGACGGCGAAACGGTGTTTCAGGCGGATTACCTGCTCACGACCTATCCGCGCTATAATCCGATCGATCCCGCGCGCATCAGTATGCTCAACCGCATGCACCCGGAGTTCGGCTATTTCCTTCGCCAGAAGAAACCGCACGTTCTCTTTGAACCGCAAATCATCGCGTTGGCCCGGGAAATCGTCGGCGCCGAACACAATCCCTACGTCATCGCGCGGCAACTCTACGATTGGATGAGCGAGAACATCCAATACAGCTACGCCCGGGAGTATTCCACCCTGCGCAACATCAGCCTTTACACCTGCACCCACCGCTACGGCGACTGCGGGCAGCAGGCGCTGCTGTTCATCACACTGTGCCGCTCGCAAGGAATTCCCGCGCGGTGGCAAAGCGGATGGGTTCTCTATCCCATGCTGACCGATCTGCACGACTGGGTGGAAATCTACCTCGAGCCGTACGGCTGGATTCCCGTCGACGTGAACTTCGCGCAAATGATCGAGCAGGACGTCACCGGCCTGACGCGGGAGCAGAAAAACAAACTCAAGGACTTTTACTTCGGCGGACTGGACGCCTATCGGCTGGTCGTCAACAGCGATCACGGCTACCCGCACTATCCCGGCAAGGAATCGTTTCGCTCGGATGACGTGGACTTTCAGCGGGGCGAGTTGGAATCGGGCGGCAAGAACCTGTATTTCGACCAATTCGACTACGCTCTGGAAGTCGAGTACCTGGACGAAAGCGATTCGTAGCCAACCGAGCGGAACAGTGCATCTTCCCCCTTTTGAGGTCGAAGATCCGCCTCTGGCGGGGGAAGCGGCTCCCCCCAGAGATCAGCAAGATGGGGGTGCTTCTTAAAGCGTACCGCTACGTGTCGCCCCCAATTCTTCCCCCTTCGTGAGGGGGGAAGCGGGCTTCCAAAGCTCGGCTGGATGGGGGTGAAAAAAATCCTCGCCCGCCGGGAGAGGCGGACTTTCTTGCTCCGCTTCGGTGAGGGAATCGATTCATCCATCCAACGCCGATCGATCATGCCGAGCCACGTGGGGAATAAAAACAACCGGGCTTTGATCGCCTGCGGCGACTGAAAAGCCCGCCACACGGTCAAGATTCCATGTTGGTGCGGGCACACGTCACTTTCTCCCCCTTGATAAGGGGGAGATTCCCGATTCATCGGGAGAGGGGGTCTGGGCCTCGCGTGCAACACATCGCCTGCACCCTCGGTTGGTGCGGCTCGCTTTCCCTATAAAGAATCAACAGGTGGGTTGGCACCCACCCTACTCTCTGTTCGTAGTGGCGTCGTGAGACGCTTGTCTTTTTTACGCTCTTACGGGCGCACGGTTATTCTCTTCCCCCTTTTGAGGGGGGAAGCGGGCTTCCAAAGCTGTGCTGGATGGGGGTGATAAAAATCCTCTCCCGCCGTAAGAGGCGGACTTCGTTGCTTTGCCTCGGTGAGGGTGATTCTTGCGTAGCGCTGGCTTCCAGCCGGCACGGGTGATGCTGCTCGGTTTATCTTTGAAGAATCCTTTCCCTAGACCCAAAACCCTAACCCCCAGCCCCTTGCTTACCGATAATCCTCCCAGCCCTCCAATCCCGTTTGTCGAGTTTGCGGCACAAAGGATTGAACTGCGCTTTCCGTGCGGTTGCCGCTGATGTCCGTGAGAATCACCTGATAATAATAGGTCTCCCCGGTCACCAGATTGGTCAGCGTGACGGTATGCTCCTCCAACGTGCCGTCTAAACTTACGGTCTGATTCAGATCGGCGGGATTCGTGCCGTACCTAATATAACCACTGCAATATTCTTCATTTTCCCAGCCAATTGTGATCACCGTGTCCCCCCAATTCACCACCAACGGACCGCTCACAAAGGTAGGCCCGGATTCATCCGAGTCCGCTTCCGTCGTGAACGTCACGGCCGCACTTTGAACCGGCCCGTTTCCGGACAGGTCACCTGAAGAAACCTGGAAAGCATATTCGGTGGAAGAAGAAAGGTGGGGCAGAATCAAGAGGTGCTCGAATGCCGGTTCCACACTGCCCGCGACCCGATTCATCGAACCGCTATTCAGTCCATAAGTTACCATCCCGTCAGTCAGCTCATCGGTTTCCCACCAAATCGCGGCCAACCCGTCAGTCAATGCCACGACATCCGGTCCATCGACAATCTGTGCGGCGGTTGTATCCGCCACCCAACTCGTGCTGAATTCGGTCTCCTCAAAGAGCGTCACTTTGCTGCTGCCGCTCTCGGGCGCAACCACCGTATTTCCACTCCAGTCCGTGGAAAGACATTCATAAAAATAACTCTGCCCGGGTGTGAGATGGGTCAAGACCACAAGGTGATCCATCGAGCGCTCGGGATTGTACTTCCGCCGCTCCAGGGGAAGCGAGGTTCCATAATTCACAGCGCTGTCTGCCGCTTCATCCGTCGTCCAGGCCAAAGCAACCATCGTGTCCGACTGGTAAACCACCGACGGCCCCTCGAGAATCACCGGGGAGTGATTGTCAGGCGCCGCTAAGGTGCGAAAATGATCGATCGCACTCAGATCAGACCCATTCCCTTGATCGTCCACAGAACAAACTCGATAGTAATGCTTCGTGTACGCAGGTAGATTGGTCAGCGTCACTTCATGCTCGGTCACCAGATCCTCGTCCATCACCACGCTTCCCAACGATTGAGTTTGCTCGAATTGCACCACGCTGGTCGAAGGCTCATCAGTGCGCCAGCGAATCGTAGCCGATTGATCGGTTTTTGCCGCGACTCGAGGCTGTTGCGTGACGATCGGCGGATTCGTATCCGGAGTCGACAGGGTTGTAAAACTACTCGAGCGGCTTGAGGGTCCGTTACCGATGACGTCAGAAGAAGAAACAATATAGGAATAAGCGGTATTTGGCACAAGTCCGCTGATCTTGATGATATGACCGACCACCGCCGTGGTCTCTTCCACGGTGCCGGAAGAAGAGGCTCCATCATCATAATCTACCCGGCTGGTGGCCGGCTCATCGGTGATCCATGTAATCTGCACCCCCGTGTCGGTAATCAACACCGTCATCGGACCGGTCAGAATTCGGGGTGCAAATGTATCCGGCGTATCCTCGGTGTCAAAGGTGATTGGGTCACTCACGGTAGGACCGTTGCCAAAGCCGTCGGTGGAGGCGACCTGCAAGTAGTACGTGGTCGAAGGAGAAAGCGAGCTTAAAGGGTAGTAATGGGATTTCAAAATTCCCGGTCCGGTCACATGAGTATCCATGGAGGGCGTGGTGCCATAATCGATTTCAGCATCCGAGTCCTCATCCGTCTGCCAACGAAGCGTTGCCCACGTCCGGCCAATCGCGGATAAATAAGGACCCTGCAGAATCACAGGCGGAGTGGTGTCGGTTACAACCGGGGCCGCGCTGATCGTCAATTCAACCTGCCGGGTTTGCGTTCGCCCTTTGACCGAATCCCGGAATCCGATCTCCGCCGTATGCAGCCCCTCGGCCAGTGAATAGACCGCTCCGTTTAATGAGATTGTGACGACTTCGCTTTGCCCTCCAGGCAGTGTGCCATGCCCGTCGGACGCCGTGATCCAACTTTTCGATGCCGTGATATCCCAAATGATCGCACTGTCGCCCAGGTTCTTCAGTGTATAATCCTTGAACTCCGGAGCATAAATGCCTCCTTGTTGTCCTGAAGCAATGTAATCCGCCGAGGGAGTAATCTGAAGATCCGGGGCGACTTCAAAGCAGTTGCTGGCGCCCCGATGTCCACTGCCATCTTCCGCCAAAAGGCTGATGCGAGGATACGTTCCTGCAATCGTAACCATACCCACCCATCCTCCGGCGGAAAAACTCCCCGTCACGGATGGAGAAATGGACAGGGACGAAGTCGCAGTGATGATTTGCAGCTGCCCGACTACGAATGTACGCTGATCGGTCCGTGTTCCAAAATAGACTTCATTCTCGACAGGATGGACCTTGACTCCTCCATAGCAGTAAGTATAGTGATCATGTCCCGATGGAATTTGCTTGAGCATCGCGCCCGTATTCGCGTCCAGGACCGAGATATAATCTTCCCCGGATTCCATAAAACCCAACGCAAACAGCGCATTGTGAAAGGAGGAAAACCCAATGGGCGACACTCCGCCCAGGCCTACGGGGTAGAGTTCATAACTGGGGGAAGTCGAAAAGATGTCATTCGCAACCCAATTTCCGCTGGAATCCTTGATGGCACAGGCCACCTCGCCCGATCCATCCGATTTGGTTCCAAAGATGCGATTCATAGAAGGATCCAAGGCGACGCCCTGTTTGAACTTGCCATAGATATAGGGTGTGATCCCATCGGTCTTTCGCAAAATCCCCCCTGCAGGCGTTTTGTCGGTGCACGTGAAATTGGCGCCGTCTTCGGTTGTGAGGATGGAAGCGGCATAGGAATTATCGCCGGCTACGGCAATAACGGTGTCGGCCCCGGATCCGACCGCATCCATGGCCCGGGGGAAAACCATGGTCTGACCCTGGGGACCTGTGACGTTCTGCTGAGAGGGAGTCGCCCACTCGTTCTCCCAGCGAATGAGCGAATTGCTGCCCGGAGTTCCGCTCGCTCCAACGTTGGTGCCGCCGTAAATGACTCCATCTTCGGCAACACAGATCGCGTAGATGCCAAAAGTGCCGAGATTCAATCCACTCATGCTCAGGGTATGACCGGTAACGTGACCGTCCGTGCCGCTGACAATTCGCATCGCGCCGTTTGTATAGTCGGTCAAGATAAAATGATCCGTTACAAAATTATAGGCCATGGAAGAGGGAGGATAGGTGCCGGAAAAGGATCCCACATCTTTCGACCAGGCCACCGTGACGTCTTGAATGTCCGGATCGTGAACAATCGCGCTCAAGTTGACCGTTCCGTCAAAACCGGGAACCGTCATGCCCTCGGAGTCTTTGGCCGTCACCGTAACAATAAACGGCTCATCGGGCTCTTGCCGCTCCATCGGATCCCATTCAAAATGATCGACACCGCGGAGAGTCAGTTGAACCGGCCGGACAAACGAGTCTCCAAAAAGAGAACTCGTAAACGTCACTGAAGCAATATAAACTCCAGCCGACCAGCCCGTGAGATCGCCCTGCAACGCGACCGTCACCTCGTCTGTGGCACTCTCGGGCAGTGTCCCGGAAGTTGCCGACAGTGTCAGCCAACTGACTGACGGCGTGGCGGACCAGTTGATCGTCTGGGTTGCTGAATTGCAGAGCGACCAAGCCTGAGCGCTCGGAGACGGCGCTGCGCCTTGTGGACCGGAGAACTCGATGGTTGCTTCGGGAGAAACCTCCAAATCAAGCGCCATCACCGATTTCTCCCGGGCGATTACATCTTCTTCCGCCGTGAAGAAAATCGGCTCTCCTGATTCTGTAAATTCCCCGGAATAGCTCGGCCCGGTAGGATTGATGTCCCTCACCAAAGAAGGTTCACCCGCCAACACAGTCGGACTTGTCAACCCCACCCCGAAAATGGTTGCTACGACGCACAGAAATACTCTGGATCGGATGAATTCTCTCACGATATTCCCCCTTGCTGTATTCTCAAGAACCTAAAACCCGCCCCCACTGTATCACAGGCCTCCTCGCCTGCAATTTTCATTATGGCTGACACCTTCGATTGGTGCTGCTCTGTTTGGCTTTGAAGAATCATCTCTCTAGACCCAAGCCCCTAGACCCCAGACCCCATTCCAAACCACGCCGATTCGATCATCGAAAACCTATGCTTTGTCGGGATTCTGCCCTGCTCACCCCGGTGCCAGAAGAGCGAAACAAAAACAGACGTTTGTAATCATCTACTTTTCAATGATTCAGGTATATTAAGAGCATAAAAAACTCCCTCTGAATCCCCAAAATATATCTTGTCGTTGATAACGACTGGAGAAGTTGAAATTTCGTCAAATGCCCTCCATTTCCATAATAACCTCCCGGTTTCTCTATCGGCAATATATAAATAATGATCCTTGCTGACAAAATAAATTAGATTGTTGTATACAACGGGGGCAAGCAATATTGAATCCCTGGTTTTAATCTCCCATTCAACTTTACCTGTTTTGATATCGATTGCGTTCAAATATCCTTCGTCATCGCCAATATACAATTTGTCATCATATATCAACGGATAACATCTACTTCCCCTACCATTTTGAATAGCCCAGAGTTCTTTATCTGTTAATATATCAATGGCACACAACAAAGATCTGTCTCTACCGACGAAACATACACCATCAGCAATAGCAAAGTCCCGTCGGACCCAGAAACCCGTATCATATTTCCATATCAATTTACCCGTCTTGGCGTCTAATCCATAGACATTGTGGTCAAAACTTCCAATAAATAAAATGTTTTTCCAAATATATGGCGTACAAAAAGAAATGCATTCTCCTGTTTCATATTGCCAAACACCTTTTCCATCTTTATCTATAGCATAGACATGAGTATCATCACTTCCAAAATATATTAGATCTCCCCCTACGATCGGTCCCGATGAAATCCCGCCGCCACACTGAAAAATCCATTGCGGCGAAGCCGTATTTTTATCTATCGCGTGAAGGCTACCATTTTGGCAGCCAATATATAATATTTCGCCTGATATAACTGGAGAGGAAGTAACGGTGCTTTCAGTTGAGTAGGTCCATTTTATCTTACCCTAAGCGATATCAACAGCATAAACACTTTTGTTTTCTGCTCCCAAAAATATGACATTATCGGATACAATGGAAGCTGATCTTATCCCTCGATCAATATATTTGACCCACTCAATAGGAGTAATAATAACTCCTACCAAGAGGATAAGAAGGAATATTATCGATAATAATCCAAATATAAGAAGAATCCCTTTTACTGTTTT
>Ga0272442_10011948_pt1 | contig 10544 bp, 11 predicted proteins | sample SSMForm2O_FD_200262 | JGI IMG/M metagenome (GOLD analysis project Ga0272442, IMG submission 200262) | Marine sediment archaeal communities from Little Sippewissett salt marsh, Falmouth, MA, United States - SSM-Form-2O | ecosystem: Environmental > Aquatic > Marine > Wetlands > Sediment ... | reverse complement strand
GCCTTGTCGGCATCACGGCCGGATGTGCGTCGGTCTCGCCTGTGGGATCCATCTGGATCGGCCTGACCGCAGGCATCCTCGTGGTGATCAGCGTTCTTTTCATCGATCGCATCCTGAAGGTGGACGATCCGGTCGGAGCCGTCAGTGTGCACGGCGTATGCGGCGCTTTCGGCACCCTGGCTGTGGGCCTGTTCGCTGTCGATGGCGGTCTGTTTTACGGCGGCGGATTCAGACTCCTGGGTATTCAGGCCCTCGGTGTGATCACCGCATTCGCCTGGGCCTTCGGGCTGGGGCTGATACTCTTTACGCTCATTAAAAAAACCATCGGTCTCCGTGTCACGGAAGAAGAGGAACTCCGCGGACTGGATATCGGCGAGCACGGCATGGAAGCATACAACGGATTCCAGATTTTCACGACCCAGTAACAGCCGGTACCGGAATCAGACGGCTGCTGGTAAAAACCGCAGCGGGCATTTATTTGCATTCCTGTCTGAAAATGGACATATTGAAACAGCGGCAGCCGCATTTATATTGGAAAGGAGTCACCTGATGAAACATCTCATAAAAATGGCACTCATGATTCTGACATGGACAGGATTTGCCGGCGTATCATCCGCGCAGCCCGGACTGGGGGCCGATATTGTCAGCCGGTACGTCTGGCGGGGAACCGATTTCGGCAATTCTGCCAGTGTACAGCCGTCTCTGTCCCATACCATCGGTCCTGTTGAAATCGGCGCCTGGGGCTCCTATGCCCTGACAGCCGCCGGCGCGGGATTCAATGAAAACGATCTGTTCATTGCCTGGTCCGCCGGGCCCATCAGTCTCACGGTGACCGATTATTTTTACCCGGAAGGGTTTGACATATTCAACTACAGTGACAAGGACGCGGTCCATATTCTTGAAGGCAGCGCATCCGTGTCTTTCGGCAGCGCCAGTGTGCTGGGCGCTTTTAATTTCTCCGGCGATCCGGATCATTCTTTTTATGCCGAGCTGGGATGGGACCTGGGTGAAAAAGAAGGCGTTGCCATGAGTATTGCGGCCGGAATTGGCAACCATGTGTATGTGAAACGTACCGGCGGCGATCCGGCCCTGGTCAGTGTTTCAGTCACTGCATGCAAAGGGCCTTTGTCTGTTTCATGGATCCTGAATCCGGACGCCAAAACCGATTTTTTGGTTTTCGGCTATCATTTTTAACGAACCGGCATGCTTTTCCCGGCACAAACCCGGCCGGTCCCCTGAAAGGACCGGTTTTTTTATGATGCATCCAACTATTTGTACGGATATCCGTATAAAGAAATATATATTGACTTTGGACAATAATTATTTCATATTAAAAGATATATGAGCCGTGAATCCCTGAAAAGTCATGTGTTCCTTTCACAGATTCTGACACCGAAGCGGGTTTACTTCGGTGTTCTTGTATGCGTGCTGATTTGTTGTTTATCCATCGCTGCACCGCCGTTTCTGCTGAACGGGAATGCGGGATCGCGCACGCTGGCCGGGTTGATTATGCTTTTCTATGCCCCCACCTGTCATCAAATGGCTGACCGTTCCTTCCACATCGGCGGTCATGCAATGGCCGTATGTACCCGGTGCACGGGGATTTATACCGGTTTTCTGCTGGGGTGTCTGGTCTATCCGGCCATTCGCCGACTGCGTTCCGGATGGCATCCCCGGAAAGCATTGCTGCTGGCTGTTACTCCCATGCTTGTGGATTTTACAGTGACCCGAGCGGGTATTTATCCATCCACCCTGCTGATAAGGGCGGCAACCGGACTTGTTGCCGGCGGCATCTGTTCCGTTCTGCTTTTACCGATGATTCTGGATATATTCGACGACAATCACAAATGAGGTAATCCAATGCAAAACACACCAAGCAAGCTGGTACCGGCATTAATCGGCGGAGGCATCATGGGCCTGCTCTCGGCCATTCCCTTTATCAATTTCGGGAATTGTCTTTGCTGTATGTGGGTGCTGCTCGGCGGTTTTACGGCGGCTTATTTTTACTCCAGGGATCTTCCTCCGGAAATGGAATTCACAGGCGGGGATGCGGCTGTTGTCGGTCTTCTGGCAGGATTGTTCGGTGCCCTGTTCGGCACTTTACTGGGATATATGTTCATGCTGGTCCTCGGATCCATGCCCATGGAATCGGTCCTTGAAGCCATACGGGATTCAGACAGCGACATACCTCCGGAAATGGAAGACTTCCTTGAAAACTTTATGGAAGGCGGCAGAATGGGCGCGTTTTTCCTCGTTGGCCAGTTATTTTTTGACGGTATCAGAAACATTATTTTCGGTGCCCTGGGCGGTCTTCTGGGCAAGGCAGCATTCGGGAAAAAACCGGCGCCGGTCAAAAGATGAAAAGAGCACGCTTTTCAATCAACAAAGCGGCCGCATGGAGTATGATTCTGGTCATGACGGCCGGCATGGCATGCTATCATGGAAACGGCCTGAGCCCGGATCCCGGTACCGAGGATGTTTCCGGTATACAGGGACGTGTCACATTCACCGGTGTATGGCCGGATTCGACCAAAGAAGTGCGCGTGGCCGCCATGAAACATTACCCTGACGGCATTACGGATCCTGATTCATTGATGACCTTTGTATTCAATGCCTATATGAAGGAGGAACTCGTATTCAGCGATACACTGCAGCGATTTGTCCGTGAAACGGAGTACCGGCTGGCGCTCAATCCGGACATCTACGCATGGGTGCTGGTTGCCTGGTTCCCGGATATACCGGATTACCTGACAGGCGTCAAGGAACTGGGGGCTTTTTACAGGGACCCGGATGATACCGAAACACCTTCACCGGTGGTGGTCATCCCCGGAGTGATGACACCGGATATTGACATTGTCGCAGATTTGGGTTATGTTGAACGAACTGTCCCTTTCTTTAAACAAAAAATGACACAATGAACAGAAACAGCCATCATAAAGCACGAGCGAGACGCATGCTGCCCGTGATATGGCCGGTCCTGCTGCTTGTTACCGCGGCATGGCTACGGGCACAGACCGAAGGATCCATCCACGGACAGATCCTTGATGCATCCACAGGCCGGCCGCTGCAGGGTGTCAATGTGATGCTGAAAAACACCATTCTCGGTTCGGCCACCGACAGTGAAGGCCGGTTCACCATCTCCGGACTTCCTCCGGGATCATATGAGCTGATCGCCACCATGATCGGCTATAAACACCACACAGATCCTCAGGTCACGGTATTGCCGGGCCGGCAGACCACGCTCAGCATCCGTATGGAATCCACGGTTCTGGAACAGCCTTCATTGATTGTGACTGCGGCCAAGCGCTGGCAATTGCTGGAAAATGCATCCACAACCGTGGATGTGGTGAAACGCCGCGACATCGAGTCGCGGGCGGTCATCACACTGGACAAAGTACTGGAAAATGTATCCGGCGTCGGCGTCATCGACGACCAGATCGACATCCGCGGTTCTTCAGGATTCAACTGGGCGGCCGGCAGCCGGATTCTGCTGCTGCTGGACGGCCACCCCCTGATCAAGGGCGATACCGGCGGTATCAACTGGGATGCCATTCCCACTGAAATTGTGGATCATGTCGAGGTTGTAAAAGGCGCCGGTTCCGCCCTTTACGGCTCCAATGCCATGGCCGGCATGATCAATATTATTACCAAAAGTCCGTCCGCCGAACCGGAAACGCATATACGGCTGGGATGGGGATTTTACGATGAGCCGGCATATCCCCAGTGGCGGTGGACAGACCGTTTTCTGACTTACCAGATCCGGGAACGACAGCAGCTCAACCTGAAACACTCCCTCTCCTTCGAACAACTGGATCTGACCCACAGCCGCCAGATCGGAAAAGCCGGTCTTCTGATCTCCATGGGACGCAAACGGTCGAGCGGATATACAGAGAACGGGCACTACTCCCGGTGGAATGCGCTGGCCAAATTCAGGATTCCTCTTTCCGCCCGGCGCACACTGACCCTTCTGGGAAGCTGGGCCATTGACCTTCACGGCGAATCCATTCAGTGGGAAAGTCAATCCAGTGCCATGACTGTTCCGGAACCGGAGCTGGGCAACTGCCTTGACAGCGGCAAGGGCAGTATTCATCTGACACTGCAGGAGAGTTTTACCCGTCATCTGGGTTACACACTGAAGATAAACGGTTACAGAACCGATTGGGAGAGCCGGTATTATGACGGTACGGATTACGCGACATCCGACCGTCTTGGTACGGAACTGCAGTTCGATTATCTGACCGGGCGCCATACTTTCACAATGGGAACCGAATATGTGTTTCATCATACCAACTCCTTGCTGTTCGGAAATCGTGAGGCCTGGGACATCTCCCTGTACGGTGAAGATGAAATCAGTCTGACAGAGCGGCTTGAGCAGGTCACCCTCAATTTGGGAGTCCGGTATGACCATCATCATGTCCCGGGCATCGGATCGGACAGGCAGCTCAGTCCCAGAGCCGGTCTGGTATACGAGCCCTGGGCCGGCACCCATCTCCGGATATCCGCCGGAAGGGGATTCCGTGCCCCCTCCATTGCCGAAGTGTATGCCAATACCATCGTGTCCGGATTCCGGGTATCGCCCAATCCGGACCTGACCACAGCGGAACGGGCCAACAGCCTGGAAATCGGAATCCGCCAGATTGTGGCTTTTTCGACAGTCCGGCAGGCTGAATCATTTTTCTTTCAAAATCCCCTGCGCTGGCTTGCAGCAAACCTGCAGCCCCATATCGTCATTGATGCGGCCATTTTTTACAGTCAATATGATCACATGATCGATGTCGATCTCAATCCGGAGATCATGGCACTTCAGTTCATGTACACAAACAAGGCCCGCAACCGCGGATGGGAAATCAGCCTGCAGGGCGCATTCTTCAAGAACCGGCTGCACGGGCATATCGGCTATACCTATATTGATCCCGAGGATCTGGTCACGGGAAAAACCCTGCCTTACCGGTCCCGCCAGCGTCTGACAACCGGGATGTCACTGACTCTCGGCCGCTGGACCATGGGATGGGATTACCGGTATGCAAGCCGGCAGGAAGAAATTGTTGATCTCTACGCATCGGATGAAAGGGTGGCCATGCATGTCATGGATGCGCGCGTTTTATTCGATGCAAAATTGGCGACATTCGGTATCGAGGCACGCAATCTCAGGAATTACCATTACACACTCAGGCAGCGTCTCCTGGAGCCTGTTCGTCACTATGTTTTTACATGCAGAACCACATTCTAAAAACGGATGATTGTCCATGAAACTGTGGGGAAAAGACAAACAGCTGGATCCGGCAATCGAAGCATTTACCGTCGGAGATGATCCCGTTCTGGATCAGCGGCTGGTCCGGTATGATTGCCGCGCCTCCATCGCACATGCCGATATGCTGAAAAAAATCGGCATTCTCAGCGCCGATGAATTTGAACAGCTGAAGAAGGCGTTGCAGCACATCATTGAACTGGATGAAAAAGGCCGGTTTGTTATCACCCGGGAGCAGGAGGACTGCCACACAGCCATTGAAAATCATCTTACGAAAAAGCTGGGAGATCTGGGTAAGAAAATCCACACGGCCCGGTCCAGAAATGATCAGGTGCTCGCGGCGCTGCGACTGTATTACAAGGACGCCCTCCAGCTTTGTGAAGAGCGCATAAAAACCGTCATTCAGGCCCTTCGCGCCCTCTCGGGGAAATACGGTGACATCCGGTTTCCGGGATATACGCATACACGGAAAGCCATGGTTTCGTCTATCCGGATGTGGGCCGGCGGTTTTGAAGAAGCCATGGAGGACAATATCCGCCAGATACGGCTGGCCTTTGATCTGATCAATCAATCCCCTCTGGGCACGGGCGCCGGATACGGCATCCCACTGGAAATCGACCGTGAATACACAGCCGCGCTTCTTTGTTTCAGCCGCATACAGGAAAGTCCCGTGTATACACAGATCAGCCGGGGCAAATTCGAGGCGGTTCTCATCCATACGATGAGCCAGATTCTGTATGATCTCAACCGGATGGCCTCGGATATCATTTTTTTCACTCTGCCGGAGCTGGGGTACATGACATTGCCCGATGCGTTCTGTACGGGCAGTTCCATTATGCCCCAGAAAAAAAATCCCGATGTTCTGGAACTGATGCGCGCCAGATACCACGTCGTAATATCCAATGAATTCCAGGTGAAATCAATGGCTGCAAACCTTATTTCAGGCTATCACCGCGATTTGCAGCTCACCAAAAAGCCTGTCATGGAATCCATTGATATCACGGTGTCGTGTTTGTCGATCATAAGCCCGGTCATCGAAAATCTGGCCATCGACGCCGACAGGTGCCGTGCCGGATTAACGGAAGAAATTCATGCCACTGAGAAAGTGTATGAACTCGTGCGCCAGGGGATGCCGTTCAGGGAGGCATACCGGAAAATCGCCGAACGGTACAAATAACGGAGAAGGATTGCATCATGCCCGTACACGTCATTCTGGCCCGTCATGGAGAAGCCGCACCGGCAGATAAAAATTCCCGGCGTCCGCTGTCCGGCCGGGGTGTTGAGGAAGTGGAAGCCATGGCGCGACTGCTGGAGCCGCTTCATCTGTCCGTCGATGAAATCCGGCACAGCGGGAAGAAAAGAGCGGAAGAAACAGCGGCTATCCTCGGCAGGGTGATTGAATCCGCAAACGGTATCCGAAGTGTGCCGGGCATGCGTCCCAATGATGACATCGAACCCGTGGCCCGCCTGCTGAATACAGAGGGAGTGTCCGTGATGCTGGTCGGTCATATGCCATTTCTCAGTTCACTGGCCTCTTTTTTAATATTCGGCCGGCCTGATCTGGACATGGCCAATTTTACCACCGCATCCATGGCCGGTCTGATTCGGACTCCCCTGGGATGGCGCCTGGACTGGTTTTTTCATCCGCGCATGTTCACATAAAGAAGGGATTGCATATCCCGTTAAAAATTCGTATTTTTAGCTATTCTGTGGGTAGTAACAAGACACGACAGGGAAGAGGGACAGAGCACATTTTTTTGACATCCAAACAGGAGGAACCGCGTTGTGTCTGAAAAACTCACTGATTTCCGCCAGCTGAATGTCTGGCAGAAAGCACATCAATTGGTGATGGATGTTTATGAAGTGACTAAGAAATTTCCCAAAGAGGAAAAGACGGAACTCGTATCTCTGATGCGTCAATCCGCCATGCTGATACCGATTAAAATCGCTGAAGGATTCATGCGACGAAGTCCGAGGGAAAAGGAGATCTCCTACAAACTTACACTGCAATCCACCGAGGAATTAAAGTACTACCTCATCCTGGCTCATGATCTGGATTACCTGAAAGAAAATGAAAACATGCTCCTCGCAGTCGATGAAATCGGAAGGATGCTGACTGGACTGGTCCGGTCAGCCAAAGGGAAATAGGCAACTTTTCATCCGGTTATCGCCAAATCCGGCCTGTGCCGTTTCATTCCTGAATGTGACGCCACAGGCCCTTTTTTCAGATTGTCATGGCAGCATTCGTCCATAAAACCGTCATCACGAAATATCTTCACAAGCATATCCCTGTTACATCCCGGATGGATAATAACAGCTCTTTTCCTCTTTCAAATAATGGAAAATGATCTCCATGAAATATCATTTGATGCTTGTGATTTGGCGTTTGTTATTTGGTGCTTGTCATTTGATGCTTGTGGTTTGGCGTTTGTTATTTGGTGCTTATCATTTGATGCTTGTGATTTGGCGTTTGTTATTTGGTGCTTGTCATTTGATGCTTGTGATTTCAATATCAGGACATAACCTGTTTTTACCTGGTTTCTTCAGGAAGGGAGAACCTCTCACATGCCGATTCTCATTCAGCAGGCGGCCGGTATCAGGTCCGCGGGGAAGCCTCCGAAAAAAATCGAGGAATACATCGGCCGCGTCAATTCAGGAACGAACAATGTCAGTATCGCCCGCATGATCAGCCCGGGCGGATGGAAAGAGCCCGCACAGACACCGGAATTTGATGAATACACCGTCGTACTGAAAGGCATGGTACGCGTTGCAGACCGTTCACGAACCCTGGATGTGAAGGCCGGACAGGCTGTCATTGTTCGTGCGGGAGAACGCATTCAGTACAGCACACCGGATCCGGATGGTGCCGAGTACATCGCGGTCTGCCTGCCCGCCTTTGATCCGGATACCGTACACCGGGAAAAAAAGTAAGATCATATGTCGGAGAGACAGCGCCTTGCACGACCACCGGGCATATTTCCGTTTTTATGAGGAGCTGAACGATTTTCTGCCCCCCGGGAAACGGAAAAGGGAATTTGAATACGCCTTTGACGGCGCACCCGCCATCAAGGATCCGGTCGAAGCCCTGGGAGTTCCCCATACGGAAGTGGATTTGATCCTGGTGAACGGGGTATCTGTCGACTTCACCTGCAGACTGCAGCCGGAAGACCATGTGTCCGTGTACCCGGTTTTTGAGCAGCTGGACATATCACCCCTTGTCCGGCTGCGCCCGAAGCCTCTTCGCGTCATCAAATTTATCCTGGATGTCCAGCTTGGCACACTGTCCCGCCTGCTCCGTCTTCTGGGTTTTGATACGCTGTACCGGAATGACTTTACGGACAGGGAAATCGTTCAAATCGCCCGGGATGAACACCGTATCATTTTAACACGGGACCGCGGTCTTCTCAAACGAAAGGAAGTGGTCCGCGGCTTCTGGATACGGTCCATCAAGGCGGAATCCCAGATCCGGGAGGTACTCGGAAGGCTGGATCTTTTCGACCGGGTCCGGCCCTTCAAACGCTGCATCATATGCAATGACACAGTCCTTCCCGTTTCCAAAGAAGAAATACGTGACCGGCTTCCCGCCCGCACACGCAGGTATTTTCACAAGTATGTTCGCTGCCCCTCCTGCGGCCGGATTTACTGGCCAGGATCCCATTATGAACGCATGTTGCGGCGCATTCAGCAATGGCTTCAGGAAAAAAACACTGAAAATCCTTGATTCATCCGGAATATCTCACCATATTACCGGTACGACCCATCATGACCCGAAGCGACGATCGAAAATTGAAGCTGGGCATCAGCGCGTGCCTGCTGGGAGAAAAAGTCCGTTACGACGGCGGGCACAAGCTGAATCATTATCTGACGGATGTGCTTGGGCCTTTCGTGGAGTGGGTGCCGGTCTGCCCTGAAAAAGAATGCGGACTGCCTGTACCGCGTGAGGCCATGCATCTGACGGGAGATCCGCAGAATCCCAGACTGGTGACGGTGAATACAGGCATCGATCATACGGACCGGATGCTTCACTGGGCCGGACGAAAACTGGAAAAGCTGGCACAAGAGAATCTGTGCGGATTTGTTTTCAAGGCCAAATCTCCCAGCTCGGGCATGCGGGACATCAAGGTGTATAATGACAGGGGCATGCCTGCCAGAAAGGGCACCGGCCTTTTTGCGGGATTATTCATGCAGCGGTTTCCGCTTGTTCCGGTGGAAGACGAGGGCCGGCTCAATGACGCGGGGCTTCGTGAAAACTTTATCAACCGGATTTTTGTCATGCACCGCTGGCAGGTCATGCTCCAATCCGGAAAGAGCGCACGGAACCTCGTGGCATTCCATACCCGTCACAAACTGCTCATGATGGCCCACAGCCCCAAAATGCTGGGCGCCCTGGGCCGCCTGACAGCCGGTGCCGGACCGCACCCTTCCGATGCGGTGATAACGGATTATCTGTCCCAGCTGATGGCCGCGCTGAAACAGTCCGCCACAATCCGCAAAAATGTCAATGTCCTTCAGCATATTACGGGGTATTTCAAGAAACAGCTGTCACCGGATGAAAAACAGGAGTTGCTGGAAATTATCGGCCGCTATCATGAAGGACTGATCCCCCTGATCGTGCCGGTCACATTGCTGAACCATTATGTGCGCAAATATCAGGAAACCTACCTGATGAATCAGTATTATCTGAATCCCCACCCCGCAGAACTGATGTTGAGGAACCATGTTTAGCATGAAAAAACAAAAAATACTCTGCCTGACAGTACTGATGACTGCATGGGCGGTTGCACACCCACAGGCATGTCCGGGCGAAACTGTCCCGAAGGACAGTCTGGGCTGGACAAAGAGTGCGGCCGTGCAGCTTCATTTCAGCCAGACCCGTTTCGACGACTGGGCCCAGGGAGGGGAAAACACCTGGTCCTGGCTGACGTATCTCGACGCCGGATTCACCCGCCGCACCGAACGCTGGCGCTGGCAAAGCACCCTGAGACTGGAATACGGCAAATCATCCATTGAAAGCCTCGGTTCCCGCAAGGCCGGTGATGACATCTATCTGGAAAGCATTCTGAAACGGACGGCAGGCATGACCTTCCAGCCTTATGCGGCGGTCTCTTTCCGGACCCAGTTAGACAGAGGATACCGCTATCCTGATGATTCGGAACCGGTTGAGATATCCGGCTTTATGGATCCGGCCTATGCCACCCAAAGCGCAGGCATATCTGCATGTGTCCATACATCACTCACCGTTCGCCTGGGCGCGGCATTAAAGGAAACCTTCACGCGCCGCCATCCCGTACCCTAC
>Ga0272442_10011947_pt1 | contig 10544 bp, 9 predicted proteins | sample SSMForm2O_FD_200262 | JGI IMG/M metagenome (GOLD analysis project Ga0272442, IMG submission 200262) | Marine sediment archaeal communities from Little Sippewissett salt marsh, Falmouth, MA, United States - SSM-Form-2O | ecosystem: Environmental > Aquatic > Marine > Wetlands > Sediment ... | reverse complement strand
AGAAGAAACTGCAGAACAGGCGAGACAAATAGACTAGAAGGTTGATATGTGCCATATTTGAAAATTATGGCTCTCTTTAACCACGGTATATAATCTGAAGAAAGAAAGAGCTTCTGATAAAATAAAAGTCTATCACAGGTGTCTATTATCACAATTTCGTATATAGGAGGTTAGTTAATAGTGCCTTGGGTTATAGCTGTGATTCTTGTTTCTTACTTCACCAATAGGACAAGTGCGATTTACTTACCATTGGGAGACTGGTGTAGATATACAGTATGTGTACTTCTTTCAATTTCAGGCCTATCCGTTCTTGTTCTAGGACTTAAAGCATGCCCTCTAAGAGTTATCAGTGGTCGTCACAGCCATGTGTTGGTAACAAACGGGATCTATTCTTACATAAGAAACCCAATATGTTTATCCTGCGTACTTTTGGCATTTAGTGCAGCTATCGGTTTTAGGTCTATTGCTGGGCTATCGGTGGCGATTCTATCATTAGTAGTAGCTTATATACACGCATTAATATGGGAAGAAAGAGAATTAGAAAGGCGATTTGGCAATGTGTATATCGAATACAAGCGTAAGGTTGGGATGTTTATACCCAAGCTACCTTCCACTTGGAAAAATCCCAGGTAAAGTTGAGACTATTGGTGACCTGCTCCGGACTATACCATTTCCTTGCCATCTTTCCACCCTTTCTCTATTCTGAGTCTAGCATTATTTTTGGATCAGTTTTTAGAGGTCAGGTCAAAACCAGTTGGCTGACATTTTTAATAGAAAAAAGTTCGTTTGTTCTCATCATTAGAATGTCTTTTATATGACATATTTTTCACCAAACCACTTTGAGATCGTATCTCTTTATCCACCCTGCAATATGCTGCAGTTGATCATCCATTGGTGATGCAACATTAGGTAAAGTATCCACTTTATCCAATCGTCGATATTTGGAACCAGCCAGTCGGTGATAAGCCAGTAATCGGACAGTAGTTATATTATCAAGAGATGCAAGAAATTTTGCCGCACGGTTTATGAAAGAACATGAATCGTTTATGGTTGGAATAATCAGCATGCGTACTTCAACAGGCACACCATAATCGGCAAGACGTTTCATATTCTCTAAAATGAGACGGTTTGAAACGCCCGTATACTTTCTGTGTCTCGAAGGAGATATATGCTTTAGATCGTACAAAACCAGGTCTACATAGGACATTACCGTTTTCAACACCTTCCATGAGACAGCACCAGAAGTGTCCAACGCTGTGTGGATATCTTCTTCCTTGCATTGCTGTAAGAGTATTTTCGTAAATTTAGGTTGTATAAGTGGTTCTCCACCTGAGAGAGTCACACCACCTCCGGAGACCTGGTAAAACGGAATATCCTGTCGGATTATTTCCATCAAATCAGCTACGCTGGTTTTATTGCCCACCATCTTGAGTGCGCCTGCATAGCATTCCTCTATACAGTTCCCACAACTTATGCATAACTCTCTGTGCAAAATGTGCCCATTTTTAGTCATCTCATGTGCTCCAGTAGGGCAAACTTTAAAACATGCACCACAACTGATACATCTCTCCAAGTAGAGCATTAGCTCAGCTTTGAGGTTCATCGTCTCTGGGTTATGGCACCAATCACAGTGCAGCCCACATCCCTTGAGGAAAATAGTGGTACGCACGCCGGGCCCATCGTGTACCGCAAACCTTTTTATATCGGTTATCAACCCTTGGGCTGAGTTATTTAAAGCACTGGATATTTCCGTCCTGGTCATTTCAAATACCGTGTATGATACGTGACATAAACGCATTCTGTTCTTTTCGAGAAAGCGTATTAAAGTAGACGCTCCACCCGGTCAGCCTGATTTGAAGCGTTCGGTACTTCTCCGGATGTTGTTGGGCATCCTTGAGTGTTTCAATATCATAAACATTGAACTGGAGCGAAGACCCATTCTGCCGGAAATGAGTCTTTATCAGAGTAACGAAAGCATCAAGCCCGTCATCACCTGCAACAGCAGTTGGGTGAAGAGTTATATCAATTACCGCTCCATTGGGAACATTTAGAGCATCTATCTTTTCCGCTGACCCCAGTAAAGCCGTAACCCCGTGGCTGTCACATCCATAACTGGCTCCCATATTTGGAGAAAGGGACATGCGTGCTTTCCGACCATCTGGCAATGCTCCTGTGTGTTCCCCGCCGTGAAGGGCAAAAGTAAGGCTAAATAGAGCTGCCTGACATGGTCCACCCCTACCATTCGTCATAGTGTGGATTTTGGTGCAATAATAATCAGCAACGCGTTTTGTCATCGTGTCTGCCTCAGAATCATTATTGCCCCACTTGGGTATACGATTGAGAAGATATTGCCGCATCTTCTCATGACCTTCAAAGTCGCAAGCAAGCGCCTCCAGCAATTCGGTCATTGCGTAACGTTTCTCATCGAATACCGACTTTTTGATAGCCAGCAGTGAGTCTGCCGCATTTGCCAATCCTGCACCTACAAAGCCAACGGCATTGTAAAGTGGTCCCCCCCGTGATATATCTTTACCTCTTTGCAGGCAGTGCTCGAAGGTTGCGGACAAAAGTGGTGACGGATTGATTTGAGGCCAATGCCTCTCAGCAGCTTCAATGGAACTTCTAGCCGTTTCTAAGAAATAATCCATTTGTCTTACATAGGCATTCCAAATTTGCTCAAAATCCGTAGCCGTTCTTACGTCACCGGTTTTAGGCCCAAACTGCACTCCCGTCAGCGGGTCAACACCATCATTCAGTGCCAGTTCGACACCTTTAGCCAGGTTTACTGTATTGTTCATATTACAGGCTATCTCTTTGCCTTCGGTTGTAGGCTCATAGCAGCCAATAGGCACATACATCCGGGCATCCTCTAATGTTTTCCCGCGCTTCAACTGGGCTGCTACCGATGTAGTATCATTCAGGAGCACAAAAGCATTATGTCCCTTACGAATGAGATCAGTAACCCGGTAGTATAGTTTATCGGGCGTTACAGGGAGAAAGCGCACCGAAAGCTTTGGATCAGGGGTATTGAGTTCCTCATAGGCTTCCAGCCCCAGATATGTTAAATCGTTGTCTATTATACTACCATCGGAATATTGCCCCCCGAAACAAAAGTTTTTGCCATTAGAAGCTCCTTCTGTACGTGCAAAGAATTTAAACCAGAAAAATTTAATGAGTTCCTTTGCCTGCGTGCGTGTAAGCCTGCCCGATTCGATATCTGCCTTGTAGAAAGGATATAACAGACGGTCAAAGCCACCCATAGAGCGGACAAACTCTCCTTCCCGTTCAATCAATTCATTCATGAACCACATGAACTGAAGTGCTTCGTGGAAGTTGCGAGGCCTATGGGCTGGGACATTGCTGCACGCAGATGCAATAGCCTGAAGCTGTTCTTCATGCTCTGGATTACTGAATATCATTCGCCTCGCGAGATCAGCAAACCTCTGTGCGTAATCAATCACAGCTTGTCCAACGACATCAACGGCTTCGTAAAAAGCAAGCTGCTCCATTGTTGCATCTTTGTCGAGAGCCATTTTGGATGCCCTTGCTGTCTTCATAAGCCCTACCAATCCATTCGAAAGTAAATTTGTCCACCCAGGAGAAATATGACCCCTATCGAGTCCCCCTTCAGGAATGGATGCATAGCCAATATCAACTGCTCTGTTTATCCACGTTGTCGTTTGAGCTATCGGCCCCGTCATCGCTTCGTCGAGCCATAGCATAGACAGTTTCCTTACGAGTCCACCACTATTACGTTGAACTGCTGGTGCCATATCATAGAGAAGGCATCCGTCATTTAGTTTATCAACAAACCAGTCAACAGGATCAATACCTATTTGGCCACGGGTTAAAACAATCCGAAAGACATTAGCCTTTTGTAGAATTTTTTGTTGTTTGGAGTGTGCTCGTAAATATTCTTCAACTTCTCTCTCCAGTTCTGGCAGACTCAAACCGGTGTTAGGGTCAAACGGGGGATTCTTAAATTGCATAAACAGGTGCTCTCGAACGCTCTCAAAATTAGCTTGAGCCTTATCAAACTTTACCGCATTTTCAATCGCCACTGAGCCCTCCTTATCCTGGTGATATTAAATCACTTTCCCGTTCAGATGAAATAATTTTAAAATAGCCAATTAGCAGAAATGAAACATTTATATTATTGACTATTAATTAGTATTTTATTTCGAAAGTTTTGTTAGTAGGAAAGCCAAATTATTACCGAATTCTTTGGCTACTCTCACTCCTTCTTCGTCTTTCAATACTTCACCCTTATCTCGACCAATAGAAATACTATAGGAACCAGGAATAAAGAAACGCTGGCCAGAATACCAGAGAAGCATCTGAGAGAGAGTAAGAGCCATACCTGAACGGCGTGCTACTACCAGTGGCCCCCCTACTTTACCGGTAAATACCCGTCCATTCTGGCTGGAAATGTAACCAGCACGCTCAATGAAAGCCCTGACAAGAGCGGTAGGCCCTTGGAAGTAAACAGGCGTGCCAATGATTATAGCATCAGCCTCTTTCATTTTAAGGTAAATAGGAAATAGATCATCATTAATAGAACATTCTTCTTTGCCTTTGCAGGCCATGCAGGCTGTACATGGTCGAATATCTTTCCCGGCCAGACTAATTAGCTCAGTACCAATATCCTGCTTTGTAATTGTTTCCAGTACTAGCTTCATCAACTGCTCGGTATTTCCACCAATTCTAGGGCTCCCAACAATGCCTAATACTTTCATTAAAAACCTCCCAATATTTATTGCTGTGACTATACCACATTAGAAAAATTGAGGTGCTGTTCCCTTGTTTGTGATAGGATTTTAATGTAACTCCTCATTACTTCATGATATCCGTTAATTTGGAACGGTACCTAACTAATTGAATACAAGATAAATAATCAAGAAATCACTTGTCCGGTTTATTACACTATATTTTATATTGCTCCTTGATTATTTCGGCGAGTCCAATTTGCTCTAATATTTTCATCGGCGCTAACATAGTAACAGTTACAACTCCTGGTAGCCGTCCTATTTCAATACCACCAGTTAGTGTCACTCGATTCTTAACTTCACCAATTGACATATCCATTAGATCAGCTATACGTTCCAGTCCATTTTCTACCGCTTTATTTAAATCAGTACCTGATCCAATAATTTGTATGGGAGCAGTATCATCAATTGATTGTTGCCCGAATGTATGACCCAATGCCTTTGCTGTGATGAGTTCCTTTCCTCTGTGTGGCTTTGCTAAGAAAGGTAAATCTTCTTCCAAGGGCAATAATATTGGACCATCAATACGTAGACTTTTTATCAGATTTACAGTAACTGTCACCAGGGCTGATACATCTGTAGTATGTCCTGCAATCTCACCATCTCCTTGCATAGCATGTACGTCACCTATGTAAAGACCTCCTCCATCAACCTTAACTGGACATAGTACTATAGAACCCTCACGTACCGAATCTATGTCCATATGGGCATCAGTTCTCTTATTGAGGTCTTCCTGATTTATAGTAAATTTGTGTTGTTTACCAATTAATAAATGACAGAGATCCCCGGCATTAGAAGAAGCTGGTATATCTATGGATGGAATAGTACCTATATTACCAATAAATGGTCTAAGACGTGTGGCCACGCCTTGTAGATCAGCCGCAGCAAAAACAAGGATAGGATTCTGTTTTGAAAGCTCTGGTAACCCTGCCATATTATACGCATTTTCTGCTATTTCATTTGCTGCCAATTGATTCACCGTTATACCAATATTATTTTCATGATCAAAAACAATAGTGTATCCATTGCTCATACGAAAAGGGCTTACATCTGCACCACACTTCACACATCTAATCGATTTTGGCCCTATATTTTCTATTCTACTGGGAGGATTGACAGTTCCACAGCCGGGACATATTGCCGCTATTGTAGGATCATCAATGAAACGACCTTTGATGCTTTCATGAACTCCAGATGCTGTTGCTTGAGAAGTTATCGCAATACGTTTAATTTTAACTGCAATACAATCACCTATGGTTGCGTTTTCTATTGCCACTGGCTGAGTTACCTCATGTCCGCCTGTGAATGATGGAGTAATCATTGGACCCCAACATCCTGGTGCTGTATGTGCAACAATGGTTCCACCGTCTGAAATGGGCCCCAGCATTTCAACACTCGGTCCAACCACTGCGGGACAGAAGGACTTTACTTCCAATTCTTTCATCGTATTACTCCTTGCGAAAAGTCTTTTATTATAAATGCTTTACCGTTTTGGTCTACCTTCAATAATACTATCATTCGTTAAGTTAATGCCATAACGGTTTCAGGTGCAAATGTGATGTACTGCGCATATTTATAGATATGAACTCTTTTATTGTTGAAAAGTATCATTACCTCATTTTGTGTGATAAGATACTTTAAACTTTTCACTTTATTGTTACTGCGAGTTAATTGTTGTCCGGGAAAATAGTAAAATCCTTATGGATGATTTTCGATTATCCTATGCCCCAAGATTTCTTGATCTCTTCGGATATTTCTTACTATTCTTGATTCGTCAGGAGCAATACGTGTGTTATTAGGTACTACTCTCCCTGGAGCGACGATACAACCTGCACCGAGATAGACAGTATGCCCCAGGCAAGAACCAATGAAAGTGTTTTGCGTGTTAATTTGCCTATTATCTTTCATAACAGTAACAGGCTTATTATCAAGCCGAAAATCTGACAATACAACACCGTCACCGATAAAAGTATTTCTACCACATAGACTAATTGAAATGAGACGATTCATTGTGAAAGTCCCCGGGTATAAAACAGAATATTGGATAACTGCTCCGTTACGGATATTGCACTCTTCTCCGATAACAGTCAAATCAATCGTCACGTTGTTCCCAATGTAGGAACCGTCAGCTATAATAGACTCTCGGATAACCGAACCTGCTCCAATACGAACGTTGTTACCTATGGTGCTTCCCTCTATATAGGCAGTATGATGGATATCACAGTTTCTGCCGATAGTATTTACTTTACTTAGAACCTGCCATTGGTTTGTGGATCGAGCTTTAAGCGCTAATCCGAATAATCTTAGTTTGGATGACCTTCTTAGTTTTGCTCCTTCGGAAAGAATGGTAGCTATACTCATTGCCCAAAGATTAGTCCAATGATCTATCTGAGCAATCAACCAATTCGACACTGGAATAGGGTAATCTTTCTCACCAAACATATGCTTTGGCATAGGGAAAGCTTGATAGAATTGGTCAAGATTTATTGTTATCGGTATGGGTTCCCTATTTTGTGATTTAGCTGGAAAATAACTGAGGCCATATTCAATACGATCTGGATAAATCATAACATCTTGAGTATTGACAACACTTCTTAAGGCGGTTACTCCATGACTAGCAGCACATAAAGTATTTTGGTTGCATTTGCGTGACCTGTTGATGAACTCAACCAGCAATTCTCTTGTAAAATACAAACTGTCGTTAAATACAATGTGCTCTTCAGATTCGTCTATCTCTGATACATTTGATATGGCGTTCAAGTATAGTCCACAGTCTCGGAGCGCTTCTCCTTGGAGTTCACTCAACTTTCGATTAACGATTAGGCAGTCTTTCGGATGATCTCCAAACGGCTCAATGACTTTATCACTTATTAACATATAGGCTTTCATAAAATTAACCTCCCTGCTCTTTAGTGATAAGGAATTTGGGTTCAGTGCTATTGAGCCTTCACACTTGGTCGACCAGCCAGTCACGAAGATAGATAACCATTCCGAACTATCCAATACAGCCAATCAACACCGGAAAAGAACTGAGACTAATATGTTTATCCATGTCCAGCAACCATATTCAGAATCCATATACAGCACTATATACAATTATATGTCCTGTACCTATGAACAATGCCTATATCGATTGCTTGGATTAATGTTATACATGTTAACACACATAGATAAAGTTTTCGTTAAATTGGATATTTTACATGTCCAATAATCCATCGTTTGTGCAGATTATTAAACAAAACATCGTTGACCTGACCTCCATAAGCGATACCAATTATAATTTAGTAAAAGGGGGGGCGTTCAACTATAAATGTTTTAATTACGTGGCGTATGCTATTTACTCAATTGAGGGTTGTATCTACAAACCTGATTTCTTCCGGCATGTTTTGCTTCATAAAGAGCAAGGTCGGCTGCCTGGAGAAGTTCATTCTGTTTCAAACCATGTAAAGGAAATGTGGTAAGCCCAGCACTGATAGTCAACTTTCCATTTGGCTGACTATCCTGTTCTCCTTCAAACTCTTCTCGTTCAATCGCTTTCTGAAGCCGTTGCGCTACAAGAAATGCTTTATCTTTGTTCAAATTTAGTATGATGATTACAAATTCTTCTCCACCATAGCGGTATACTGTGTCCGTAGGTCGTACGTTACCTACTAGCACCTCGGAGACTTTCTTAAGCACAATATCACCTTTAGGATGCCCATGGTAATCATTGTATTTTTTAAACCAGTCGATATCAATCATCATTACAGATAATTCAGTGCTATTTTGTACGGCATTAGCTAATTCAGCAACGAGATCAACATCAAGTTTTCGGCGGTTAAAACAGTTGGTCAGTCCATCCCTTATAGATATGTCCCTGATTTCAGAATACAACATCGATCGTTCGATCGCAATGGCGATCTCGTTTGATAATATTCTAGTAAGCTCTTTGTCGTCATTATTAAAAGCATTCTTGTTGAGTGAATCAAGATGGATGATACCTCGTACTTCGCCATTTACTATAATGGGAGTACAGAGCAATGAATTCATTAAACACCCAGAAGGAAGACAACTTGCAGCTGTGCTATTTAGTATATCATTAGTAATAACGCTTTCCTTGCTGTCTTTTAATTGTTTGATAATTGGTAGGTCCTGGTCGACCTTCTTTTTCCCAAACACTTTGGTGAATCCTCTTTCAGCAAGAACCACTACCCTGTCATTTTCGATTAATAAAAACGCACAACCATCGCAGTCCACGATTTCAATAAGCTCTCGCACCAGAATATGAGCTATATCCTTTATCTCTAGGTTAGCGCCTACGCTCTGATGTACTCTAGTAATGGCTGAAAGCCTTCTTAGTTCCTTTACTTTTGACTCTCTTGATGTCATGTCCAATCATTCCTTATACAATGAAATGACTAATTGTATTATTTCTCAGTATGTACCAATGATACATCAATGCTCGTTTCCTATTCTAGCATCAAGTATTAAAAACATAATTACAGTAGTCTGCTCATGAAAAATATTTTATATTCGAGGTAACTACTAGAACTGTTAATATTTAGTCAAAACACCGTCATCTATATAGCATCCATTGTAATGTTACGAACAAAATAGATTTTATCTATGGTTGTAAAGATACTATTTTAAACATAATTGACCACTTTATTATAAGTAGCAACACATTCTTAAACCACACACCCCGCTTCTAATACTGAGAGATATTTATAAAGTCTGGTTTTACCTAATGAAATTCGAACTAATATCGAAAGGCATATATAGAGTTCGTCTCGAGCCATCTAGATCATTTTTGTGAAAGTATGCATCGCCATAATGGAACTTTCTATTTCTTTCAGCATTAGTATAATTTATTGGTATCTGTGAGCATCAATTCTCGATAGGCTGTAGATCTTTATAGGGATAACCTTTTTATGCTTATCCTGTCAAACTGAAGGCGAATTGAATATTTTAGTTGTGCCCAACTCTTGGGAAAGCTACGCGAGGCTGAAGTTCCGCTTAGCCAAGGCAACACTGTAGCTGTTGTGACCCGGCAGATCGGGGTCAGTGATGTTACGTATTACCATTGGCGGAAAGAATATGGCAGCATTCGCGTTGATCAGGCTCGCTGTCTTAAGAAACTGGTAGTGGACTTATCCCTGGATAATGCTATTTTCAAGGAAGCTCTCCGGGGGAACTTCTAAGCCCGTCTAAGAGACGCACGGTTGTGGATTATGTTTGTGAGAAGCTGAACACATCTCTCAAAGACGGGCCTGTACAATACTGGATCAAGCCTGAACGACCCAGCGGCACCAGCTATGTCCTCCTACAGATGAAAAATAGCTCTCAGGATGTCCTGGAGGAGTTGTATAAGCTCTTCCTTTTCCATGGTGTGCCCGAGTATATACGACCGGATAATGGTGCGGAATTTACTGCTAAAGTGGTAAGAACATGGTTAAGCCAGCTGGGAGTAAAGATACTCTTTATCGAACCGGGCAGTCCCTGGGAGAATGGGTATATTGAGTCCTTCAATGGAAAGATGCGTGATGAACCGCTCAATCGGGAGATCTTTACCACACTAAAAGAAGCTAAACTATTGATAGAGTAGTGGAGGAAAGACTATAATCAGCTACGTCCGCATAGCTCATTAGGATATAAACCTCCAGTTCCTGAGGCTGTGTTAACTATGGTTACTAACCATTAACTGGTACCGATATAGGGGAAAGATTAAATAAAAGTCAAGATTAGGAGGAATTACAAAAATGAAACCCACAAACATCAACGACATCCAAAAGTCCTTTG
>Ga0272442_10011944_pt1 | contig 10545 bp, 6 predicted proteins | sample SSMForm2O_FD_200262 | JGI IMG/M metagenome (GOLD analysis project Ga0272442, IMG submission 200262) | Marine sediment archaeal communities from Little Sippewissett salt marsh, Falmouth, MA, United States - SSM-Form-2O | ecosystem: Environmental > Aquatic > Marine > Wetlands > Sediment ... | reverse complement strand
GGACGACGCCATGAGTTGCGGTCATAATGGCGAGAACCATGGACAGTAACCGCACCATTCCCTCACCCATGATGGGCAACGGGAGGAGCTTGCCTATTCCGATGTCGCCACAGATCACAGGAATCCCGCTGGAGACGAGAATGCTGAGTCTTCTCAACCGTGGCTCCAGTTTCGCCAAGACCTCGACCACCTCGTCCTGTCTGCCTGTTTCTTCAAGCTTGCTGAACCGCTCCGCGTCCTCCTTGAAGCCGCGTGAATGGCCAGTGAGGAAGATGCCCATCGGCACGGCAGTGTCAGGTACGGGAACAAACTTGAGTTGCCTGTCCCGGGCGATGTACGCGACACACTCATGCACGGCGGCCTCCCGGTCTGTATGTCGCAGCATGAGGCCGGGTGAACGCGGCGGTGTGGTCGAACTGACGTTCTCCTCTTCGATTACGAGTTTCCTGCTTTCTTCGTCAAAGGAGGGTGGCCTCGACAGCTCTGTCAAACGGATCTCAAGGATTTCTCCTGTGCCATCGTGGCCGGTCCCCTCGACTAGAGCAGGGGTTCCCGTGCCCTTGTTGTGGAAGAGCCATCCCCAGAGGTCCTCAGGCGTAGGCTCGAACCGGCTGATTCCTCTCAGCACGTTGATTGTGGTCGGCAGTTCCGGGTTGTTCCAGCCGATCAGCAGGAAGACCGCCTCAAGTAGGGAGGTCTTCCCTGCGTTGTTGGTTCCCGCGATCAGGTTCATGCGCTTGAGGGGCTCAACACATATCTCGCGGAAGCACCGGAAGTTCCTCACGGTCACAGATTGAAACATGAGCGATTTCCTTCAGACCGCATCAGGATTCCTATCGAGATTCTAACCTATTCCCAAACCCAAAGGAAAAGGGCAGGCCCAGAAGCTACGCACCCTCCACTTCGAGCCAGACTTCGTCGAGCAGGCCCGAGGGGTTGTCTTTGTCGGGGCCTTCGAAGAAGTTCCTTGCGGTGTTGGTGACCTTGAGCACGAACTGGTTATACCCGGCACGGATGAGGTGGCCCACCTCGATGCGATATGGCGGCCACGCGCGGACGCCCGCGGTCATAGTGTTGACTTCGACCTCGAGGATGTGGCCGACGCGCCCGGCCTCGACGAAGACCCGCTTGCCCACGACGTCGCCCTCGAGCTCGATGTCGGTATAGAAGCAGCCGGTCCCTGAGAAGTAAGGGTGGCCCTGCTCTTCCCACGGGCCGGTCTTGAGGCCGCGTATGGGCACCAGGCAGGGCACGTCGCCGGCGGCGTCGATTTGGAAGTCGCCGGCCAGCCATGCGTACTCGGCGAGCCCGGGCTGAGGAAACCAGCCGTTGTTCTTGATGACGATCTCGATCTCGTGGGACCCTGGCCCGCAGTGGCCGCGCAGGTCGAGGACGCGGAACTGGGGGTCGATCTCCCAGGGCAGCTCGTCGGTCAGGGCTTCGCCGTCCAGGAGGACAACGGCGTTGGTCTCGCGGGCCATCATGGCGCGGGTGGCCTCGGGGAGGTCGTAGGGATGGCGGGGGACGCCGTCCAGAATGAGGCGCAGGTTGCCGAGGTTCTCGGGCATCATGAACTGGGTGGTGTAGTGGAGCGCCGTGACGTGGTGGCGGCTCTCCGTTCTCATGTTCCAGGTCTTGAGCGTGAGGAAGTTCCCGTTCTCCGGCGCGTAGTACCACAGCTCCCGGGACAGCCGGATCCGCTTGGTCACGGCGCGTGGGGCCGCGGGCAGATCGGTGCACGCCTGTTCCGGGTCCACCACGACCAGGCACGAGCCGGCCGGCGGCAACGAGATCGGGAGCCTCAGGCGGCCCTCGACGATCGCCTGCCCTGGCGCCGGGCCTGTGTCGCCCGTGTCGGGGTCCCAGATCTCGGCCAAGCCCGTGGTCTCGAGGGTCACGGCCGTTTCCGCGGCCTCGTCGGCGGTGTTGGCGAAGAAGAAGAGGGCTTTCCCCTCCTTCCGGCGATGGAGGTAGTACACGTCGGGGGCGTTTTCGATAGTCACCTCGGGCGTCACCTCCGCCAACGCCTCGGCCAAACTGCGTCCGTCCGCGGATGTAGTCACCTGCACCCCCGGAATCCTGGCCAGGTCCACGTGCTCGAGGGCACCGAGGCCCGTGGCGCGGATCACGCGGACCGCCGTGTTAGGCACGGCGGCCACCACGCACGAGCCCGCCACGCGCCGTAGCGCGGCCAGCGCGCTGTCGTGAATGGACGTGAGCTTCGGGACCACCAGGGCCTCGAACTCGAGCCCGTTGACGGTGAAGGTCTTCTCACGCACCTCCGCGTTTGCGAAGGTGGCTTCGTCGAGGACGACGAAGTCGCGGTGGCTGGCCAGCAGGGCCTCGCCCAGCGGGGCGAACGCGGCTTCGAGTTCCTGAACGGCTTCCCCGGGCTCGTCTCCGGGCACGAAATCGGTCCAGACGGACGACATGGGATAGAGGACGGCGACCTTGGCGCTGTGTGTACCGCCGGCCATGGCCGCGGTGAGCCGCGCCGTGTAGTCGGCGAACAGTCGGTAGTAGGGCCAGAACGGCGCCTGGAAAAACTCCGAGGGTGGCGAGTCCTTCTTGCGCCGGCCGGCCACGGAGTAGTAGAAGGCGTGGGGAATGAGGTAGTTGATGCCGTGGGCGATCTGCCAATCGCTGATCCACTTCATGTCGCGCAACGACAGCCCCCAGCCGCTTTCCCCAAAGGTCTCGGTCATGGTGCGGTCGCGCCCGGCCAGCAGCGCGGCCGACTCGATCATCTTGGGCGTCATGGCCCCGGCGCCGCCTTTGCCGACGTGCCTGCCGAGGTGGTCCATTCCGGGCATGTGGAGATGCTTGAGCAAGTAGAAGATGTTGCCGAGACAGCGGAACTGGAACAGTAGCGGCTCCTCGCCCAGGGGATGGCCGATGAGCTCGAGGCCACGCGCCTCGCACCAGGCCTCAATGGTCTTGAAGAAAGCGTTCTCGAAGAGGGTCGTCGCGACGTCCCAGTAGTCGTAGCGCACCTGGGCGCCGACCTCGGGGCCGTCCGGGTCGTCCGCGGAGAACAGCTCGGGGAGGTGGTCGAGCAGGTCGTAGCCTTTGCGTTCCATGAAGGCATCAGGTAGGCCGGCGGTCCACGGTATCCGCGCCAGGTCATCGGGGTAGGTGCTGAGCGCCGGCTCGTCGGTGAAGAATCCGGCCAGTCCGAGTTCGCGAAGGTCGCCGAGCTTCTCCTCGTGGCGGTCATACGTGGCGCGGATGAAGGCGCGGCATGCCTCGGGGTCGAGCGTGTCCAGATACGACTCGAACCACAGAATGGCCGGGCATTCGAACTGGACGGCCTTGGCCACGCGCCAGCGGCCCTCGACCAGGCCCACCGCCGCGCCCTCGACCCGACGGAAGGGCGCCGGCTCGTCCGGGTCGACGGGGGCGCGGTAGGCGCACACAACGGCCTCGTCCAGCTCCACGTTGGCGGGGGCTTCAACTTCGGTCACGTCGAACCGGAGGTAGCTGAGCCGGTTCGCGTGCTCGGCGATGACCTCGCCGCCGGCCGGTCCGCTGGGCCAGTCCCGTTCGTCGTAGGCCCAGGCCACCAGGCCGTGTTCGCGGGCCTTCTCGCAGCAGAAACGTATGCAGTCAAACCACTCGTCGGACAGGTACGGTGTGAGCAGGCCGTGGCGGGCGTGCATCACGAAGCCGCCGAGCCCCTTGTCCTTCATCTGCTCGATCTGCCACCCGAGGGCATCCTTTTCGAGCCGATGGTTCCAGAACCAGAACGGGGCCTGGCGAAACTCGGAGGGGGGATTGCGAAACGTCTCGTAGAGGGTCATGGGCTCGTCCTTCTAGGGCTCGATCACCAACACATTGTGAATCGCCAGGCCGGCGACCTCGGCCCTGAGAATGCCGCCATGCCAGGTCCATTCCAGACCCACTTCCTCCGGGGCCATGAAACACCGCGTCGGCCGTTCATCGATGGGGACCGCCACGGTGAAGGGCCCCGTGTTGGGCACGTGCTCGACCATGTGCCGGTTGGGCGACAGGTAGCCCGCGGCCGAGCGGTTGACGAATTGGATCAGCAGGCGGTCGTCCTTCTTGCGCGTGGACATCTCGATGGACCTCGGGCCGTCCAGGTAGATGACCCCGTGCGCGTCGAGCGCCTTCATGGCGTCGCCGATGAAGCGGCGCAGCCGCGGGTAGTGGCCTTTGAGATAGGCGCGGAACACCGGACCGTGAATGGCAACGACCATCCCGTCGCCGAAGCGGTTCACGGTGGCAGCCGCGGTGCCCGCCAGGTTGATCGAGGGTTCCTGTTGGTTCAGCAGCGGGGCCAACTCGGCCGCGGTCGTGGGTTGGACGTTCTGCCACGGGCCGGGCACCGTTACGCATCCGTTGCCCGCCGGCACGTAGCCCCCGCCTTGCTGGGCCTCCGCAACGGTCACACCCGCCAGATCCGGGCACTCCTGCGCCACGTGGGCGCCGCTGACCAACAAGCGCCCGCCCGACTCGACGTAGGACCGCAGACCGTCGACCACATTCGGCGGCAGGCCGTCCTGCTCGGGCACGATCACGACCGGATACGCGGCCATCCGCTCGAGCAGCGCCTGCTCGTTGAGGAGGTCGACGCTGTATCCGTTGTCCAGCGCGGCGTGCAGCGCGCCCTCCATGGGCTGGTTGGCGGAAGCGAAGTTGAACAAGGGCTGGTTGTGGCGGTAGTAGAACGACTGGCTGTGGAGCACGGCCACCTGGGGGATCGTCTCGGTCCGGTGGCAGTATGCCTGCCGCTTGCGGCAGAAGGCGGCGACCTCCGCGAGCAGGTCCTGATGCCACGACGTCAGCCGCCCGGAACGCTGCGGGACGTTGTAGATGAACACGGCCCCGCCTTGGGCCAGCACGACCGACACCTCCTGGCATAGGTGCGGCACGGTCTTCATCGTCCACCCGAGGTCGCCCGTTCTCAGAAACGACCACGCCATCAGGTCCCACGTCTTGCCGCGGCCGCCGATGAACCGGGCCTCCGCGCACGCGCGGTCCGCGCCGAACGAGGGGTCGAAGTCGCCGCTGAGGTAATCGACCGGCGCGGCCACCGGTTCGGGCTGGCGCACGCTATACATCCAGTTGCTGCACACCAGCACCTTCGGGTCCTTGGCGTGCACGGCCTCGGCGAACTTGGTGACGTGTTCAGTGAACAAGTCCCGGTGAAAGGCCAGCCACGGCCCCCAGTTCTCCTCGCCCTCCTTGGCGGGAATCGCCTCGAGGCCCGTACGCCGGGTGAACTCCGCCTTGCACCGGTCGCACCAGCACGGCAGGCTGGCCCAGTTTTCGCCGTCGATCCACATCCCGTCGATCCCGTACGTCTCGACGACCTCGAGCAACTGCGGGATCAGCAGCTCCTCGGTGTAGCCGCTCAGCGGACACGTGTAGTTCGGATTGGCCTTGCCGGCGGCGTCGATGTTGGCCCACTCGGGATGGAGCTGCACGGCCCGCGTGTCCCACACGCCGGAGAAATGAATGGACAACGGGATGCCCATGTCGAGGGTCACTTGCCGCCAGACCTCGAGGGCGTCGGTGACGATGCCCGGCGACGGCGAGCCGACTTTCGTGGGATAGCCCGCCCACCCCGGATGCCCCTTGCAGTCGTATTGGACGAAGTCGGGCTTGGCCTTCTCGAGCTGCTCCCGGATGTGCTCGTACGTGGTCTCCCGCCCGAGCTCAGTGTCGTTCTCGCGCGCATGGAGGTCGTAATGGAGGCCGAAAAACGCCTGTTCGTGCCAGTTGCCCGTTTCCGTCATAGTGCCCTCCCCCGCTGCAAACAGCGTGATCGCCAGCAGTGAAATCAATGGGTTGCCCTCCCCGGTCAGCCAATCGCCACTACTCGGGCCAGCGCCCCTCGAGCGCCTCGGCAAAGACGTCGTACACGTTCTTCGAGAACAGCACGAACCGGACGAGATCGATGCCCTGGTGGGCCTCGATGAACTCCCCGGCGGTCTCTATGGCGATGCCGGCGGCCTCGGGGACGGGATAGCCGTAGACGCCGCAACTGATGGCGGGAAACGCGATGGTGCGCGCGCCGTTTTCGAGGGCGACCTCGAGGCTGCGCCGGAAGCAACTGGCCAGCAACTCCGGCTCGTTGCCCCTCCCGCCGCGATAGACCGGGCCCACGGTGTGGATCACGTACTTCGAGGGCAGGTTGCCGCCCGTCGTGATCTTGGCGTCACCCGTCTCGCAACCGCCCAGCTTCCTGCACGCCTTGAGAATGACGGGGCCGCCGGCCCGGTGGATCGCCCCATCCACGCCGCCGCCGCCCAACAGCGACCGGTTGGCCGCATTGACGATGGCGTCCACTTCTTCCCGAGTGATATCGCCTTGGATCACTTCAATGACCGCGCCGCCCACCGTACCTTTCATCGTCTTCCTGCCTCCATCCCTTCGCCGAGGTCCAGCCACGCCGCCGCCCACGCCCCGCATGGGCACCCGGAACTGTGCGCGGCGATTGTAGCGCATTGCGGGCGGACCGACAACTGGCCGGCGCCCGGACCTCGCGCTGGCATGTGCGCAGCGAGAGGACGACAACCAGGATCCAAGTGAGCAGAAACCGCACAATAATTATTCTACTTTTTGTGTGTTTAATGCCCAACGGTCTTGATTTCAGCCCGGCCGTATCGTATATTGTCATCCTCTTGGGTAGTTTTTGCAGACGAATTGTGTGAAGACTTGCGGGCAAGACGCGATGGCGGATCACGATAAGGATATTGCTGCACGGCTGGATGCCGCGATTGCGGGCCTGAAATCTGAATTCAGGGTCGCACAGCAAGGGCTGACCCAGACAGCCTCTGCCACAAAAGACCTGACTTGGATGGTCCAAAGCAGGCGCAGCTCGGGGACCCACAGGGAAACGGCCGACCAGGAGGCCGAGGCCCTGAAGCGATCTCTGGCCGAACGAGGGCAGGCGGTCGAGGCCTCCTCGAGGCACATCGCTGAATTGGAGCAGGCGGTGACGGACCTGAAGGCCCAGGTCGTCCAACTGCGCAACCAGGAGGCGTGGCTGGTGGCCGCGAACCAGGAACTGAGCGAGCGCCTGGTCGGCCTGGGGACCCAGGAGAAGCGGCTCCCCGAGACGACCACGGCCGCCGACATCGACAAGTTGAAAAAGGGATTGGAAGAACGCGAAGAGGCGGCCAAGTTGGCGGCCGCGCGCCTGGCCGAGGCCCGCCGCGACGGTGAGGCTGCGCGCCGCAACGGCGAGGCCGCCCGGGGTGGCGTAGGACTGCTGTCCGAGGAGATCATCGCGCTCCGTGCGGACAACGCGCGCTTGCAGCAGTCCCTCGAGGCCTCGCAGGCGCAGGCTGCGGTGCGCGAGAACGAGCAACGGATCGCGCTGGCGGCAATGAAGGACAACGGCGAGACGCGCAAGCTGGGCGAGATCCTGCTCTCGGCCGGGATGCTCACCGAGGCACAGATCTCGGAGGCCCTGGGCCAACAGGCCGCCTCCGGCGGCCGCATGGTCGGGGAGATCCTCGTGGCGAACGGCCACGTCGGCGACTGCGAGGTCGCCCAGACCGTCGCATGCCAACTTCGGATGCCCCTGATCCACCTCAACAACGCAGGAGTGCAGCCGGAGGCCGCCGGTTTGATCGGCAAGGGCCTATGCCGGCAGCACCGCTGCATCCCGGTGCGCTCGACGGCCGACCGCCTCTTCCTGGCCATGGCCAATCCGCGAGACACAGGGGCCCTCGAGCAGGCGGCGCGGGCGTCCGGCCGCAACGTCGTGCCGCTGGTCGCCCCCTCTTCGGAAGTAGCCTCAGCGATCGACGCGATATTCAGCGTCCCCAACGAACCCATCGAGGCCGCCCGCGCCTAGGGCGCCCCAGGCGCAATCGGATCCGTCAGCGAAACCGCCGCGTTGATGTCCACATTCAATTCCAGCAGGTTCTTGGCTTTGCCCCCCGGCCCCGAATCCAGGTGCTCGAACTCCGGCAGGTCGCTGAGCAACTCGCCGACGTCCGTGCCCGCGTGCCCCAGTTCGTTCCGCGTGGTCTCCCCGAGGACTTGGCCGATGTCGAGCCCGAGATCGACGTCCATCTCGCTGTGAACGAGTTGGCCGTTCTCCGTGTCGAAGTACACCATGTTCTTCCCACCCAGCTTGAACTCGGGCATCGTGAAGCCAATCAGGCCGCCAAGTCGGCCCGCCGGCGTGGTCAGCGTCCCGTCGGTCTCCTCGGACGTCAGGTCCTGTTCGATGACGGCGCACACCCGCCGGCCGATGGTCTTGTAGCCCGAGAAGGTGTTCACGATCCGAACGCGCACGGGCGCCCCGAATCCCGGCACGCTCATGTCGATGTGCGAGTCCCACTGGGCGCCCGGATCCAGTTGGGCCGACGGGAACTCGAGGTCGGTCAGCATAGGCAGCGGGCTCACGGCCGCCTCGGCCCCTTGCCGGCCGGAAAGGTCGGTCACCATACCGTTCGGCGCGACTTTCATCCGCATCGGCGTCTTGAAGAACTGCAACTGCGGAATACGCCACAGCATGTCGCGTTGCAGGCCCGTGTCCGTCCCGCCCATGTCGACGCGCTCACCCGCGGCGCCCTGCATCATCTCGAACGGCGCGCCCATGAAGTCGCCCTTCATCTCGGTATGCTCGAAGGCGAGTTCGAGCACCCCGTTCCCTACCGTGTCCACCGACTCCGTCACGAGGTCGAACGCACTGTCCATCTCGAGCGCCACCGGCTCGGGCGCCAGCAGCTCCAGCCCGTGCCCTTCTACGTCTGCGGTGAGCGCATAGTGCAGCCGCTCACCCGGAGTGAACTTGAACGTGAACGGGCCCGCGGCAGGCGTCTCCCCGGCCCCCTTCGACAGCGCCCAGTCCGAAGCCGCGTCCGACTCGGCCGCCGCCTTTTGCACCTGATCGAGAAGCGCCTGCACGTCCGGCAGCTTCCGCTGGCCCACCCCCCCGCCGCCCTGAAGCACTTCGTCCAGCGAAGCGCCCTCGCCCAGTGTCTTCGCGATCAGGTCCTCGAGATCCCCTTTGGGCACGATCCGGAAGTTCAGCGCTAACCACACGCCAGAGCCCATCCCCACGACGAAAAGCAACGCGCCCGAGCACAGCGCAACCGCTATGGCGATGTACTTCCCTGGGCCGCTTGATCTCCTTTGGCCAGCCATCCCGGCCTCCCTTCAACACACTATCTTAGCCCAACGGCTTCGCGAAGGCACATCAAGGGCGCAAACTATGATCGTGCGGGTGAACGGAGAGCAAAGGTCCCGCGTTTCTGCTGGCGCTGGGTGGGGCGGCTGTGCCAAACTAGTGCCACGTAACCGAATCGCAGGAGCGCTGAGTATGAGGTTCGTGCAGACGGCAGACCTCCACCTGGACGCGTGTTTTGCCTCGCCGGGTTTCCCTCCCGATTATGGCAACCGGCGGCGCCAGAGCCTGCGGGACGTCTTCCGCGCCGTGGCGATGCGCGCGGCAGAGTGGCCCGCGGACGCGCTGCTCATCCCCGGCGATCTCTTCGACATCGAGCGCGTCAGTCGCGACACGGTGGCGTTTCTGCGGGCGACCTTCGAGGCTATCCATCCTGTGCCGGTCGTCATTGCGCCGGGCAACCACGACCCCTTCACCGCCCAGTCGCCGTATGCCACGGAGGCCTGGCCGGACAACGTCCTCATTTTCTCCGAACCGGTGTGGTCGGCGTTTGTGATCGGCGAGGGCCGCTTGGTGGTCCACGGCTTCGCCTTTGACGCCTACGAGATCTCCTCCAATCCCTTCGGCACACTCGAGATTCCCCAGGACGACGCCCTCCACGTCGCCGTGGCCCACGGCACGGAGCGCGCCCACCAACCCCCGGACGGCAAGTCGTACGCGCCCTTCGACGCGGCCGAGGCCGCGGCCCCGGGGCTCGTCTACCTCGCGCTGGGCCACTTCCACCGCGTGACCGAGGTCGCGGGCGATCTCCCCACCCGGATGTGCTACTCCGGCGCACCCGAGGCCCACGATTTCGGCCAGACCGGCCCACGCCACCACCTCGAAGTCGAGATCGACAACGGCGAGGTGCGCCTCACACCCGTTCCGAGCGCCCGCGTGGTGTACGCCACCCACGACCTCGACTGCCGCGAGATGGCCACCTCGCAGGAATTGGTCGACGCCATTCGCGCCTGCGTCTCCGAGGGCGACGTACCGCAGATCGCGCGTATCACGATGCGGGGGCCGTGCGAACCGTCCATCTTGGGTGAGTTGCCGGCCGTGTACGACGCCGTGGCGGCCGAGTTCGAGTACCTCCAGCTCGTCGACCAGACGGAACCGGCGGAGGACTACGAGGAACTGGCCCGGGAGCCCACGAGTCTCGGGGCCTTCATTGCCCGAATGAACGAAGAGGTGGCCGACGCGCCGGACGAGCGCCGCCGGGCGCTGATCGAGCGGGCGCGTGAGGCCGGGCTGGCGGCGTACCGAGGCCAGAAGTTGGGTATTCGGGGCCTGGATATCGGGGGGGACGCGGCATGAGGATACGCAAGGCGGTCATCGACGGCTACGGCTGTTTTCGAGACCGCACCATCGAGTTTGACCCGGGCTTGCAGGTGATT
>Ga0272442_10011942_pt1 | contig 10548 bp, 5 predicted proteins | sample SSMForm2O_FD_200262 | JGI IMG/M metagenome (GOLD analysis project Ga0272442, IMG submission 200262) | Marine sediment archaeal communities from Little Sippewissett salt marsh, Falmouth, MA, United States - SSM-Form-2O | ecosystem: Environmental > Aquatic > Marine > Wetlands > Sediment ... | reverse complement strand
CGGCGCTGAAGGACGCTTGCCCGGTCGCGATGGGCCCGCGCCTCGATGCCGGCGATCAATTCCTCGCACCACTGCATCGCCTCGACTTTCTCAGCGGGCTCTTTTCCGACGATGCGCTCCACGATTTGCCGCCGGGCGTCCTCATGAGTGCGCGCCAGCAGTTCGGCCGGACCGACCGTGCCGGTGGTTCTCGCCAGATCGAACAGCCGCTCGATGAGGACGCGCACGTCCGCGTTGCGCAACAGATCGAGCTGGAGCCGCGACCGCGCAACGGGGACGGTTTCCGGCCTCGTCACCAGCACTTCCAGAAGCTCGCATTCGGCGTTCCGCGCGGCGAAGGGGCTGCCGTCGCCGGGCGTTCGCGCGTCGTCCGGGCGGAACCGCGAGCGCGAACTCAACGAAGTCAACCGCCGCTGGAGCGCGCTTTCGGGGAGACGGGTCCGCTCGGCGATCTTGCGCACCTCCACCGACTGGGTGACGGCATTGGGCATCAGCGCCACTGTGGCCAGGACGTCGTCGAGGGCCTTGGACTGCGCCAGCGACGAGGCGCCTTCGGCCGCTTTCAGCGCACGGTCCAGCTTGTGGGTGACGCCGTCGGCCGCGCGGGCGATCACCTCGACGAATGCCTCCGTTCCCCGCGCGCGGAGAAACTCGTCCGGGTCTTTTCCCTCCGGCAGCGTCGCGACGCGCGCGGCCAGTTCCTCGGCCGCGAAGGCGTCGAGACTGCGGTTGGCCGACGACTGGCCCGCCTCGTCGGCGTCGAGGATCAGGACGGCTTCGGCGACGGACCGCCGGAGGATGCGAACGTGATCGCGGGTCAACGCCGTGCCGAGCACGCCGACGGTCCACGGAACGCCGTACTGATGCGCCGCAATGACGTCCATGTATCCTTCCACCACGACGGCTTGTTTCTTCTCGCGCATGGCCGGCTGCGCACGGTCCAGGGCGTACAGGACGGCGCTCTTGGAGAAGAGCGGCGTCTCCGGGCTGTTGAGGTATTTCGGCTCGCTGTCGTCCAAGGCGCGCGCGCCGAAGGCGATCACTCGTCCGCGCCCGTCGCGGATGGGGAACATCAAACGGTTCCGGAAGCGGTCATAGACGCTGTCGCGCTCCTCGTTCGTCGTCACCAGGCCCGATTTTGCGAGCAAGTCCACGGGAATGTCTTTCCTCCGGGCGGCCTTCAGCAGGGCGTCCCAGGCGTCGGGGCTGGAGCCCAGTTGAAACCGTTCGGCGATTTCGGGCGCGACGCCGCGGGTCTCCAGGTACTTCCGCGCCGCCTTGCCCGTCTCTCCTTGCGTCAGGCAGCGGCGGAACCAGTCGGCCGCCCAGCGATTGACACGGTAGATCGGGTCCTTTTCGCTTCGCGTCGCCGCGCTGCCTTCGACCCGCGGCACCTCGATGTGCGCGCGCTCGGCCAGCATGAGGGCCGATTCGTAGAAGCTGAGGCCCTCGGTTTTCATGATCCAGGAGAAGACGTCGCCTCCCTCGCCGCAACCGAAGCACTTGAAAATCTGTCGTGCGGGATTAACATGGAACGACGGCGTCTTTTCCCGATGAAACGGGCACAGGCCTTTGTACGCCGAGCCGGCGCGCTTGAGGGAAAGCGACTCCTGCACGAGCCCCACGATATCCGTGGCGCCCCGAATTCGGTCCAGAATGTGATCGGGGATGAACTGTGCCAAGTATCGGCTGTATTTGTATGGGAATCAGTAAGTTAGGCTGCATATCCCGGGACGACGGCCATAACCTTTATAGTTTATCCCACTATTCGAAACGTGTCAAATTCCCGCCCTTCAAGGAGATAGTTGAAAAGCCCCCGCCGGCGGCGTACAATTTTCTGAACTCTATGCGGCATCGCTAGATACGTTCGGCTTTGGTCGGGAGGCGCGACATGGGTTCTTTGGCGATGATTGTCGTAACATTTGTGGGGTACCTTATCGCGTACCATACCTACGGTCGGTTCCTGGCCCGGCGGGTATTCAAGATTGACCCCGCGGCCCGGGTGCCGTCTCATCGGTATGCCGACGGAAAGGATTTCGTTCCGACGCGAAGAGGGATCATCTTCGGGCACCACTACACGTCCATCGCCGGGACGGGTCCGATTGTCGGGCCGGCGATCGGCATCATCTGGGGGTGGGTTCCCGCGTTGCTGTGGGTTTTCTTCGGCAGCATCGCGATGGGCGCGGTGCACGACCTGGGCGCGCTGGTCATTTCGCTGCGGCACGACGGCAAGTCCATTGCCGATATCGTTTCGGGGTACATCAATCCGCGCGTTCGGATTCTCTGCTTCCTGATCGTCTTTCTCGAACTCTGGATCGTCATCGCCATCTTCGCGCTGATCATCGCTGTCCTGTTCACGATGTATCCCCATGCCGTGTTTCCGATCTGGATGGAAGTTCCCATCGCCGTCGCGCTCGGCTACGCCATCTACAAGCGCAAGGCGAACGTGGCGCTGGCGACGGCGGTTGCCGTGTTTCTGATGTACGTGACGGTTGTGCTTGGCGAGTACCTTCCGATCAGTCTGAAAGGCGCCTTCGGCGTCGCGCAAACGGGGGTGTGGGCGTGCATCCTTCTGGTCTACGCCTACATCGCCTCCACGCTTCCGGTGACGACGCTGCTTCAGCCGCGGGATTTCATCAACGCGTGGCAGTTATTCATTGCCATGGCGCTGCTCTGCGCCGGCGCGGTGGGCGCGGCCCTCTTAAAGGACATGGCCATCGTCGCGCCCGCGTTCAATCCGTCGCCCAAGGGCGCGCCGCCGCTGGTGCCGTTTCTCTTCGTGACCATCGCCTGCGGCGCGATCTCCGGTTTCCACAGCCTGGTCGCTTCGGGCACGTCGTCGAAGCAACTCGACAACGAGCGCGACGCGCTTTACGTGGGGTACGGGTCCATGCTGATGGAAGGGGCGCTGGCGGTGCTGGTGATCGTCGCCGTCGCGGCGGGCATCGGCCTGGCGTACGAGACGGCTTCGGGCGAAACGCTGACGGGCGCCGTCGCCTGGAAGGCTCATTATTCCGCGTGGCTGGGCGACAAGGGACTTCCCGACAAGTTGAGCGCGGTGGTGGTCGGCTCGGCGAACATGATGGAAACGATCGGGATCCCCAAGGGGATCGCGTTGATTCTCATGGGCGTGTTCATCGCGTCTTTCGCCGGGACCACGCTGGACACGGCTACGCGCATCCAGCGCTACATTATTGTCGAACTCGCACGCGAGGTGAAGCTGCCTGCGCTTGGCCGCGTTCACGTCGCGACAAGCGTGGCGGTGTTGACCGCTCTTGCGCTGGCGTTCTCTTCCGGCTCCGGGGAGGGCGCCAAGAGGTTCAGCGGCGTCGGCGCCATGCAACTCTGGCCGATGTTCGGCGCGGTCAACCAACTGCTCGCCGCACTGGCGTTGCTTCTGATGACGATCTACCTGAAGCGGAAGGGCGGCGTCAAGTGGCTCGTCACGGGCCTTCCGTTCGTGTTTCTGTTGGCCGTGACCGGTCTGGCGGTGTTCTACAACGAAACGACGTTCTTCATGCGCGGGCAGTGGCTGCTGGCGTTCGTTAACGGGAGCGCGGCGCTGCTGGCCCTCTGGATGGTGATCGAGGGATACGCGGCCTTCGCCGCGCCGGTGCGTTCCGGCCAAAAGAAACTTCAGTAGGGCGGCCCATGTCCGATCGTCCGGCGAGAAACGAGGCCGCCTCCGGAGTGGCGTCCGCCCGGGCCGCGTTTTTTCGCCGCCACCTGCCGCTGTTCCTGCTTCTGGCCGTTCTGGCCGTGTTCAGTTTTCGAACCGTCAATACCTATCTCCTTTCCGACGACCTGAAGTGGATCGAGCGAACCGTCGCGGACGCGCGGCGGCCGTGGAACGCGTTCGGCGCGCCGCTTTTCCAGGACTACTTCCGTCCCGTTCCACATCTCGCGTGGCTCGTCAACTATTGGCTGTGGGGTTTCGACTTCGTCGGTCACCACGTCATGTACCTCGGCGCGTGGCTGGGGGTCGTCGCGCTCGTCTATGTCGTCGGGAACCGCATGGGAGGCCGTGTTGCCGGCCTGATCGCGGCGGCGATCGTCGGGTTCAACGACGTGTATCTGCTCGTCGCGAGTTGGAAGTCGTGGTACACGACGGTGCTGGAATTGCTGGCCGTGCTGGGGTGGGCGTGGTTCTATCTGAACTGGCTCGAACGCCGGAGACGGCGCGATCTCGCCGCATGGCTGGCGCTCGCCGGCGTCGCGGCGATTTCGCGCGAGTTGGCGCTGCTCGTCATCTCCGCGTGCGTGTTCGTCACGGCGGTCCTTCCCGCGTTCGGCCGGGAAGCGGGCAGCGAGAGAAAATTTCGCCGCGGATTCGCCTGGCTCTCGGTCTGGCTGGTCGCGACGGTCGCCGTCCTGGCCCTGCTGCCTTCGTACCGGCACGCTGCCCTTGCGCTGATGAGTTCCAGGGTCGAGGCGGTCCCGCCGACGTCGGGACCGCCGGGCGTCTCGCTCGGGTACGCGCCGGATCGTCTCCGCACGCACACGCACAGCATGCTCAACTTCGGCATCGCGCGATATCTGATTCTATTCGCGATACTCCACGGGCTTGCGCGCAGGTTCGATTGGCGAAAACGTCTGGGCGGGCGATACGGGCCGGCATTTCTCGGAGCGCTCGCGATCGGCGTCGCGGTTCTGGCGGCCGCCGCGCATGCGGGAAGAGACGGGGGGGGCGGCGAACTGAGGCATTGGACGGGCCTCGTCCTGCTGGCGGCGTTCGTCGCGGCGGAACTCGCAGGCAGATGCAAAGAACGGTTTACGGCGGCATGGTTCGCGGCGGCCTATCTGCCGCCGATGGTGTTGTTGCACGCGTCGAATGCCTATCACATGATGGCCTTCGTCGCGCTGGCCCTGGCGGTGGGAACGGTTGCCGGGCGCTATGCGAGCGAGGACATCGCGCCGGTCCTGCGCCGCCTTCTCGGCCGCGGGAAAGGCGCGCCCGGCGAGGAATGGCGGCCCGTCACGGCGGCGCTTGTTCTCGTGCTGTTCGCGGGGCAGGGGGCGCTCCTTGTTCGTAACACGAGGCTGGCCGATCCGGTTATTCGCGACCGTATCGCCTTCGGCTCCGCGCGGCGGGCCGATGTCGAGGCGGCCGTCGCCGGAACGCTCGCCGATTCGACCGAAACGCAAGAGGTATGGGCGGGCCGCGACGGGTACGCGCGTGTCGCGGCATGGATGCTCCGCGAGGAACACGGCTTTGCGATCCGCTCCTTGCCGGAGGACCGTCGCGTGGTCGGTTTGCGAACGTTCGATTCGCCCTTGCCCGTTTACAGCGCGGCCGTCGTTTACGACGACGCACTCTTCAGGAAATACAACGCATTCCCGAATCCGGGATTCGAAGAGGCCGTGCCGGGGCTGGCCGTCGGCGATCGTGCCCGGAGCGGGCGGCGTGCGTTGGAGGTTCGCGCCGAAGCGGACGCGCCTCATGCTCTCGATCAAAGCCTCGATTCCAGTCCTTTCGCGCTGCGTCCCGATACGGGATACGTGTTCGGGGGATTTCTCATGAAGACGGGTGGCGTGTGCGATGCGCTTCGCATGGAGCTTCGGTCGGCCGACGGCGCGTATCGCGTTCGCACGCAGGCGCACGCGGGCCGCGACGGGGAGTGGGAACCGGTCTGGGCGTGCGCCGCGCCGCCCGAGGGAGTCGGAAAGCTGGTCTTCGGCGTTATCGTCGTGGAAGGACTGTCCAGGGGCGCCGTCTGCGCCGATGATGTGTTTCTGTGTCCGGTGAAACCGTTAATGGAAGAAGCGCGCGCGGCATACGGGCGGACTGAGTTACGTTAAGACACCTTGAGTTGGAGCGACGGGAGAGAACTTACCGCCGGTCCTCCGGCGTGGGGAACTGGCTGCCGGGGTCGGTCGCGTAGATCAACGGGCGTTGACTCTTTATCTTTTCCACAGAGACCTTGTGCCCGGTGAGGGGGATGGGGACGTGCGGGCGTCGCGTCGCGTGGCCGCGGACCTCGGGTCGTTGGCTCTTTTGGGACTGGTGCAGATTGGGTTTGTGAGACCAGAGCTTCATCGTGAGAGGGACGGGCCGGCGGGTGGCATTCCTCGGCGGGGTCATGCGGTTGGTCGCGTGGGCGAATGATGCGCTCAGGGCCAGAACAACCAGACTCGCCAGTATCCGGCGCATACTACTTCCTCTCGAAAAACCAACCGTATCCTATCAAGCTCCTGTATCAAGGTCAAGCTCGTTTTCTTCACATCACTTTTGACCTTCCCTCCGAAGTCGGGTAGACTTCTCTTCATTTAATGGAGGGTAATCTTTATGACCTCACTGATTCCGCAAGACAGCCTGTGGCTGGTTTGGGCCGCGGTCGTGGGGATGGCGGCCTTTGCGTTCATCTCTGAGCAGAAATGGAAATGGGCGCAGGTCCTGAGCAGCGCCATCGTGGGCATCTTCGGCGCCATGCTGCTGGCGAACCTCAAAATCCTCCCGACCAAGTCCCCGGCTTACGATACGATATTCCGCTATATCCTTCCCCTCGCGATTCCTCCCCTGTTGTTTAAGTGCGACATCAAGAAAATCATCCGCGAAAGCGGGAATCTGTTTCTCATCATGAACATAAGCATTGTCGCGAGCTGTCTCGCGGGTCTTTTTTGCGGATACGTTTTCAGAAACACGCCCGGCATCAAGGGCATCATCGCCATGATGGTCGGCGCCTACACCGGCGGCACCCTTAATCTGGTGGCCATGGGCCAGGTATTCCAGGTGGACGAAGCGTACATCAGCGCCGCGAGCGTGGTGGTGAACGTGTTCGTGATTCTCATTCTGCTGTTCTACAGCTTTATGACCGTATCCAAATGGTTCCGCAAAACCTATCGCCACCCGCACATTGACGAGTTCGAGTCGGACACGAACAACGATACGAGCATGTCGCCCGCGGCAAAGCATTGGCGTCCGAAACCCATTTCTCTGCGCGATATCGCGCTGACCTTGGCGACCGCTCTGGCGATTACCGCAGTGTCTCATATGATCTCCAAGCGGATTATGGCCATCGAGGTCGCCGAAACCGCGAAAGTGGCAAAGGCCTTTCAGGACGTCGGCGGAAGCGTCTACCTTCTGATGCCCGCGATGACGCTCATTCTAGTCGGCCTCTTCCCGAAATACTTTAACAGCCTCGCAGGCGCCGAGGAGATGGGGACCCTAATGATCATGCTTTTCTTTGTGGCGCTCGGCTGCAAGGCCGATGTCCTCTTGTTCCTCACCATCGGCCCGATCTTTCTCATCACGGCCGTCATCATCCTCAGTTGCAACCTGGCCGTTCTGCTCGGCGTAGGCAGGCTGTTCAACTGGTCGCTCGAGGACATCATCACCAGCTCCAACGCGACGATCGGCGGTCCGACGACCGCCGCCGCCCTGGCCGTCAATAAAGGGTGGAGAGCGCTTGTTGTCCCCGGACTTCTGATCGGGCTATACGGCTACGCCTTCGGCAACTACTTCGGCGGGTTCATCGCCAGTCTGGTTGGGTTCATGGTGCCGGCGGCGGGTTGATCGTTTCAAAGACTCCCCGAAGCCTACACCGCGGACTCATGCCGTAAGGAGGCTGAGATATGACCTTCATCCCGCTGATACTCACTTCGCTTCTCGCCGGCGCCGGCGAGCCTGTCCACCCCGCCACCGAGGATTTGGGGAACGGGTTCGCGCACCACGGCGTGGCCACGCCGGTTAGCAACCATCGGGGCACCGTGGCAACGGTTGATGGGCAGGGGCGCAACGTGGCCCTCGTCTGGCTTTTCGATCACACGGGGGGATATGCGCTGCTGATGATCTCCGCGGACACGGGCGAGAGTGAGCAGTTCCCGCCCCCGTTCGACCCGGAAGGCGATTGCCCCTATTCCTCGATCCTTTCGACGGGTAACAAGTATTACACGCACTTCGCCAATCACTTCTGCGAATTCGATCCGGTCGAGGGGGCGTTCACGTTTTTCCGGAAGACGTCTCCCCAGATGGCCATGAGCATGACCGAGGACGACAACGGCCTCATCTGGTCGGTGACCTATCCTCAGAGCGGCGTCGTCTCCTTCGATCCCGAGACTCGCGAGTTCAAGGATTACGGCCACGTGTACAAGCAGGACTGGGTGCAATACCCGCGCGCGGTAGCGGTGGACGACGCGAGCTGGGTCTACTTCGGCGTTGGTTTTACCGCCAGCCAGATCGTCGCGTTCGATCCTCGAAGCGGGGAAGCGAGGCCGATCCTCTCGGAAGCCGAGCGCGCCAAGGGCAGCGGCTACGTCTATCGAGACATGGACGGCAAGGTCTACGGACAAGTGGTCCGCGACGACGCCGCCGACTGGTACGAGTTCTACCGGGGCGAAGACCGGAAGATCGGAAAGCACGAACAAATCAACCCCAAGCCGGTCATCACCGGAACTCAAAAATTGTTCCACCGCCGGTTTCCGGACGGCAGACGGGTGGCCGAATGCGACCTCGTGAAGCGCGAACTCGTTGTCGAGGACCCGGAAACCGGGCAGTCGAAAAGCGTGCGGTTCGATTACACGAGCGAGGGCGCCCGCGTGATGGGCGTCGCCGCCGCGCCGGACGACACGATCTGCGGCGGCACGATGTTCCCCATGAGGTTCTTCAGTTACAACCCAAGGACAGACCGCTGGACTAACCGGGACGCCTACAGCCAATGGAACACAGTCGCGCGGCAGGGTGATTGTTTCTTCGTCGGCGGGTACCCGGGCGGCTTCCTGCTCGAGTGGGATCCTGCGCGCGAATGGGTGACGACCGAGAAGGGCAACAACGATTCCAATCCGCTTTTCCTGACCCAGTGCAAGCCGACCATAAACCGCCCGCATGAACTGCTGGCCTGCCCGGACGGCAAGACGCTCGTTCTCGCCGGGACGCCCGACTACGGGTACACCGGCGGCGGGCTGCTGATCTGGGATCGGGAGACGCGTAGCGGCAGGCTGATCGAGCACACCGCCGTTATTCCGGAACACTCGACGATGTGTCTTGTGGCCTTGCCCGGCGGCAAACTCCTCGGCGGGACGACCACGACTCCGGGCACGGGCGGCGAGATGAAAGCCGAGAACTCCGAACTTTACATCATGGATATCGCCACGGGCAAACTCGAATGGCACGGAGCCGTCTTGCCGGACGTGCACGGGTACACGGACATGTGCCTGGGTCCGACGGGCCTGGTCTACGGCTTCGCGGACCGCGCGCGATTCTTCGTCTTCAATCCGGCCGAGCGCAAGGTCGTTCACGAGGAGAATACACAGGACCGGTTCGGCCTGACCGCCATGCATCAGGGGCCGCGCGTATTCGTGGTCGGCCGCGAGGGCGCGATCTACGTTCTCTTCCACAAAGGCATTGCGCGGCTCGATCCTGCCGCGTTCGAGATCAAGCTTCTGGCCGAATCGCCCGTTCCCATCGGCCAGGGCGGTGCGTATCTCCACGGGCGGATATATTTCTGCACGACCTCGCACGTCTATAGCTGGGCCGTGCCCGAGTAGCTTCCCTCCGGATCGCCTTTGACCTCGCGCGCGCCGCCGGGTAGACTTTTCCCCGTTCGACGTGCGGCTTCATCCTTGATCTATCATCGCGCCGGATGGGCACATGCACGCAAGAGTACTCAGCGCCGGGACCTTCGGCATCGAGGCGTTCCCGGTGGAAGTCGAAGTGAACGTGACGCGGAGCGACTTCGGGAACATCTCGCTTGTCGGCTTGCCGGACGCGGCCGTCAAGGAGAGCCTGGAGCGGGTCCGCGCCGCGCTCGTCAACACCGGCTACCACTACCGCGTCTATCGCTTGACCATCAACCTCGCCCCCGCCGACCTGCGCAAGGAGGGTCCTTCTTTCGACCTGCCCATCGCCGTCGGCATCCTGCTCGCTTCGGAGCAGATCGTCTCGCAAAAGCTTGACGACTATATGGTCGCCGGCGAATTGGCCCTCGACGGGCGGCTTCGGCCGATCAAGGGCGCGTTGTCCATGGCGCTGCGGTGCCGTGAGGAGGGACGGCGCGGGATCGTTCTCCCCCGGGAGAACGCCGAGGAGGCGGGCGTCGTGGAGGGCGTCGAGGTGATCCCGTTGAGCTCCCTGGAGGAGGTCGTCGGGTTCCTGACCGATCGCGTGGTGATGGAGTCGTACCGCGTTTCCCTTTCCGATGCATTGGCCGAGAACGCCGCCTACGACGTGGACTTCAGCGAGGTGAAAGGGCAGGAGCACATCAAGCGGGCGCTGACGGTCGCCGCGGCGGGCGGGCACAATGTCCTGATGATCGGCCCGCCGGGGGCGGGCAAGTCCATGCTGGCCCAGCGCCTGCCCACCATCCTGCCGCCCATGACGCTGGACGAATCGCTCGAGACGACCAAGGTCTATTCCGTGGACGGCAGGCTGGAAACGCGGCGGGGCCTTGTCGCCGCGCGGCCCTTCCGCGCGCCGCATCACACCGTCAGCGAGATCGGCCTCATCGGCGGCGGCGCCTTCCCCAAGCCGGGCGAAGTGAGCCTATCCCATCACGGCGTGTTGTTCCTCGACGAGTTGCCGCAATTCCAGCGCCGCACGCTGGAAGTGCTGCG
>Ga0272442_10011941_pt1 | contig 10548 bp, 4 predicted proteins | sample SSMForm2O_FD_200262 | JGI IMG/M metagenome (GOLD analysis project Ga0272442, IMG submission 200262) | Marine sediment archaeal communities from Little Sippewissett salt marsh, Falmouth, MA, United States - SSM-Form-2O | ecosystem: Environmental > Aquatic > Marine > Wetlands > Sediment ... | reverse complement strand
CAGGCATCAGGCAACGGCGAACGACAACGGCAACAGCGCAGCGCGCGGCACCGTTAGCCGCCGGGCCCGCCCGGCGCGTCCCCCCCCTCGTGTTCCAGTTTCAGCGCCAGTTCCGGGCGGATCGTCCGAAGGTGGATGTCCTGCTGCGGGAACGAGATCTCGATGCCGTTGGCGCGGAAGGCGTCGTCGACAGCCCTGTGAATCCGGTCGCGCACCACCAGCCACTGGCGCACCCCGGAAATGTAGAATCGTAACTTGAAGAGCAGCGCGCTGTCGCCGAACTTGTCGAAGTACGCCGAGGGCGGCGGGTCCTCCAGCACGTCCGGGCATTCGCGGGCACACTTCAGAAGCAGTTCCGTGGCCAAGGCCGTGTCCGAGCCGTAGGCGATGCCCACATCCAGCGTCAGCCGGAGCAGGTCGTCCGAGAGCGACCAGTTCACCAGCCGGCCCGTGACGAACTCCTTATTCGGCACGATGAGTTCCTTGCGGTCCCAATCGGTGATGGTCGTGGCGCGGATGCGGATGCGGGTCACATAGCCGGTCGTTTCGCCGACACTGACGACGTCGCCGACGCGCATCGGCCGCTCGAACAGGATGATGAGGCCCGAAACGAAGTTGGCGAAAATCTCCTGGAGGCCGAAGCCCAAGCCCACCGTGATGGCGGCGGCCAGCCACTGGACTTTCGCCCATCCCACCCCGATCGAGGCAAACGCCACGACGATGCCGACGACGGTGATCAGGTACCGCGAAACCGTCGTGATGGCAAAGCGGACGCCAGCCGCCAGCGGCAGGTGCTGAAGGACGGCCACCTCCAGCAGGCCCGGCAGGTTCTGGGCGGCAAGGACGGTCACGACGGCCACGAGGGCGGCCGCCGCCAACTCCGCCAGCGTGATGACCGTGCCATCGCCATAGGTCCAGACCGTGAACTCGCGCAGGACGCGCAAGGCCGGCAGCACGTCGGCCCAGATGAGCCAGAGGCCCACGAGCAGCCCCAGGGCCACGAGGCTCCGGACCAGCCGGCGGGTCTGGTCGCTGATGGCGCCGAGACTCGTTTCCTCCTCTTCCGTCGTAGCCTGGACGGGCACCGGCTCGGCCTCACCGGCTTCCAGCTCGCCGGCGGCTTCGGCGGCTTCGCGACGCTGCTCCGCCCGCTGGACAGCCAACCGCCGTCGGGCCATGAACAGCACCCGCATCGTCAGGCCGTACACCACCGCCAGTCCCGCCACGAGCCACAGCGTCACGACAAGCAGCCGGCCCAGTTCCACCGCGGTGTAGTAATAGCCTGCCCCGACGGCAACGGCGAGCCCGACGGGCACGGCCACAGCCAGGGGAAACCAGACGTAGCGGAGCCGGTCGAGCCAACCGTCGCGCCGGCGGGCCAGGAACGCCTTCATCAATTCGCCCCCCGGCCGGAGCACGCGCAGCAGCAGGAAGGCGAACGCCAGAAGCCCTGCCATCAGGACCAACCGGCCGAGCGAGTTCCGGTGCGCCTCGGTGGACTGGGCCTGGAGCGTAACGACGATCGCCACCACCGGCAGCAGCGCGAGCATCGGATGGACGAACCGCTTCCGCACCAGACGCAGACTCCGCGCGCTCCAGCGGAAGTGCTGGTGCCCAAGGCCATCGCGCAGCGCCAGCGTCCTGGCGATCTCGATGAGCAGGTAGATGTCAGCCGTTGCCTTCAGGCCCGCGCCCACGGCCCGCGGCAACGCGGCCGCCCCGGCCGCCGACAGCCGCCAGCCCAGCAGCCCCACGACCAGCGGTCCGAGCAATACGAGCCACACCGTCAGCCCGGCCGCCCGCACGGTGTGCGCGAAGCGGTCGCTGTCTATCCGGACGACCCGTCTGCCGAGGGCCTGGAGGGCGCGGCGGCTTCGGCGGCGTGTAGCGGCCATCGCGGCGACGAGTACGGCGGCGAGGGCGTAATACAGCGGATGGTCCTGAAGATCCCGCCACAGGGTCCCGCCGACGTCGGCCCAGCCGCCCGGGTCGGCCAGCCAGGCGGCGGCGCGGCCGGCGTCGGCCAAGTGCGAGACGCCCAGCGACCCCCCGCTCCGGACCCACAGCACCCGTTCGCGGATGTACTCGGCGAACGCCTCGCTGGCGACGGCGAGTTCCTGCTCCTTCAGGTTCAACTGAATCAGCAGCGACGAGTACTTGCGATGGTCGCCGATGAGTTCGGCGAGCAACTGCTTGCGGGTGAGGAGAAGGTCGCGGGCGGCGTCGGCGATGCGGCCGATACGCTCTTGGCCCATCGCGCGGTCGAGCGAGGCGACGAACACGTCGACATGCGCATCGACATCCTTAAGATCATCTTCCTTCCGCCGCAGCGCCGCCAGGCTGAGCAGAACCTCGGCGAGTTCCGCCTTGCGCCGGCGGATGCGCCCGGACCGGTCCACGCCTCCGCGGAGGCGCTCCTGGCGCTGACGGAGCACGCGGCCCATTTCCTCGGTCAGACCTGCGACGGCGATGTCGGCCGCAACTTCCTCGAAGTCGCGTTGGGTGCGAGTGGTGTCGCGTTCGATGCGTTCCAACTCGCGCTGGGCGTCTCGGTGTTTGGCAAGCAGGGAATCCGGCCCCGTCCGGCGTGCGGCCAACTGCTTGTTCTCGTCGGCGAGTTCGGCCACGAGAGGATGCTGGCGGGCGGCCCGGCGGGCGGCATCCTCGGCTTGGCGAGCGGCCTCCTGGGCCTCGCGGGTGCGGCGTTTGGCCACGGCCTCGCGCCACGGCTGAATCCGTTTCTCGGCCCGGGCCAAGTCGCGAGCGGCCAGGTCGCGACGGACGGTCAACAGCCGGGTCAGCGTATCGAAGGTGGCGAGTTCGGTCTCCAGGTCCTTGATCTCGGCCGATGTCGCCCGCTGCCGGGCATGGAGCAAGGCCCGCTGCGACCGCAGCGCCGGGCCGGCACTCTCGGTTTCCGGCAAGTCGGAGAGCGCAGACTTGATCTCGCCCAAGCGGGTGCGCGCGGCCGTGATCCGTTCCGGCAGCGACGCCTTGCGTTCGGCCGAACTCTTCAGTTTCGCCTCGAGGGATTCGACGCGTTCGCGCTGGACCTCGAGGTCGCTCTCCATTTCGCTCAGCCGCTGCTGGAGTTCGGCGGCAGTGGCGTCGGCCGGGACGGGCGGGACATCCGTCGCCGGCGGGGCTTTGAGTTCCGCCTCCAGGTGTTGGAGTTCCTCCGGCGCCTGCTGGACCTCTTTGGTCAGCGACTCGGCCTGGGCGGCGTGGCCGTCGGCGAGTTCGAGTTCGGCCAGCACCTGGTTGTACCGGCCGAGGATCTCCTTCTTCTCGGTCTCCTCGAGCGAGGTATCGTTCTCGATCTGCTTCAGCCGGGCCTGGATGACCTCCGGCGTCAGTTCGGGCGCAGGCGGGGCGGGCGCCTCGACCGCAGGCGTGGGCTCCGCCGCACGGACTGCCGGCGCGAGGCCTGCCACCGCCGAGAGCACGGCCGCCAAGGTCACGGCCGTGAGGACCTGCCACCTCGCGTTAAAGGCATAGCGATGCGACACATGACACATCATGGGATCCACCTTCACTTGGGTTCTGCACCGGCCGGCACGATGCCACGACGGAAGGTCTCCTTGTCGGCGAGACGCCACGTGCGGCCGTCCTCCGAGACGGCCAAGGCCCGCGGATACGTGCCTCCCTTGGTCGCGTTGAACGTGAAACTGAGGTACAGCGCCCCCGCCCGGTCGACGAACAGGCGGTGATAGAAGATGCCGTAGCCCCGCATCCCCTCCGGCGGGAGAGCGACGGGTTGGGGCTCGGACCACGCGTCCCCCCCGGCTGGCTTGTGCCGCCACGCCAGTCCGGCCCGGCCGGACTCCCACCGCCGGTACGCCAGATGGAGCCGGTCGTCCGGGGCGCACACGAGGGCGGCGTACGTCTGCCGATCGCCGACGGGGGCCGGCTCGGTCCACCCAGCGTCGACGCGATCGGGCTTCCTCGAACGCATATAGAGGAAAGACTGCCCGTGGGCGCCGGCCACGGCGTGCAGGATGCCCCGGCCGTCGCACGCGATGACGGGCGTGGAATGGACGTCGGGCGTATCCGGCGGGGCCGTCGCCAGGCGCTGCCGGGCCACGATTTTGCCGGTGGCGCAGTCGAGAGTGGCGGCAAAGGTGGGGTTGCCGGTCTGGCCCTCGGGCGGAATCTCGGCGTACACGAGATGGGTCCGCTCGCCCGTCGTGACGGCGAACGAGTACCCGCCTGAATGGTTCGAGATGCCAAAGCAGTCCTCGGTCACCGTCACGACGGTCGGCCACGCCAGGCCGTCGCCCTTCCGGACGGGAACGGCCACGACCAAGCGATAATAATGGGTCCAACGGGCCGGGTGCTCCCGGCGGAAGGTAAGCAGCCCGACGGCCGGCGGACGCGACAGGTCGTTGTGCCCGACCCGCGTTTCCAGCAGCGCCTGGGCCGGGTCGCCGGGCAGGCGGCAGGCGTGGAACGTCTCGCCGAGGTCGAACGAGTAGACGAAGACGGGGCGGACACCGGCACCCGTCTCCCGGATGAACACGACGGCGTACAGCGTGTCGGCGTCGTCGATGGTCATGGAGCCGAGGGCGTGCGGGTGCCGGCGGTCGGGCGTCGCGACGAACGAGGCGAACCGCGGGCACGCCGCCTTCACGGCCTCGGCGAACGAGCGGCGGACCCAGCGCCCGTCGCGAAGCGTGACGAGGTACCCGCTCGTCTCGGCGTCGCGCGAGTGGAACATGTACGGGCGGTTGCGGCTGTCGAAGGCCAAGGCGCTCGGGGCCTCGTAGCCGAGCCCACCGACGAGTTCCTCGCCCTTCCCGGACGGCGGCATGACGAACGGGGCGTGCGACGTGGCATCCGGCTCGGCCGCGGCGGCGGCGGCGACCGGGGCCGACAGCGCGGCGAGCACCAGGAGATAGAAGCTGAAAATGGACGGTTTCATCGAATGCTATCAACCCCCTCCCGACGGCTCGTACACCTGGACGGGAAACGCCTCGGCGACGGCGCGGCGGGCGGCGTCGAGGTCGGCAAACTCGCCGCACGCCCGCGCCTGGACGCACAGGTTGCCGATGGCGGTGGCCTCGGCCGGTCCCACGTGGACGGGGATGCCGACGGCATCGGCCGTCAGGCGGTTCAGGAGGTCGGCCTTGCATCCACCGCCCACGATGTGGAGGCGGTCGAACCGCTTGCCCGTCACGTCCTGGAGCCGCTCCAGTTCCCGCCGATACGCCTGGGCCAGGCTGAGGTAACAGCACCGGGCGAGGTCGGCCTCGTCGGCCGGGGCCGCCTCGCCGCGGGACGCCAGGTCCGACCGAATCTCCTCCACCATATTCTCCGGCGCCAGGTACCGCAGATCGTTCGGATCGATGGTGGCGGCGTAATCGGAGGCGTCGGCCGCGGCGGCGATCTCGGCAAAATCCATCTCGTTGCCCCCCTCCGCCCAGATCCGCCGGCACTCCTGGATGAGCCACAGGCCGTTGATGTTCTTCAGGAATCGGATGCGTCCCTCGACGCCGCCCTCGTTGGTGAAGTCGGCTTGGGCGGCGCCCGAGGTGAGGACGGGCTCGTCGAGTTCCGCCCCGATGAGCGACCACGTGCCGCTGGAAAGGTACGCCCACTGGCCGTCCTCGACGGCGGGCACGGCCGCCACGGCGCTGCCGGTATCGTGCATGGCGGGGCAGAAGACGGGCGTGCCCTCGTAGTCGCCCGCCCGCGCGCCGGGCATGGCGATGGGGCCGAAGAGGCGATCCGGCAGGCCGAGCGCCCCGATGACGTCGCGGTCCCAATCGCGGCGGCGGGCATCGAGGAGGCCCGTGGTGCTCGAGATGCTGTACTCGCTTTGCATCGCGCCGGTCAGGAGGTAGGTGAGGAGTTCCGGCATGAGGAGCATGCGGCGTGCCCGCTCGTGGAGGTCCGGCCGCTCGCGCCCCTCCGCCACCAGTTGAAAGACGGTGTTGAACGGCAGTTCCTGCATGCCGGTGACGGCGTAGAGTTGCTCTTTCGGGATGCGGTCGTAGACTTCGGGGATGGCGGTCTCGTGGCGGGCGTCGCGGTAGGCGTAAGGAGCGTCGAGGAGGTTGCCGCCTGAGTCCAGGAGGCCGTAGTCCACGCCCCACGTGTCGATGCCGATGCCGTCGAGCGGCCCGGAGGCGGCGATGCCGGTCTGGATTTCCTTGAGAAGCGCGTCGACGTCCCACCGCTTGGAACCGTCCGTCTCGACCATGCCGTTCTCGAAGCGGTGGGTTTCCTGAAGGGCGATGCGTCCGCCCTCGACCTCGCCCACGATGGTGCGTCCGCTGGAAGCGCCGAGATCGACGGCCAGGATTCTCACGGTTGTTCTCCTTGACGGGTAGGCGTTATGGGGCGGGCGGCAGCGAACGGTTCGCCACGCCGGCCACGGATCTGTGTCTAAGGTAGCGGCTGCAGGGGCCGGGCGTCAACGATTCGTGGCCGTTTACTGAATCCGCCAAAAGAGACCTTCAAGGTCGTCATTCTGAGAAGCGGTGGAGCCACGACGAAGAATCTCGCCTTTATGTCGTTCGAACGGCGAGATTCTTCGGCCTCGCAAGCGAGGCCCCAGAATGACATCTTCACTCTACTTTTACCGGACCCAGTAGCCGCGACCTGAAGGGGAGCGCGTCGCAAAGAGCACCGGCACACGGCCGCGAAGCACATGGAGGCGGGAACGGGATTCGAACCCGTGAATGCCGGTTTTGCAAACCGGTGCCTTAGCCACTTGGCTATCCCGCCTCGGACCGGGCATTGTAGCATCTTGGGCCCGCGGCCGTCCACCCCGTTTGTGCCGCCGCCGGCGGATCGCTTCTGTGCCGACCGCCCGGCCGAAATGGGCTTGCCCACGGGCGAAAGCGTGGTACAACCGTCGCACGATGCCGCCAGGAACCGGCATGCATCCAGGTGTTCGCTGCCTTTAAGGAGTGCGCCCATGCGAACCGTCCTGCTCGTCTCCCTGATCGCCGTCGCGATGTGCGCCGCCCGGGCGGCCGACGAACCGCTCGTCCGCGTCGGCGTCAAGACGGGGCAGTCCCCCGTCCACCTCTCCGGCGGCATCAAGCCGGGACCGGAGGGCACGCTCACGCTGCCCGCCCGCGGGCCGTGGGGATGGGTCACCGTCGGCGAAGCGGGGCGTCCCCTGAAGGCCCTGGAGGGCCTCCGGTCCTTCACGATCTGCGGATGGGCGCGGCCGACGAGCCTGGAGACGGGCTCGGGCGGCAACCGCATCGCGTTCAACCTCAAGTACAACAAGGCGGGCCTCGACCTGGTGCATCACGAGGACGGCCGCCTCCGCCTGGCCGTCAACAAGTGGCCGGACGGCGTCCGGAACGATTCCTCGTCGGGCAAACTGCGGCCGGGCGCGTGGACGTTCTTCGCCGTCGCCTACGACGCGACGACGCCGCGCGACAACGTGCACTGGTACTTCGGCGGCCCCGAGACACGCGCGACCCTGGACCGGACGACCACGTACAACGCCGGCCCCACCGGCACGGGCAGCGGTCCCCTGACCGTCGGCAACTACAACGAGACGATCCACCGCCACGGCACGGACCGGCAGTTCCGCGGCCAGCTGCACGGGATTCAGATCTTCGGGAGCAAGGCCAGCGCCGACGGCGCCCTGGGCCTGGAGGCCGTCCGGAAGGTTCAGACCGATCCGACGAGCGTGCCGGACTTCACCGCGCCCGCTCCCAAGGTCGTCCGGTCATCCACGCCGCCGCTGACACCACCGGGCGGCCCCCGGCCGTCGGACCCGGCGATGCCCGGCGCGGAGGTACCCGTGCCGCCGCCCGGTGCCCGGCCGCGCGTCATCGCCACGACCGACGGCGAGATCGACGACCGCTGCTCCATGGTCCGCTTCCTGCTCTACGCCAACGAGTGGGACATCGAGGGCATCATCTACTCCAGTTCCAAGTTCCACTGGGACGGGCACAGTTGGGCCGGCACCACGTGGATCGAGGAGGATATCGGCCGGTACGCCACGTTCTACGAATGTCTGAAGGCCCACGCCCCCGGCTTCCCGACACCGCAGGCACTGAAGGCCGTGACGTACATCGGCAACATCCGCAACGTGGGCGCGATGGAGAAGGACACGCCCGGCAGCGACCGCATCGTCCAGGTGCTGCTCGATGAAAAGCCCGGGCCCGTCTACCTCCAGGCGTGGGGCGGGACGAACACGATCGCGCGGGCCCTCTGGAAAATCCAGCACGAGCACCCCGACCGGATGGCCGCGGTCTCACGCAAGGCGATCGTCTACATCATCCTGGACCAGGACACGACGTTCCGGAAATACATCCAGCCGAACTGGCCGGACCTCATGGTGCTGGGCAGTTTCGGCCAGTTCGGCACCATCGCGTACCGATGGGAGCGGCGGATCCCGCACGAGTTGCACCGGTACTTCGATAAGGCGTGGATGGAGCGGAACGTCCTCCGCGGCCACGGGCCGCTGTGCGCGCGGTACGAGGCGGACGGGCGGAAGGGCTTCCGCTCCGAGGGCGATTCGCCCGCCTTCATGCACCAGATTCCCGTGGGCCTGCGGTCGCTGGAGCATCCCGGCTACGGCGGGTGGGGCGGACGGTTCGCCCGCGCCGCCCGCACGAAGAACGTCTGGCGCGGCGCCCGCGACGACGGCGACCTCGGCAAGCCGATCTGGCGATGGGCGGCGGCGTTCCAGAACGATTGGGCTGCACGGGCCGACTGGTGCGTCAAGCCGCCCAACGAAGCGAACCATCCGCCCACGGTCAAGGTCGCCGGGCCGTTGGACCGTCGCGTCCAACCGGCCGACCGCGTGACGCTGAGCGCCGACGGCTCGTCCGACCCCGACGGCGACGCCCTCACTTTCCGGTGGTGGCGGTACGACGACGTGGATACATCCACGAGCGCGATCGACATCGCCGGTGCCGACAAGCGAAGCGGGGCGAGTTTCGTCGTCCCCGACGAGCCCGGGAAGACGATTCACGTCATCCTGGAGGTGACGGACGACGGCAACCCGCCGCTGACGCGGTACGCGCGGGTCATCGTGACGATCCAATAGTGCGCTTCCGCCCCCGTCGAAGCGCGGCGGGTGCGGAGACCCGCCGCGCTCTCACTCAAACGTGAAATGCTCGAACCGGCCGCAGCAGCAAGGAGCCTCCCGTGCGTCTCTCCTCGACCTTTGCAGCCGTCATTCTCGCCTGCACCGCACCCGCCTTGGGGCAGGCCGCCGACCCGCCGCCCCGACCGCGCCTCGTCATCCTCGCCGACATGGGCAACGAACCCGACGAAGAGCAGCAGATGACCCACATGCTGGTCAACTCGAACGCGTTCCACCTGGAGGGCCTGATTGCCGTCACCGGCAAGTTCCTGAACGAGCATGCGGGCAACCCGTTCAAGCGCGTCGTGCATCCCGAACTCTTCCACAAACTCATCGACGGCTACGCCCAAGTCGAGGCGAACCTGCGGGTGCACGCGGACGGGTGGCCGACGGCCGACGAGCTGCACCGCATCGTCCGGCCGGGGCAGGCGAAGTACGGCCTGGCGGACGTCGGCAAGGGGAAGTCGTCGCCGGGCTCCGCGCTGCTGGTCGAGGCCCTTCTGAGGGACGACCCGCGCCCGCTGAACGTCACCGTCAACGCGGGGTCGAACACGCTGGCGCAGGCGCTGGTGGACCTGCGGGCCGCCCATCCCGCCGAGGTCCTCGACGCCGCCGTCCGCAAACTCCGCGTCTTCGAGAACGGGGCCCAGGACAACTGCGGCGCCTGGATCTGCCACGAGTTCCCCGCCGTCCACTGGATCCGCAGCAACCATCAGACGTACGGCTACATGGGGCAGTCCCGCAATCCCAACGACCCCGCGGGCCCGTACTGCTGGCAGCCGTACCCCGACACCCATCCGGGCCAGCACGCGTGGGCGGAAACGCACATCATGAAGGGGCACGGAGCCCTCGGCACCCTGTATCCGTATCGCTTCGGCGGCAAGGGGTTCCTGGAGGGCGGCGGCACGATCCCCTGGATCGGCCTGGTGAACACGGGGCTCTACGACGTCGACCATCCCCACTGGGGCGGATGGAGCGGACGCTTCACACGGACGAAACAGAAGAACGTCTGGTCCCGACACCGCAGCGTCCGCCGCGACGAGGAAGGCTACGGCGACTTCTTCGCCTACACGGAAACGGCCGACACCTGGACCGACCCCTCCGACGGCACCGTGTACGACAACGCGTATGCGCCCGTCTGGCGTTGGCGCCGAGCCATGCTGCACAATTGCCGTGCGCGCTTCGACTGGTGCGTCAAGCCGTACGGCGAAGCGAACCACCATCCCGTGGCGGCCGTCGACGGCGACAAGACGGATGCGACCGTCCGGCGGCAGGCGACGCCCGGCCAGACGCTCCGCTTCGACGCGTCCGCCTCGTCCGACCCGGACGGCGACGCCCTCACCTGGCGGTGGTACGTCTATCCGGAAGCGGGGACGTACGAGGGTGCCCCCCCGGCCCTGGCCGGCCACGACACCGCGCGGTGCGCGCTGACGGTTCCCGACGATGCCGGCGGAAAGCAGGTCCACCTCATTCTGGAAGTCACGGAC
>Ga0272442_10011940_pt1 | contig 10548 bp, 5 predicted proteins | sample SSMForm2O_FD_200262 | JGI IMG/M metagenome (GOLD analysis project Ga0272442, IMG submission 200262) | Marine sediment archaeal communities from Little Sippewissett salt marsh, Falmouth, MA, United States - SSM-Form-2O | ecosystem: Environmental > Aquatic > Marine > Wetlands > Sediment ... | reverse complement strand
GCCCTTGATGTACATGCCAGACTGGTGGACGAAGGCGTTGCCGAAGTGCCTGTATTCCCTCCCTCTGTATTCCCTGGGCAGCTCGTTCATGCGGCTGACGCTGGGGTAGATGGTGGTGAACTGCCAGGCTTCGTCCATCCACTGTGCGTGGCTCGTCTGCGGCGGCACCGCCTCGCCGAAGGAGGAGTAGATGGAGTAGAGGTGGCCCCCCTTGCCGATCCCGATGTCCCACTTGCGCTCCTCGAGGGACTGGTGGTGCAGCCTGGCGTGGAAGACATCGCTCTCGTCGAGTTCTGCTTCCTGCTCCCTGCGGGTCGCTTCGTCCACGATGGACAGGCCGCGCCACTCGTCGCCGCGGGCGCCCCATCGGCTGTCGCGGGTCCTCCAGTCGAGCTCCTTCTTGAGCACGAGCGTGCTCTTCTTCTCGTAGAAGGTCGGAGCGGATGAGCGTGGGAACAGCCCCATGGTCAGCTCGTGGGCGGGGTTCGGCTGTTCTTCGGTCTGCGGCCTGTCCGAGCTCATGGCATTGCTCCGGCTGCTGCTTCATTGGGGGCTGTCACGCTCCGATGTAGACGTAGTCGCTCACGATGCCGGCGCAGAAGTCGAGCGCCATCCAGAAGCCTCCGCATACGAACTGCCCGAAAAGGAGGCCGAGAAACACGGGGATGTATCGTCGGTAGGCGTCGGCGCCGCCGATCCGCAGGATGGTATACTTGGCGAGCCAGCCAAGGAACACGCTCCACCACGCATGCCCCATCACCCAGGCGTCGCCCATGACGAAGCCGATGTAGTGCAGGGGCCAGCGGGCCACGTTGTGGCGCAGGAAGACCAGCCCCCACATGATCACGGCGCCGATGCCGGTGAAGAGCCAGCGCTCGCCGATCATCTGCGGCGTGATGGGATTGCGGATGTGGTACTGCGCGAAGTCGAACGCCATCCAGGGCACGCCGAACCGGTGGAGGTTGGCGCCGCCGTGGGTGTAGCTCAGTTGGAAGGTGATCGCCAGGGCCGCGAACAGGCCCGCGAAGACGGCGATGGCCATGGCCAGCAGCACCCGCCGTGGGTGGGCGCCGCGGCCACGCGTCATGTACATCCCGTTCAGGCTCGAGGTCATCACCGAGGTGCGATACTCGGCCGCCCAGCTATACTGGAGCGCCAGCAGGGTGATGCCGCGGGGTCCGAGAAGCCGCGGGCCAAACCCATAGACCACGAACGCCTGGGGCAGCATGGGAGAGGCGGTGAACCCGATGCCGCCCACGGCCACGATCCGCGTGACCGCGAAGAACAGGAGCAGCGCCACGCCGACGAACAGGGCGGCCGCTACCCACGAGAGCCCCGCCGACGCCAGCCACCCGACCATGAACACCGCTCCGAAGACGATCGCGCACAACGCCTGGCGGTAGGACAGGATCTCCCCCGAATCATCCACGTCGGGCGCATTGAAGAGCGCCTTTCGCAGCGCGTCGCGCAAGTGGTGACGCGCGCGCCAGACGACCACGAGCACGAGCGTGAGGATGGCGCCCATGGACTGATGCGCCGTGGCCGGCGAACTGGCCGTGAGATACTCGTTGCGCCCGGCCAGGCCCAGGCCGATGGTGTTGAACGCCCCGGTCTGTAGTTTAGCGACGAGATGAAACACCCACAGGCTCGCCGCCACGTCCAGGTTGATGAAGTAGGTGATGCCGATGATGGCGAAGTTCCAGTAGAAACTCACCCAGACCTTGCGGTTGAAGAAGGGGAGCCAGGTGTCCAGGGGAAGGTCCGGGAAGTCGGGCCAGCGGAAACGGATGGGGCGAATGCTGATGAGGAAGAAGACAATGGCAAAGGGAATCCAGAAGCGGGCCGTGGTGAACACGTGGGGCAGGAGGCGGGTGTCGTTGCCCTTGAGCAGCTCGAGGGGCGGGTGTGTGAGGGGGAAGGCCAGCCGCTCGTGCTCCATCCACTGCCGGCGGAAGAGCACCATGAGCCCCACCATCACGCACCATACGGCCACCATGAAGCAGGTCCACGCGACGACGGGCACCACCCAGCCGCGCCAGGGGATCGGCTCGCCCTGAGGGAGGCCGTTGTAGAAGTCGAAGGCCAGCGACGTCTCGCGCGGCGCGAGCCAGGTGGGGATGTGGGGCAGGATGATCTGGGTCCAGGCATTCTCGGGGGTGGCGTAGTAGAAGGGGCGGGTGAGGATGTGGAGCAGGTTCGTCACCAGTCCCCAGGTGGGGACGGCGGAGGCCACGATGAGCATGGTGTAGATGAGCACGAGCTCGGAAGTGGAAAAGGCCCGCGGGCCGAACAGAAGCTTCAGCAGCGGGTTCACCAGCGCCACCAGCACGAAGAGCAGCATCATCGCGCCCGGCGTGGCGTAGTCGGACGTGAGCCCCGCCGTTCGCATCACGAGGACGGAATAGGGGCAGGCGAGGCCGAGGAACGCAGAGAGCAGACCGCCGACCACCAGCGCGCGGCCCGTGAAGCCACGACGCGGGATATGCAGAGGGTCTCCTCGCATGACACACGGTTCCCCGGGCTTGAGTCCTCCCACTGCGGCTGAGGCTGATCGCGCTCCCGGCTCCCAACGGCGACCATTATGGTATCGCGTGCGGGGGTATTGTCAAAGGTCGTATCTGGGTTGGCATGATCAGGCAGCGGCCCTCCGCCACCGTGCTGCACGTCTGTCTGGGCGAAACCCATGCTGTGTGAATGGCCTTCACCAGAGCCATCCTGCATCTGCGAACTGCTCCTGTGTCATAGCCGGCTCGGCGTACCACGGGCGAGCTTCCGTGGGCGCAGGGACCTGCTCGGCGAGAATCTGTGCGGCCAACTCGTCGTCATCCAGTTGCGTTCGTCCACAGCTCGGCTAGAATACAGAGGGTCGCCGCCCCGAGAGAAGCGGACCCCCGGCGGCGGTGCGGATGCGTTCTGTCGCCCATGCCTTGTGCACTGGCTGGAAGCCTGGTTTGACTAACCGCGCGAGAGACAGACTGGGCACCGGCATGATCGCGAGCCGCGTGCCTCTGGCATGCCTGGGCGGATTGCTGCTGGCATGCCTGTGCGGCTGCGACGAGGGTTCGGGCGGCGCGCCCACCGCCACGGCACAGTCCACAGAGGCACAGCCGACCAGAAGGGGCAAGGCGGAAGCGTCGGCGTTGGACACGCCAGCTCCGACGGAGAGCGGGCCGGCGGAGGCCACGGCCGCAGGAAGCACATCGGAGCTCGTGGCTCTCGACCTGGGTCTGACCCTGGATGCCGTGACCCGCGCCACCCCGGGCAATCCACGCGGCGTCAAGCCTCCCCACCTGCGTGAGGAAGTCAAGCGCGAGCCTTTCATGGTACCGAAGGGCGTCGCGAACGTGGCGCTCTACCAGCCCGTCACGTGCTCCGAGAAGAGGCTTTTCGCTGGCGACCTCGACCAGTTGACCGACGACATCAAACAGTCCGGCAAGTTTGATTTCGTGGAGCTCGACACCGGCCTGCACTGGGTCCAGATCGACCTCGGCCAGGTCCGAGCGATCCACGCCGTCGCGATCTGGCACTACTACAAGAACCCTACCATCTACCAGGACGTGATCGTGCAGGTGGCAGACGACCAGGCCTTCCGCCAGAACGTCCGCACCCTGTTCAACAACGATCACGACAACTCCGCCAGGATGGGCACGGGCAAGGACACCGCCTTCTACACCCGATGGTGGGGCGAGCTGGTGAATGCGCGTGGCCCGGACGGCGCGCCCACTCGCGCGCGCCACGTGCGCGTCTACACCGCTGGTGGGATGGAAGGGGAGCCCGTGCGTTTCGTCGAAATCGAGGTTTACGGGATGTAAGCGTCCCAGGAGCGCCCCTCGAGAACCAGGAGACACCGGATGGCAGAAGAACGGCTGTGCAGGCGCGACTTCCTTCGGCGGGCCGGCATCGCCTGCGGGGTTGCCGCCTTGACCCTCGAGGAGCGGACGCTCCTGGCCGCGCAGAAGGCAGGAGCCGCGCCGCCCAAGGAGGACAAGTCCGCCGCTCTGCCCATGGGCAAGATCGGCAAGCTGAATGTGAGCCGCATGATCTGCGGCGGCAACCTCATCAGCGGATACGCCCACTCACGCGACCTCGTCTACGTCTCCCGCCTCATGCAGGAGTACAACACCGAGAAGCGGGTGCTCGACACCCTCGAGCTCTGCGAGCGCCACGGCATCAACACCGTCCTCAGCGACCCGTGGGACAAGCCGCGCACCATCCTCAACCGCTACTGGAAGGAACGGGGCGGCAAGATCCAGTGGATCGTGGACAGCCGCCCCGACCCCAAGGACGTCAAGCCCAAGATCAAGATGGCCATCGACGCCGGCGCCTCCGCCATCTACGTCAACGGCGGGTGGGCCGAGCGACTCGTGAAGCAGGGCAAGGTGGACGCCCTGGCCAAGATGGTCGACTTCATTCAAGAGAACGGCCTGCCCGCCGGCATCGGCGGACACCTTCTGGACGTGCCCGTCGCCTGCGAGGAGGCCGGCGTCAAGGCCGATTTCTATGTCAAGACCCTGCACAGCAGGCAGTACTGGTCCTCAGCGGCTCAGCGCGAGCACGACAACATCTGGTGTCGCAAGCCGGCCGAGACGATCGCCTTCATGAAGACGGTCACCAAGCCGTGGATCGCCTACAAGACCCTCGCCGCCGGCGCGGTGAACCCCACGGTCGGCTTCAAGTATGCCCTCCAGGGCGGCGCGGACTTCCTGTGCGTCGGCATGTTCGACTTCCAGGTCGCTCAGGACGTTAAGATCGTCCAAGGCCTCTTCAAGCGCGGCATCCAGCGCGAGCGGCCCTGGCGAGCCTAGCCGCGCCTGTGCGAGCCGTCGGGCGAGCTTGAGCGCCATGGCCTGCGACTCCGATACCGCGCTGTGGATCTTCTGAGCCAGCGGTGCATCTCAACTGCGAAGGGAGCGGTCCGTGGTCCGATTGGAGAACGTGGAGCTTCCAGCGTTCGGCGTCGAGCAGGACTTCCCGGAGATCCCGGTGGAGGTCTATCGGGCGCGGATGGCGTCGGCCGTGCGCCGCTCGAGCGAAGCGGGCATGGACTGCCTTGTGGTCTATGGGGATCGGGAGCATTTCGCGAACCTGGCCTACCTCACGGGGTTCGACCCGCGGTTCGAGGAAGCGCTCTTCCTGATGGACGCACAGGGGCGCACGCTGCTCATCGTCGGCAACGAGTCACTGGGCTACCTCCCCGACCCCCGGCTCGGCCACGAGGTGGCTCTCTTCCAGGACTTCAGCCTGCTGGGGCAGCCTCGCTCCGCCTCACGCCCCTTGCGGGAGATCCTCGGCGACTTCGGGATCAGGGCTGGGACGCAGGTCGGCTGCGTCGGGTGGAAGAGCTTCGATGGCCCGCTGGTGGACGGCGGCCCGTCGGCCTGCGACCTGCCGAGCTACATCGTCGACCTGCTCCGCTCCCTGGCGGGCGACCAGGGCCGCGTGGTGAACGCGGCGGGGATCTTCGTGAATCCAGCAGACGGGCTCCGCATCACCAACGAACCCGAGCAGATCGCGCAGTTCGAGTACGCTGCGATCCGCACGTCCGAGGGGGTGAAGAAGCTCATCGCGAACCTGCGCGTGGGCGCCCGCGAACGCGACCTCGAGCCCCTGCTCGACAGCGGCGGCCTGCCGCTCTCGTGCCACCGCATGGTCGGCTTCGGCGAGAAGGCGCGACGCGGCCTCGCCAGCCCCTCGGACAACTGCGCCCGCCTCGGCGACCCGTTCACCATAGGCTTCGGCGTCGTCGGAGCGTTGACCTCACGGGCAGGCTGCGTTGCCCACGGGCCAGAGGACCTTCCCGAGCAGGACCGCGATTTCTACACCCAATTTGCGGCGAACTACTTCGATGTTGTGGCGACCTGGTACGAACGTGTCCGCCTGGGAGCGACCGGCGGCGAGGTCTACCAGGCCGTCGAGGCATGCCGCGACGGCAGCCTCTACGAGTTCGCTGTCAATCCGGGGCACTACCTCCACCTCGACGAGTGGGTCCACTCGCCCTTCACCCCCGACAGCCGCATCGAACTCCGCTCGGGAATGGCGCTCCAGATGGACATTATCCCCGTGTCGTGCGGCCCCTTCTACTACGTCAACGCGGAGGATGGCGTTGCCGTGGCCGATGCCGAGCTCAGAGGCCAGATCGCGAGCCGGTTCCCTGCCTGCTGGGAGCGGATCCAGGCCAGGAGACGCTTCATGACCGAGGCCCTCGGTATCGGTCTCGACGAATCGGTGCTGCCCCTGGGCAACACCTCCGGATGGTTGCCGCCGTTCGCGCTCTCTCCGCAACTCGTCCTGGCAAGGCGGTGACGGGCGGAGGCCCGTAGCGGGAGCGGTTCTCGCTGTCTGCCGCCTTGCGGGGGGATACTCACTGCTAAGGGACTGAGCCATGGAATTCACCGATGCCCTCGTGGTCGCCGCAATCGCACTGGCATGCCTGACGGCCGCAGGAGGGGAGCAACGGGCGGGAAGCGCGACCCTGGAGCGGGCCGCCGCCGACCTGGCCGAGGGCCGGCTCGACGCGGCCCGCGACGGCTTCGGGAAGGCGGCGAGCGACGCCGCGGCCGCGCCGTTCGAGCGAAGCCTGGCCGTGCTGGGCCTGGCGGACACGGCGCTGGCGCGCAAGGACGCCGCCGCCGCCATCGCGGCCTGGCAGCGGCTGGCCGCGGACGCCGCGCTGCCATCGGCCCACCGCGCGACGGCCCTCCGCCGCATCGCCGAGACGGAGCGCCGCCAGAAGGGCCTCCCCGCCCGCGACCCCGCGGCCTACCGGGCCCGCCTCCCCGTGCTTCCCGAGCCGGCCGCGGTGTTCCACGTGGCAAACGGCGGCGCCACCGCCGCCGCCGGCGCCGGCTCCGAAGCGAAGCCCTTCCGGACCCTTGCGCAAGCCCGCCACGCCATTCGGGATCTGAAGAAGGCCAACGGCGGCAAGCTGCCCAAGGGCGGCGTCCGCGTGGCGATCCGCGGCGGCGTCTATCCCGCCCGCGACACGTTCCATCTCGCGGCCGAGGACTCGGGCACGGCGGAGGCGCCAGTCGTCTACCAAGCGCGAGCCGGAGAAACGCCCGTCTTCGACGGCGGCATCCGAATCCCCGCGTGGCGGCCCATCTCCGACGCCGCACTCCGCGAGAAGCTCCACCCCGCCGTCCGAGGCCGCGTCGTCGAGGCCGACCTGAAGGCCCTCGGGGTCAAGGACCTGGGCGACGCGACCGACCTCCGCCTGCGGCCCGAGCTCTACTGCGATGGCGTGCCCCAGACCCTCGCCCGCTGGCCCAACGAAGGCTTCGTGAAGACCGGCGACGTCGTGGGCAAGGAGGCCAGGTTCCACTACACGGACGACCGCCCCAGCCGCTGGCTCGACGAGCCCGACGTCCGCCTCTACGGCTACTGGTTCTGGGACTGGTTCGAGCAGTTCCAGAAGGTGGCATCGGTCGACCCCGCCACACGCACCTTCACCCTCGCCCCGCCCCGCTCGCGATACGGATACCGCAAGGGCCAGCGCTACTACGCCGTGAACCTGTTCCGCGAGCTGGACCAGCCAGGCGAATGGTATCTCGACCGCCGCACGGGCCTGGCCTACTGGTTTCCGCCCGACGGCGTGGAGCCCGCCAAGGCCACGACCACGCTCAGCGTGCTCGCCAAGCCCTTCGTGGCGCTCGAGGGCGCCGCACACGTGGTGCTGCTCGGCCTCTCGTTCCAGGACGGCCGCGGCGATGGGGTCCAGGTGGCGGGCGGCTCGGACTGCCTGGTGGCCGGCTGCACGCTGCGGCGTCTGGGCGGCAACGCCATCGCCGTCGCCGGCGGCCTGCGCCACGGCATCTTCGGCTGCACCCTGCACACGCTGGGCTGCGGCGGGGCACGGGTGGCCGGCGGCGACCTCAAGACGCTCTCCCCCGGCGGGCACTTCGTGGAGAACTGCACGGTCTTCGACATTTCCCGCACGAAGCGGACCTACACCCCCGCGGTGCACCTCGACGGCTGCGGCAACCGCATCGCGCACAACCTGTTCGAGCGCATCCCCTCGTCGGCCATGCGCATCGAGGGCAACGACCAGCTCATCGAGCTCAACCTCATCCGCCACGTCGTCGAGGAATCCGACGACCAGGGCGGGCTGGACATGTGGGGCAATCCCCTCTACCGCGGCGTGGTGATCCGCTGGAACCGCTGGAGCGACATCACCGGCGGCACCCATTGCGGCGCGGCGGGGGTGCGCCTGGACGACATGATCTCCGGCGTGGCGGTTCAGGGCAACGTCTTCGAGCGATGCGGCGAGCGGCTCTTCGGTGCCGTGCAGATCCACGGCGGCAAGGAGAACCTGGTGGATGGCAACCTGTTCCTCGACTGCCCCGCCGGCGTGAGCTTCTCGCGCTGGGGCAAGAAACGCTGGCTTTCCTCAATCCAGCGATTCCTCAAAGGGGCGGCCGCCCCGCCCTACCTGGCCCGCTACCCCGACCTGGCACGCCTCAAGGAAGCCCCCGACGTGAGCTTCGTGTGCCGCAACGTGCTCGTCCGCTGCAAGACGACCCTCCTGCGCGACGGGGGCATGGAGCGGACGGCTCTCAACACGACGAGCAATCAGCCCCTCGATCTGGACGAGCGGGCCTTCGACGGCAATCCGCTGTTTCGGCGGGCGCTGTTCGAGCGGATCCCGCTCAGGGAGATCGGGCCTTACCCGCACCCATGGCGGGCCGCAGCCGCCACCGGCCGCTGACCCATCCGCCAGGAGGCCACAGAATGCCCACCCCCAGTAGAGCGACGGCACTGGCCGCGGCGGCGCTGTGCGCCATGGGTCTGCTGGCTTGCGAAGCCCACGCGAAGGAGGCGGCCAAGCCGATGTACTACCACGACTGGTACGTCCTGGGGCCGTTCCCCAACGAGGGCGGGAAGGGGTTTGCCGCCGCGTACCCTCCCGAGCGGGCCATCGAGCTCAACGGGTGGTTCTCGGGCGCCGGCAAGACGACGATCCGCTGGGGGCGCCTCCTGGGCCAGAGCGGTCCCCCGCTCCGCAGCGGCCCGGTGGACCTGCGCGGCCGGCTCGGCACGAAGGGCGACGCCTGCGCCTATGCCTACGCCGCGCTCCACTCGGACCGCGAGCGCCGCGTGAGACTCGCCCTGGGCGCCGACGGCAGCCTCGCGGCCTGGCTCAACGGCAAGCCTGTCCTCTCGGAGAAAGGCCCGCACGCGGCTCGGCCCGACGCACACGCCCTCGACCTCACGCTCGGGAAGGGCGACAACGCCGTGCTCCTGAAGCTCTGCCGAACCGGCGAGGGGCCGTGGGCCTTCTACGCGAGCCTGGACGCGCCGCCCGAGGAGAAGGCGCGCACGTACACGCTCGAGAACGACGCGGCGCGGCTCGCCTTCGACTACCTCGGCCGCGTGACCGGAATCCTCAACAAGCAAACGGGCACGGCCTGCATCGCCTCCGGCCGCGAGGCCGAGCCACTCCCCGCGTTCATCGTCGACGCCTACTCGCGCAACCGGCCGGTCTATCTGCGCGACCCGCTGCTGCGCGAGGGCGGCGGCTTCTGCTCGGCCGAGCCCAGGCTGCTCTTCGCCACCGTGCCCTCCGGCGACCTGCTGCGCCTGGCCGTCGAGCCCTGGCACGCCCCAGCGGTGGCCGCCAGCGAGGCCGACGGACGAAGGACCCTCACCTTCGAGTACCGCCTCTCAGGCGGCATCGAGGTGACCACCACCGTGGCCCTCGCGGCCAAGGGCGGCACGTCCGAATGGCGGGCCAAGGTGACCAACCGCGGCGACGTGAAGCCCCTCGCCCAGCTTCGCGTCTACCGCCTGCTCTTCCCGCTCCTCGGCAACCTGTGCGTGGGCGACCGGCCCGAGCAGAACCGCCTGGCGCGAACCTTCGTGCAGGGCGAGCTCATCCCAAACCCCTCGCAGTACGGATTCCACCGTCCCGGCAACCCCGGCGCACGCATCAACGTGCTCACCTACCCCGGCTGGGCATCCATGCCATGGATGGACCTCTACGAGCCAGGCCCCGCCCGTGCGGCCTCCGGCCTCTACTTCGCCAGTTACGACCCCAGGTTCCAGCAGGTGGACATCGAGGCCGTGCCCGACCCCGAGCGCAAGACCCTCGCGTTCGGCATGCGCACGCTGGCGTTCCTGGAGCCTGGCGAGTCGTGGGACTCCCAGACCTTCGTGGTGGCCACCCATCCGGGCGACTGGCACTGGGCGGCCGACCGCTACCGCGAGGACTCCGCCCGCTGGCTCAAGACGCGCGACGTGCCGGAGTGGGTGAACGACTGCGATGGCTGGTTCGGCACGGGCGGCCCCAACTACCGCTACTCCGACCTGCCGGCCATGCTCGAGGAGGCACGCTGGCTGGGCCTCAACTACCTCCAGTGCTGGTCCGAGATGCTCGAGAACGTGGGGCCTGACAAGAGCCGCAAGGCCTACTACTGCTTCTTCCTGCCCGACCCCGACCGCGGCGGCGAGAAGGAGATGGCCGCCGGAGTCCGCAAGGTCCGCGAGATGGGCGGCCACATCGGCTTCTACTCCAACTTCTGGACGTGGGACGCCGACGCGGGCCACTGCCTC
>Ga0272442_10011939_pt1 | contig 10549 bp, 15 predicted proteins | sample SSMForm2O_FD_200262 | JGI IMG/M metagenome (GOLD analysis project Ga0272442, IMG submission 200262) | Marine sediment archaeal communities from Little Sippewissett salt marsh, Falmouth, MA, United States - SSM-Form-2O | ecosystem: Environmental > Aquatic > Marine > Wetlands > Sediment ... | reverse complement strand
TTGATCAATCTTTTTTAAAATTAATAAAATATTTTCGTCAAACCAAGTTATATTCTTTAGGTCTTTAAAATGTTTTTTAATATTTACTTCAAATCTTTCTAAAGATTGTTTAAATTCTTTATGTTTATAAAGAAAGAAGGTGGAATAATGTTTTTTCTTTGCTTGTTCAATAAGACAATTTAATGTAGATTTTCTTTTATATTTGAAAAATTTTACTGATTCTATTTTTAATTGAGAGACCTTTTTTATTATTTTTTTCAGTTCATTTAATTCGTAAAGTCGTGTTTCTTTTTGATTAAAAAACGGAAAATATTTTCCCCAAATACTTCTTTTATTCTGACTTCTTAATCTTGTATATATAAATAAGTAACCATTTTTTTTAAGAATTTGTGAAGTTTCATTTAAAAACCCCAAAATTTTAAAATGTTGAATAGCATTAAAAGTAAATATACAATCTAATGGTTTTATTAGATCGGGCAATTTTCTAGCAAATGATTTTATTGTTTGGAATCTTTTAATATTGTGAGAACTCAAATAAGAACTCAACTGTTCTAACATCTTTTTATTAGCATCTACACAATAGAGGTATAATTTTTTGCCTAAATATCGAAAAAGTTGGAGATCATATCTACCGGCGCCAGAGCCAATGTCTGCAGCTGTGATTTTTGGAAATTTTTTTAGTTTATTTGTGATAAATAAAATTGGTTTTAGATCGGTCATTCTTAAATTTCTATACTTATTGGAAATTTTAGAAAAATGATCCTGTATTTTTTTTACCATAGTTTAGTTTACCCATCCAACATTATTTTTTAACCAATGATTATAAGTTTGTTTATTGAATCTTTTTATAGATTTTAAAGCAATTTTCTTTGCTTCTTTAATAAAAGTTTTACTTAATTTTTTATGAGCCGGACAATCTTTATCTGTTATAAATTTAATTTCATCTTTTTTCCAAACCGCTTTAATAGGATAACATAAACAATCTAATGGTTTTATTTTTTCAGTCTTACATTTTAAATTAAATAAAAAAGGACATTCCTTGTTTTTCTTTTCTTTTAAAATAAAATATTCTCCATATTTTGTTTTTACTTTTTTTATTGCATTTGGATTTATCTTCTTAAGTTTAGCTGCTTCTCTCTCACATAAAATTGGCGAGCCAATTTTCTTACTTATCTTACAGCATTTGGCCTTGCAAGAAATACAATACCTTAACAAAGATAATTTTGATTTCATTCTGGTTTATATTCTAAGATCTTTTTTGCTTTTGAAATATCTACTTTTGGAATTTCATCTGTTATTGTAAATGTTTCATACCATAATTCTTTTTTTAATTGAATGGCTTTTTCAAGAATTTGGATAGCATTTTCTATTTTTAGATGTAATTTAAGATTTCCAAATGGCCTATGCTCTCCTTTTTTTCTTGTTGGACCTAGTCTAAGAATTATAACTTGGAATTTTCTTCTTAAGCCATAATTTGCAAGAATTTGTTCTGCAATAACTTTACTTGTTGAATAAGCAACATCACAATCTCTACAATTTAAATCATCTATTTTTGTTCTTTGTGTAAGTATGGGGGTATCTTCTGAAATAGATTTTGGCATTGGAATTCCATTTTCAGCACCATAATAGCTTGTAGAGCTGGTAAATATTACTTTTTTAACTTTATTTGCTTCTGCTGCTTTTACAACATTAAAAACACCTCTACAATTAGTGTTAAAGTAATCTTCAAATGTCTTATCTTCATATGGTTTTCTTAAAGCTGCAAGGTGAACAACTATTTCACATCCCTCCATTGCTTTTTTCAGTTTTTCATAATCTAATATATTTTGATCATTTGTAAGATCGTAAGTTACAACATCATGTTTCTTAGAAATTTGTTTAATTAACTCGCTTCCTATAAATCCTGAGCTTCCTGTTATTAGTATTTTCATTTTTAAAAATGGGCCCGAAGGGACTCGAACCCTCGACACCCGGCTTTCTTCTTGGACAGACCATTTATCTGGGTGGATAAGGGCTTGCCCTTATTAAGAGGCCGGTGCTCTAACCGACTGAGCTACGGGCCCGTAGCTGAATATAGCTAGGTGAATTTATAAGAGAAAACAAGTTTATAAATTTTGAGAATTCTAAGAATAGTCACGCCAGGTATGTTTGCATTTTGTACATTTAAAGAATGATGTTTCTCCCTCATCTCCAGATCTCATCTGAACACTATGAAAGTATGCTTTATCATTACCACACTTAGGACATGTTTCTTTTACTTCTGGCCAAACACCTTGGTCTGTTTCTTTTACAACTCCAATTTTTTCTTTAGATTGTATTTGTTCAGAAGCAGTTAATTTGATTTTTTCTTTTGCAATGTACTTGCATTTTGGGCAAGCCCATCTTTTCTTTTTTTGTACAAGTATTGTTCCACATTTAGGACAAAAATCCATTTTATTTTTTATTTTTAATCTTTTTTTAATTCTACAATCTTCTTTTATTGAAATTATCTTTAAAAACCTTTTCATTAACTACAGAGTAATTATGAATCTAATTATTCGGTTTTAGAAATCCTATTTAAATAATTCTACGAAAAATAATTTAATCCATCCTACTCCGGGAATCCTTCCTATTGCTTTTCCAACAACCTGTTCTTTAGTGATTATTAACTCTTGTAGTAATTGTCCATCATTGTGATCTCCTTTTGTAGAATAAGTTAGTTTTCCATCAAGTCTTTCAGTATCTACAATTCTATGAATAATGGGCGTATTTTTTTCTTGAATTTTAAAAATAATTATTTCTCCTTTTTTATAATCTTTTGAACCTTTAATTATTATTATATCCCCCTTATTTAATCCGTTTTTAAAATTCCAATAATCTTCTATTTCAAATAGATCTATATCATTTTTTTCATACCAGTCCGAATGTATAGCCCACCATTCGCTTAAATTGCCCTCATGATGCATGCTTCCAGATTCGACAATTACAAAAGGCATACTTGTTCCTAAAATTAATCCAGATACTGGAAATATAATAAATCTTATAATTAGAAATATTAAGAGAATACAAACTATCCAACTTAGAACAGTATTACTTTTCCATAAAAAATCCCACACTTTTTTTATCATATAATTTTAAGGAAAGAATGGTTTAAAAAATTATTTAAAACTAAAATTCTATAATTTTTCATGATTTTACACACTCCTGTTAAGGTTTTATTTAGTTTATTTGGAATAAACTTTTATTTATGGGGGGTTGTTTTTGTTTTATCTTTTTTACTGGCTTTTCTTTTAGGTTTAGAAGCGAGTAAAAAAAGAATTGGTCAAGAAAACTTCTTAAATATATCTGTAATTGTTCTTATTGGAACTATTATTGGAACAAGATTATTATATGTTCTTATGAATTTAGGATTTTATTTACAAGATCCTATAAAAATATTAGCTTTTTCAGAAGGGGGCTCTGCTAGTTTTGGGGGTATTATTCTTTCTTTATTATTAATATTATGGTATTGTAAACATAAGAAATTAAGTTTTTTAAAAATATTAGATTTTATGGCCCCCTATGCTGTTCTAGGTCTTGCACTTGGAAGAATCGGTTGTTTTTTTAATTGGTGTTGTTATGGTATTGCTTCAAACTTGCCGTGGGCTGTGCAAGTTGCAGGAGATGTTGCAAGACACCCTACTCAAATATATCTTTTATTAGCTAACTTAATTGTATTTTTCATTTTAATTGCCATTAGAAGATATAAAGAAAAAAATCCAAAACACTTAGGGATATTTAATATAACTGGATCTACTTTCTTTTCATTCCTGTTTTTATACTGTTTAAACAGATTTTTTATTGATTTTATAAGAGCTTATCAAGCACATGAATTTTTCTTAGGATTAGCAATAACCCAATGGTTTTGTATAATTGCAATTGCTGTTTCTGTTTTATTTTTTATTTTTTCAAATCTAAGAAAGAAAAAGAACATAGTTACTAAGAAATAGTAACAAATAGAAAAGTTTAAAAAGCTTTTAAGTTTTTTACTGAAATGGATCAAACGTTTTATGGTGTTGATATTGTACTCCTTCCTGAAAGAAAAAGAGGAAGAGAGTTACATGAACAGGGAAAAGTAATAGAGATAAATGGACTTAATTCAGGAGCAAGTTTCTATAGAATTGGCGATCTTAGTTTTTATAGAAGAGTTATGCAAGAGATGGCTAAACATGCTCATGGAAGGATTTTATTACCGTATGATCCTGAGTGGGAATTTAAAAGGAGAGAAAGTCCGGAATTAAAAAAAGCAAAGGAACAAGTTCGGCTTGAACAACTTACTAGAACTCAAAAATGGCAAAATACTTTAACAACCAATCCTCCAACTAACTTTTTTTCAGTCCATGATCATATAGTTGAAAAAAGTGATTGGGAACATAAAAGTGAAGATCAATTTAAAAGATCTATGAGCAGTTTTTATCTCAAGGCGGCTAGAGAACTTGGGATTGATGTAGATAGCTTAATTGGTTTAGTTAGTTCTGGAGGTTTAGTTAAATATACAAGAAAAGAAATTGATCCAACTTATTTAAAACAATTTTCTCAAGAATTTTTAGATGGGGATGAACCACTTGCAGAACTTCCATCAGGTACTATTCCCCCCACAACTTTAAGAGATGTTTATTTACCTATTGAAGAAGTGGGGCTAATTTGGTATAATCTTTCAAAAGAAAAGGAACAATCTATGGGAAGAAGAAAATTTTTAAATGGTTTTTTTGCAGAAGCAGTTCTTAAAGATAAGGCTCTTTTTTATCTTTATTCAAGGTTTTTAGCAAAAGAAAAAAGAGTTCTTGAAAAATTTCTTCCAAGTTCTTTTTTATATGGTTTGGGTATGCATACTCAAAAAGATTTTAGAGAATGGTTTTCATCTTGCAAAACAGATCTTTTTGTTAAAAAACCATTATTTGAAGCACATGGAATTGGTGTTGGTTTTATGACAAGAGAGGAAATGAAAAGATATGATCGTTCTCCTTTTTATAATCCATCTCCTAATGCCGTAAGAGAAGGGTATAGAAAACTTGTTATGGATCTGGTTTTAGGAGATATTAATCTATCTCAAGAGACAGTTATTTTTCAAGAGGCAGTAGAAAGTATGAAAGTTGAAGATCCGGGTGATGGAAAAAAATATACTGCTTGTGCAAGGGCAATTGTTCAAAATGGAAAATTTGTTAAAGCTATGTGGAGATCTAGTCAAAAAGATGATACTGAACCAGATTTAACAGCTAGATTAAGGCACAATGTTACAAATGGTGCAAGTATCCTTCCTGTTTCAGAAAGAGATTCAAGAACACTAGCAGAGATTGCTGAAGCAGCTGTAGATTCATTTGAAACTACCAATGAAAATATTAAGGCGCAATTAACTGGAAAAAAAGTATCTTATATGGATGAATTAGTCCAAGGGAGAAAAGATGTAGATCATGATCTTCTTGTTTTACAACATATGTTTTATTTAGGTAAGATAAAAAGAGCAGCAGCATATCACGGGGTAAATATACCCGATGTGTTAGATGAATGGTTATCCGGTATTAGTATTCAAACTGATCAATCTTCAAGTTTTGTAGAAAAAATAAAAGAATTTAATGCTAGTTTATAAATTTAAATAATTTCTCCATAACCAATAAGTCTCCAGTGACCTTTGTAATTTCTTGCTAAACCTACACGATCTCCTTTAAATGGAATAATTGGAATTTTTAAAGAAAATTCTACATTGTCTTTTGCAATTTTCTCTACAAATCCTACTGTTGTTGTTGTGTTAATACTTAACATTAAGGGTTCTTTTGTTTTTAGTGGATCTATTTTAATTTGTTCTTTTGAACCAACAATTTCTTTGAATAGGTTTGTTTTGACTTTAATTATATAAGCAATATCAGGTAATTTACCTTCTTTAGAAGCTACACATCCTGCTAATGAATCTGATTTAGCTAAAAAAGGATCTAAAGATGTTTGAATTGCGAGTGTTCCTGAAGGAATTGCTTCTTTTAATTCATTTCTTCCTGCACGCAATCCAAGAATTTTTGTTTTAATTGTAATATATTCTGTTTTATCATGTTTTTTTGTTGATCTTCCCGGTTTGATTTCTATTATATCATTTACTTTTAATTTTCCTTGTTTTAATACCCCTCCTAAAATACCTCCTCCAAGTTTTGGAATTTCTGTTCCTGGTTTATTTATATCAAAAGATCTTGCAACATAAAATAAAGGATTTGATTTCTCTTCTCTTTTTGGTTCTTTTATTTTACATATATTTTCAAAAATCTTATCTATATTAACACCCTGTTGAGCACATATTGGAATTATAGGAGCATTTTCAGCAATTGTTCCCTTAATGAATTTCTGTATTTTTTTATGCTGTTCTAATGCTTTTTCTTTTGTGATTAGATCTATTTTATTTTGAACAATAATTATGTTTTTTACATTTTTAGCTTCTAAAGCAAGTAAATGTTCTTTTGTTTGTGGTTGGGGAAAGGTTTCATTAGCCGCTATTACTAAAATAGCTGCATCAATAATTGCTGCTCCACCTAACATAGTTGCCATAAGCATTTCATGACCTGGAGCATCTACAAAACTTACATATCTTTCTGGAGTTCCTTTTTTCTTAATATTATAGGTTTTATCTTTGTAAATTATAACATCTGCATAACCTAATTTTATAGTAATTCCTCTTTTCAATTCTTCTGAATGCTTGTCGGCCCATACGCCAGTTAGTTGATATAATAATGTTGTTTTTCCATGATCAATATGGCCAACTAAGCCAATATTTAATACAGGTTGCTTTGAAATTGTTTTATTCATAAAAACTAAAGAGAATTAGTGTTTTTAAGATTGTTGGTTATATCTAACGTTCTCTGTAACTAAATTATTAACTCTTCTTAAAAAATCTCTTTTTTCACCAATAGTTAGAGTACCTTTTAATTTAGATAAGACAGAAATGACTTTAAATCCAAGGTCTCTAGATATTCTTTGTTTTTCCATTAATTCAAAGATTTTATCAACTCCTTTAAAAATTTCTTGTTCTAAACTGCCTCTTGGAACTCTGATTGGTAAAGAGCAAGCTATTGTTGGTTGATCTGCAGCTGGTAAGGAAGTTATTTCATCAAAACTATAAAGTTGAAATTTTGAATGATATTTTGGGGTTTCAGGTTTATTAGTTAATCTAAGTTGTCTAAGGTCTTGATTTTCAGGAGATATACCATCTATGTCTGGCTTATATCTCTCTACAACAAAGTATACATCCTTTGTTTTTACACCTTTTCCTAATCCTTTCATTGTTTTTTCAAACTATTTTTATTTATAAATCTTTGGATATGTTATTCTAGTAAAGTAGTAACAAGATAGTAAGCTTTATAAACCCTGAATAATGAATGATTTTATGGCACATACTGAAAATGATTCTAGTCAATACATTTTATATAGTATGACTGGAAGAAGAGATGTAGACTCTTTTTTAGTTGGACGTGGCTATGAAGAATCTAAAAGAGAGGAAGATGATTGGAGACAACATAATTGTCGTGGGTACCATGATATTCCAGAAGATGCTGATCCTAGCTTTGTTGAACAAGATCTAATTAAAAAATTTGAAGGCCATGTTTTGGGGATTCATTTAAATCCTATTGAGGTAACTGGTCCTGCTAAAAAACTTCCAGAAGAATACTGGTTAAAAGGATCTAGGTTATTCTTTCAAGAGTATACTTCTGTTGAAAACTTTATACCTGTTAGAACAGGTATTATATCTGATAAAATTTTTCAAGAATTAGTTGATATTGTAAAGTCGGGACAATTATCTGATATTGTTATTTATAATTTAAATGGAAGGCAATTAGATTTAAATAAATTATAAGCAAACCTTTATAAACCAAATCTCATATGATTGAAAATGTTCTATGGTGAAACTACTGTTAAGATGTATGCCAATGCAGGTATTGAAGAAACTGGACAAGCTTTAATAGATCAAGGATATGTCTTTAGAGGTTTAGATGAAGATAAAAGACCTGTTTTTGGATGGCAAGGAAATGGTCTTGAAGATGCTGTTAGAGCAACTATTAAACCTTTAGATGATGGTGTAGAATTAGTTTTAAGAGATCATGGTGGGCCAGTAGATCAAATATTTATTGATAGTCTTATTAATTCATATGTTCCTGGTGGTGTAGAGTTTTCAAGAGTTAATTAAAATGATAAATGCAGAAAAAACTGTTTTAATAAATGGTAAAAAATTTGATTTAGCTGGAAGATTATATGTTCCAGCAGAGCCGGTTCATGGACAGGTTGTTTTAGCTCATTCTTATAAATCTAGTATGGAAAAACCACTTATTCAGTATGCTGCTGAGACTTTTCAGAAAAGGGGATTTGCCACTCTAAGATTTGATTTTAGAGGTCATGGAAATAGTAGAGGAGGTTTAGAGGATTTTTGTTATAATGCTTCAGTAGAAGATGTTTCTCAAGCTATTGAGTATCTTAATAGAGAACCTAAACAGTACCTCCATAGTAAAAAAACAATTTTATTTGGGACAAGTATAGGTGCATTAGCTGCTCTGCTCTATCCTGGGGATGTTACAAAACAGGTTTTAGTAAGTTCTGTTACAAATGAACGAGAGATATATGAAAAATACAAATCTCAAATTGAGGATCAAGCAGAAGAACTTGATTTAACTGGATCTATAGAGATAGTTAATAGAAAAATTGGAAAACCAGATAAAAAATTTAGAATAGGAAAGGAATTTGTTAGAGATATGCAACTTGCCAGAGCTAGAGCAACTGAAAGATATTTTCAACTTGATATTCCAACTATGTTGGCATATGGTTTAGATGATGAAGGTATAGATCATAGTGTTTTTCAGAATGTTGAGGAATCTAATCCATTAGTGATTGCATCACCATTTGATACGGATCATAGTTTTAATGAACCAGAAGTTCAAGAAGAATTAATGACTTATGTTTTAGCTTGGTTAGGAATGTACTAAGAATTATTTCTTTTCCTCTTTTGTTTCTTCTTTAGGTTCTTCTTTTTTGAATATATCTTGTAATGGTTTTTTACCTGCTTTAAGAACTTTTAAATTAATTTGAATAATATTTTCATCTAAAATTTCTCCATGCATTGTTTTTCTTAATTTTAATCCAGAAGGTTGATAATCGCTTCTTTTCTTTTTTCCTTCCTTTTTAGAACGTTTTTTCATTCCAGTTCCATATGTTGTAAGAAGTTTTTTTAATCCAGTTCCAGGAATACCTTTTACAGCTGGAAACCCTGCTTTATCAGATGCTCCAGCAATTTCAAGTTCATAATCAGCAAGATCAGCTTGTTCTTTTAAAAACTTTCCTGAAACTTTATCTCCAACTTTCTTTCCAATAAAGTCTTCACTACTTGTTTCAAAATGGAATGTTTTTCCTTTTTCTGAAATATCAATTTTAGTTGGCATTATAATGTTTGTTAATTAAGGTTTAAAAAGTTAATCCTAGAGTAAAGCAAGAGCATGTGGAATGCCATTTATATTTAAGGTGCAATTTTCATTGATTATACCTGCCTTTTTTCCAATATCTACAGCATGAGCACCTACAAAGTTAAAACACGCATCTTCAGATTGGCAATCTTTTAATATTTGAATAGCTTTTTCTTCTTCATATGCTTCTCCTTTATAGAATTGTTCATTAACTTTTAACTGCAGATTATCTTGTTCAAGTTCCTTGCCTACTAGATCTGGATCACAGATTGCTACAATCATTCTATGGGTTTTATGAATTTTAATTAATACACTCATTTTAGATTCTTACTCTTACGGTGTGTTTAGCTCCACAAGCTAAACAATGAATAAATAAGAAACCCCGTTCCTTAATTAATTCAGTATCTGGTTTTCCACACTCTGGACAGGTTACAAATTCTTTAACATATGCTTCTATTTTTCCATCAATATGCATTGCACTTACTCTTCTATTAAGGATAGCACGTTCTTTTTCCACAGCTACTGGTGTTGCAAGTTCTTTGCAAAGATATTTGGCTAAATGTTGGCAATCTCTTCTTATAGCAGAACAGATTTGTAAGAAATTTTGTATCATTGTTTTATTTCCTTGAATTTGTGTTCTTGCTTTAGGAATCTCAAATCTTTCTGTAGTTTCTATTTTCTTTATATTTTTATATGCATTATCTAATAATTTATCATATTCCATTTTAAAGTTAGAAGTAATATAGTTTTAAATGTTTTGATTATTAATAACCTCTAGTTGATTGATAACCTTCTTTTTGAAGTTTTTCTTGGATTTCTCTTAGATATTTTTGAATTTCTTTTCTTGCAGTAACTTGAGGTTCTACACCTGGTTGAGTAAGGTTTTCCACTTTCCACCTTAAATCTCTTAATAATGCACCATTTACAATTGTTGCATATTTTTCATTAAATCTATACTCCATACGTTTTCCATTTCCAGTTAACAAAACAGAATAGTCTAATGAAACTTCCCTAATTCTACTAGTGTTATTTGGGTGAGATATCCAATCATAATCTCCTTCTGTTTCTAGGGGGGGTAAGTTCAATCTTTTTTAGTTCCATCCCTT
>Ga0272442_10011938_pt1 | contig 10549 bp, 10 predicted proteins | sample SSMForm2O_FD_200262 | JGI IMG/M metagenome (GOLD analysis project Ga0272442, IMG submission 200262) | Marine sediment archaeal communities from Little Sippewissett salt marsh, Falmouth, MA, United States - SSM-Form-2O | ecosystem: Environmental > Aquatic > Marine > Wetlands > Sediment ... | reverse complement strand
GGTTGTATTGCAGCCTCTTTTGAAAAAATAAGAGATATTGCTACAGTTCATGGAATTGATATAAAACAATTTTTAAAGGAATTAAATCAAGTGATAAACAAATAATTTTGAAATAATAAAAAAAAATTAAGAAGAAATATTATTTCTTCCTTTTACCTTTGCTCATTGCAACAGCGATTAACAGTAGGATGATTACTATTATTACTAGAATTAATGGCATATATTTAACTAACATTGATGCAGGTTGTTTTTCATTTGGATAACTAGTTGCACCAAATGGCATATGTCCATTTATGTTAAATTCTTCATCATATGTTAAGGGCGTAAAATCGTCTTCATCCCAGTGGTTTAGACCCTTAGGATCATATTCAGTTGATGGTACCCATATCCTCAGATCGGGATCGGCATATAACACAACGTTTTCTGTGCTATCCCACCACCAGATTCTTGGGTCATCATCATCAAAAACATATTGTGGTCCTACTTCAGTTATTCCATGAGAATAAGATTCACCGATGGTTTTTCCTAAAGCAAATTCTTTTGGAATCTGTTGGATCATGTAGCTTGACCAATATGATGTTGACCATGGATCCATTTCTTGAGCTACAGAACCATGACGGAGAAATACTATTTGAATATATTTAGAACCAACTAAACATGAACCAGCATGAAAGCCCATTGAATGTATGTTACCAAGTGTGTCATCAATTTCTGTAGCTGGATGTGAGTAGTGTGACTTACCCATCATTCCAGTTATACTATAAGGTCCCACTTGGCCATCATAGTAACCCGCTAAATGAGTTGGAACGATATCAAGACCGGTTTTTAGTATACCTTTATTAAGTAAGTCTCTTGGTCTTATTGCGTTAGTCCAACCTTGAATAATTCCAATTTCAGAATTTAAAATTGCAGAATCAGGTTCTTCGGTACTACCCCACCACATTTCATAACCTCTCCAAGGATTTACTTCATGTGGATTAGAACCTGTCACAAGTCCAAAACCTTTATCAACAAGATTTTTTACAGCATTTGGCATTCCGCCCATCCATTCGCTTATAGGTTCAGGCCATGAGAACCATCCGCCCTGATTACCAACTCCATGAAGTACAAAATAACAGCTAATTAATCCTTGGTTCATATTAAACATGACTTCATCAAAACCGGTGGAAAACGCATTAGAATAACCTGCTTTAGCTGCATAGAATGGTGTATAAACCGTTGGTGATAGATCTGGTAAAAAGCTACCTGCCTTTCCTTCAAATATTTCCCTTACACCTTCGTCTATTTCAAGACCTGAAATGTCTTCATTTGGTGTGTATCCTCTTCTAGTTTTATAGGATATTCCCCAATATTTTGACCCTCTTTCATTTACTCTATGGCAGTAGCAAACAAAAGAATGAAGCACAGGATATTTAAATTCTTCAGTACCTGACTCTCTTATAATTTTGAGATTTGTTAAACCAGGTGTATCTTTAGATAATCTTGCAAGTAATACTTCGAACGGACGTAAAATGTGATCCATATGAAATACTCTTTTGCTTACACTTCCATTAATTAACGTAACTTCGTCTTGCATTGCAGGATTTTCAAAGATTAATCCTGGATAAAAAATACAACGAGTTATATGATTTGATGCATCAACTGGTGTACCCATTATATCACCAGGATTTGCCACCCCTGCAAATATTCTACTCCATGATGGACCGATTTCATATTGTCCAGCAACTGTTAGAATTGATTCGTCCCCTTGTTTATCAAAACCGATTTTATCTAAAAAATCATAGATTCTAGTACCGGTTATATACATACATGCAACATTTGGGGTTTTAAATCCACTTGCATATTTATTCCAAAAATTGGCATGCCAAGTGAGACTACTTGATAGTTCCGCATGATTATCAACTAATAATACAGGAGTTCCATGATGAGCAGCAGCATAAGCAGCTGGAGCAAAATGAAATGCTTCTTTATATTCTCCATCAGCCTTTAATTCTCCAGCAGGCTCTTTATAATACCAATAGCTCCATGGATCAATTGTTGAAAATACAATGTCATTACTATCTGTTTTTCCTTTTATCACGTCATATATTTCTTGATATTCTTTATATTCATTTTTTATTTTAGCAATATCTGAAATGATGTCTCTTGTATCTTTGTTTAAATAACCACCTAAATCAATAATAGTTACTTTTTCAACTCCGAGTTTAAGGAGGGTATCTTCAATGCAACTGGAAATTGAGTCAGATGTAATATAAAGCAATGGACAATTTTCTATTGAAGCAAGCACCGCTCCTTGACATGCAGAAGAAAGCATGTCTGCTTCTTTTTTTGAAATATTTTGTTGCCATGAATATTTTACTTCAAAATCAATAGGCATTGAGATGTCTTCAAGTGCATATACTACTGCTTTATAATGTTCATTTTCAAGACATTCTCCTAAATATTTAATTTCAATTTCTTGTTTGCATTCATCGGTTTGGTCCATTATGTTGTCTAGTTCTTCCCCACTTGGGCCAATAATTGTTAAACCTAGATTTACATTTTCATTATCCCATGTTAATTCAAAAACTCCATCCCTACAACCGAAAGGAGGAGTGTCTGGGATTTCTATTTCAATCCCTGGATATTTTGTAACATCGACATTTAAATTGCTTACGCCTTTACTTAAGCTTTTAAGAGCATCTGTTAATGAACCATATATATCCGTTTTTCCTAAAGGACCTGGCTTAATAAAGGGGTCATCTCCACCTTCAGTTGGCATGCATGTTACACCAACTTTCCAATCTCCAGGATAATATACATATGATAAAACTTCTTCATGAGGACCTTTTGTAATTGCCATACTAGCAGATAAACTGGTTTGAATCCATTCATTTTCAAAATTACAATATAGCTGTAAGTCAGGATCAACTGATGGAAGCGTGATTTTGGTAGGATTTGCAAAACCTGGAACTGCACCAACAAGTTTAGAGTAATAAACAATTGCAGGATACCATAAGTCAACTTCTACATATTTATATTCAGGTTCAATCGTAAATCCTTCATATTCGGAAGCAGGGCCAAAAGGTCTCTTTATTTTAAAACTATCTCTTCCAATCTCTCCTGAAACACTACCTTCAACTGTGTTCGAAAATTCTGTACCTTCTGGTGTTTCATATTCTTTTTCTATAACTGCCAAAATTGCTTCATCAGAGTATGACCAATCTTCAAGTGCAATTTTACTTGCAATTTCAAATGGATTATCACTATCAATTGCTACATGATTGTTGGTTCTCCATTCTGTTTCAAGTTCTTGTTCATCCACATTGATTGTTATTAATTTATCCAACTTGCCTTTACAATATCCCATCCAATCTTCCATTAAATAATGAGTCCCCATATAATCATTTAAAAACCTATATTTATCCTCTGTAGGATATAGACCCTCTTGTTGGAAAAATAGTAAAGGGCTAGAATAAATTTTGTCACCATCACTAAATACTGAGGCAGGTATTGATGATAAATATGCATAATCATCAATTAATGTGTCTTTATCAAAATTAACAAACGTTGTTCGTTTCATTGCCTCGAAGGGTTGCCAAGTAACTCCTTTTTCAAAACCATTATCAGAGTTAATATTCATATCAGCGTTAATTGAGTCAAGAGCAGGCAAAACTACTCCTAACAACATTATTAAAACTATCCAAACGGATATCAAATTCTTTATCTTATTCGTATGAATCCCCCATTTTATTTTTTAATTTTAATAATATATAACTTCAGTGATATTTATATTTTACTATAAAACAGACAATAAAAATACTTTCATATGAAGAATTTTGTATTTTGTTTAGGTTATTATCAACTCTCCATATTTTACTCCTTTAATTGTCTTGATGCTATCTGCAAGTTTTTGTACGTTATTTGACTTTCCTTTTAGTATTAATACTTCCAAACAATTATGATGATTTATATGGACATGGACAGTTGATAATATTTCATTATGATGTTCATGTTGCAGATTAATTAATTTATTTGATAAGTTTCTAGTATGATGATCATAAATCATTGTTAAAGTACCTATTGAATTTGCATTGGAATTTTTTATTTTTCTTTCAATTAATTTTTTTCTAACAATATCTCTTATTGCTTCAGATCTGTTAGAATAACCTTCTTTTTTGATTATTTTATCAAATTTATCCAATAGTTCAGGTTCCATAGAAACTCCAAATCTTTTAATTTTTTCTGCCATAGTAACACTCAAACTAGATAATCGTAACACGAATTTAAATTTATTGTTACCGAAAGTCTTTTAATACAAATTTACATTTGGCGTGTTACTAAAATAAAATTATTAACACCAAATGGAGGAAAAAATGAAAAAAAATCAGAAATTAGTGGTTTTCACTTTGCTTATAATAACGGCGTTTATTATAATAAACTCAACATCTGTTATTGCTCAAGATAACGATGAAGAATTAAGAATAATATGTACAAATTCAGCTCTTGCTGATTTTGCAAAAAATATTGCACCAAAAAATACAACAATTGATTATATTATGCCTGCAGGAGCATGCCCTGCACATTTTGATACTATTCCAAGTGATATAGATAAAATTGTTAATGCAGATATTATTATATCACTTGGTTGGGAACCTTGGTTAGAGGATTTAATTAATAAATCAGAAAATCAAAATTACAATGAAATAAAATGCGCTGGTCTTGGTGAGTGGAATATACCTACCGGTGCGATAAAACATATCGAGAAAATTAGAGATAGACTTTTTGAAATACTTCCTGAATATAATAGAACAATCCAAGAGAATGCAAATAGTTACATGCAAAAAATAAATGACACTACTGTAATAATAAAACGAAAAATTGAAGATCAGGGGTTAGAAAATAGAACGGTTGTTTGTATAGAGTGGTATAAGGACTTTTTAAATTACTTCGGATTTAATGTATCATATTATTATGGTTCTCCTGAAGGGTTATCTGTTCAAGATGAAATAGATGTAGTAAATGCTGTTTTAAACGAAGATGTATGTGTAATAATTGACAATCTTCAAAGCGGTACAACATTTGGTGCAAAAGTTGCATCAGAAACTGGCAAAAGTCATGTTATTTTAACTAATTTTCCGGGTGCAGTTCCTCAAACAGAAACCTATCTAAAAATGATTAAACACAATATTAATCAGACAATATCAGGAATTCAAACATATGATTACAAGAGAGGTGATATACAAAATTTAGAAGATCAGCTTAATGAAATAGTTTTACAAAGAAACGCGTCAATAGCGTTATCGGCAATTCTTGCACTATTTAGTATAATTCTTTTTATCTTGTATAAAAGAAAATGATTTTGAAAAAGAGGTAATATATTATGGATGAAACTTTAAAAAAGTTACAAGATTTTCATGGTCATCTTGGGCCATATGCTGTGATTGGATACCGAATGGGAAAAATTGCTTGTAGAGTACTAAATAATGATCCTTTTTCAAAAAGTGTAACAGTTATGACAGGAACCCAGCCACCAATATCATGCATAGTAGATGGAGTCCAGGTAGGTTCAGGCTGTACTTTGGGAAAAGGAAATATAAAAATTCAAAACAAAAAACAGCCCATCGCGATTTTTAAAGATAAAAATGGAAAACAGATAAAAATTACTTTGAAAAATCATATACAGGACGAGATTGATACAAAAGTTACAAATGAAAATATTATCAAGTATTCTGAAAAAATTTTTAAAATATCTGAAGAAGAGTTATTTGAATTAAAATGAAAGATAATCAAAATGTGATAGATCTCAAAGAAATTTCTACAATTTATGAAGGAGAAAAAATTCCAGTAATAAAAAATATAAATCTGCAAGTTAAAACTGGTGAATTTATTTCTATTATTGGTCCTAATGGAGCAGGAAAAACAACCCTTCTCGAATCAATAAATGGTCTTCTTGATTTTCAAAAAGGCAAAGCCTTTGTTTTTGGAAAAAAAATCGATAGGAATAAAACAGCAATCCGAAAGCATATAGGTTATGTAATTCAAAATTTTGAACTAGATCCCCTTGCGCCTTTTTTATGTAAAGATATTGTTATGTCTGGTCGAACTGGAAAAATTGGCCTTTTACGTTTTCCAACCAAAAAAGATTGGGAGATAGTCTGGCAAAGTATGAGCCTAGTTGGTATGATAGATTTTGCAAAAAGACCCATTGGTAAACTTTCTGGTGGAGAATTTCAAAAGATAATTCTTGCAAGAGCTTTAGCCCAGCAGCCTAGAATTCTACTTTTGGATGAGCCTCTTTCAAATCTTGATATATCTTCAAAAAAACAAATTGAAACACTTCTAAATAGGATACATGAAAAATATAAAATAACTATTGTAATGGTTTCCCACGATTTAACTAATGTTCCTGCAAATTGCAATCGCATCATTGTTCTTGACAAAGGCCAAATAATAATGGATGATAATAAAAAAAAGATCCTAAAGTCAGAAAACATTGAACAAATTTTCAAAAATGATGAGAACAGGAGGATTTGATCTTTTTGAATAGCATTCCTTGGATGTTTTTATTACCATCTATTTTTGGAGCCGTTCTTGCTGGTTTTGCCTGTTCAGCAATGGGAAATTTTGTAGTAAGAATGAACCTTTCAAGTATTGGTTATTGTATGAGCCATGCAGCTTTTGCAGGTGCTGCATTTGGTCTGTTAATAACAGTTGATCCAATGCTAACTGCAGTACTTTTTGCAATTATTACTGCACTTGTTTTAGGTCCAATTGCTGAGAAGGCCCGACTTGAAAATAACATTGTTATTGGTTTTATGTTTTCGTTTATGATAGCTCTTGCATTTATTTTTCTTTATGCAAAACCAGGGGAAGCAGCAACTGGAAAGGCATTAAGCATACTATGGGGCAGTTTATTTTCTGTTGATTTCAATGATGTAATTCTTCTTAGCGTTCTATCATTTATTTTGCTTCTTTTTATTATAATTTTCTACAAGGAGTTACTCTCTGTTATGTTTAATAGAAAGATGGCTGAATCTTCTGGAGTTAATACCCGGATTTTTTATTTTGCCGTTCTTTTTTTCACAGGTTTTGCTGTAGCTCTTTCATTAAAAATTGTTGGAGGCTTGCTTGTTTTTGCTTTAATAATAAATCCAACGAGTACATCTTATCAATTTTTTTATGATTTCAAAAAAATAATGATTTTTTCACCAGTTTTTGGCATTTTGAGTTGTCTTGTTGGTTTTTATTTTTCTTGGATTTATGATTTTCCAATAGGTGCATCAATCGTCATTGTTTCCGCACTTTTATTTGCAATATCAATAATACTTTCGCCTAAAAGGAAAAAAGGTAAAAGAAAACAGAAAAAATAGATCTACTCTTTCTTTTCTTTTTTTGAAATATAGCCAATGCCTACGTCGGTTAGCTCAATGGTATTATAGTCAATATAATGAATCATTTCCATTTCTGAAAGTTTCTTAATCATTTTATTTAGTTCTTCTTTACTAACTTTGAGTTGGGCCATTGCAACCTCTGCATCCATGTCTTTTTCAAGCATCATTTTCAAAAGCTTATACTCTTTTTCATAAATGGATGCCTCTTTTTCAATTTCTCTTGGGTCAACATCTATGTAGCCGGATAATCTTTCAACGTAGTTTTTAATAATATTTTCAAGGTTTAATTTATCAATTACGTTTCCTCTTTTGTCATAAAGTGTACAGTATTTGCTACCTGGTTCATGCTTCCAATGTGCAACCTCTCCCCAGCCATATCCAATCAAGTTTTCATTTTTAGATAAAGTTGAAACTCCACCTTTGGCTGCTTCTTTAATTGCTTTTTTTCTTTCCCGCCTTCTATATGCATAATGCTGCTCGAGCTGTACCTGGTCAAGGTCTACATCGCACTCTTTTATCGCCCTTGAAACATCTTCACCCGCTAGTTCTTTTAGCTCAGTTACAAAATAAAGACCTGCTTCTGAACTCAAATCGTTGTAAATAACTCTAATTAGTGATTCAATTGCTTTTCCAATTTCTTCAGGTTTTACAGAATCAACCACAGGTGAAATACTAACAGCAAAATCGCCAGATCCAGATTCTGTTGGTGTTAAATATACATATTTAAAAAAATCAAATTTTCTTTCGAGTGTCTTTATACTAGAACCTAGTACCTCACCTGCAGACCTAGTAGAAGTTCTTCTACTAGCCGTATTGAAAATTGATGAAAGTACGGCTTTTAGTAAAACTGAATTTTTTAGTTTCTCCATTAGAACCACATTTCAAGTGTTTAAACTCAATTTTATAATACCTGGTTTAGTTTTTTTGCTTTTCTATACTTCCAACTTTTTTTATGATAAACATAGCTTGCAAGCAATGGATATGTTAATGTTGCCTCTGAAAAAACCATTTGTTCAAATGCTTGGTCGACCTTGCCCCAAGAACTTGCCTCTTTAAAGGTAGAACCAGAAAGTCCTCCATCTCTTTCATCAGCAACTGTTAATTGAACTGCATATTTATGCATCGGTGAATCAACTCCAAGAAGATCTGCTGCAACAACAGTATCTTGAACAAAGTTTTTAGGCACGCCTCCTCCAATCATTAAAACGCCTGTTTCTTTTGATTTAACTTTAAGTTCGGTTAACTCCTTGAAATCTTTAACTGAATCAATTGAAATATGGTCTTTTTTCTTCTCTTGATGCAAAACTAGGCCAAATCCGGCACTTGAATCAGAAAAAGCAGGGCAGAAAACCGGCAGTTTGGATTTATAAGCACTCAATACAAATGACTCTTTGTTTTTACCGTATTTATCTAGATATTTTCCCATCTCATAGATAAATTCTCTAGATGAATATGCTCCTTTCTTCATAGAATCAGCGATTTTTGTAATTGTCATATCACATTCTCTAAGTTCTTCTTCATCGATGAATGTATCATAGATTCTATCAATCATTAGTTCTCTAAGCTTGTTGTCATCTGCATTAATAAAACCTCTATAATGATTGAAACCAAGACCTTCAAAGAAATCTTGATCAACAATAATTGCGCCTGTTGAAACAATTACATCAATCATATTATTTTCAATCTGATCAATAATTACTTTTTTAAGTCCGGCACTGACAAGAGAACCTGCCAAACATAGAATTATTGTGCAATTTTTGTCTTTAATCATTTTCTCATAAATTTTACATGCTTCTGCCAGATTCCTTGACTGAAATGCCATATCGTCAAATGAATCAATTAATGAAATGCTGTTGAATTTTTTAATATCTATATGCTTGACTTTTCGCTTTAATAAATCTTTTTTTTCATATTTCATTAAACCAGGCATAATATAACCTGTTTTTTAGGTTTTCTACAGTAACATTTAAACGAGGTTTTCTTTTATCACCCTTTCACATGCATGAATGGGCACTTGCAGAATCAATTCTTACTGCAGCAGTAGAAGCAGCAGATAAGGAAAAGCTGAAAAAAATTACTGAAATAAATATTGCAATAGGGGAACTTCAGCAGATTGAACAAGATATATTCAAATTTGCATTAGATGAAATAATTAAAGAGCAAGATAAAAAACTAAGGGGAGTAAAAATTAATATTAAAGATGAAAAAAGCACTTTAAAATGTAGAAACTGTGGGCATAATTGGAACTTTTCTGATATGAAGAAAAAATTAAATGAAGATGAATCAGAATCTATACATTTCGTTCCAGAAGTTGCTTTTGTTCATACAAGATGTCCAAAGTGTGGAAGTCCAGATTTTGAAATTACATCTGGCAGAGGCGTATCAATAACTTCGTTGAAAGGTGAAAAATAATAATGATTTCCGAGCTTTTAAAAAAAGATATCAATTTAGAAAACTATGCAAAAAAAGTATTTGACAATCCAGATATAATCGGTCAATATATTGATGGCCTCCTTTCAAAAAATGAAACATATCGATATAATTGCTTTAAAGTGTTAAATATTGTTTCTGAAAAAAAACCTGAAATTTTGTATAAGCATTGGAATTTTTTTACAAATCATCTAAAAAGTAATAATAATTACCATAAAATGAGTGCTGTAACAATTATTGCAAACTTAACAGCAGTTGACACAAAAAAAAGATTTGAACATATTTTTGATGAATTCTATGGAAATCTGAAAAGCAAAAAAACAATAGTTCCGATATATGTTGTGAAGTCATCTGGTAAAATTGTAAATTTCAAACCTCATCTAGAAGCAAGAATAACTGATATTTTATTAAATATTGAAGAGATTCATCCAGGAAAACAAGTTGAACTTTTAAAATCTGCAGTCATTGAATCTTTTTCCGATTTTTACAAAAATGCTCAAAAAAAGGATAAAATAATTTCTTTTATTAAAAAACAACTTAAAAGCAATAGTCCTAAAACAAGGAAAACTGCAAAAGAATTTATTAACAAATGGGGTAGGACTGAATAATATGGAAGTTAGAACTAGTGTTATTGATAAAAGACTTGATAAAATTAAAAGAATTATTTCTGTTGCTAGTGGTAAAGGAGGCGTTGGAAAAAGTCTTGTTGCATCAAGTCTTGCCTTGAGTTTATCAAAAAAGGGATA
>Ga0272442_10011936_pt1 | contig 10549 bp, 6 predicted proteins | sample SSMForm2O_FD_200262 | JGI IMG/M metagenome (GOLD analysis project Ga0272442, IMG submission 200262) | Marine sediment archaeal communities from Little Sippewissett salt marsh, Falmouth, MA, United States - SSM-Form-2O | ecosystem: Environmental > Aquatic > Marine > Wetlands > Sediment ... | reverse complement strand
CCATCAGCACGTGGACCCTGCAGATCGCTTCGTTCCCGAACCACGACGCGTGGAAGACGGTCGACGGCTGGCTGCTGCCGCGCAAGCTGGAGCAGGCCGGCGACGTCGGGCTGAGCATGGCGGGCGCGGAGTGGAACGATATCGTGCTGGAAACGACCTTCGAGCTGCGGGCGAATCCGCATCACGTTTCGGCCGCAGGCGTCGCCGTCCGCGCGCAGGATGCCAGAAACGCATACCTGTTCGAGCTGTCGCTCGACGGGACGTTCCGTCTGATCCGGCGCAAAGACGGAGTGGACAAGGTGCTCAGCGAAAAACGTCTGCCCATGCCGCTTACCGACGGCGGACGTTACGGTCTGACGGTCGAGGCGCGAGGCCCCATGCTGGTCACGCGGCTGGATGACACCGTCATCGACAAGACGCGTGATGGCACCTTCGCCACGGGGCGGGTCGGTTTCTACACGCCCAAGGAGAAATGGCCGCTGTTCGACTCTATCCGCATCACGGACACCACCGGCAGAGTCCTGCTGTCGGACGATTTCTCGGGAGATCTGTTGCAGTGGCAATTCGCCCGAACGCTCTCGTATGTGGCCGACGGCGCGAAGCGGGACCGGCTGGTGTGGTCCGGCGACCTCTACTTCGCGCAGCGCAGCGCCTATTACGCCTTCGCCGATCCGACCTATCTGCGGGACTCGCTCAAGATGCTGGCCTTCAACCAGACGCCCGAGGGCTACGTGCATGCTTCGCCGTATCCGGAACGCAGCGTGCCGCCGCCATCGGGCGACTACGGGCCGTTTGCCTCCGACGAGTTTGCGGCGTGGCTCGTGCCCGTGGCGTGGGACCACCTGCTGTACACCGACGACGTGGCGACGATGCGTGAGATCTGGCCGGCCATCCTCCGGCTGCTCGACTACCTGCGGGCGCAGCTCGGACCCGATGGGCTGTTCGTTCAGCGCGCCGAGACTTCAAAACACGCCGGCAACTTGAATCCGGGCGATGTTCGCACGCGCGCCTACATGAACATCCTGCTGTGGGGCGCGTTCCGGGACGCAGCACGAATCGCAGATCGCCTTGGTTTGGAGGCTGAACGTGACGCAGCGCGCCGGCAGGCGGAAGCGCTCAAGCGCGTGGTTTTCGCGGCACTATGGGACGAGAACAAAGGGTACTTCAAGGATGCGGTGGAGACACCGGAGTTCGGCCCCGAGGCCAATGGGCTGGCGCTGTCGATGGGGCTGGTCACGCCGGAACAGGCGCAGCGTATGGCGCCCCGGTTCAATAGGATCGGGCACGGCAAGTTTCAGAGTCTCGCCAGTCGCGGCAGGTTCGAGTACGGGTTCGGGCAATCGGGTCTGCAGATGATTTTCGACCACAACTGGCTCAAGCTGCTCGACGAGGGATGGCAGGGTGCGTGGACCACCACCGAGTGCATGAATTTGCACCGGCGCGGCTGGGGCGACGAGTCACACCCCGACACCACGATTGCCGGGCATTTCTCCGCCTACCTCCTGGGCGTACAACCGACGGAGTGCGGCTACCGCCGCTTCCGCGTGCGGCCGCAGCCGACGTCTGAAGTGACGTGGGCCCGCGGCGTGGTGCCGACGCCGCACGGCCCGATCACCGCAAGCTGGGACAACCGCGGCGCGGCGTTCGCGCTGTCACTGACCGTTCCGCCGGGGACACGGGCCGACGTCGCGCTGCCGGACGGCGGCAACGTCACCGTCAACGGAAAGCCGCGGCCGCTGACCGGCCTCGCCGAGGGGATCCACACCATCGAGGCGCGGGACCTGCCCCCCGATGCATGGCTCGATCCCACGCTGGCAGGACAGGTGGCCGAGAAGGACCTGACGCCCAAAGCCAAGGCGTCGAGTTCGTATGAGGCACACGGGTGGGGCTTGGCCAATCTGTTCGCGCCGGGCGATGATGTGGCCAGGAAGGGATACAGCTCGAAGGCTCACGCGACGGACCGGGCGACCGAGTGGCTCGAGTTCGACCTCGGCGCGGAAACCACCCTGGCCAAAATCGTCTTGCTGCCCAGCCACGGCACGACTGTGAGCGGCGGCTCCGGCGTGGGTTTCCCGCGCGACTTCACCGTGCAGGTGGCGAAGAAGGCCGGTGCCTTCGAGACAGTCGCAACGCTCACGGACTGCCCGGTGCCGGATGAGGATGGTCTGACCGTGGATCTCTACACCGCGATCGGCTATCCGAAGGCGCGCTACGTATGGATCGTAGCCACGCGGCTGGGCGAGCCGGGCATCGGCGAACCCCTCGCGTTCCGACTGCAACTGTACCGCGTGCGCCTGGTGGGGCAGTAGGAGATATTGATGCATTATCTGAACGTCGGCACGGACTATCCGCTGCTCGAGCCCGGCAATGGGCGCTCCCGCGTTCCGAGATCGGTGAGACGAACATCCAATGGAGCTGTTGGGATTCTTGCCGTAATCATGTCAGTCTTCGCCATCCACAACCATTCACAGGCGCAATCCTCCACGTTCGAGCAGGTGGACGCCCATTTCGCCAACCCGCCCAACGCATTCCGACTCATTCACTATGGGATGCCGGACGTCGCCAGATTCGACACGTTGGTGGCATATGGGATCGGGGGTGTTCAAACACATGTTCACGGCAAGCCCTATCTTCAGGACGAGGCAGGTTGGGCTCAGATTAAATCCGGAATCGTCCAGGCCAAACAGCGTGGCTTCCAGGTATGGATTCACGATGAGCTCGGCTATCCGAGCGGTGCAGCGGGGGGGCTCGTGGTGGAGGGGCATCCTGAGTACGAAGCGCGGGGACTAATCCGCATCGCCAAGACCGCAAAGGGGAACGAAGAGCTAACCCTCGAGTTGCCTCCTCACATCAAGTTCATCCGCGCGACGATGTGTCGTCTGGTGGACGACGAGCCGGACCTTTCAACTACCCGGCAGGTTTTCATTTCAAAGAACAGTGTCAAGGCGGTCGGGTCAGGAGGCGAGTGGCAACTTTCCGGTTTCGGCGAAAAGATCCTGGACAAGAACACGCAGGCGCAGTCAACCGTCAAGCAATTCGGTCAAACGGGGCACTACCCCAGTCTTCTGAACAAAGATGCCTGCGCCCGGTTTGTGGAAGTTACTCACCAGAGCTATGCCGATCACCTCGAGGATATCAGCGAGAAGGTCGATGTCTTTTATACCGGCGAGGCCAATCTGATGGCCAGTTACTGGAAGTATGACGGGTCAACCGCAGACTATCCGTACGTGCCTTGGGAGCAAGGTATCGTTGACGCGTTTCAGATCATGCACGGTTATGACCTCATGCCCTTCCTGGACGCACTTTTTTCGGGGCGTTCGGAACAGGCCCGAACGGTGCGTTTGCATTATTACCAGACCGTCGCCGAACTGGTGGCGAAAAACTACGGCGGGCAGATCACTGCCTGGTGCAAGAAACATGGCGTCCGCTCGTTGGCACACCCGTTACTGGAGGAGGATATCATTTGCCACGTGCAGTGCTACGGCGACATGGTCCGCTTCTTGCGCGAGTTTCATATCAAGGGATGTGACCTGCCTATCGCGCGGGAGAACGTCAACTATTGGAAGTTCTGGACGGCCAAGTACATCAGCTCTGCCGCCTATCTTTGCGACAACGACAGCTCCACCATCATGGGGTTGCTTGATCCGATCATCTATCATGGCATGACAGACCTTACACCGGAAATGCCCATTCTCAAGCGCACGGTGAACATGAGTATGCTGTGCGGTCTCAACCAGTTCACTTCATACATGCCATTCGACAGGAAAGAGGATGGCTACGCTGCAGATGAGTACAGAAGATTTAATGAGTATGTGGGTAGAATCTGCATGATGTTGCGAGGTTGCGAAAGCGAAGCCCCCATCGCAATGTACTACCCGATAAAGACATTTCAGTCGAAATACCTGGCAACGGACAGGCCCTGGACCCATGTGGCATCGGCATTCAGGGAGTGGCAGGACGTCGTGGACGGCCTGGCGAGAAGCATCCTGCAAAACGGCCTCGATTTCAATTTTGTAACCGATGACGTGCTGCTGAAAGCAACGGTAAAGAACGGAAAACTGATGGTTGGAACGCACGCCTATTCGCAATTGGTGATGCCGGACGTAGAGGTCATTCCCCTGAATGTGTTGAAGAGGATTCTGGAGATACGCGCCGCGGGTATTTCCGTCCATTGGGTAAAGGGCATCCCGAAACTGGGCACAACCATGAAAGAACATGAGAAGGTGCGGGCTCTGGCCGAAACCTTGCAAACCAACAACGCGTCCCTTTCCGATTTTGAAAGCATCAGGCTCGATGAGTTTTCCATCGACGTTGAAACATCAAACGGCCGATTGTGCATGGCGCGTTTCAGAAAAAAGAACCAGCGCATCTATTTTGTTGTGAACGATTCGAAACAGGAAATGACCCTCACCGCTGCTTCGGCCGAGGTGAAGCAACTCACCCTGTACGACCCTGTTAACGGCAGCGGCAAAACGGCGACCTTGCCGCTCTCTGAAAGAATTGGGGGATATGAAAGTGTGCTGCTGGTTGAAACGATTCATTAAAGGACCGTGCCCATGAGAGGAGTACGTATAAGACCCATGTTCACTTTTCTTTGCGCTCTGGCGCTGGCGCCCGCGGGTACGAGCACAGAAAAAACAGGCCCAAGCCCCGTGAGTCGCCCCCTGGAACTACACAGCTTGGAGCAGGACCAGGGAGAGACCACCGACCTTTACACGCGGCATCCGGAAATCGGTCGGCGCGTGGAACAACCGTTGGAGAAGATCAAGACAGCCGAACATGCCGCCCCGCAGAAATACAGCGACGGCAGACCGGCGGCAACGCTGAGAATGGATGCGAAGGACCATGGGATTGTGCTTCGCTACGGTGACGGGCCGGACAGATGCGACATCCTTGGTGCCCGTGACGTTTGGGTGTTTGAAGACGACGGCGTTTACTACATGCACTACGATGCGGCAGGTCCTAAAGGATGGCTCTGTTCTTTGGCCGTCAGCAAAGATCTACTTACTTGGGAGAAAAAGGGCCCCATCCTGGATTTCGGCAAGCCCGGCGAAGACGACGCAAAGTCGGCTTCTTACGGAGTCACGTATCGTGAGGGCAAGGAATGGCACATGTTCTATCTCGGAACGCCCAACGTAAGCCCTCCACCGGACCTGGTTCCTTCTTTCCCGTATCTGACGATGAAAGCGAAGGGAGGGAGTCCGGCGGGCCCATGGAATAAGCAGAAGGAAGTTGTGCCGTTTCGAACCAAACCCGGTACCTATTATTCCATAACCGCAAGTCCCGGCCATGTGATCAAAAACTGCGACGAGTACCTTCAGTTCTTCAGTTCTACAACCCGGAAACCGGGGAATCCGTGCGTCCAGCGCACACTGGGCATCGCCCGGACGAAGGACCTGGACGGGGCATGGACCATAGACCCCAACCCTATGGTCCCGATCGAAGAGCAGATCGAGAATTGCAGCCTATATTATGAGAAGACCAACAAGACCTGGTTCTTGTTTACCAACCACATTGGTATCGACGGCGGAGAATATACCGATGCCATTTGGGTATATTGGAGCAAGGACTTAAACAAATGGGATCCGAACAATAAGGCCGTTGTGCTCGATGGTCGAAATTGTACTTGGTCAAACAGATGCATCGGCCTGCCCTCGGTTGTACGGGCAGGCAAGCGACTGGCTCTGTTCTACGATGCTCCCGGCGGCAACGGCACCAGCCACATGAGACGGCACGTGGGCCTGGCGTGGCTGAATCTGCCACTGGCGCCCCCTATCAGCAATGCAGGAGAACTGTAATGAAGAACGGGAAACCGTGGCGTCGCCGCAGGACTGCGTGCTGTTGTTGGAACGAGTGAAGTCATCTTGAGCCTTTGTTCCTGGAGAATACCTGTGAACGAAACAACTTCCAAGCGTCTGTCATTCCGTACGTGTGCCGTGCTGGCGTTGTCTCTGCTGGTTGGAAGGGTCGCGTATTCAGAGCCAGCGAGCGCTCTGTTTACCGAGGATTTCAACGGCGAGGCGGCGCTGATCGGCAGGAACTACCAGGCACAGACTTTCCTGCCGGTCAAGCATGGCCACGAATTGCCGGGCTGGACGAAGCAGGGCGACGACATGCCGGTGCATTGGGTGGAGCAGTCTCCCGGTAATTGGGCCCTCATGCTGGTTGCCAACCGGGCGCAACAGAACATTTTCACGCAGAAGAAAGGGATGACGGTTAACGACAAGGGCCACGTCTATACCGTGTCCCTGGATGCCGGGCCCGCCGTTTATGCGGGGCTGAGTCAAGAGACTGCCGCCGGAGACCAGATTGCGGTGGAACTGCTGCGGTCCGACGGCACCGTTCTGTGGAAACGCATGGTCACACCTGGAAAATGGCGCGGGAAACCGGTGATGGAAAATCACACCTTTAACTACGAGGGAGACGGGACAGGACCTCTGCGACTGAGGCTTTCGCCGGTGTATACCTCGGGAGTCCGATTCTTCGGAGCGATCGACCACATACAGATCTTTGGTTCCGCCGCCGCCGCGACGGCTGCGATCGGCGCGAGGCAGGCGGCTGAAAAGGTGGCTCGCCAGCAGATGGCGGAGACCCTGGCGAAGCGGCGGCGGGAAGGGCCGTACGCCTCGTTGACACCAAAGTTCACCTTTGCGGAAACGCTCGACGAGCAGGAGGAGCAGCTCAAGACGAACCCGCTGATGCAGCGCTTCGCGGAATCACGAAAAAGGCTGGCGGCCGACCGCTATCGTCCCGCTTATCATTTCGTCAGTCCCGAAAGCCAGATGAACGACCCGCATGGGCTGTGCTTCTGGCAAGGCCGCTGGCACCTCTTCTACCAGGCGTATCCGCCGGATGAGTTCCCCAGTCCTGCGGACATCGCCAGACGCCGCCAGCATTGGGGGCACGCGGTCAGCGATGACCTGGTCCACTGGCACGATCTGCCCTACGCGATCTATCCGGGCATTGAGAAGATGTGCTTTACCGGAGACACGGTTGTCGAGGACAAGCAGGTGGTCGCGTTTTATCCCGGCATCGCTGCAGGCCAGATGGTGGCGGTCGCGACAGACCCTCTGCTCCTGAATTGGGAGAAGCTTGAGGAAACGCCGGTCCGCGGGGCCCCAACGGGGGATTCGTGCATCTGGAAGGAAGGCGACACCTATTTCGGCCTTGTGGGTGCTAACGGCCTGGTGTCCTCCAAGAACCTGGTCGATTGGACCGCTCACGGCGCTTTTCTGGAAGGAAATCCCTTTCCGATGGGTGACGCGCTCGCCTGCCCCAACTTCGTTCCGATCGGCAACAAGCACATGCTGCTTTCCTTCAGTCACACCATAGGAAGTCAGTACTTGCTCGGAGACTACGACAAGCAAAGGCACCGTTTCAAGCCGTACGCACACGGCCGCTTTAATCACGGGGCCGTTTCTCCGGGCGGAGTCCATGCCCCGTCGGTCGCAGCGGACGGCAAGGGAGGCGTGATCAACATTCTCAACATCAACGACGGCCGGCATAGCGACGATTGGGACCAGATCATGTCCCTGCCGCAGCACCTGACCCTGGGGCCGGACTCGCTGCTACGGATTGAACCGCTCGACGCCCTCGCCTCGCTGCGCGCGGACCACCGGCAGGTCGCCGAGACCGTCCTTCCTGCCAATAAGGAGATCGTGTTGGAGGCGATCGCGGGCAACACCCTGGAAGTGGACGCCGAGATCGACCCGAAAGCGTCACGCTGGGTGCAACTCAACGTCTTGCGCTCTCCGAATGCTGAAGAGCAGACCTCCATCACCTTCTACAACTACGACCGGAAACTGAGTATCTGGTACTACACCAAGGGCGTCGTTTGCCTGGATGGGTCGCGATCCAGCACATTGCCCGACGTTTGGCTCAGGCCGCCGGAAAGAGCGGTCATGGAACGCAAAGGCGAGCCGCTAAGGCTGCGCGTGTTCGTCGATCGCAGCGTAGTCGAGGTCTTCGTCAATGAAAAACTGTACCTCGCCATGCGCGTCTATCCCGGTCGCGCTGATAGCGTTGGCGTATCGATCCGCGCCCAGGGACAGGATGCTGTACTGAATCGACTCGATGCATGGCGGATGCAGTCGATCTGGCCCTGATGTGCTTTGCGGATTCGGTAAAGGAGCTACACGATGACATCAAGAGAACGCGTAATGAAGGCCCTGAACCACGAGGAGCCCGACCGGGTCCCCATCGACCTCGGCGGCAACCAGACGGGCATCCACAAGTTCGCCCACAAAGCCCTGATTGAGCACTTGGGCATCCGGGATGAACTCGTAATCATGGATGCGGTCCAGCAGCTTTACATGGATATCTCGCATCATCCACTGGCTGACGCCACGATCGACGATAGTAAAGAGTATCCATTCCCCAAGGGGCATGACATGGGCCGCTTTGATGGAATGCGCGCTCGGGCGCTCATGCTCAAGAATGAAACCCCGTACGCGGTGGTGGCTATGTTTTCAGTAGCGTTCACAACATCCAGGCCGGTGTCTCGCCGGAGAACATCGTCGCGATGTATGATACGGTGTATGAGTTTGGAAGATATGTCTGAGCTTGGAGGTAGACATGTCGGGTGACATGAACCACGTGGAGCGTTTCAGGGCTTTAATGGAGTTCCAGGATGTCGACCGCATTCCGCGTTGGGAATGGGCGATGTGGTGGGATAAGACGATTGAACGCTGGCACGGCGAGGGGCTGCCGGCCGAGCTTACTGATATCTTTGATATACACGAGTACTTCGGGCTGGACCCGTACAAGCAGTACTGGTTCAGCACGACAGACGCGACGATTGAGGCCGAGCAGCACCACGTCGAGGGCATCGTCTCTAACATGGACGACTATCTGGTCCATCGCCCGAACCTGTTTCCCGACCACAGCGATGCGATTCGGGGGATGAAGCCGTGGCTCGAACGACAGGACGAGGGCGAAGCCGTTATCTGGGTTACGCTCGAAGGCTACTTCTGGTTTCCCCGAACGCTCATGGGTTTCACCAAGCTGATGTTGGCCTTCTACGATCAGCCGGAACTCCTGCACAAGATCAATCAGGATCTGCTGGATTTCAACCTGGCCATCCTTGACCAGATCGAGAGGATCGGTCGCCCGACGTTCATGACCGTTGCCGAAGACATGTCGTACAACAACGGTCCCATGATCAGCAGGGAACTGATGAACGAATTCATGTCGCCCTACTACGAGAAGATGCTGTCGCGGGCGAAAGAGATGGAGATGCTGACCATCGTCGACACCGACGGCGACGTGACGCTCCTCGTTCCCTGGCTGAGGGATAACGGGGTCGAAGGCGTGCTTCCACTGGAGCGGCAGGCAGGCGTTGACGGTATGTCCATGCGAAACAAGTTTCCCGACCTGGCAATGGTCGGGCATTACGACAAGATGGTCATGAAGCACGGTGAAGCTGCCATGCGCCGGGAGTTCGATCGGTTGGCGCCAATCATAAAGGCCGGCGGATTCATTCCCAGCGTCGATCACCAGACCCCTCCCGGTGTGTCGCTGGAGAATTATCGCATATACCTTCGTCTGCTGGATGAATACACAAGTTAAGGAGAACCGATGAACCCAATCCTCGGGGTCATATTTCACGCGATCGGCGGTCTGGCGGCCGGAAGTTTTTATGCGCCTTGCAAGAAGGTCAAGGGCTGGGCATGGGAAACCTACTGGCTGGTTCTTGGCGTTTTTGCCTGGATCGTCATGCCGCTTGTGATGGCAAGTGTGTTTACGCCTGGTTTTGTCGGGATTATCAAGGCTGTTCCGCTGAACGTGGTTTTCTGGTCGTATTTCTTTGGCGTGCTCTGGGGGATTGGCGGTTTGACCTTCGGACTGACCATGCGGTATCTCGGAATCTCCCTGGGCGTGTCCGTGGCGCTCGGTTTCTGTGCCGTGTTCGGGACGCTGGTTCCGCCCTTGTTCGCAGGCGAGTTCATGGGCCTGGTAACGAGTTTCTCGGGGCTTGTGACGCTCACGGGGGTGGCTATGTGTCTTCTCGGCATCGGGATCTGCGGCAAGGCTGGGATGATGAAGGAAAGGGACCTGTCGGCCGAAGAGAAGGCGGAAGGTATTGCAGAGTTTGATTTCAAGAAGGGCATCTGGGTCGCCATTGTGTCCGGCGTTCTCAGCGCCTGTATGGCCTATGCGTTTCAGGCCGGCGACCCCATACAGAAGTTGGCGGTGGAGAAGGGCGTGCCGGCCGTACGATCCAATATTCCACTGCTGGTCGTTATTCTCCTGGGCGGATTCGCCACGAATTGCCTCTGGTGCGTCTGGCTCAGCAGGAAGAACAAGACATTTTCAAATTATCGCAAGGCTAACGAAGGCGGGTCGCTTGGGTTAAACTACGTACTCTGCATGATTGCCGGAGTCCTGTGGTATCTGCAGTTCTTCTTCTATGGCATGGGATCCACTTAGCCCGGCCTCGGGCTTCGCCCTTGGCCGGAACCAAGGGAGTGTGGATAGTCGTTTCTCATTCAACCGCCGCTACTGCGTGTGACAAGAACATGCCAGGCGTACGTCAATCGAGGGCGTAAAA
>Ga0272442_10011935_pt1 | contig 10549 bp, 8 predicted proteins | sample SSMForm2O_FD_200262 | JGI IMG/M metagenome (GOLD analysis project Ga0272442, IMG submission 200262) | Marine sediment archaeal communities from Little Sippewissett salt marsh, Falmouth, MA, United States - SSM-Form-2O | ecosystem: Environmental > Aquatic > Marine > Wetlands > Sediment ... | reverse complement strand
TATTATAAACATAAAGGAGTAGCTATAAGTTCACAGGGTGAATCATCAGTATCTGAAGGTTATGTGTATGAAGCTATTAATGGTGCATCGAATGAAAAATTGCCTGTAATTTTTGTTATTCAAGATAATGGATACGGAATTTCTGTTCCTAAAAAAGACCAAACTGCCAATCGTAAAGTGGCTAATAATTTTTCAGGATTTAAAAATTTAAGGATAATTCACTGTAATGGCAAAGATGTTTTTGATTCTATGAATGCGATGACTGAGGCAAAGAAACATGTGCTTGAGAAATCAGGGCCTGTTATTGTGCAGGCAAATTGTATAAGAATACATTCTCATTCAAATTCCGACAGGCATGAGTTATATCGCGATGATTATGAATTGAATTATGTTCAGGAATATGATCCTATTGGGAAATTCAGGCGATTATTATTGCGCTATAAACGTTTTACTGAAGAAGAAATTGCCCAAATTGAAGAAGAAGTAAAACAGGAAGTTAAAAAAGCACATAAAAAAGGCTTAGCTGCCCCTGATCCATCTCCTGATTCAATATTTGATTTTGTATTTCCTGAGCCTTATCAACCTGTTAAATATCCTGATGGTTTGCATAATGAAGAAGGTGAAAAGAAAAAATTAATCGAAGCATTAAATGAAACATTAAAAGCCGAATTCAGGCATAATCCCGATACATTTATCTGGGGACAGGACATGGCTAATAAAGATAAAGGCGGTATATTTAATGTATCAAAAGGAATGCAACAGGAATTTGGGAATGAACGTGTTTTTAATGCACCTATTGCTGAAGATTTTATTATGGGAACTGCTAACGGTATGACCCGGTTTAATAAAAAAATACGTGTGGTGATTGAAGGAGCAGAGTTTGCAGATTATTTTTGGCCAGCTATGGAACAATATGTCGATTCTTCGCATGATTTTTGGCGATCAAAAGGTCAGTTTGCACCAAATGTTACAATCAGGTTAGCCTCCGGTGGATATATTGGTGGTGGACTATACCACTCACAAAATATTGAAGGTTTGTTAACCAATTTGCCAGGGGTACGTATCGTGTATCCATCTTTTGCAGATGATGCTGCCGGGCTTTTAAGAACAAGTATCCGGTCAAAAGGAATGACCATGTTCATGGAGCCAAAGGCACTATACAATTCGCCAATAGCTGCTGCTGTTATTCCTAACGATTTTGAAGTGCCTTTTGGTAAAGCCCGCATAAGGAGGGAAGGAAATGATTTAACAATTATTACTTATGGTAATACAACACATATGTCAATTGAAACTGCTAATAGTATTTATGAAGAGGGGAAAGGTAATATTGAAGTAATTGATTTAAGATCATTAGTTCCTTTAGATAAAGAAACTATATTGAATTCTGTGAAAAAAACCAGCAAAGTACTTATTGTCCATGAAGACAAAGTATTTTCAGGATTTGGTGCAGAAATATCCTCCATAATTTCTGATGAAGCATTTGATTATCTTGATGCACCTGTTAAAAGGATTGGTTCTACATTTACACCAGTTGGATTTAACCGAATTTTAGAGAAAGCAATTTTACCAAATACAGATAAAATATATAAAGCTGCTATTGAATTGCTGGCTTATTAATTAAGATATATAAAAATGGAGAAAATAGCTTTAATTTATAGTTTTAATAGTAAAAAATCGGCTATTGTAGCTGAAAAAATATATAATGAGTTTAATAAAACTGATATTGAAAAAATAAATACTGAGGATATTACAGAAGAAACCTTTATAAATTATAGTAATTTTGTTTTAAGTGTTCCTACCTGGTTCGATGGTGAGCTTCCTAATTATTGGGATGAATTTGTGCCAGCACTTGAAGATATGGATTTAAAAGGAAAAACCATTGCTGTTTTTGGTAATGGAAATCAACGTGATTATCCTGAAAATTTTGTAGATGGAATAGGGATTTTAGGAGTATTGTTTGAAAAACAAGGTGCTAAGTTAATAGGAGAAACTTCTGTTGATGGATATAATTTCGAGGGTTCAAAGGCTGTTAGAGGCAATACATTTATGGGATTAGCCATTGACCAGGATACACAGGCAAAACTTACAGATGAAAGAATAAAAAAATGGGTTGAAGAAATAAAGCCAAAATTTAAATAATTATTATCTTTATTTTAATATATAACTTAATTTGTAAGGTATTCCTGTTTGTTTTTTTTAGAAAAAAGCAGATATTATTATATATTATGTTTCCGAATTTTTTTTAAATCGTGTTTAAACCTTTCTGAAATAAGTCCGATTATTTCGTTGGCACTGGTTTCAATAGGTTTATTATTTACATTTATTTTAGTAAAACCTCCTTTTTCAAAAACAAAATTAGCATACCTTATTTCTTTTCTAACAATATTAATATCTACATAAGTTTTATTTTTTGTATTTCCTATTTGGATTAATCGTTTTTGTCTTTGAGCTATTAAATTCGATTCACCTATAGCAAGCCCAAATACTCTTAAAGGATCAACATTAAAAAGATCTTCGGGAAGATGAATACCTTCAACAAGAGGTACATTGGCAACTTTCCATCCAAACATCGACATATAAACACTTAAAGGAGTTTTTCCACTTCTTGATAATCCAACTAAAATAATATCTGCATTTTTTAAGTTTTTTGTGTTTAATCCATCATCGTGGTTCATAGTATATTCAATGGCTTCAATACGATCAAAATATAATGCGTTTGTTTTTTGATAAAGGCCAGGTATGTTTACAGAAACAAGTTTTAATTCATTGTCTAAAAAATTTGCCAGTGGACCCATAAAATCAATTTCTTTAACGTTGTGTTTTTTACATGTTGCTATTAATTTTTTTCGCAAAGTTGTATTTACCATAGTATGCGTTAGTACGCCATTATTTTTTTTTACTCTTAAAACAGCCTCTTCAATTTTTTTATCAGTTTGTACCTCTGGTATTACCCTTACCGGAATATTTGAATTTGGGTATTGAATAAGTAATGAATGAATCATGGTATGCCCGGCAACCCCTTTTCCTCCTGAAATTACATATATAGGTACAATATTTTTATTTCTGTTTGGCAAAGGAAAACAGTTTAGTTATTTTAATTTTAAAGATACTAAATAATTATGAGGTATTTTTTGCTGAAATTGGATGATATTATGGTTAATAAGCCTGAGGATATAAATTAATAAAAGCTAAATTATTTTAAAATATAAGCAATTAATACACCCAGGTAATTACCAACTGCATACCCGGCAATTCCAACAACCAGTCCGGTTAGAATTACTTCCCGGTTTTTAATAGCTCCAGCTACCACAGGTACAAAAGGGGGAGAGCAAATAAGTGCGCTACCAGATATTATTACAGTATCAGCATCAATTTTAAAAAATCTGGCAATAAATACATGTAATATATGCGAGCCAAACATGGCAACCCCAACATACCAAAATAAAGAGAAGGAAATATTTACTAATTGCTTAATATCTGCCATAGATGCAACAACGAGGCAAAATATTAGAATTATATACATACCACCCTGATATGTTTTTTTAATTTCATTTATTTTTGTTACAAATGAAAGAGCTATACCAAATGTTGTTATCAATAATATTATTGCGGCTGTCTGGAATTCTTTTGGGAATAATTTACTTAAAAAGTAACTAATTACTACTATTGCAGAAGATATTAAAAATGCAATTATTAAGGGCAAAAAGGTTCTTTTTTTTAATATACCATCATACGATCCATATTCATCTTCAGCTTCTGTATTCATTTTAGAATTATCAATTCCAGCTTTTTTAAAGGGGGGGAGAAATAGTAAAAATACCCGCTGACCAATAGTAAAAATAAAAATTAAATATATCGATCCAAGAAATACTTCGTAAGTATGTGTCATAATATATATTTCATGATCAACACCTAATGCAGTTTTAATGGCAGCCATATTAGGTGTGCCACCAGTATAAATTCCAATAAGCATACCTGAAATTTTCCATGAATTTTCAATTTGATCACCAAAAAAATAATAACCGGCTACCACCATAATAATAACTGTACCTAACCCTATAACTAATGATAGCATAGCCTCTCCAGCCATACTAAACCATTTTTTTACGTTTAATGAAAATAATATTAATGGAAGTGCTAATGGAATAGTAATTTCAGAAATTAATATTTGATATTTTTCAACACCTTCGGGAAGAATGCCCATATTTCCAATAATAATTCCCAAACCATAACATGCCATAACCGAACCTACCTTCTTTACAATGGTATAATGTTTTTCAAGAATAATAATAATAATAGGTGCAGTAACAAAAAATACAATCAGAAATATATGTTGAATGTCCATAAATACAATTTAGATTGATAAGTTTTTTGTGAATCTATCAACAGGTGCGAAATTCCCAATCATTAATACGAAATAGGTTTTGTTATTTAGTTGTGAAAGATAAGGAATTTTTTTTATTTCAAAACTAATATAAAGGAGTTGTATTTAAATTGAGTTAACAATAAATTGTTAAAAATATATAATTAATATTTGATGAATTAAAAATATAAATTATTTTTGCATTTCTTTAATGAATTAGTTCATTGGTCTGGTAGTTCAGATTGGTTAGAATGCCGGCCTGTCACGCCGGAGGTCGCGGGTTCGAGCCCCGTCCAGACCGCAAAAGCCGCTCTTAATTAGAGTGGCTTTTTGTTTTAGAATTATCCAAAATTCGAAAAAATACTGAAATTAACATTTCCATACTTTCTTTTATCACTAAAATATTGATATTTTGAAAAATTGTAATATTTACTATGTTCTAAAATAAACCAGCCATTATTATTTAATAATTTATTTTTAAAAACTAAATCAGGTAGTTTATCAATATCAGTATGTTTATATGGTGGATCGGCAAAAATAATATCGAATTTTTTTTTAATTGTATTCAGGATTTTAAACACATCAGTTTTTAATACAATAATTTGTGTTAGGTTAAATTTATTTTTAGTTTCAATTATAAATTTGAAATTATTATAATCTAATTCAACCGATGTAATATTTTCGCATCCTCTTGAGGCAAATTCGTAACTAATATTACCTGAACCGGAAAATAAATCTAAAACATTAATATCAGGGTAGTTAAAGTTATTCGAAATTATATTAAATAAGCTTTCCTTGGCAAAATCGGTAGTTGGTCTTGCATTAAAGGTTTTTGGAGGAATAATATTCTTACCTTTATATACACCACTTATAATACGCAATGGTGAAGATTTAATAAATTATTAAATTCTAAGAGATTTACTTTATTAAAAGTATATGAGTATACAACTTCTTTATCAAGAGCTTGAAGTTTAACATTTTTAAATATAGGTTGTAACGATTTTAATAATAAATCGGTTTTATCGATATTACCTGAACAAACTATTTCAATATTCTTCACTTCCCAGTTTATTTGTTTTGCTATATTATGTAAATAATAAATAATATCAGTATCAGTATGGTAATGAAATGTATTATATAGTAATAATTTTGAATCGCTTATAACATTAATATTTATATTGTCGGTATTAAAATTTATAAAGAAAAATCTGGAAGATTTATTATTACTGCTATATTCAATAGCTTTTTCAATTATAGGAGTAGCTATACTATAAATTTGACATGATTTAAATACATTCAATAGAGGATTTACAAATTGATTAGGTATAGAAAACACAACAGTAGCATTAATATTTTTGAGCTTTGTATAATGTAATTCATCCAATTCGTTTAATACATGATTGTATTCGAAGAATAGTTTTGAATGCTTTACTTCAAATAAATCGTTAGGCACAATACAGTAATTATTGGAATTATAAATACAATTAACTGATTTAAATTCTTTACCTAAAAGTTCATCTTTTGTAAGAATATTTTCAAACTCCTCGTATATAACCTCGGGATTAATACTTTTATCAAACGGATAATGAATAAGAGAAATAAATTTATTATTTATACTGTTAAAAACGCAGAATGATAATCCATTAAGCCCTAATTTTAAGTATAAATGGTACGATAAAGTAGCGTTTATGTCAAATGTTTCATCAATACAACGGATAACATCCATTTTATTCCCAATTTCCAGCGTTATTATTAGCTTCTACTAATGATCCAACTTTTAATCCGGGATATCTTTCAATTTTTCTGGCTTCATCGTTTAGGTTAATCACTAACTGTCGGTCAAGATCTTTATATAAAATATTATTGTGTGCTTTAGCTTCAAACACATTAACCTTAACTTTTGATGCAGTTAGAACTTCACCTGCTCCCATTTCAAATTCGTAGCCCTCAGAATATGGTACATACCTCATCGAATCAACAATTGCTTCATTTTTAAATAATGAGTCCAATACATTAATTTTTGAAATTTCAAATTTTAATTTCCCTGCTCTAATTGCCTCTTCCTGAGTCATTTCATCCTGATCCCATCCCAGGTTAATTGGTTTTTTAATATCAAATGAATCAGTTTTGATAAAACTAATTAGCTTATCAAAATCATTAGCATATTTGCCATGTTTTTCTTTATAAGCATTTTGAGCTGTTCTAATATTTTTTAACCTTTCAATGGTAGCTTCAGATATTTTTTTCTTTTCAGCTTCAAACCTTATAGGTTTTGATATACTTTCAAAAAGTAGATAAGCTAATACAATAATTGTAACACTTAATATTATTTGGATTACTTTTTTCATTATATATAAATTTTCAGTTTAAAAATGTTGTATTTTTTAGGCAGATTTAGATTATGTTTGCTGCAAATTTATAAAAAGAAATCAAATATTTGATTTTTTGAATTTTTTATTTTTTAAAATGTTAAAAAACCATATTTCTAATTTAATAACGAAGAATTTTAATTTTTCGCCTACTAAAGGACAGAAAATACTTATTAATAGTTTGTCTGAATTTGTTACAGAAAAAAATATTTTTCAAACATTATTAGTTAATGGTTACGCCGGCACTGGAAAAACCTCAATTATAAGCGCATTTGTAAAAGCGCTTGACGAATTACATATTAAATCAATTTTATTAGCACCCACTGGCCGTGCTGCTAAAGTATTAACGAAATATACATTAAAAAATGCCAATACCATTCATAAAAAAATATATCGTCAAAAATCATCAAAAGATGGTTTTGGAGAATTTATTTTAGATAAAAATTTACATAAAAATACCTTTTTTATAATTGATGAATCATCTATGATTACTAATGATTCAGGAAGTTACTCTATATTTGGTTCGGGCCGGTTGCTTGACGATTTAATATTATATGTTTACAATAACAATAATTGCAAAATGATTTTATTTGGTGATATTGCTCAATTACCACCTGTTGGCTTGGATATTAGTCCAGCATTGAATAAAGAAGTACTTGAAAACTACGATCTGGAAGTAATAAGTATTGGATTGAATGAAGTTATGCGTCAGGCTTTTCAATCGGGTATATTAAGCAATGCAACAACCATAAGAGATAATATTGCAAATAATAATTTTAAAATTAAATTTAATATTAGCTCATATAATGATATTGAAAAGATAACCGGTAGCGAATTACTTGAAAATCTGGAAAACTCAATTAATAAATATGGCATTGAAGAAGTAGTAATTATTTGTCGCTCTAACAAACGGGCTAATGAGTATAACAAAGGATTTAGAAGCAGGATTTTATATAGGGAGGGGGAAATAAGTACCGGCGATTTGCTAATGGTTGTTAAAAACAATTATTTTTGGCTTGAAGATAATGATCAAATTGATTTTATTGCCAATGGAGATATAATTGAAATAATAAAAATTCATGGATTTGAAGAATTATATGGTTTCAGATTTGCTGATGTAACTATAAAACTTATCGATTACCAAAATATTGAATTAAGAGTGAAACTTATACTTGATTCATTAATGATTGATGCAGCTTCTATTCCTTCTGAAAGAAATAAAGAATTGTTTTTCGCAATAGCGGAAGATTACTCTGATTTAAAAACAAAAAAGAAAATATATAAACAAGTAAGAGAAGATAAGTATTTTAATGCTTTACAAGTAAAATTTGCATATGCTATAACATGCCATAAATCGCAAGGCGGGCAATGGAAAGCTGTTTATATCGATCAGGGATATTTAACTGATGATATGATAAATAAAGAATATTTAAGGTGGTTATATACAGCTGTTACCAGGTCAACTGAAAAACTTTATCTGATTAATTTTAGTAATAAATATTTTTAAAATATTTTACTTATCTGTTAAATAATAAGTTATCGAACAAATTTTAGCATACTCTGTTTATTTAATAAATACTTGTATTGTTATATGTGTTTTTTAAATAAACGATTGATATATTAATAGTTAATTATTGTTAAATATATTGAAATCTATGTTACAAATTAAGAAATTTGTCGTTATATATTAAAGTCTGGTTAAAAATTTTTTAAAGTATAAAATTTATAAATTAAAATTTAATTAGTTAAAAATGACAAAGATGAAAAGAATTATTGGATCATTATTTATTGCTATTATTGGTGGTTTAATAGCTGTAGCGGTATTTACAATTTTCAAAAAAGATAATCAAAAGGTAATAATTGCAAAAGAAGAGCCTGCTGTTCGGTATACAGCTTTTCCGCCTGAATTGCCAAATACAATTACTGATTTTACATATGCAGCCGAAATTACAGTACACGCAGTAGTACATGTTACAACAAAATCATTACGAAATCAATATTCTGGAAATCCATTATTCGATTTCTTTTTTGGGCCACAATATAATCAATCGCCACAACCTGTAATTGGATTTGGTTCGGGTGTAATAATTTCTGATGATGGATATATTGTTACAAATAATCATGTAATTGATAATTCAGATGAAATAAATGTAATTTTAAATGATAAAAGAACTTATACTGCAGAAGTTGTTGGAACAGACCCAAGTACAGATATTGCGTTGCTAAAAATAAATGAAGAAAAATTAACATATGTAAAATGGGGCAATTCTGATGCTTTAAAAATAGGAGAATGGGTATTGGCTGTAGGAAATCCATATAATCTTACATCAACAGTTACAGCTGGTATTGTAAGTGCTAAAGCCCGAAATATTAATATTATACAGGAAAGAGTGGGTAATATTGCTATTGAATCATTTATTCAAACAGATGCAGCTGTAAATCCAGGAAATAGTGGTGGGGCTTTGGTAAATACAAAAGGTGAGTTAATTGGTATTAATACCGCCATAGCTTCAAGAACAGGTGCTTATACTGGCTATTCATTTGCTGTACCTGTTAATATAGTTAAAAAAGTAGTAGCAGATTTAAAAGATTTTGGCGAAGTTCAAAGGGCAATTTTAGGTGTTACAATTCAAGATGTTAATGCCGAATTAGCTGAGGATAAGGGCATTGAAATAATTGAGGGTGTTTATATTTCAGGATTAAGAGACAATGGCGCTGCTAAAGAAGCTGGAATTAAGACTGGAGATATTATTCTTGAGGTAAATAATATTAAAGTAAATAATACATCCGAACTTCAGGAACAAATTAGCCGATACAGGCCAAATGATAAAATTACTGTTTTAATAAAAAGAAACAATAAAAAGAAACAATTTTCAGTTACATTACGTAATATGCAAGGTAGCACAGAAATTGTTAAGAAGTCTGACCTGGATGAAGTGTTAGGAGCGACATTTAGGGAGTTGACTGATAATGAAAAAAACAGGCTTAGAATTAACACTGGATTAAAAATTGTTGAAATTAAAGAAGGTAAATTTAGAAAAGCGGGAATTAAAGAAAATTTTATTATAACCAGGGTTAATAATAAACCTGTAAATTCTATAAATGAACTAAGAAGACTAATTGAAGGAACAACAGGAGGAGTATATGTTGAAGGTATTTACCCGAATGGTGTTATTGCCTATTATGCATTTGGAATGTAATCTCCTTATTTTAATATTTGGTTTTCTTTATTAGATTTATTTGTATTTAAATTGACTTAAATTGAATATTATTATATTTTCGCAAAAATTTTTAAAGATAGAAAATGAGACAACTTAAGATCACAAAATCAATTACAAACAGAGAGAGCGCTTCCCTTGATAAGTATTTACAAGAAATAGGGAAAGAAGATCTTATTACAGTTGAAGAAGAAGTTGAGTTAGCACAAAGAATAAAAAAAGGTGACCAGGAAGCATTAGAAAGATTAACAAGAGCCAATTTACGTTTTGTTGTATCAGTTGCTAAACAATATCAAAATCAAGGATTAAGTTTACCAGATTTAATTAATGAAGGAAATCTTGGTTTAATAAAAGCTGCTGAGAAATTTGATGAGACAAGAGGATTTAAATTTATTTCTTATGCTGTATGGTGGATACGACAATCAATTCTCCAGGCATTAGCTGAACAGTCAAGAATTGTAAGATTACCATTAAACCAGGTAGGATCGTTGAATAAAATTAATAAAGCCTATTCAAAATTTGAACAGGAATATGAACGTCAACCATCACCTGAAGAATTAGCCGATACACTTGAATTGCCAAAAGAAAAAGTTACTGAT
>Ga0272442_10011934_pt1 | contig 10550 bp, 5 predicted proteins | sample SSMForm2O_FD_200262 | JGI IMG/M metagenome (GOLD analysis project Ga0272442, IMG submission 200262) | Marine sediment archaeal communities from Little Sippewissett salt marsh, Falmouth, MA, United States - SSM-Form-2O | ecosystem: Environmental > Aquatic > Marine > Wetlands > Sediment ... | reverse complement strand
TACCTCCCTCCATTAAAAATTTATGGGAAGATATCATTCCATACCCCTATGCGGCTCGCCCTAAAAATCGCCTATGATGGCACCAAGTTCCATGGATTTGCAGCCCAGCCTAAACTCCGAACAATTGAAGGAGACATCAATAGGTGCCTACAAAAAATATCCAAAAAGATGATATCACAAAAAATTAAGATTCAAGCAGCATCACGGACCGACCGGAGAGTGAGCGCTAAGGGAAACATTGTGGTATTTGATATCCAGACATCACCAAAAGAAACAATTTATCCATTACAGACAAAACTGAAGAATATCTGGATAGTGGGAACAACACAGGTATCCACAGACTTTAATCCCCGATATGCCCATAAACGATGGTACCGGTATTATCTACCTGATGAAAATATAGATAGCGACAAACTAAAAAATGCCAGTCAACTGTTTCAGGGAAAACATGACTTTACAAATTATACAAAGGATGCTACAAAAGACCCCTGCCTGCAAATAGATAAAATAACTATCACCCATAAAAAAAAATTTTATCTTATTGACATACAGGCACAGCGGTTCCTTTGGAATCAAGTCAGACGAATGGTTGCAGCTATAGAAAAAGCGGGGAAAAACACGATATCCCTGGCAGTTATCAAAAAAACACTCGATAATCCCTGCCACAGGAAATCATTTGGGATAGCACCCCCGGAATATTTGGTATTGATGGATGTTCAATACAAAAATATTGCATTTACACCATTTAAGATGACTCAAAAAAACATGGAAAAAATAGCCACATATTACCAAATGCGTGCTCTGATGTTTGAAAATATAGTTATATCACCAAAATCTTAATTAGGGGATAATCTATAATAAACGGATGAAGAAGATAGTAATACTTTCTCTTATCGCATCAATGCTGTTCAGTTCTCTTCCAATTACTGTTAATTCAGCTATAGAGATAAATGGATTTCAAGGTGTCTCATGGAAACAGGTTGTTCCCGTAAAAAGGATATCTTTTGTTGGATTTAATGAAGAAAGTTATCTGGATGATTTTAGCTATCTTGCCTCGATTCCTGCAAATGTTTTTTATGATACTGAATCAGGTAATATAATTTCAAATCCTCTTTTATATTACGAACACCCCCAAAAGGAAAAGACATTAAATGGTAATGAAGGCATCAATTATTTTATGGAAGATTGGATGAATTATTGTGGTAACTTTGATCAAATACAACTGATAAATATAGATCCACGGGATAATGAAGAGATAAAACATAAATGGAATGCTTCTTCATATCTAGATATCAACCAGGATGACCCATTTGAGTCTGCAAGTGAAATTGCGTTAGCAAATTGGGAAACCAGCAATGTTGCTATTGTCGCCTCAATAGAGGATCACTTTACCGATGTGGATAACAAATCAGAGGGATCAATCAGTGGTATTATGCCAGGAGAATATAAAATAAAAGAGGAGCAGAAAAGAAACCAACGAACTGTTGGCGTCTTGCCCCAACATAACCATTTCAAAATTTCTGACCCATATAAATACGTAAAGGTATATATGACATGGAATGAACGATTTTTTATTCCTTTCTTGGGATGGAAGACAGGTGTCGACCCAGATTTACAGTTATATGATCCCCAAATAGGCATGGTAGATGCAGCTGCCCATTGGCTTTCTGCCGATGAAGAAGTAGAGGCATATATCCACAATTATGGTGAATGGTCTGCATCGGTAACATATATGCCTACCCAATCCTTAGGGGTACGCTTTCAAGACTTACGTGATATGGAAGAAAACACTAATAAAACAAGATTTAACATTCTAGAAAATGTTGGTGAATTATTGCCCTTTAATGGAAGACTCCTCAGTGTTCTTTCCGATACAAAGGGCGTGAACTATAAGATAGATATTACCCTATATCCCGGCAAAGATTATGTGTTACCCATATCAACCCCCTACGGATGTAGAGATGCTATATTTAGTCTTGAATGTTCTGATGCAGATGCTCAATTGGGCCTGATTCTCGAAGGTCCCTCTGGAGAGGTACTGGCATCTTCTATGGATGATGACACAGCACACAAACTGTCTATAGATGAACTTGGTGAAGGTAACTATTCCATTACCGTTTTGAAACTTGATGATTATCCGCAAGATACTAATTTTAATGTCAAGTTTTCCTGGAAACAGAAGTTTAGTAAAGAGGAAGGAGAAGCACTTCATTCAGCTGCCCAAGGAGCAGTCTTAGCCTCCCTTAAAAATGCCCCTTTGTTATATGCTTCAAGTAAAGAAGTGCAATCTGTGACACAAAAATCTTTGGAAAAATTAGATGTAGATGAGATTTATTATATAAACCTAGGCGGATATGGCAATAAAAATGTAATAGAAACCCTAAAAGAATATGGCACTGTCACAGAATATGTAGGATATATTGACATTTTTAAGGAAATTCAATCTATTACTGGACAAAATGATTTAATTTTTACCACAATTAATCCCTGGAGTTATTGGAAGATTGGAGAGTTACAGCCAGCGGGCGAAAAACGATATGGATGTTACATAGGACCAGCAACATATGCAGCTGCACATCATGGGTCCCCTCTCCTGATAACAGATATCCATCCTGATTTAAGTTGCCCAGTGGCATGGCATAACCAAGAATGGCTCCATCTGGCCCCCATCCGGGATTCTCCCCATGTGGGTGGTATGGTTCTCACTGGAAACCAGGTATGGAATTTTATCAAAAAAATAGGGTTTGACGGAAAAGGCCAAGAATCAATGCTAACGGTTGCTGGACAATTTGACATTGGAACCACCTGGGACCGGATGTTCCCCGGGGTTGCATACCCTGGCCGTATAATAGGGACTCCCGTGGATACCAGCTACTGGATATCCCGAAATATTTTCTACCCCGCCCTCATTTATGAAAACCCAGCCATGGATAAAAATGGGGTATGGCGTATCACGGGAAGCACCAGTGAGAGAACAGTAGGTACACTAAATATAAAAAATCCTGAAAGAGAAATAAGAGTAAATTATCCTTTTCTACAAAGTTGGGTTAACTATAACCATCGTTTTAATGAAGTTGGATCTGAATATTGGGGATTGGACTACACGACTGTACAAGGATTGACACCATTTCATGAACCCTCCCCTCACCCAGTTGATGATGGGGTAACATTACCATATCAAGAGGGCCAATATTATCCTGATATGGCTGAAACCTTGGTTATTCCATTTTATGCAAATAAGCTTGGATATAATTCAATTTATTCTACCAATTTTCCAGCCACCATTGAAAACTTGAATCGGGGGGTTATATGGTGGATGGAGGTAATGCATGGTTTTCATGAAAATGGGGGATCTGTAGGTTTTTGGAAAGAAAACAAGAGAGAACATAATCCGTGGAGGGGATATGAACCCGGGGGATCAACAGAAAACCCGGATACCATAAACCTGGGAAGAACCTTCGGTTATGATGTCATACCTGCTTCCTCCCTAACCGGTTATGATGGAATCGTGATTGCAAGCCTTGCACAGTATATACAAACAAAACAATATTTGGGAACTGATTTCGATGAAGCCTTAAAAAATGTACATTCTGCGGGATTTGTGGGAGCAAGTTGCTTGATATCAAACACAATGCTTCATCTTGCATTAATCAGACATGGATTTGTGTTCCAAATAATTGACCCCTGGAAAACATCTTGGTATGTAGATCTTGGATTTGAACTATTAACCCGGGAACTCATACAGGGAACAACCATTGGGGAAGCATATGGCGAAATGATCCGCCAGATTGGCATTGGATATATGACCGAGGAATGGTGGTGGGATACATTGGAAAACATCATATTTTTTGGTGATCCAGATCTTGTGCTCTATTCACCTTATAATAGTTGGGATGAACCCATGGCCCTCTCTTGTGATGCAGATGCAATAATTAATGGACATTCATTATTAATGGTTGAAAATCATCCCGGAAAAACACCAGGTTTTGAAACAATGATGATAATAATGACCCTGGGAATAATTATGATCGTGTTGCGAAAACGAAAATGAAAAAACCCCGGGTTATTGTCAATTGTGCCATGTCTATAGATGGAAAGATAGCTTTGCCATCCCGAAAACAGACACGTATATCAAATGATGAGGATATTGCACGGGTGCATCGGTTACGTAATCAGTGTGACGCCATCCTTGTAGGGATTGGAACTGTTTTGGCTGATGATCCCAGTCTCCTGGTGAAAAAAAGATATGTAAAAAATGTGTCTTGTCCATTACGTATTGTTTTGGATAGCACGTATCGTATCCCTGCTGAGGCACAGGTTTTTACTGGTGATGCACACACATTAATTGTTACTACATGTAAAGAAGAACATAATAATGGGGTGGAGGTGATTCGGTGTGGCTCTAAGGGTGAACGGGTAGATCTTACTGAATTGATGAAAATTCTATACAAGAGGGGAATACGAAGACTCATGGTAGAAGGAGGTGAAACCGTTATTTGGGAGCTTTTGGCTGCTGATCTTGTTGATGAATTAATGGTTTTTATTGCCCCATTGGTAATCGGAGGGACGGAATCTCCAACTCTCGCAGGGGGAAAAGGTGCACAGTCTATTAAAGAAATAATCCATCTTAAAATACATAGAATGAATAGAATCGGTGGTGGCATCCTTATCTTTGCCCATAGATGAAAACATTTTTTTATAGAAAAATTAGGACAATGAAAATTAACCAAATAAGTTTGGACACCATATATCTATTACTTCCTTTTTAGTGTTTCCTAATAAATCCATTGCAATAATTTGGATTTGGTGATTGCCATAACTATCTGGAGTCCATGAGAATCCATATGGCTCATGGCAGATAACCTTGATTTCAATATTATCAATACAGAATTTTACTTGTTTGATACTTGTTTGTTCATCATGTGCATCGACTGTAATATTAATGCTTCCTAAGATTATTGCTTTACCAGGAATAAAGGGTATACCATTTCTGTCAAAAAAAAGATAAAGACGACCTTCTTTTGGTTTATGGATGATGATATCCGGTGACTTATTATCAAACAGTATGGTTCCTCGACTTTCCCCTTTTTTCCCTTGATTATTGACTGCTGTTACATTAACAATTATTTCATTATTTTTAGTGGGTTTGCAGATAACCTTAGAAGCATCTAAATTCCAAATAGCAGTGACACCATTATACTGATCGGGGTTTCTTCTCGGATTATCTGACGTTAGCATAGAAAGATCAGCCAGTATATCATCTTGCTCAACATCATCTCCTGTAATATCTACTCTTACCTCTACATCATGGTAATCCTTGAGATATTCAGTGCTATCAATTGTTGTATCAGTAATAATGACTTCTGAAATATAGGGATAGTTTTTATTATTAATAGTGAACGGAGATGAAGAGATATCCCAGTTTTTATTATTTCGTTTACCCTGATCATCTTTATCCCAAGCAACTATTTTTATAATATAGTTGGTTCTGTAAGTAATGTTGTAGGGAGCTATTGTTGTATCCCAATCATAATAACTAGTATTACCATCTAAATTTTCTGCAATAGGATTAGGGTTCAACTTTATTTCCTCAGTATCAAAATCGATAGTTCCATAAAAAAGATCAATTGATAAATTATTGGAATCTTTTTTGTCGTTGTCGAAAGGAACATTTTCTTTATACTCAATAACACGATCAAAGGCACACCATGAAATATTAATAACATCTTTAAGGTGTTCTCCCCCATTTGGATAATTTAAGGTTACTTCGGGAGATACCCAATCATTATTAACAGGATAAACCAAGGGCCTATTGTCGTAATTATTGTCAGAGGGTGGAATATTGTAATGTCCATAATCAATACCATCACCAATAATACCATCACCATTAGTGTCTTCACCGCAAATATCAGACCAATAATTACCAAAATCATCAAGATTCCAACAATTAGTGCTTAGACTATATGCTTGACCTGTTTGTTTAAAATCATTAAGATAGATTTGATTATTGTTAGAGTATAAGGGAAATCTTAATAGTTGCCACATCAATTTTAGAATTGGGTTTTCAATAGGAGATGGAATTTTTGTCCAGACCTTATCATTACTTATTCCAAAACTATTATCTAATATTGTATTACGTCTGATTATGTTGGATTGAGCATAGTTTTCCAAAGCAATTCCTTTGTTATTATGAAAGATATTACAAAATTCAATATGATTCCTAGCAGTAGTATTTTTTAATAGAATACCGATGGTATTACTATAGATTTTACAGTGTGTTATCGTTGTATTAAATTCATGATGATTTATGATACCAAATCTGACAATCTGTTTATCTTCAAAGTCATCATGATTATAGATATGACAGTCAGATATTATATTATTATGATCATTGAATTGATCAAAAATATGCAAATTTGGAGGGTTGAAATAAGGGAAAGAGAAATTGAGAGGGTTATAATTTGAAAATAAATAAATCCCGCTCCTACCATTATTATATATGTGGCATGACTTGATTATAGTATTGTTGGAGTCGTTAAGATAGATACCATCACCTCTATTATTATAGATATTGCATTCGATTACAGAATTATGATGGGAGTAAGTGTGTCCTGTTCTGTTGCCTTTGATGATAGAAGCACTGTTATCAAAATGGATTCCATCTTTATTAGCAGTTATATTACAATTTTTAATAATTGAATGATTTGAATTTATTAGTCTTATTCCTGCTATATCTTTTTCTTTGTCATAACAATTTTTAACAGTAAAATTAGATATGTTAACAAAATCAGCATTTTCTATGTGAATTGGTTCACTTTGAAACTCTCCATCTATTATAGTTTTTGTTCGATTTTCTCCTTCAAAATCGATGGATATATTTATTTTTACATTTTCAGCATATCTTCCCTGATGAACAAAGATTTTCCATCTAGCTGTACTCTCTTTGTCTATTATATACCAACGTGTAAGCATTATTCCTTCTCTAATTGAAGCAGTGGCATTTCCACCTTTGCCAGGCACCCCCATTACTCTATTTCCTGGCTGGACAATATCACCAGTTGCATTTTCATGCCAATTATAATTAACATATATAGTATAATCACCGTCAAGGCTACCATTATCTCCAGCATATACAATATCACTTTTTTCGAGAATTCCAAACCATGTTGTTGAAACAAGTAAAAAAACGAGTAGTAACATCAGGTATTTTTTTTCCGGTTTTAAATAACCAGATTTTTGTCCCTTTCTATTAATCATTTAATCCCTCCATCCTTATTTTATTTTCCTCTCTTAAACCAATCAGGATTTTGTTAATCTCAAGCAGGTTCAGTCAACCACGGATCAAATATAATAGCTGATAAACCCCACAAGATTTTATCCCCACCCCCATTTAATTTGGTAAATGTTCCCCCTCCACCAGGTCCATCATCAGAACCCCACCAGTTAAAGGATACGTCAACAATAGAATTGATTGCAATAAAGCCATGATCAAGATTACCATTAAAATTATTGTAATTAACTTTATTGAAAAATGAGGATTCAGCATATGATCCTACTAAATTATTACTAAAATTACAATGCTTAATAATATTGTTGCGACTACCAGAACTTAGCTTAAGCCCAAATTGACTAGCATTGTTAAAGTCACACTCCCATACCTCATTATCCCTTGACCGCCATAAAAAAACACCGTAGGTATTACCTGATAATGTACAGTTTTCAATAAAATTATGGTGTGACACTAGTAACTCTATCCCATCATCTAGATTATCATAAACATAACAATTTTTTATTGAGATACCTTCACAATCCCATAGACCGATGCCATTAATATTATTAAAGCACCTGCAATTATCAATAAATATAGCGTCAGAACAATTAATATAAATACCACCAGCTTTGTTATCAGAACATATACAATCAGCAATAACCCCGTTTTCAACATAACTTAAACTTATACCTTCATAAACACCTCCATCTAAACCTCCACTGTGCACATAACAATTTCTTATTATGAAGTAAGCATCTGTATGGCGTATATCAATCCCATTGACTGATCCTGCATTTATCTCCCAATTTTCGATGATATAGGGATCATTAGGTGTTCCACTTCCATTTCTTACCCCATTTTCCTCTTTGAAATCATCATTTCCGTCAATAAATATGGGATTATGAGAATCCCATGATAATAAATCCATGACAGCACAACTAGGAGTTTCATCTGAACATGTATCTGGGCATTCATCATTGTTATTAGCAATTGACGAAGAGGCTGATATGGGATAACAACAAGCCAAAAATGCTAATTTTGGGCAATAATACTGACACAGATATCCATTTATCAGTCCACCAACTTTCCAAAAAATACTAGGAGCAATAATGGGCACGGGTAGGACAAAACCAACTTGTGGCCCTTCTATTTCCCAATTCCTCAAGTTTACCATGCTGTCAGTCGTGATTGTGGTGGAATGTTCTGTCTCATAATACCATGCATAAAGGTTAACAAAAGGGGCGGTGACACGAATTGGAGATATATGGCATGCCAATCTCCAAAGGCCAGGCAATATGATAAGGAGACCAGCAATATTAAGAAGTAATGGGATTATATTAGTTGGGGGAAAATTAAAGAGACCAACAGCGTCACCATGCCCAGAACCAATAGATGTTACATGGCACAAAAGGTTGGTTTCTAGCAGGGATTGATCAGGCAACTTGAGATCTACAAGATTTTTTATGGGCATATCGTCTGTTGCACCCATCAATTCAAATTCCTTAAATAGAGCATTAAAACTATCTGTCATCTTCTGTTTTTGAAGTTTAGGAGCATTATTACAGGCTAAAGATGTAATAATTTTATTTTTTAAAGAAGAAAAATTCTGTGTTAACTGATTTTCGATGGTCCCCATAAAATGTTGTTTTTCAGATACATTTAAATTTTTTGAATTCAAAATGTTGTTGATTTCTTTCTCCAAATAAAAAGTATTTTGAAATCTAAGACCGGTATCGGAATCAAAAACACCCTGTTCATTTTCAAAGCCCTCGTTTGCAAAGATTGGCATAGCATTTAACAGAATAAAAAAAACTGTTATTACTCCCACTACTAACTTTCCTTTTTTTCTGGCCTCCATTTTTTGTACGCCTCCATTTAGTAATGCAAACGTAGATTAAAAGAGTTATGGTAGAATCAGTAGCTCCAAATATCCAATGAATTAATGGTATAAAACCTAAAATTTCTTATTTTACAGCTGAAAATGAGATAATTGGTCCATTTTTCCAATTTATCACCATGTAAAAAGAATGAACCAATTATTAAATTTTTAGTATACCCCAAAAAATTAGAGATATTTCTGGATAAAAAAACTACTGTAAACTTCCCCACTAATAAAAAATTCCTGGGGCATTTCCCCTATTTTAAATTACTCATTCATTGGTAGAATTGTACATTAGGAAATACTGAGAACAGATTAGAATTATGTAAAGTAAACTTTAAAATGTAACATTAATAGAGCTGTATAGGTCGGCAATGGATACCCCGGTGAAACCGTTCCGTATTATACCACTCCCGATACTCCCTAATCCTCCCATCCAACCACTGGGGAAACTTCCGTAACAAATTGACAAATTCCTCAGCAATATTCCGTATCGTCCGTTCCACTTTCCCTTTATCCTGGGGATAATAGGGATGGGCAAACAATGCCGTGATACCCTGTCCCCAGCACCATCTCCTCCACTGTTTCTTAAACTGGACACCATTATCGGTAAGGATACTCCCCGGTTTCCGGGACAACCGCTCCAAAAGACTAGTGATCTCCCGGGTGGTGGGATCATGATCCAGCTGTTCACAAACCAGGAGATAACGACTGTAATCATCGATACACACCACAAACCAGTGTCGTTTCCCCCGAACAGTAAACGGTCCCTTGATATCCAGTTGCCAGAGTTCATCTGGTCTGTGTGCCCTAAAAAATGTCCAGCTGGACTGTTTTTTCTCATATCCGTTCAGATGATGCCTCCTCAGAACATTGTTTATGGCAGTGCGGGAGACAGAGACTCCCTGGACCCATACAGACAGATCCGTTTTCATGAACCCGGGTAAACTCATCAGTGCCTGCTGAATCCGTGCTGTCCCCCACCGAAACGCCAGTCTCACCGCAATAATGGATGATTCCACCTCCGGGGTTATCTTCCGGGGTGTGCTCTCCCGTTGTTTATCTCGGAAAGATTCTCGCCCGGGATGGTACGCTCGGGTACGCCATCGCCACACCGTGGTTCTGGAGACCTTAAACACCTCTGCTACCACATGAACAGAGATACCTCTCTTTACTGCATCCACAATGGTTCGTCTTTGACATGGAGCCATCCTCATGTCATAATCCCCTCCGAGCAGCATCCCCTGCTCACGTAAAATATGGTAATGTTACATTTTAAAGTTTACTTTACAAATTAAAATTATTTTTATTAAACATTGATATTAATTTAATAAAAAATTATATTGATATTTATTAAATTTATTAATATTTATTTCAGTAAAATTTAAGAATAAAGACATA
>Ga0272442_10011933_pt1 | contig 10550 bp, 5 predicted proteins | sample SSMForm2O_FD_200262 | JGI IMG/M metagenome (GOLD analysis project Ga0272442, IMG submission 200262) | Marine sediment archaeal communities from Little Sippewissett salt marsh, Falmouth, MA, United States - SSM-Form-2O | ecosystem: Environmental > Aquatic > Marine > Wetlands > Sediment ... | reverse complement strand
GGTCCGGGTTTTTATGTGCAGAACCCGGACAGAATCCGCACATGGCGTTGGTGGCGGGTCAGGGGCCTCCGGCGAGGGCGGCGGCGTCCCAGGCGGGCTGCTGGAGCAGGGGGGCGATTCGGGCGGAGACGAAGGTCGGGCTCATGTAGTCGAAGTGTCCGCCGCCGTGGCCGTCCTTGAGCATTTTGGGGGTCCAGGGCACCTGGTAGAGCCCGGCGCCGGCGGCGGGGGAGCGGAAGCCGACCTTGCCGGCCGACGGTCCGTGGACGCCGTCCATCGTACCGAGCAGTACGGTGCCGACTCCGAGCAGGCCGCCGTCTAGGTCGCTGTGGAAGCTGACGATGCCCGAGCGGCTTCGGGCCAGGGCGGCGGAGAGGTCGTAGCCGGGCGACAGCGAGGAGCCGAGCAGGATGATGCCATCGACCTCGCAGCCGGCGGGCAGGGCCTCGGCGGCCCAGACGGCGATAGCGGTACCGCCGCTGTGGCCGATGAGGAAGACGTTCCCGCCGGGGTGGTCGCGGCGGTAGGCCTCGACGCGGGCGGAGACGATTCGGGCGGCCTCGCGGTTGCGGGCGACGGCGGTCTGGTTGTAGAGCACGCCCAGCGGGGCCGTCCAGTCGCGGAGCTCGATGGCCGCGGGGATCTCCTCGCGGCAGAGGCTTCGGCAGGCGATCTCGTTGTAGGGCATTCGTCCGTCGATGCCGGGCAGGACGATAACGAGCCCGCGGTCGAGGTTTTCACTCTGGAGCGTCAGTTGGCTTTCGCAGCCGGCGAACAGCAGGACGATGAGTCCGGCGAGAACGGCATCGAGCAGGGACGGCTTTCGTGGGGAAGCCATGGCATTTCCTCCTGTTTGCCCGGAGCGGCGATTCTGGAGGCAATGTAGGATACGTTGGGGCGTGGGGCGGGGCGGTTGGCGGAAAAACCGTGGTGCCCTCGGCGGGTTGGCGGGGTGGAATTCCTTCGCCCGGCGCGTCTTGGGCGCTAAAGTCTCGTCGGCAGATGCCGATGACAAGGGTGTTCGCGCCTTAATGGTTCGGAAGGTCAGGTACTTGTCGGGTATGCTGAGTCGGTCCCGAGGGCGAGACGCGCACATGGGAAAGCTGAAGGTCTCATCATCGGGCGTGCTGTTGATTGCCGCGGTCGCGGCGGCCGGGGGAATCTACCTGTTGGATCTTTGCGTTCTGGAACCGCACGCCTATCGCCAGAAGAAGCTTGCGCTTCGGCAGGAGGGCATTCGCGCGGCGCGTGCGAGCACCCGGGTTCTGGACACTGAGGCCAGGCGGCTTGAGGGCATTTGCAGCGTGCTGACGGCCGACGTGCCCGACGGTATGGCGGCCTTGATCCGGCGGGCACCGGCCCTGTCGGGCGTGGACGCTATCTGGCGGGTGGACGGCCAGGGGCGCATCGGCGACCTTTGGTGGCGCGACGACCTGGGCCCGGGCGCCGAGGAGATCGCCGAGTCGCTGGGCAACCGCGAGGCCATCGAGGGCTCTTCCGGCGAGGTTGGCCTGCTGTCGATCGGCCTCGAGACGGTCGTTCTTGCCCGGTCGGGCATCCCGCCTGGCGCGGCGGGCGCCCCGGCGGAATACCTTTACGTGGCCCGGCGACTCGCCGGCGGCCTGTTGACGGCCGCGGGCGAGGCGATTCCCGGGCAACTCCTGTGGATCCCACAGACTCATCCGTCGGGGGTGCTGACCGGCAACCGTCCGACCCGCCCGACGGTCTTCCTGGCCGAGGACGGGCAACTGGCGGCCATGTGGGGCGCTCGGGACGTTCGCGGACGAACGCGCGGGTACTTTCGCGCGGATTTGGCCATTCCGCCGGCGTTGGCCCAGCAGTCCCATACCCGCCGGAGCATCCTGCTGGTTCTATCGCTATCGGCCATCGCCATCCTGCTGACGGTCCTGGGCGCGAGCGTGCTGCTGGCGAGGCCGATGGCCCGGATGGTGCGTCGCCTCCAGCGTGTGGAATCGGGTCAGGGGACGATCGAGGACGTCTCTCGCGGGCTTCGCGGCGAGGGGTTGGTCCTGGCCCGCAAGCTCCAGAAGGCCCTGGCGGCGATGAGCATCCTGTCGAGGACGGACGAGATGACGGGCCTGCCGAACCGCCGGCAGTTCGACGAGGCCTTGCATCGCGCGGTTCACCAGGCGCGGCGTCACGGGCAGCGGGTCTCCGCCATGGTGATGGACATCGACCTGTTCAAGGCCATCAACGACACCAAGGGCCACCAGGCAGGCGACGAGGTCATCAAGGTGGTCGCGGGGATCATGAAGCGGGTCTGCCGGCAGTCGGACCTGCCGGCGCGGCTGGGAGGGGACGAGTTCGGCGTGCTGCTGCCGGAGACGTCGTCGTCGGACGCGGCCGTGGTGGCCGAACGCATCCGCAAGAGCGTTCTCGACCGCACGGTGATGATCGACGGCTCGGAGGTGAACATGACGGTGTCGATCGGCATCGCCGACCTCGAGGCCGGGCGGATCGACTCGCCGGAGGACCTGACCGCGCTGGCCGACGAGGCCTTGTACGCGGCCAAGCAGCTCGGAAGGAACCGTTTCGTCCAGGCCCACGAGATCAACCAGGACGACTGGGTGGTCGGCGGCAACGAAGCCGACCGCGTCGAGGTCCTCCGCGGCAAGCTGGCCGGGCTCGATACGCAGTTCAAGAGCCTCTTCGTCCGGGCGCTGCAGGAGATCGTCCAGGTCATGGAGCGGCGCGACCCGATGATGGCCGACTGCGCGCGGAAGGTGCAGCATTACAGCACGATCATCGGCCGGAAACTGGGACTTTCGGAAGAGCTGATCAAGCAGATCGAGTTGGCGGCGCTGGTCCACGACATCGGAATGCTCGCCCTGCCGGACTCCATCGCGCTATGCCACGGGCGTCTGAACCCCGAGCAGGTCGAGACGATGAGGCAGCACACGTTGATCGGTGCGCGGATCCTCGATGGCACGGAGTTCATCGAGCAGGCGATCCCCGTCGCGCGGTTCCACCACGAGTGGTTCGACGGCACGGGCTACCCCGACGGGCTCAGCGGGCTGGGGATCCCGCCGATCTGCCGGATCGTCGCGGTAGCCGACGCCTTCAACGCCATGACCAGCCAGCGGTCCTTCCGCGACAAGATGCCGATCGCCCAGGCCTTCAAGGAGCTGCGCGATGCGGCGGGGACGCAGTTCGACCCGGAGATGGTCGACGCCTTCATCGACGCCGCGGAAAAGCTCGGGGACAAACTCACCGACGTGCCTCTGCCCAAGGCCGCCGGGACCGAGGCCGATCAGTCCGCCGACGAACCCGCCGACGAACCCGCCGACGAAGCCGTCTCCCGCGGCGACGAGCTCCTGCCCGTGAGTTGACCGGAGGCCGGCAAGAGGCCCGCGTTCCCCGTTACTGCCCGGAGCCCCGTTCGGGGCCGCTGGACGGACGGCTCCGCGCCGTCGGCCGTCGATACGGTCGCCCGGCGCGGTACAGGCGAAGCCGCCCGGCGATCTGCTCGACGATAGCGGGCCGGTTCGCCTTGCGGGCCAGGTCCAAGGCCTTCTCGGCGGCGGCAACGGCCTGGGAGAACTGCCCCTTCTCGGCGGCCGCGGCCGCCAGGGCCTCCAGGGCGCCCGGGGAACGGTACCGGGTTGCCCGGCACGCGGCGGCGGCGAGGGCTTCGGCCCGGGGGCCGTCCCGCAGCGCCGCCTCCGCCGACGTCGCCAGGATCCACGCCCGCTGCTCCGTCGCCGGCAGCGAGTTCGGCCTCGTTCGCAGGACGCGGTCCAGGCACGTCAGGGCCTGGCGGTCTCTGCCGAGGACCGTCAGCACCCGCGCCAGCGACAGGTCGGTCGCCGGCGACGGTTCGAGCTCGGCGGCGCGCGTCCAGTGCCGGGTGGCCTCATCGAGCCGGCCCAGTGCCGTGCAGGCCTCGGCCACGGCGCGGTGGATGGCGGCGCAGGGCTCGCGGCGAAGCGACGGACCCAGTGCCGCCAAGGCGTCCGGTCCTCGGTGGGGGTCCCGCAGGACGAACCGCAGGCCCTTGTAGGCCTCGCGGTCGTAGGGCCGGCGCCGCAGGGCGCGAGCGAATTGCCTGGCCGCCTCGGTGTACCGCAACTCCTTGACCGCCATCGCGCCGAGATTCAGACGGGCCGCCGCATGGTCGGCGTCGACGCCCAGGGCCTTGTTCAGCCACTGGCGGGCCTCGGCGGGCTTGCCCTGCTTGCGGTAGGCAGCCCCCATCAGGGCGAACACGCCGGGGTCGCCCGGGCGGTTGCGCAGGGACCGCCGGTACAGGGCCAGCGCCTCGTCGAGTTGCCCCGTCCTGGACAGGGCCGTGCCGAGATTGGCCGCCACGGTGGGCTCGTCGGGCAGGCGTCGCAGGACGTCGCGCCACTGCTCGCCCGCGGCCTTGGGGCGGCCGAGGTGCAACAGGAGCTCGGCGTAGGCCCGGCGGAGCAGGACGTCGTCTCCGTCGCGCTCGACGGCCCGGCGGAGGGTCTCCGCCGCGCGGGCCCGGACGGCCGGCGTGAGCCGTTGCCGGAGTCGGGCGACCGTCTCCTGCCGCCGCGCGTGGCGCCGGGCATGGTCGAGCTGCCCCGTGAACGGTGGCCGGGCCGTCATGTGAAGAATGCTCGCGTTGGCGGTATGGCGGGCGACCGGCGTCCAGCCGATCCGCTCGGCGCAGGTGGCGGGCGACGGTGGGGCCCCAGCCGGGCCGGAAAGCAGGGGGAGGATCTCCGCCACCTTGCGGAAGACCGCCGCCGCCAGCGCATAGTTGCCCTCGAACCGCAGATGCACGTGTTCGTAGAACAGCGCGTCTCCCGGGATCCCGTTCGGCGAGGCCGGGTGCTTCGCCAACTCGCGTTCGAAGTCGACCAGGTCCGCCTTCCCGCGGGCCTCGGCGGCGAATTGGCGGATCGTCTCGTTGATTCGCGAGTCGGCCCGGAAACGGAGGGCGTCGCAGTCGCGGGCGCGGACGTAGCTGCGCCGGGCCTCGTCGGCCCGGGCGAGGGCCTCCAGGCACCGCGCCAGGCGGAAGTGCGTCTCTCCGTGGCAGCCGTCGACGGCCAGCGCCTGCTGGTACGCGTCGACCGCCGCCGCCAGGTTGCCCGCCGAGTTCCTCGCGACGCCGGCGTCGAAGAACCGCTGGAACCTGGCCTCGTCGGCGTCGGACAGGCCCGCCCGGTGCCGCGACGCGAAGGGCGGGCAGTCCCGCAGGTTCACCGCCACCGTGCAGAGGACGACCTTGGCGGAGGCATCGTGTGCGGCCTGGCAGATATCGGCCAGGTTCGCCCGGAGGTGGCGGTAGACGTTCTCCAGCCTGGGGTCGTCGGGCCCGACGCCGGCGCGATCGGCCATCTCCATCCCGCGCCAACCGCCCGCCGGCTGACGGTCGCCCAGGCCACCCAGCAGCCCGGCCAGCAGTTGGCCCGTCCGCGTGGACTTCGCCCAGAGGCTCAGCCGAATCGTCGTCAGGCTGGGCGAGAAGGGCGCGAAGCCCCCGCCGGGCCCGTACGGGCCGACCACCTCGTTGTTGCCCATGTAGACGACGAACACGTCCGGCTGGCGGGCCGCGCAGTTGCGGGCGATCTCGCGAACCGTGTGGGAGTTGATCGCGGTCATCGCCGCGTTGATGACCTCGAATCGTGTATGAGGGTAGCGATGCCGCAGCATGGCCTGGAGGATCTGGCCGAAGTGGAACGTGGACTCGGGCGTTCCCGCGGCGGCCGAGCCCCCGAGGATGAAGATCCGCACGGTACCCGCCGCCTTCTGTGCCGGGAAACTCAGCAGCAGCGGCGTCCGGGCGATCGACGGGCGGAAGACGCGCCAGGCGAACCGCGGATTGCCCATCACGCTGCGGCTCTCGGGCACGTCGAGAAAGAAGCCCGTCGGGTATCCGACGCCGACGAGGCGCAGGAGCCCCTCGAGACCCCCGAGGATCACGGTCGGGGCGGCGACGGCGAGGACGAGGCGCAGGAGCCACTTCCGCCAGCGTCTCGGCCGGGCCTTCTCGGACGGGGGCTCTCCGCGAGACGACGATCGCGATTCGGCCCTGCGTTTCTTCATGGAGCGGTCCTGTCTGGCCCGGGGGCTCCGTCGCCGGAGCGCTGCATGGCGGCGGTCGCGCCGCTGACGGCCTGGGCCTTCCCGTCGCCCGGTCCGGCCAGCAAGGCGCGGGCGAACTCGCGGGGGCCCGGCTTGATCCGGCCGCGAACCAGCTCCGGCACGTTGTACGTCCGCAGGAACGACTCGTAGAAGTCCGGGTCCTCCTGCGGCAGGACGAACGGCTTGTGGGCTTGGCCTGACGTGTCGAAGTAACTGAAGTGCGGTTTGGCGAACAACCCGTCGCGCCGCTTGCTCGAGAAAACGAACCACCGCCCGTTGCTCGACCAGCTATGCCACGACTCGCACCGCGGGCTGTTGACCGGCTCGGGAAGCCGCCGCCACTGCCGCGTGGCCAGGTCCAGCAGGACCAGGTCGCTGTCCGGGCGGTAGATGGGGAAGCTGCCGTACTCGGCCATTGTGACCATCACGTATCGTCCGTCCGGCGAGACGCGAGGCTCGGTGATGCTCCGGCCGGTCTGACTGGCCGACAAGACCATCTCGGTCCGCCCCCACGCCTGCGACGACGGATCGTAGCCGATCCGCATCAGGTCGTACTTCACTTGCCGGTACCGCTCGACGGGCGTTTTCGGGGCGGCACAGAAGTACAGCCAGCGCCCGTCCGGCGACCAGGTGGGGAACGTCTCCAGCCGCTCGCCCCGCGTGATGTGGCGGCTGCTTCTGACCGCGTGACGCTCGACGTCGTAGCAGCCCAGGTCGCTGGCGGAGTCGAAGACCTCCCGCGTCTCGCCCACCGCGTGCATGAACTGCTTCAGCCGGTTGGCCGAAAACGTCAGGAACCTCCCGCTGGGGTGCCACGAGCTGTACGACGCCGGCGAGGGGTTGTACTTCGTACGCGTGTCCACGCGGGTGACGTTCCCGCCGTGGACCAGCAGCATGGCCACCCCCGCCTGGCCGCGAACGTGCACCAGCATGCGGTCCGGTCGCTGGTTGCAGAACGTGTGGCAGTTGACGCACCCGTTGGAGAACAGCCGACCGTGGACCACCGGCGACTCGTCGTAGCTCGTCAGGTCGCGCTGGTAGACGCCCACGTTCATATAGGCGTTGTACAGCGGGCGAATGAGGCGATAGGCCAGCGTGCCGTCGATCGGCTCGCGGGCGACGGTCTGGACGACGGGCGCGAAGCGTCTCCACGCCCCGGCCTCGTCGCGGGTGTGGACGTCCAGGCGGATCGCCCGGCCGCGGTTGGCCTCCAGCAGGCGCCGCCAGGGCCGCGGCGGGATGACGATCGCCGGGCTCTCGCTGTGGACGTCGATCGCCCGCCCCGCCGGTGCGGAGATCCGAACGAAGTACGCCTCGCCCGGCTCGAGGACGGTGAAGTTCAGCGGCGCGATGTTCGGCGGGATGACGACGCCGGCGTAGTCGGGGCGGATCGTCGGCTTTCGTCCCGCCGGGCGAGCGTCCACCGCGGCGCGCGGATGGCTCCAAACCGCGTGGCCGATGAGCCCGGCCAGCAGGACCGCCGTCGCACCCAGCGGAAGCAACGCCCGTCGGCGGCTCATTCCCGTCCTCCCGACGTCATGCCGAACAGGTGGTAATAATAGTAGCTGTCGCCGAACTCCTCGGCCATGGCCTTGCGCGCGGCGACCTCGTCGGGCCCGAAACTCGCCCGCGCCTTGAGGAACCGCTCCAGGCGCTGCTGGGCGCCCGGGCGGAGCCGTAGCCCGCCCAGCGGGATCGGTCGCGGGCGCCCCTTCAGGCGGAGCTGGTAGGCGTGCATCAGGATGGCCTCCTCCCAGTGGCGGGGGATCTCCGCGACGCCCAGGGCCTCGAGTCGTCGGATGTTCTCCGCCACTCTCTTGGGCTGGCGGCGGACCAGGTAGTTCGCCATCAGGTACTCCAACGCCATCCGGTTGGTCGGGTCCCGGTGCAGCAGCAGGCCGAGCATCTGCTCGACCGTCGGCCAGGGCCGGCTGTCGAGGCGGGGCATGTGCTTGAGGGCCTGGCGGACCTCGACCAGGGCCTCGGGGCAGCGGTTCTCGTCGAGCAGGCGGAGGTACCTTCGGGCCCGGCCGGCCCAGAAGGGCTGCTTCGCCAGGGCCGTGGCGAACGTTCGGGCGGCGACGGGCTGGCCCTTGGCGACGTAGACCATGAACTGCCGCTCCAGCAGCGCCGGGCGGTTGTCGAGGACCTCGAGGGCCTCGTGGGCGAAGTGCTCCGCCTCGTTGACGTGCCCCCACTCGAACAGCAGGTCGCTGGTCTTGAGGCACGTCAGGGCGTTGCTCGGGATGTACCGCGTGCCGAGGTACAGCGTCAGCCCCGGCATGAAGACCTTGTGGGCGTAGGAGAACATCTCTTCCGGCAGCCGGCCGGTGTGGAACAGCGCCCGGTCGACGTCGAAGATGACGTGGCTGGTCACGTTCGCCAGGGGCAGCCGGCGGGCCTCGCGCAGGACGCCGGGCCAGTCGCGCCGGCTGGCGAGCTGGTCGATCCGCGCCAGGGCCCGCTGGCGGGTGTCCAGCGACGCCCAGGCGGCCAGGGCGCCCAGCGCGACGATCGTGCCCGTGCCCAGCGCCGCCCGCGCGATCCGCCCCAGCCGAGACGCTCGGGGCCGGGGAGGTGTCTTGCCCGCCGCCTGGCCGTCGGACGGGCGAACCCGCCGCCGCAGCCGCACCCAGACCCGCCGCCCGGCCCGGACCGCCGCCGGATAGGCCGCCAGCAGCGGAAACCACGCCCACAAGATGATCGACGCCGCCACCAGGGTCGCCTTGCGGTAGACGACCACCGGTGCGGTATACGCCTCGGCCGGGCCCAGGAAGACGTCGAGATGTGTGGCCAGGTAGGGTACGACCGCCGCCACCGCGAGCCCCACCGCCGCCGACAGAAGCCGCCTCGCGTTGGCCTCGCGAATGGCCCAGATCGCCGCGAAGGCGAGCATGGCCGACCCGGCCAGCCAGTACGTCCCCGCCGCGGCCAGGAGGAACGCCCCCACGCGAACCGGCTGGCGACGGATGGGCAGGCGCTCGATCCCCCCGGCGACGGCCAGGGCGACCAGCATCGACAGGCCGACCTCGATTCCGGCGTAGTAGGAACTGTAGATAGCCACGAGGGGCACGGCCGCCAGCAGGGCGCCCGATCGCCGCGCCGAGCCCCCCGCCGGAGACAGCGCCCAGCCGCCGGCCAGGCAAACGCCCAGGATCATCCCCGCCGTCGCCGCCGCACCGGCTGTCGGCCAGGCCAGCAGTTGCCCCATCGCCAGGGACGCGTACCGAATCGCGCCGGCCGGTCGAGACAGGTGCTCGTCCAGCGCCGCCGCGGACGTCTCGAAAACCGGCGCCGAGCAGTGGTACACCAAGTCCGGCCGGACCGCCAGGCAAAGGTATCCCAGCGTGCAGAGACCCACCACGGCCCAGGGAAGGACCCTGCCCACGGCGCCGGAATATCCGCCGTCTCCTTTACGCATGTGTCGATCGAGAGCGCAGTCGCCGAGTCCGAGTTTGCCGAACGAGCCTCGGCGCCTATCAGGAGTATCGGACAGAGCCCCCGCGGAATGCACCCGATTTGCCCTCGACGCCGGCCCGGCCAGCGCAAAAAACACCCGGGGGAGGGGAAGAACGTCACAAGAGACGCTACGTCTTCGATACGACGGCCGCGCCGTCCATCTCGAAAAGCAGGTCGTCCCGGCAGACGTCCGCGATCACGGGCACGCCGGCGAGGTCCAGGAGACCTCGTTCGGCCGCCACCTCGCGGAACGTCTCGACGTCCTGCGGACGCTTGACGAATACCGTCGTGTCGCACAGGTTCGCCAGCGTCGCGCCCTCCTGGGCGATCAACGCCTCGATCCGGTCCAGCGTGCTGTTCATCTGGCGGCGGAAGTCGCCCTGGTGAACGGTTCGCCCGGCCTCGTCGATCGAGGCCGTCCCCGACAGGCTGATCCACGTGGACATCGGCAGTCGGATGGCCGCCCCGCGAGAAAACGCCGAGCCGTACTGGAAGGCGTCCTTCTGCGTGAGGTTGGTCATCTGGTGGATCTCGACGTCGCTGTCGGGCGAGAGGATCGTCGCCAGGACGTCCATGGTGGCCGCGGCGCGATTGGGCGCGTCGCCCTGGATGCCCGTGCTGGCCGGCAGGAGAATCGCGTCGCCGTTGCCCCCGCCGTCGCCGGTGGGCATAATCCCGAAGTGGCTGTACTTGGCGTTGCGGACCTTGTTGAACTCCCCGTACCAATCGAGGATCTCCGACAGGTAGATCCACGTTCGCGTGACGGTGCGGTAGTCGGTCTGCTGGTTGCGCAGCAGCGAGGCGGCGGCGTCGAACATGCGGTCGGCCTGGGCGCATCGCGTGTTGTCCGCGCCGGGATCGTCGCTGTGGCCGTGGACGCCCTGGAGAAACACGAACGTCGCGCCGCAGCAGCTCCACGTCCGCCCGCGAGGCACGCCGGCGTCGTCCTGGACCGTCGAGATCTTGCAGGCCTCGTCGCCGCCCGCCCCGACGGCCATCAGGCTTACACC
>Ga0272442_10011932_pt1 | contig 10551 bp, 6 predicted proteins | sample SSMForm2O_FD_200262 | JGI IMG/M metagenome (GOLD analysis project Ga0272442, IMG submission 200262) | Marine sediment archaeal communities from Little Sippewissett salt marsh, Falmouth, MA, United States - SSM-Form-2O | ecosystem: Environmental > Aquatic > Marine > Wetlands > Sediment ... | reverse complement strand
CAAGAACAGTTCACACAAACAAGCTAACACATTGTTGAAAATTAGCTTTTTTCGATAACGGCTACATACGTTGACGCTTCAGAATCAATGAACTCCTTAATCGTCCATCCGGTTCCTTCAAGAATTTCCGTCATTTCGTCTTTAGACACCATCAAGTAATCAAACCATCCGCTAACATAGTTTTGGAATCGCGTTCTGATTCTCACTTGACCCGCCATTCTGCCTTTTTTCTTGTTTAGCCTATGATAAGCCAAATGTTTCGGGTCATCTGTCTTGTATGGGTCACGGGTCTCTGCAATAACCAAAGCATTCTCAGAGGTCCTTCCATAAATTTTCTTCAGCAGTGTACGGGCTTTATTGAAACTGCCGAATAGACCAAAGTTGTTTCCCATCATCAGTATTGTGTCAAAAGAGTTGGACTTGAAATCTAAACCTTCAATTGACATAACTTTTGCCTGCTTCAGTCCTCTTAGTCTGCAAACTTTTATGGCAAGAAGAGAAACGTCGATGCCAACAACCTCGAAGCCTTTTTTCTGCAGATACAGCGAATGTCTTCCCGCACCACAGCCCACATCTAAAACTCTTGCTTTCACAAGCTGCATTGCTCTTTGTTCAATGGGCTGCCAGTTTTCGTAACCAGAAAAATATCCTTTTGCAAGTATAGTGTTGGTTAACCCGTCGTCTCTTTCCACAATTTCAGAGACATCGTTGCTGTTGTAATAGGCCATTAGCATTTGACCGAAAGCATCTTCTTCAGGCTCCAAAGTGAACACCCTCAAATCGGAAACAGGAAACAGCAACCTTTCTAATCAAAGAGCATAAGAAGATTCTTAAGCATTTAACTCTCAGGTTCGGCTGGTTTGCTTTTTCGTTTGAACCTGCAGAGTCCAATCCAGTTTCTGGTCCGTGACTGGCAGTAGCCGTCAAGATTGTTTACGCAGTTTGTTTGACTGCACTTGATTTTGTGTCGCACATGTTTCTCTCCAAAACGTCAGAAGTTAAACTGGGAAGCCGTCGGCTTTAATCATTTCTTTTTTGTTTCAGGTGAACCTCTGGAACCAGTATGCCCTCTTCGGTTATGACAGCATCCACATACTCCAGGGGGGTTATGTCGAAGGCTGGATTCAACACTTTGACGCCTTCAGGTGCGATTCGCTCGGAGCCTATGTTCGTAACTTCCTTCGGGTTTCGTTCCTCGATAACAGCATCTTCTGAGGTGCGCGACTGATCCATCGTTGAGGTGGGGGCAACCACGTAGAATGGAACTCCATGCTCAAACGCCAAAACAGCCACGTTATAGGTTCCAATCTTGTTCAAAACCGCGTCCCTGACAACACGGTCAGCGCCAACCACAACCTTATCCACCAAACCCTTAGACATCACATAGCCCACCATAGTGTCAGAAATCAGGGTCACCGGAATGTTGTCCCGCATCAACTCGTAACAGGTTAACCGTGCGCCCTGAAGCCGCGGTCTGGTTTCGCAGGCAACAACCTTAACGTTTTTTCCCTCTTCAACTGCGGCTCGCACAACCCCCAAGGCGGTGCCGTAATCAACTGTTGCCAAGCTGCCTGCGTTACAGTGGGTGAGAACCACGTCGCCATCCTCGATTAGTGTGGCTCCATGCTTGCCCATCTTCTGGTTGACCTCTACATCCTCATCCGCCATTCTCTGTGCCTCCGCCACCACAGCCTCCACCAAATCCTTCTTTGTTCCAGCTGTTTCCCGAGCTTTATTCATCACCCTGTCGATTGCCCAGAAAAGATTCACCGCGGTTGGTCGGGTCTTCCGCAGCACCTCAGCCGAGGACTCCAGCTCCCTCATAAGCTCCTCTCGTGTTTCCGCCTTTGAATGGAATGCTGTGAGAGCTAGACCATACGCAGCTGCTACGCCGATGAGGGGGGCTCCCCGCAGTTTCATCTCCTTAATCGCTGAAGCCATTTCGTCACGGTTTTTCATTTCTACCCAAACAACTTGGTTGGGCAGTTTTGTTTGGTCAACGAGAACAACCAAGCCGTCTTTCCACTCTATGGTTCGCACCAATCACACCATCCTGCCTGTTGATTCTGCTTTGCCTCGATAATACGTTTTCTGCAAAAATAAAGATTTCAACCCAATTTCACTCAATTTTATACATGAATCGGGTATATACGATGCAAGACACTGCGCTCAAATGTAAACCTACAGTTTAATTACTGGAGGCAACAAAAATTTTTTGAGTGACTACGGGAAGCGTCCACATTCGGCAACGACGTGGAGGGTTTTCATTTTTTCCCTACCTACGCTTCCCACAGTCCCAAAACAATAGATGTTCTGTCCATGTATCCCAGAAGCAGGTCTACTTTTTCTTGTTGATTTTTATTACGACCTCAATTGGGCTTCCCTTAGGAAGCTTCAGGTTCTTCTGCCAATCTTCCCCAACAGCAATAAGAGTGTAAACGCCGGAAACCTCAGCCCTAGCCTTCTTAACAAAGTTAACCAACGCAGCTTGAGTCTCCCCCGACTTTATCATATCATCCACTATAAGCACGCTGTCCCTCCGCTTCAAAGCATCCTTAGGCAAATACAGCGTCATAGTCACGCCTGAACCACTCAAAACATACGTTTCCTCCAGAAAAGCAGGAACTCCGACCTCCTTGCCTCGTTTTGCAATCAATAAATCGACACCCAAGGAGTTCGCAACCATAGCGCCGAGGGGTATACCGTCCACAGCGGCGGTCAAAACTTTTGTCACCCGTCCCCCAGCAAAAGTTGCTAGGGCGTGATGGGCTGCCTGCTGAAGGATGTTGTGGTCGCCTATGATCCATGTGTTGTTGAAGTATCCGGCTGAGTTGAATTTTATTCTCCTACGAAGCTCAGCCTTTAAGCCGACGAGTTTGGTTAAAATTTTCCAGAGTTCTTTGGCTCTGTCTGCGTTTGGCAGAACGTGACCTTTTGCGTATCTGCTTAGAACCGTCACTGGCAGGTTGGTTTTTGCGGATAACTCTCTGTATGTGTACTCTTTTTTTGCGGTTCTGAGTAGCTCGATTGTCATTAGACGAAGTTTCAGGTCTTCTGCGTGTGTGTTCATACTTATCACTTTTCTTTGCACACCAACAAATCAAACTGTGAATGTGCAGGTTACTTATTTTAACTTAGACAGATTTATAATTTCCGTATATTATCGCAAACAACTCAAAGACAACTCCGCATCGGAGTGTTGTTTGACAGCTCAAGTTAACTGATTGAACAGGAAAAAGGCAGCTTTAGTGTATTTGCAACCTCTTTCGAAGCTGAAAAATGAGAAGTTGCAGATTTCTTTGAGCCGAAAACGGTGAAAGTTTTGGGTGCATAAAATTAAAAAGCTGTTTTTGTACAATCATATATCAATTATACCTTAAGTTTAATCTTAAATTATAAAATGGTTTTAAACTCAAACAAGCGAGATGAAAACCTGTTGATAACAACAAATCTCCTAGAAATCCTCGACAACATAAAACATAGAGAAAAAAATACGTACTATTGAAATACTCAAGATGAGGGGCGTAAACCACAGCAACAAACTGTATCCATTCAAAATCACAGACAACGGCATAGTCATATACCCAAAAGAAAAAGTGTTCACGTGAATTCTCCCCCTATACAATGAAACAGGAGAACAGCAATCCGTTTTCGAGAAGTAAATCCGTAATTGTAAGTGGCGGATCCGCGGGGATTTGAACCCCGGATCATTGGATTTCTTCTCCGCAGATTAGAAGTCCAATGCCTTATCCTGACTAGGCCACGGACCCGTTTTGACAGTCATAGTCTAAGAACTGCTTAGATATAATCTTTCATCCAGCCAGCCTGTGATTGTTCCGGTTTACACGATGTAAATCGCTGGACGATAAGGTTTGGCGTATCCTGCCTTCCTCTGGGGGTCACGAATCTGTTTGTCGTCTTCCCTGTAGATGTGGATTCTTGCGTTGAATTCTCGTCCAAAGAAGGTTTCAGCTGTTTTCAGCAGTTTTGCTTCGTCTAGGGTTCCGATCTGCAGTTGTTTTTGTTTAATGTGTTCGGGCATGCGGTTGATTTCTTGTGTGATTCCTTGGGCGAATTTGGCGACTTTTCCAGCAACCGTTTTCAGCTCAGGGTTAGCCATCAGTTCCTTCATCAAATCGCCTATGGCTATGTTGCCTGTCGCCGATTTTTTGAGTGCCGTCAGGTAGACTTTCCATTTCCATGATGCGGCGGAGTAGTAGTAGATTTCTTTGGGCACCATCTTTGTTGCTCTGAGAATGTTCGAGGTGTCCTCGAGAACGTTTTTGACCGTGTTTTCGGTTTCTTCTGCCTGAACGTCGACCATGTTTTTGTCGTAGGCTGGCCATTCAGCGGAGGAAACAAAAGTTTTGTGTCCCATTTTGTTCCAGATTTCTTCGCACATGTAGGGTGCAAAGGGCGCCAGCAGCCGGGTCCACGTTTCCAGTGCATCTTTTAGGACATTCGAGTTGAGGGTTTCTTTTCTTCTGTTGTACCATCGGAAGTCGTTCCAGATTTCGAAGAGCGCATTTTCTAGGGCTGTTCTGGTCTTCAGTGCTTCCATGTTTTCTGTTACGGTTTTGATTCTGTGCTGCAGTGTGCTGATTAGCCACGTTTCCATGTGACCCTTTTCTGGTTGTTTGGCGTTTTCTATTATTCTGTCTGTTAGGTTCTGGAATCCGCGGAGCTTGGTTTTGACGTCTCCAACTGTTTCTTTTCTCCAGTCTGGATCATTCATTCCTTCTCCGCCTAGGAGCAGGGCGCAGCGGGTGGCGTCTGCCCCGAACTGGTTGAGGGCGTCCTTGAGGGTTATGAAGTTTCCCTTCGATTTGGACATCTTCTTTCCTTCGATGCTCAGCATGCCATTCACTCCGACGCCCTTGGGCAGATGGTCTGGGAACAGTGCAGTGTGCTGGAACAGGAAGAATGTTAGGTGGTTGGGGAGCAGTTCTTTGGCTGAGATTCGCATGTCCAGCGGGTACCAGTAAAGGAACTCATTTCGCATTTCGTCTAGGGTTTCTGTGTCTATCTTTGTTTGTTTTGAGAGTTGCTTGGGGTCTCCTTTTCCGTAGAATATGTAGTCGAAGACCTGTGGGGTCAGCTGTTCGGCTGTTATGTTGTGTTTTTTGAGGTGATTGTTTATGGTGTAGAATGCCATGTAAACGGTTGAGTCTGTGAGGGTTTCGACTATCCATCCGGGGCTCCATGGAAGCGGGGTTCCTAGTCCGCTTTTTCTTGCGCATGGCCACTCTTTGAGCCAGTCGATGATGTTGAGGAACCACTGCCGGGCAGAGTCGGGGTAGATGGAAGCCTGAGCCAGCGTGTCCTTGGTTTTCTGTTTCCATGTCTCGTCAGAGTATTTTATGAACCACTGTTCTTCTAGGAGTTTGACTACGCAGGGCGTCATGCATCTGCAGGCTACCGGTTCGGGCAGGTCATACATGGAGTCCGCTATGCCCTGTTCTTTGAAGTCTCGGATGAGAAGGTCTTTTACCTTGTTAACCTGTTTTCCTGCGTATTTTCCGCAGATTTGCTTCAGGGTTCCGCCGTGGAACTCTTTCTTGTATAGTTTTTTGGTTGCTTCCTCGGCTTTGGGGTCATGCTGGTCCTTCACGTTCATCTGGTCAACGAGTTCTACTGCAGGGTACTCGCCGAAGCCTTCCACTGTGATGAGTGAGACGGGCTGTATCTTTTTGACCGCTTCAGGGTCTATGTTGAAGTCTTTGAGGAGTTCTGGGCTGTTTTGGAGGTCTCTTAGGGCTAGCCAGTCGAAGGGTGCGTGGGCGGGGACGCTGTAGACTACGCCTGTTGCATTGTCTGGGCTCACAAACCATCCGGGCAGTATCAGCATTTTTCGGGAGCTGAGGGGGCTGGTGAAAGTTTTTCCGATGATTTTTTTGCCCTTGAAGGCTTCCAGTATTTCGACTTTTTTGAGTTGCTCCTGTAGTTTGTTTGCGGCTGTTTTGCTGATTATCCATGTTTCGCCGTTTACGTCTGCTTTGACGTAGTCGGCGTCCGGGTTTATCCACAGGTTGGTTATTCCATAGATTGTTTCTGGTCTGAAGGTGGCTGAGGGCAGGATGGTGCCGTCTTCCATCCGGTATTTGAGGAGGGTGTACTCTTCGGGGACTACGCCTTCTCCTGTTTGCCTGTCATGGTCGCCGGTTGGGCTCTGGTCGTGGGGGCACCAAACCACCGGGTAGGTTCCCTTTATGATGTAGCCCTTCTCTCTGAGCCGCTCAGTCTGCCACTCAATAAATTTACTAAAAGTTGGGTACAGGCTGGTGGTGGTGAATTCTCTTCTCCAATCCACACTGTAGCCGATTCGCTTCACGGACTCGCGGCTATCGTCCGTATAATATCTTGCCATGAATACGGGGTCAACAAACTTTTTGAGGTTCTCCTCTGAAACCCCGTCCATCTCCCTGAATGCTCGAATCAGGGTTTCGTCCCCATTTTTTACGCGTTCGCTTGCGCCGGCTATGGTTTCGCCTGTCCAGTGCCAAGCCCACGGAAACAGTACATTGTAGCCTCGCATTCTTTTGTATCGGGCGTATGCGTCGACGCGGGTGGCTGTGAAGCCATGCCCCACATGCAAGGGTCCGTTCATGTATGAGAAGGGAAAAGTGATGAAGAATTTGTTTTTAGAATTGTCTGGGTCTGCCTCGAATATTCTGGCTTTTTCCCACTGTTTTCTCCACTTTTCCTCAATCTGTCTTAAAGATGTCATTAACTCATTGGAGTATCACGAACGTTAAAAGTTTTTTCAGTCACAACAAACAACTCAAACCGCAGATGGAGGAAAAATAGGAAAAAGACTGTTTTCAACAATGCACTGTTATTAGGAGGCTAATATGATTGATGTGTTACGTTGTACTTGCGAAAACGGTTTTAATCATAAAGCTTTTCTTGTTTTAAACCGATTTATATTCAATGGGGAGATGTTGTGCGTAGAAACCTGTTTGTTTCATGTTTGCTAGTTTTTGTTTTGGCGAGTGCCGGTTTTGTTGTTCTGTTTGAAGCCAATTCTTCAATGTGTGCTAAAACATACTATGGGGGAACGATTAATTCGTTAATTGCGACTTCTGATGGAGGATATACAATAGCTGGACACATCGATAAAGACTATAGACGTGATGATTTCTTGTTGGTTAAACTTGACGAGTTTGGGGAAATGGTTTGGGTGAAGACGTATAGTGGACCATTGTATGATTCTGCCAGTTTAGTGATTGAGACTTCTGATGGAGGCTACGCAATAGCTGGATACACAACCTCTTTTAGTGGTGCAGGTCGTGATTTTTGGTTGGTCAAAACTGATGCCTATGGAAACATGGAGTGGAACCAAACATACGAGGATGGTGATTATTCAGTTTCTGCAGTGGTTGAGACTTCTGATGGAGGCTACGCAATAGCTGGAGGCACATGGGTTGGAGTTCTTGACAGTTCGAATTCCAGAAATTTATTATTAATTAAAACTGATGCATCTGGGAATGTTGAGTGGAACCAAATATTCTGGCGATGGTGGGAGAATGAGCTTTGTTCCGCGTTAGTTGAGACTTCTGATGGAGGATATGCAATAGCTGGATACTCAGGGGAGCCTTCTATTGACGACGACTACTCGGCTTTGTTGGTCAAATTTGATACGTATGGAAACGTGGAATGGTCAGACACTCACTCCCCAGAACTTACGAATAGGTTTAATTCGTTGATTGAGACTTCTGATGGAGGCTTAGCAATGGCAGGTCAAACAGGAAGGGTTACATGGGATGGGTACTATTATTCTGAATTTTGGTTGGTTAAAACTGATGCCTCTGGAAAAATGGAGTGGAGCCAAACATATAATCGACCAGACTTTATGGACATTGCTCAGTTGTTGATTGAGACGTCTGATGGTGGATATGTCGTAGCGGGTCGCCCACCACGTTCTTGTGCTGGAGAAAATGATACCTGGTTGGTTAAAACTGATGCATATGGGAACATGGAGTGGAACCAAACATATGAAGACAAAATTGTTTTGTTGATTGAGCCTTCTGGTGGAGGCTACAAACTAGCGGGTGTAACTTCTACTGTTACTGAACCATACCGAGTATGGTCAATTATAACTGACGAATTTGGCGTTGGCATCGAATTCAATTTTCCAGACAAAGTTTCCCCCACTATAACTGTTGATTCGCCGACTAACCAGACATACACCACAGACAATGTTACGTTGACGTTCAATGTTGATGAGGACATTTCGTGGATGCATTATAGCCTAGATGGACAAGACAACGTGACCATAACAGAAACCACAATAACTTTGACAGGACTAACAAACGGCTCACATTCCATCATCGTATATGCAAAGGACAAATTTGGAAACGTTGGAGCATCAGAAACTATCATCTTTACAGTAAACACTGTAACCGACCCCACTCCAGACACAACCCCTGACACAAACCCAGACACAACTCCCGATACAAACCCTGATTCAAACCCCGACACAACTCCTGACACAAGCCCAGACACTAACCCTGATACAAATCCAGACGCAAACCCAGACTCGAATCCTACCACCGACTCAGGCATCCCTTCAACTTGGCACATGATAGCCGCCACAATAGGCATAGCCGCCATAGCAAGCATAACAATTTTGCTCTATCTAACCCGAATAAGAAAAAACAAAAAACATAAACAACTGAAACTTTCATCTTTCAACTAACCAACTTACATCTCTACGTTTTCCAGAAAAACCTAGTTTTCAACAATGCTCTGTTATTAGGAGACTAATATGATTGATGAGTTGGAGTGTTAAGCCTCTTTTTTCTCTAGTGTTGCTCTTATTCTTCTGACTCCGGCTGCTATGCCTTTCTGTTTTTTTATCTTGAAGGTTCCCAGTTCAGAGGTGTTTTTGACGTGTGGTCCTCCGCAGATTTCGGAGGAGAAGTCGCCCACTGTGTAAACTGATACTGTGTTGCCGTATTTGTTGTCGAACACGCCTTGAGCGCCGCACTCTCTTGCCTCGTCTACAGTCATCTCCTTTCTAACTACATGCAGGCATCTGTGTATCTGCTCGTTAACCAACCTTTCAACCTCAGCTATTTCCTCAGGCGTCAACGGTCGGTTGAAGTTGAAGTCGAAACGCAACCGCTCCGGAGTAATATTCGAGCCCCTCTGAACAATATCCTCTTTTTTCAGCACCACACGCAAAGCCTCATTCAGCAGATGCGTTGCAGTGTGCAGTCTCACAGTTTCGGATGATGCGTCACTTAAGCCGCCCTTGAACAGCTTCTTTGCGCTTGCAGCCGAGACTTTCTGGTGCCGCTGATACTCATTCTTGTACTCTTCCTCGTCAACTGCAACACCATTTTCTGCGGCAAGCTCTTTAGTCAACTCGAACGGAAACCCGAAGCTCTGAAACAGAAGAAACGCATCTTTTCCATCAATCTTCGGGCTCTTTTCTGCAATCCGCCTGAACTTCCTTAAACCCTTCTCAAGAGTTTTCTTAAACTTGGTCTCTTCTTTGCCCAGCTCCTCAATTATGCTGGTTTGCTTCTCTCTGAGCAGCGGATACTCAGACTCGTTAAGCGTTACGACCAGTTCAGCAAGCTCAGTCAGAACGTCTCTTTCAATTCCAAGCAGTCGCCCAAACCTTATTGCACGCCGAATCAGCCGACGCAAAAGATAGCCTCTGTCAACATTGCTTGGCTTAACTCCCCGCTCGTCACCCAAAATGAACGTTGAAGCCCGAATGTGATCCGTGATAATTCGGATAGACCTTTCCTGAGCAGGAGTCGGTGCACCTATTGAGGCAATCTCCTCCACCCTCTTCACTATTGGACGAACAGCGGCAATCTCAAACACGGTTTCCTTCCCACCCAGCATTGCAACAGTACGCTCCACGCCCATCCCAGTGTCAACATTCTTCTGCTTCAGAAACTCATAACCGCTCGAACAGGTTCGGTTATACTCCATGAAAACGTCATTCCAAATCTCAAAATATTTGCCGCACGAACAACCCGGTCTACACTCTGGGCTGCAGGGCAACTTTTCAGTGTCATAGAACATTTCAGTGCAGGGTCCACAAGGTCCTGTGTCGCCTACTGGACCCCACCAATTCTCTGCCTTCGACAAAAAGAAGATGTGACTGTCAGGAACACCTAAACTGCTCCACGCCTCACAGCTCTCAACATCCCTCGGCGCATCCTGATCTCCCGCAAACACGGTTACAAACAAACGTTTCTCGTCCAAGTTAAGCCATCTCTTGTCTGTGAGAAACTCGTAGCTCAAGCTGATGGCTTCCTTTTTGAAGTAGTCGCCCAGAGACCAGCTTCCCAGCATCTCAAAAAATGTCAGGTGGTAACTGTCTCCGATGCACTCGATGTCGCCGGTTCTGAAGCATTTCTGGATGTTCACAAGTTTCTTTCCAAGCGGATGAGGTTGCCCCAGAAAGTATGGAATAAGCGGGTGCATGCCAGCCGGAGTGAAAAGAACGGTTGGGTCATATTCTGGGATAAGAGGCGAATTAGGGATTAAATTATGCTGGTTTTCACTGAAGAAGTCCACAAACAGTTT
>Ga0272442_10011930_pt1 | contig 10552 bp, 12 predicted proteins | sample SSMForm2O_FD_200262 | JGI IMG/M metagenome (GOLD analysis project Ga0272442, IMG submission 200262) | Marine sediment archaeal communities from Little Sippewissett salt marsh, Falmouth, MA, United States - SSM-Form-2O | ecosystem: Environmental > Aquatic > Marine > Wetlands > Sediment ... | reverse complement strand
TTCTCTGGATCAATAACAATAGAATCTACGTCTAGCATTAAATATCTTAATATTTCTAATTTTACAGAAAATGATTTCCCTGATCCTGAAGTAGCAAAGATAACTTCGTTAGCATTAGCTAGGGTAAATCTATCAAATAAAACTAAAGAATGATTATGTCTGTTTACTCCATAAAGTATTCCTTCATTAGAGCTAAGATCAAATGATATAAAAGGAAATACACTAGAAAGAGGAGTAGTGTTCATTAAGGTAGTTACTAATAATTCATCTTGATTATAGGGAGAAGTACAAACAAATCCTTCCTTTTGTTGATAAAGCGCTGGTTTAATGTAGATTAATCTAGATTCTAAAGCTGATCTTAAACTTGTTTCAATATCTCTTAATTCTTTTTCATTTTTACCGTAAACAGTAATATATAAACTAAAACGGAACATTTTTTCTTGAGCTGTTTGCAATTTATCTCTTAGATCTTCTATATCTTGGAAAGCAGTCTCTAGGGCTGGGTCTCTAATCAATCCTTTTTCTTCTCTTTCAGCTATTTCGGCCTGAACTTCTGTAATTTTCTTTCTTAATTTTTTTAATATTCCCTCACTGTCAACAGGATGAAAGTAAAAAGCAATATCTAAAGGAACATTTAGATTGATAATAGGAGAAAGCCAAGCACTACTTAAATATCTTGGATAGGAAAAAACAAAGTAGGTACGGCATAATGTGTCCCCTATTTTTAGAAAGTTTTGACCGTCTTCAATAACTGAAGGAGCGATAATGTCAGAAACAACCATTGGTTGTGTATCAAATATTTCTCCTGATACTTGTTCGGCTGGTCTTTTTTTCTTAAAAAATGGAAATTTCATTTTAGTAATTCTGGTGGAATTTCTGGATAATAGCCTCTTTCAGCCTCAGCTGGATGGTGTAAGGCCCAGAACAATTCCGTGATTTCTAAATTAGTTAAAGGTACGGATTGTAAGGAACAAGATCTTAGTCCTAAAATAACAAACTCTACTCTTTGCATAAGTTGGGTTTTAGCTCTGTCAAAAGCTTCTTTGGTTAAAGCTGGTATTTTTATTTTCTTCTTTCCTTTATTATCTTGGGTTTCAGTTGTAGAAAAGGGAACTACCACATAAAAGGTTTTCTGCATAATAGAGCCTCCTTTTATTATTCTTTCTATAAATTTTCTATAATCAGACACCTGTATTTTAAGCAATTCATTTTTTTCTTTTTTTTCTATATCTTCTAACTTGTTTAAATAACCAGTAATATTTAATCTTCTAGATTGAACTATAATCTGACAAGAAAAATCTAAAGAGTTTAAAAAGTTTTGAAATTGATAAAGAATAGCTTTTTGTTCTTCATCAGCCTTTAAAGCAAAGTTTAAAGAAGAAACCATTAAAATACTTCTTAAGCTTTTATTCTTAAGTATAATAATGTTATCTTTAACTTGATCGAATTCTAAAAAATCTTGTGTTGAAGCCATAATTTATTATCCTGCCTTTTAAGGCTATGTTATTTTGTTTCTATACGAGTTAATAATTCATCTATTTTACTTCCCCTGGAAACCTTAAGCTTTGATTGTTTTTTCTCTTCTAATTCTTGTTCTTCCATTTGTTTAGTTTTTATTTTTTTCCTTTCTGTTACTAAAAATTTAGGAGGACTAGTCTTCTTTTTCCAGAGATATAGTCTTGGTTTGAATAAAAAAACAAAGAAATGTTTAACAAAAGTTATTAGAGAAATTCCTTGTATTTTTATAAAAGAGAAAGCAATAGCTCCTCCAAAAAGAACTATTAAGCCAATTACGAAGATTCCTCTAGGAGCCATAAAAAACAGGAATAAACAAACAGCTCCAGCGAAACCAAGAATAGCAAACTGTTTAAAGGTCAAAGGACCAGCTATTTTAGCTTCTTTTTCAATAAATTGGGGAACAATAAATCGCATAATTATTCAAGAGGTTCTCTATATCGATCTTTTTCTTTTTTTCTTTGTTCAACCTTTTTCTTTACCTCTACTGCTATTTTCATATTATATAAGCTTTCTAGACTTTTTTGAACAGGTAAAAAAATAGCATTAGTGATTTCTATAGTCATTTTATTGGCTAAGTCTTTTTTAATTCTTAATTCTTTTTCTAGAAATTCAGGGAATTCATTGGGAGGAAGAAGGCCTAAAAAAACATAGCCAATATTCTTAATAATTTCAAAAATAACATCATCTTCAGTGATTTCATTGTTAAAGCATATCTCTTGTATTTTAGAGCCTACATCTTCAGAAAAAGTTGCTTTCTGTAAATCTTCTGGGAGGTATTTATAAAGCTCCCAAAGTTCTTCTTTTGGATAATCAGTCATTAGTAAATTATATCATAATTCTTACAACCAATAAAAGAGGAAAAACTGATCTTGACTTTTATAGATTATTTGTTATGATTATATTAGTTTTTTGAAAGGATTTATTATGATAGAAATAACTATTAATCGGGGTAATGAAAAATATGTTTTTCGTTATAACATGGGACAAGAAGAGGAAATTTTAAATGCTATTGCTGATCAAGCTAAAAACGAAAGCTTAAGTCTTGATTGGTATGATGCCGCTATTCTTTCTCATGCTATAGAAACATATTCAGGGTGTTAATTCACCCTTTTCTTTTGGCTCAATAAAGCTTTCTTGAGGAAGTTTTTCTAAAGCTTTTAGCATAAACTCATGCCAAATTGGCCCAGCTAAAGTAACAGAAGGTTTTTTAGCCATGGAAGTATTGTCGTTGTTGCCTACCCAGATTCCAGCTACAATTGAAGGAGTATAGCCAATAGTCCAAGCATCTTTATAATTATTAGTTGTTCCTGTTTTGGCTGCTACTTGATAATTTGGGAAATAAAGGGAGGAATAATAGCCAAACATAGGAGCTCTAGCCTCATTGTCTGATAAAATGCTGTTTAATATCCTAACTGCTTCCGAATTTAAAACTCTTCTAGGAGTTTTCTTTTTTTCTTCAATAATATTACCTTGAGAATCCTCTATTCTCAATATAGAAATATATGGTTGCTTAATTCCATCATTAGCAAAAACTCCATAAGCAGAAACCATTTCTAATAATCTGACTTCTCCCCCTCCTAGGACAAGGGCTGGTCCGTAAAAAGAGGCATTTTGAGAAAGAGTGTTTATACCACAAGTTCTAGCCGTATCAATACTGTCTTGAATACCAGCCATATTAAGCAATACTTTAATAGAAGGAATATTTAATGATTGAGCTAGGGCTTGCCTTAAGGTTACTTCTCCTCTAAATAAACCATCATAGTTTTGAGGAATATAATCTTTGCCTCCCCATTCACCAAAATTAGTTAATTCATCTATAACAGTTTCATCGTCAGTATGGCCTTTTTGAAAAGCAGTAACATAAGCAAAAGGTTTAAAAGAAGATCCCGGTTGTCTTCCTATGCCATAAGTAGTAACATTGAGTTTAGGGTCAAATAAACAGTTTTTTCCGGAAATACAATCTTCAGGATAGGGATCTCCAAACCAATTAGCTGATCCTACCATAGTTAATATTTCTCCTGATTTAGGGTCTATAGCTACAAAAGCAGCATTATGGGCATTATAATTCTCATTAGTTTCTTTTCTATTTTCTATGGCTTGTTCGGCTGTTTCTTGTAATTCCCAATCTAGAGTAGTATAAACTTTGTATCCTTGTTCTTGGAGAAAATCTTTTCCATAATGATCAAAAAGATATTCTTCTACATATAATACAAAATGAGGAGCTTTGATTGTTTGAGAAAATTCAGCAAATTCTATTTCTTGCTCTTTGGCTTGGTCAGCTTCTTCTTGAGAAATAAAGCCAGCTTTAACCATTCTTCCTAAGACCAGATTTTTTCTTTCTAATAATTTGTCTAAATTAGGGCCAAAAGGACTATAATAGCTAGGTTGATTAATAATAGCAGCAATAACAGCGCTTTCAGGTAGATTTAAGTCTTTAGCTGATTTATTAAAGTAAACTTGAGAAGCAGATTCAACTCCATAAATATTTATACCCATTGGTACTTGGTTTAAATACCATTCTAAGATCTGATCCTTTGAATATCTTCTTTCCATTTCTAAAGTTAAGATAATTTCTCTAATTTTTCTTTCGGCACTTTTTTCTAAAGTTAAAAAAGTAGATCTAATAAGTTGTTGAGATATGGTGGAGCCTCCATAAGTAGCTTTACCAATCCCTAGGTTAAGTTTTATAGATCTTAAGATGCCCCACATATCAATTCCATGATGGGAATAAAACTTAGCATCTTCAGTAGCAATAACAGCTTTTTCAATATTGTCAGATATTTCATCTAAAGAAACTATTTCTCTTCTTTCCTCTCCATAAAGTTCATAAAGAAGCACTTTTCCGGTTCGATCAAAAATCTTAGTGGATTCGGTAAAAGCTCTTTCAGTAAACTTTTCTGGCCTAGGTAAATCTTTAGCATAATAAATAAACACAGCTAAGCTGAACAAGGTCATAAAAATAAAGCCAAATAAAAAAATCTTAGAAACTAAAATTAAGATTCTTTTTTTAGTATATTTCTTATATATTTCTCTATGGAATATTCTTTTAGCCATTGTTTTTTGTATATATTTATTTTAATATAAAATAATATGAATTTAAAGGATAATCAAATCGAAAAATGGCTAGACAGGTGGGGAGACAAAATATATCCCTCTAAAGATAAGCTCTTAAAAGAATTAAAATCATCAAAAAAACTAACCATTTATCATGGAGTAGACCCTACTGCTCCTGATTTGCATTTAGGTCATTCTACAAATTATCTCTTACTTAAAAAGTTTCAGGAACTAGGCCATAAGGTTATTATCTTAATAGGCAGTTTTACTGCTCAAATAGGAGACCCAACTGGTAAGGATATTACTAGAAGGCGTTTAACAAAGAAACAAGTTCTTGATAACGCTAAAACTTATAAAAAACAAATAAGCAAGATTTTAGATTTTACATCAAAAAATAATCCAGTGCAAATAAAATTTAATGACAAATGGTATGAGAAGATGAAAATAGTTGATTTTATGAATTTGATGTCTTATTTTACTTATGGACAAATGATCAAAAGGAATATGTTTCAGGAAAGATTAAGAAAGGGTCAAGAGATTAATTTTATAGAATTTATTTATCCAATGTTGCAGGGATATGATTCTGTAGCAATGGATGTTGATGCAGAAATTGGCGGAACAGATCAAATGTTTAACATGATGAGAGGAAGAGACTTAATGCAAGAGTATAAAAATAAAGAAAAATTTGTAATAACCACAAAGCTTTTAGAGAATCCTAAAACGGGAAAAAAATTAATGTCTAAAAGCGAGGGAGGTTATGTTGCTCTAAGTGATTCTCCAAAAGAAATGTTTGGTAAGATAATGGCTTTGCCAGACGAGGCAATAAACCCTTGTCTTGATCTTTGTACTGAATTAGAAAAAGTAAAAGCGAACAATCCAAAACAATTAAAAGAAAGATTAGCCAAAGAAATCGTCACAATGTACCATTCTAAAAAAGAAGCAGAAAAAGCAGAAAAGGAATTTAATAAAGTATTTAAAGATAAAGAAATTCCTTCAGATATTTCCACTATTAAGATAAAAGAAAAAGAACTAAATATATTAAATTTATTAGTAAAAACAAAATTAGTTTCCAGTAAAGCTGAAGCTAGAAGATTAGTAGAACAAAAAGGGGTAAAAATAGATAAAAAGATTGAGGATGATTGGAAAAAGAATATTAAGATTAAGAATAATCTAATAATCCAAGTAGGTAAAAGAAGGTTTATTAAATGTTTAGTGCCATAAATCTAATAAGATGGAGTTTAAGAGCTTATTATAATAATAAGTGGGTTTTTATTTCTTTAACTGCTATTCCTTTAGCTTTGGGATTTCTTTTCGCCTTTATAGCTAATCTATTATTTTCTTTATCTCCTCTTGAACCTAATAGTGCTGAGTTTATTACTGCTTCTAGTTTTTCTACCTTTTTCTTTTTTATAATAACTATTATTATAAATGCTTGGACTTCTGTTTCTTTGCTATTTGTTATTAGAGAAAGGGGAAGAATAGTTAAAATTAGAGAGGCCTTGGCTTGGGGCTGGCAGAAGATGTTTTCTTATCTCTGGATTTCTATTTTAACTGGCTTTATTATTGTTTTTGGTTTTATATTATTAATTATTCCTGGAATAATATTTGCTGTTTGGTATAGTTTTTCTACCTATATTTTAGTAGCTGAAGATAGAAAAGGATTAGATGCTCTTAAAAGAAGCAAAGAGGTTGTTAGAGGTTTTTGGTGGAAGGTTTTATGGAGATATATTGTTTTAGGTCTTTTTATCTTCGCTATAACCCTACCTATTGGTATGTTAACCTCAATGGGTATGTTGTTAGAGAGTATATTTATTCAAGATATTGCTAATGGCTTGAATATTCTTATGGGATTATTCACTACTCCTTTGAGCTTAATATATGGATATCTTATCTTTGATAACTTGTGCAAAATAAAACAGACTAGCTAGTTTGTATTTTATTATTGTTTAAAGCATAGCAGACAGCAATTCCTAGAGCGTCAATAGCATCATCTTTTCTTTTATCTTTATCTTTAGGCTTTTCTTCTAAATTAAGCATAGTCTGGATTATTCTCTGGACTTGTTTTTTTTCTGCTTTGCCATAACCAGTTACAGCCATTTTAACTTGTAAAGGAGTAAATTCACAAACAGGAACTTTCTTTTTAGCTGCAGTCATTAAAACAACTCCTTTAGCTTGGCTTACTGGCATAACTGTTTTTAAGTTCTTAAAGAAAAAAAGATTCTCTACTGCTAGAACCTTGGGTTTATGAGTTTGTATTAATTTACAAAGCTGATTGTTGATTATATTCAATCTATCTCCATCAGACATATCAGGAGTAGTGGTTATACAACCATAGTCAATAACCCTTACTTTCCCTTTAGTTATTTTCAGTAAGCCAAATCCTAAACGAGCAGTTCCGGGATCTATACCTAAGATAATCATATTTTTAGATTTGAATAAATGTCTTGGATGTCATCATTTTCATCCAAGGCATTGAATAATTTTTCACAGGATTCTTTTTCCGGAGCATCTATTTCTTCTTTAGCTACCCAATCCAAAGAGCTAGATTCTATTTCTATTCCTTTTTCTTCCAAAGTTTTTTTAACTTGTTCTAAATCTTCTATCTTAGTGTATATGTTTAAATATTCTTCTCTCCATTTTATATCTTCTGCTCCTGCTTCAATGGCTAATAACTCCAACTCTTCTTTGTTAGATCCTTGTATTAAAATAGATCCTTTTCTTTCAAACATCCATCTAACAGATCCTTCTCCAGCTAATTTGCCATTATATTGGTTTAAGATCTTTTTAATATCTCCTAAAGTTCTATTCTTATTATCAGTAATACCTTCAATAATAATAGCTATACCTCCTGGTCCATAAGCTTCAAAGGTAACTGACTCTAATTTATCACTAGCTAATTCTCCAGTACCTTTCTTAATAGCTCTTTCAATATTGTCCTTAGGCATATTAATCTTTTTAGCCTGATCAATAGCTAGTCTTAATTTACTGTTAGAATCAGGATCTCCACCATCTTTAGCGGCAATAATAATAACTCGGGCCATTTTGGAAAAGGCCTTTCCTCGGGCTTCGTCAGCTCGCCCTTTCTTATGCTTTATGGAACTAAAATGGCTGTGACCTGACATAATTCTATTCTCATCTTAGCTTTAAAATTGACTTTTGTCTAATTTGTTAGTAAAAATACATATATGAAAACAATATTCTTTTATTTAATTATTGGGCTTTGTGTAGTAGGATTCTTTTCTATATCTTATATGGCTGATCAACAGGCTTGGCCAGAATTTCAAGCTTCTTTGATTAAGAAAGAGATAATTGTTGAGGAACCTATTATAGAAGAGCCCCCAACAATAGAAGAGCCATTAGAAATGATTGACGATGCAGTGATTATAAGAGAGGTAAGTAAAGATTTAATAGCTGAAAAGATTGAACAAGGAAAAGAGTTTTTATACAGAATGGAAAGAGTTCAGAATCATGGCTTTTATAAAAGGTATGAAGCAGAAACAGATCACTTAGGTGATAATCTTCATACTGTTTATTCAGCTTCTATTATTTATACTTTCCTATATATAAATGATTACCAATATATAAATGATTACCAAGAAGATAAAAAGATACTAAGGAATCTTCCTTTATGGGGAGATTATTTGCTTTCTATGCAGAATAAAGATAATTCTTCGCCTGTTTATGGAGCTTTTAATTATTCTTATGATTGGTATAAACAAGAAAAAGAGCAAAGATATGTTGTTGGCACAGCTGCTCTAAGCATATTTACCCTATTAAGATTACACGAGGTAACAGGAGAAGAAAGATTCTTAGAATCAGCTAAGTTAGCTGGGGACTGGATCTTAACAATGCAGAGAGAAGATGGAGTTATAAAACCATATACGAGGTTATCTGAAGAAGGGAAATGGGTTTCAGGTAATAAAGAATCTTTATTATATAACGGACAGTGTTTGTCTGCTTTATCTAAGTTGTATAGCTATACCAAGATTGATAAATATTATTTAGCAGCAGAAAAAATAGCTAAGCATTTTGCTGAGAAATATGAATTAGCTGGTAGACAATATGTTGTGGGAGAATATAGAACAAAGAATCCTATTTCTAATTCTTGGATAGTAATGTCTTTAATGGATTTTTATAAGGTTAATCAAGATGATTATTATAAAGATATTATCTTTGAGTTAAGTTCTCAAGTTATAGCTAATCAGTTTAAAGATCCCAATGACTTGTTAAATTATGGAAGAATAGGTGGAGCTTATTCTACTAGTGGTAATGGTTGGATTTCAGAAGTAATGACAGATACTTATAGTTTTTGTTTAGAACAGGAAAGAGCTGACTGTGAAAAATACAAAGAAACAGTAGTTAATATTATTAGATGGATTATTCAATATACTTATTCAGAAGATAATACTTCTAATTTAAAAGCCATAGGAGGAGTTTATTGGAATAAAGAAACAAAATATGTAAGAACAGATTCAGTTTGTCATGCTCTTAATGGTTATTCTAGAATAATGAAATATCTGAATGATGGAGTATTGGTTTCAATACCAAAAGGTCTTTAAATTGCTTTTAATAATTAGAAAAGCAATAGCTGATAATAAAGCTACTATTAAACCTGGTAAGATTGGAGAGGAATCAGTTCCTTTTAGAGGAACTGTTTTTATATTAGCGCTAGTAGATAAAGTCTTTGAAGTTTGTTGAGGAGTTTCTTCAGAAATAGATTCTTTTGGAGCTGTTGTCCAAGCCCAAATATTATTATCTTTAATATATTTTTCTCCTTGAATGGCTTTATCAAATTCTACAGAATCTATTATTTCTTTATTAGGATCTAAAAGTATTAATTTATCTCCGTCATTATTAAGAGTTATTTTAGTTTCTGGTCTTGTTAACATTAATTCAGATAGACCAGGTATATTAGTATCTAAAATATATTTTGTTGTCTTTCCTATTTCGTCTTTAATGGTCCAGTTAGATAGATCTACTTCAAAATCATTATTATTGAATATTTTAATATATTCTTCTGTTGTCACTACAATCGACAAGAAGTTTGATTGCGTCAAAAACTGCCCAACAGGGCAGTTTTATGTTAGGATAAAATATTATGAATATAGAATATGAAGCAACATTTTTAGATATAAATAAAGAAGAAATAAGAAAGAAATTAAAAGATATAGGGGCTAAATTAATTAGGCCTGAATTTTTGCAGAAAAGGTTTAATTTTATTCCTCCAAAGATTTTAACTAAATACAGCTGGATAAGGGTCAGGGACGAAGGCGATAAAATAACCATGAGCTATAAAGCTATTGAAGGAGATAAAATAGAAGATCAAAAAGAGATAGATTTAACAGTTAATGATTTTAATAAAGCCATAGATTTTTTAGAAGTAATTGGTTGCAAGAAAAAAGCCTATCAAGAAAATAAAAGAGAATTATGGAATTTAGACAATGTAGAAATATGTATAGATGAATGGCCCTTTTTAGAACCCTTTGTAGAAGTAGAGGGAAAGTCAGAAAAAGAAGTAAAAGCAGTTTCTGAAAAACTAGGCTTTGATTATTCTCAAGCTTGGTTTTGCGCGGTAGGTTTGCTTTATAGTAAAAGGTATAATATGCCGCCAGAAGTTATAGATAATGAAATATCAGAAATAACTTTTGATATAAAAAACCCATTCTTAAAGATTAAGAAAGACTAGTTGATTTAATGATAACGTTTTTATATTTATGATATTTGAATATAATAGAAAGGCCAATATGGAGATTTGGAACGAGACAATGGGTGCTAAGGAAATGTTTGGAATGAAGTTTCCGGACACTTTTTCAATTACACCAAAAGACGAAGAACAAGCTAAAGAAATGGCCACAAAATTTGCTACTGTTTGGGATAAGGACAAAGAAATGAAAGAAAAGATATTTAAGATATACGGCTACAAAATACCGGACGAAAAGTTAGTATGCTATATAAATACTTCAAGATGGTCTTCGGTTGG
>Ga0272442_10011929_pt1 | contig 10553 bp, 5 predicted proteins | sample SSMForm2O_FD_200262 | JGI IMG/M metagenome (GOLD analysis project Ga0272442, IMG submission 200262) | Marine sediment archaeal communities from Little Sippewissett salt marsh, Falmouth, MA, United States - SSM-Form-2O | ecosystem: Environmental > Aquatic > Marine > Wetlands > Sediment ... | reverse complement strand
ACCATAAACCCATGAGGGGAAAAGCTGTCAATATACTACAGTATATTTTAGGGGGACAAAATTGAAAGACATTATTATCAAAGGTGCAAGAGAACATAATCTAAAAAATATTAACCTTGTACTGCCCAGAGATAAATTTATTGTAATAACCGGTCTATCTGGCTCGGGTAAATCAACACTTGCTTTTGATACAATATATGCAGAGGGACAGAGAAGATATGTTGAATCATTGTCATCATATGCAAGACAGTTTTTAGGACTAATGAATAAACCTGATGTAGATAGCATCGAAGGCCTGTCGCCTGCAATTTCAATTGAGCAAAAAACAACAACAAAAAACCCCAGAAGTACTGTTGGAACAATTACAGAAATTTATGATTACTTGCGTTTGCTTTATGCAAGGGTTGGAACACCATATTGTCCTGAGCATAACTTAAAAATAGAATCGCAGTCACCTCAAAAAATTGCTCAAAGAATTAGCAATGATTTCAAGGATATGATTACTGTACTTTCACCAATAATTCGTCAAAAAAAAGGAACCTATGAGCAGCTTTTCAAAGATTTAAATCAGAAAGGTTGGACACGAGTTCGAGTTGATAAAGCAATATATAGAACTGATGAAACAATAGAACTTGACAGATATAAAAAGCATGATATTGAAATCGTAATTGATAGATTTAAGGTTGAAGATAAAACACGACTTTTTGAAGCAACAGAAAATGCATTAAAAAAATCTGATGGACTTATTATTATTTTAGATAAAAAAGAAAACGAAAAGCTATATTCTTCCAAAATGGCATGTCCTAAATGCGGTCTTGTTTTTGAAGAACTTCAGCCTCGAATGTTTTCATTTAATAGCCCGTTTGGTGCATGTGAAAAATGCCATGGGCTGGGAATTAGAATGGATTTTGACCCTAATCTAATAATACCTGATAAAGAACTTTCAATTGCAGATGGTGCAATAAAACTTTATAGAAATGCAATGGATGGATGGCGGATAAAGTTTTTAGGATCAGTTGCAAAACATTTTGGTTTTGATATTTTCACTCCAATTGCAGATCTAAATAAGGACCAATACAACGTTTTGATGTATGGTTCACCTGAAAGAATTAGATTTAACATGATATCAAGTACAAGAGATGCTCAATGGTCTGGTCAAAGCTCGTGGGAGGGATTAATTCCTCAGTCTGAAAGGCTTTACAAACAAACAGAATCAGACTATAGGCGAAGGGACCTTGAAAGGTTTATGAGGATTTCACCATGTCCAGCATGTGACGGCAAAAGACTTAAAAGAAAGGTTTTATCAGTTAAAATTTCTGATAAATCCATAATTGATTTAACAGATCTATCAATAAAAAAGGCAATTGTATTTTTTAAAACATTAAAACTTTCAAAAAAACAAGAAGAAATTGCTTGGCAGATTTTAAAAGAAATAAAACTAAGACTTGATTTTCTTGACAAAGTTGGGCTTAACTATTTGACACTTTCAAGAAATTCAGGAACCCTTTCTGGAGGAGAGGCTCAGAGAATCAGACTTGCAACCCAGATTGGTTCAAATCTCATGGGGGTTTTGTATATCCTTGATGAACCTTCTATTGGGCTTCATCAGAAAGATAACAAAAAACTAATTGATACATTGTATAAGCTTAGAGATTTGGGAAATACGTTAATTGTTGTCGAGCATGACGAAGAAACAATTAGACATGCAGACCATGTTGTTGATTTAGGACCTGGTGCAGGACTTCATGGTGGAAAAATAATTGCAGAGGGGACACCTGAAGATATTGAAAGACATCCCACGTCGCTTACTGGAAAGTATCTGTCAGGAAAACTTGAAATTCTTATGCCTGAAAAAAGAAGAACTTCAGAGCAATATTTACATATCTTTGGATGTAGAGAACATAATTTAAAAAATATCGATATACACATTCCAATTGGTCTTTTAACTTTGATTACTGGGGTGTCTGGTAGTGGAAAATCAACACTTGTTTATGATATCTTATATCGCGGTCTTATGAGAAAACTTCATAATTCAAAACAAAACCCAGGAGACCATGATGCAATTCTTTTTGATGAAAAAATCGACAAGGTAATAGTAATTGATCAAAGCCCTATTGGAAAAACACCACGTAGCAATCCAGCAACATATACAAAGGTCTTTGATGAGATACGAAAACTTTTTTCAAAAACTCCTGAATCAAAAAGACGAGGATACAAACCTGGCAGATTTTCATTTAATGTAAAGGGTGGTAGATGCGAGGCATGTCAAGGTGATGGACTTATAAAAATTGAAATGAACTTTTTGCCAGATATTTACATAGAATGTGAAGAATGCAAAGGAAAAAGATATAACAATGAAACACTTGAAATTAAATACAAAGGCAAGTCGATTGCAGATATTTTAGATATGAGTGTTGAAGAAGCTCTTGACCATTTCCAAAATATTCCATTTATTAAAAGAAAACTTGGAACTCTTTCTCAAGTAGGACTTGATTATATTAAACTTGGTCAGAGTTCAACTACACTTTCAGGTGGAGAAGCACAAAGAATTAAGCTTACAAGGGAACTATCAAAGAGAAGTACTGGACGAACATTTTATTTACTTGATGAACCAACTACAGGGCTTCATTTTCATGATGTAAAAAAACTAATTGATGTACTTAATGACTTGGTTGATAAAGGTAATTCAGTTGTAGTAATTGAGCATAATCCTGATGTTATTAAATCAGCAGATTACATAATCGATCTTGGTCCAGAGGGTGGAGATTTAGGTGGAAAGGTAGTTGCAACAGGATCTCCTGAAGAAATTGCATATAGTAAAGAAAGTTATACTGGGGACATTTTAAAACCATTTTTTAAAGGTAAAGAAAAATGTTTAGTACAATAAAACTTCCAAATGAACCTGGTTGTTATCTTTTCAAAGATAAAAATCAAAATATAATTTATGTTGGAAAAGCAAAAAACCTAAAAAAAAGGGTTATCCAGTACGCCCAGAAAAAAAATCTAGACATTAAAACAAAAACAATGATAAATTATATTTCATCAGTTGATTTTATGGCAACTGATAATGAAGTTGAAGCTTTGATTTTGGAAGATACCTTAATTAAAAAACATCAACCAAAATATAATATCAGAATGAAGGATGCAAAGACACATTCATATATTAAGCTTACAGATGAAAAATATCCAAAAGCACAAATTGCTAGAAGAAAACAAGGCAAAGGAAAATACTATGGTCCTTTTATTTCAGCAATAGAAAGAGATTACATTTTACAATTTATTAAAAAGACATTTCTTCTAAGAACTTGTAATAGGCTTCCAAAAAAAGAATGCTTAAGATATCATATAGACCTATGCAGTGGACCTTGTATTGGTAAAATTTCTAAAAAGGATTATAATAAAAACATTGAAAATGTTAAACTTATCTTAACAGGTCATACAAATAAACTTATTAAAAAATTAAAATCTGATATGAAGGTTTATTCAAACAAAAACGATTTTGAAAAAGCATTAGTCAAAAGAAACCAAATAGCCGCAATAGAACATTTAAATGAAAGACAAAATATGCAAAGACAAAAGAAATATAATGAAGATATCATAAATTACGAGATAAAAGATAATTTAGTTTATCTCATACTTTTTAATGTTTATAAAGGGACACTTCATAATAAAGAAGAATTCACTTTTGATTATAATTCTGATTTTTTTGAAGAATTTATCATTCAATATTATTCAGATAATCCCGTTCCAAAAGAGCTCATTGTTCCAAAGAAACTCTCAGAGCCTGTAAAGTCATATCTTGAAAATAAAAGAAAGAGCAAGGTAAAAATCACAAAACCAGAAAAAGGGGAAAAGAAACAATTGCTTGACCTTGTCATAAAAAATATTGAAATTACATTTTTTTCAGATATAAACAAGGTTGAGACTTTAAAGAAAAAATTAGGATTAAACGAAGATCCTAACGTGATTGAGTGTTTTGATATATCACATCTTTCTGGTTCTTCGACCGTTGGCTCAATGGTACAATATCGAAATGGAAAACCAGATAAGAGCAACTATAGGAGATTTAGAATTAGAAGCGTTGAGGGAATTGATGATACAGCAGCAATTGCAGAAATAGTTAAAAGAAGATACATTAGATTAAAAACTGAAGGTGAAAATTTTCCTGATTTGATAATTATTGATGGAGGAAGAGGGCAATTAAACTATGCACTTTTTGAGCTTGAAAAGCTTGGATTAAAAATTCCGATTATTTCCATTGCTAAACAATTTGAAGAAATATTTATTCCTGGCATAATGCTTCCTCTTAAAATTCCAAAAAAGGATAAAGCCCTTCATTTCATTCAAGAAATTAGAGACGAAGCACATAGATTTGCAATCAAATACAACAGGTTACTTCGTAGAAAGGAGCTAATTGCATGAACAGGTTCAAACTTGTTACAAAAATGAAGCCAAAAGGTTCTCAACCTGAGGCAATTAAAAAATTAATAGAGGGAATAAAACAGGGTAGACAATACCAAACCCTATTGGGCGTAACTGGTTCTGGAAAGACCTTTTCAATGGCAAACATAATTGAAAAAGTCCAAAAACCAACACTTGTTCTTGCTCATAACAAAACACTTGCAGCGCAACTCTTTTCAGAGTTTAAGGAGTATTTCCCAGAAAATAGGGTTGAATATTTTGTTTCTTATTATGATTATTATCAGCCAGAATCCTATATTCCCTCAAAGGACCAATACATTGAAAAGGATGCAGATGTAAATCCTAAAATCGAGCAAATGAGACTTGCAGCAACAGCTTCTGTTCTGTCACGTGAAGATACAATAGTTGTTGCATCTGTTTCATGCATTTACACAGTTGGGGATCCGAAGGATTTTACTTCCCTTGGTTATGAATTAAGAAAAGGAAAAAACGTTGATAGAAGAGAAATTCTTGAGCGTCTCGTTGATATGCAATATGAGAGAAATGACAGATATCTAGCACCAGGCAGGTTCAGGGTAAAAGGTGAGACAATTGACCTTATTCCAGGTTATTCAGACAATATCATCAGAATCGAGCTTTTCGGTGATGTAATTGAAAAAATTTCTGAAATCGATAAGATATCTGGAAATGTTGTAGATGATTTGGATTATTTTTTTATCTATCCAGCAAAACATTTTGTAATTGGGGAAGATAAAAGAACTAGTGCTATTAAGACAATCAAAAAAGAGCTTGAGGAAAGAATCCTTCAGCTTGATATGATTGAAGCCCATAGACTCAAGCAAAGAACTCTTTATGATATTGAAATGCTTGAAGAAACCGGTTTTTGCAAGGGAATTGAAAATTATACGCGGCATTTTGACGGAAGAGCCCCTGGTGAAAAGCCTTTTTGTTTTCTTGACTATTTTCCCAAAGATTTTTTGATGTTTATTGATGAATCTCACAGAACTATTCCTCAGATCCATGGTATGAACCATGGAGATTATTCACGAAAAAAGTCACTTGTTGATTATGGCTTCAGACTTCCAAGTGCATTTGATAACAGGCCTCTTAAATATGATGAGTTTTTTAATTATATGAAAAATGTAATTTTTGTTTCAGCAACACCTGGTGATTACGAACTTGGTCTTTCTGAAAACATTGCAGAACAAATTATTCGGCCAACAGGCCTAGTGGACCCACCTGTTGAAATCAGACAAACAAAAGGTCAAATTGATGATCTTATCTCTGAAATTAAAGATACGATAAAGCGAGGTGACAGGGTTCTTGTTACAACGCTTACAAAAAGGCTAGCAGAAGAACTTTCTGAGTTTCTTGCTGAAAAAGAAATCAAAACAAGATATCTTCATGCAGAAATTGATACACTTGAGCGTTCAGAAATTATTCGTCAGCTTAGACTTGGACAATTTGACGTTCTTGTAGGAATCAATCTTTTAAGAGAGGGAATTGATATTCCTGAAGTAGGTTTCATTGGCATTCTTGATGCAGATAAAGAAGGTTTTTTAAGGGACCATAGAAGCCTTATACAAATAATTGGAAGGGCTGCAAGAAATGTAAACTCAAAGGTAGTTCTTTATGCAGATACAATCACTGATTCGATTCAAAAGGCAGTTGATGAAACTGATAGAAGAAGAAGCATACAAATCGATTTTAATAAAAAACATAAAATTACTCCAACAACAATAGTAAAGCCTATAAAAGAAAAGATTGCAGATGTAAAGGATATAAAACACATTCCAAAAAAAGACATTCCAGAAATGATTGTTGACCTTGAAGTTGAGATGAAGGCAGCGGCAGATGAATTAAACTTTGAACGAGCAATATATCTAAGGGATAGAATAAACAAACTAAAATCAACAATAAACTATAGAAAGTATCAATAAAAATTTTAATTAATTATTTGTTTACAAATAAAATGGCAAGTAAAGAGTTTCCTACAATCATTGTTGGTGCGGGGATATCTGGACTTGCCTGTGCAAGTCATCTGTCAGAAAAAAATGAAGATTTTTTAATAATTTCAAAAGATATTGGTGGAAGGATTCTTACATCATCAGATGGGACTGCAAATTATGGAGCATTCTTTGTTTGTTCTGATTATTATCATGTTTTGAAATATGTAAAAATAAAATATGAAATAAAACTAAGAGATTTTTGTTTTCATGAAAAGGATAGAACATATATTTTATTTGAACCTAGTTTAATTCCTTATAGCTTTCAATTTTTAAAGATATTAAAAATTCTTTATAAATTCAGAAAGAAATTTAGGAGATTTAGAATAGTAACTGAAAAGATTTCTCAAAAAAAGGCAATTGAAAATGATTCATTCCTCTATAAACTATATATGCAAAATGCATCAGACTTTGTAAAAGAAAAAAAACTTGAGTCAGGAACTGACAGATATCTTTCAAAAGGACTTTATTCAACCACTTTTTCAAAAATCGATGAAATGAATGCCTTTTCTTATTTACAATTCCTTTTGCCACTTATCACTCCGATTTATACATTTACTTTTGAAAAAGAAAAAATGATTGAACCTTTCAAAGAAAAGATCAAAATTGGGCCTGTTTTAGATGTCAAATTTTCAAATGAAAGCTATAAAGTCAAATGTGATAAAGATACGTACAAGTCAAAAAATATTGTTTTAGCAACTCAAATAAATTATTCAAAAAAATATGCAAATATTAAAGAGACAAATAAATCAGTTAGTACCAATATGGTTCATATTAAAGGAAAACCAAAAAAAATCATTTCAAGAAAAGGTTATCAAGTCTTTTGTCATCCAAGCAACACGCAGGCAATTGCTAATTTAAAGGATGGAACTTATCTTTTTTATTATAAATATACTCGCCCTAAACTGGAAAAATATTTTTTTAAACCAAAAATTATTGGTCATAACTTTTGGGATCCAGCAGGAACTATAAATGGTCATAATTTAATTGAAAGCAATAGAGGAAATAAAATGTTTTTAATTGGAGATTATAATGTTGCAGGTCTTGAAGAGTCGTTTATAACAGGTATTTTTGCTGCAAATCAAATTATTGATAACCGCCAACTTTCAAGCTAGGATCTCCGAACAACTGCCATTGTTGAACCATTTTAGTATCCATTTCATCATTGCTGTTTAAAAATGTATGTAAATAGTCATTCATTGCCCCACTATGTAGATTTCCTAAAATGTCTACATCTTCATAACTATACAATTCGAAGAATCTTAGTTCCATCCATCCATCTAGAGTCTCTAGATAATCGTTTACCCCATTGCTATCCGCATCACTCATTGCATGGGTTCCCAGTCCAGTGTTTGCAATAGTTGCAATTGAACCACCATTTTTCTTACTTGTCAATTTCCATGCCCAACATTCTGTCATTTTAATAACATTTTTTATTTTAGCACCGTTTTTTAGAGAATTTGATATAGATATATCATATTTCCCGTTGAGACATCCTCCAACAACTGTTATTGGAAGTTTTTTTCCGTTTATTAAAAAGTTCATATTAAAATTATTATACAAACCTGGAAGTTTTCTCAACTTAGTGAATGAAGGGCCCCATTCTTTTGCATCTGGAGGATATTTTATTCCCCAAGAAGTTGTACTACCGTGACCACAGAAATAAGCAAACCCTGCTCCCTTATTAATTGCTTTGGTAATATCTCTTATTAAAAGTACACTGTTTTCTAAGCCATAAAGTTCTACAGGTTTAAAATCAGACATTATCTCTTTGGTCCTTTCCATAATAAGTATTCCTTCTGCGATTTGATCAGGATCAGGCCAGTGGTCACCAGATATACATATTAATTTTTTAAACCAACTATCAGCAGCTTTTGATTTTTCATAGTTAATGATTTTGTCTACAACAATTCTGACTTCTCTTTTATTTCTGCAAGGCAGTCGGCCGAGATAAACATCTGGATATAGGTCCATTTTATCAATTTCATTTGGCCATTCGTATTCTGCAAAGATATCATTTTCATCGGTATCCCAACTGGAAAAGTTACCTTCGCTATCATAGATATCTGCATAATATAAATCACTGATGAATTCAGGTTCGGGGCTCTCTTGTTTTCCTTCTTTTAATAGTACATGACTGTATCTAATTGGTATATTCCAATTTGATGATTGTCCTTTTATTCCACCGACTAATAAAACATATTTTATTCCGCAATTTTCAATTGACTCTTTAATATAATATTTGATTTTTTCTTGAGTATCTCTTCCTTGGGTTTCTTGTATTTCATTTAAAGTTACAAGCTTTGTTTTAACTCCCATTTTTTCTTTATGGGTTACAAGTTTATTTAAAGGTTTTTTAAAGTCAGATACTGTTATTATTAATAGGTCAAATTCGTTATTTTCATAAAATGGAGGCGTTTCAGGTATTTCATAATTAATTGCAACTTTTACTTGATGAATATAATCAATCTCGTAATCAAGAGGCCTATAAGTTATAGGATTTATTCTTACTGTTAGAAAAGTTTTACGTTCGTCATTTGATAGTCCTCCGCCAGTTTTATAAGATACAAAATTGGATGGAAATCTTTCATCACTTTCATATACAGTTTCATCTTCCCATGTTTTAACTGAACAAGAACCAACAGATATTTTTTCAGCTAATTCTATTATTTCAGGTTCTGAATATTCATAAGAAACATTTATTATTCTTGTTCCAAATGGAAATTCATATGTTTCTGTTTTTACAGGTATAACGGGCCATCCATCATGTATATCATAAAAGTCAGCTTCGTTAACATATACAACTGTGTAGTTTTTACATTCACCAAATGTTGGATAGGAAAAAGTGTATTCTTCGGTTATCAACTCTCCTGTTAAAGGTAAATTTGCTTTTCCCTTATCGCCATCGCCATTATCCACTTCTTTTTCATATAATGCAATTAAAAATGCTCCTGATAATAAAATCAGCACTACTGCAACTACAAGGATTTTTTTCATAATCAATCACTTTTGTTAATAAATATATTATTTAATATTTATATAAACTTTTTCATATAATATTATATTTTTATAAAAATAATAATAAAAAACAGCAAGATAGTAATTATTTCAACTTTTTATATTTTTGAAATATATAGTATCATGATGTTTATATCCTTTTGAGTTCAATATTATAATATGGGTAAAAACTTGAAAAAATCATTTAATTTATCAAAATTATCAACAATTAAAAAATTTTTGATAGTAATTATATCAATTTGTATTATTATTGGAGGACTTACACCAACAATAAATAGTGTCATTATTGAAGAAAATAACAATCAAAATAAAGAAAAAAATGTTAATTTGGATGAAGTTAAGACAACAAATTATGATGACAATGTTTATGTCTCAGCCTCATTTTACTGGAAACCTAGATATCCCGATCCAGGTGAAGAAATAAGCTTTTATTCAAGATCATCTGTACAAAATGGATTTATACATTCAAAATCTTGGAAATTTGAAGATGGGACAAAATTTCACGGCAATAGCTGTAAATATACTTTTGAAAATAAAGGTAGTTATAAGGTAAAATTGACTGTAGAGGCAGTAGGTTATGGAACTGGTTGGGCACGGGATAGTGCAATTCGTTATGTAAATGTTGGTGCAGATCCCTTTCCAAAAATTACATATCAACCTTCAATTCCCGCTCCTGACGAAGAAGTTGAAATTGATGCATCAGAAAGTTATGACCCTGATGGAGAAATTGTATCATATAACTGGAGTTATTATAACACTGAAACTCCAGAAAATATTATTAATCTAGGAGACGAAAAAACAATTCATTATTCGTGGGATAAACAAGGAATCTACAATCTAATATTATTTATAGAAGACGATAAAGGAAACAATAACACTATTGAAAAAAAGATTGTTGTTTCTATTCTAAATATAAATATTTTAGATACTTTTTCAAGAAAAATTAGTTTTAATATTCTTAACAAGGGAAAAATAGATGCGAAAAATGTTTATTGGAACATAAAAATTGAAAAAAATTCACTTTCTAGTTTAAGATATACAGATTTATATAAAAACGGTAACACAATATATGAACTTAAATCAAAGGATTACCAAAAAGTTGAAATC
>Ga0272442_10011928_pt1 | contig 10553 bp, 6 predicted proteins | sample SSMForm2O_FD_200262 | JGI IMG/M metagenome (GOLD analysis project Ga0272442, IMG submission 200262) | Marine sediment archaeal communities from Little Sippewissett salt marsh, Falmouth, MA, United States - SSM-Form-2O | ecosystem: Environmental > Aquatic > Marine > Wetlands > Sediment ... | reverse complement strand
TTGAAACTCCTTTGCCTTTCCCATGTTTCCGGTTGCTATCACAAGCTGTCTTTTAACACCGCTTTTCACTATTGCCCCGTCCATATCCGATCCTTAAACCCTTACTTTTTCGATTTCTTTGATATCTTCTTTCATATCTTGGGCGATTTCCTCATAACCCGGCTTTCCGATCATGGCGAACATCGCCTTCTTGTACGCCTCAACCCCCGGCTGTACGAACGGATTGTGCCCCATCAGATACCCGCTTATTGCAACGGATCTTTCCATCATGTAATAGAGCTGGCCCAGGTTGAAGGCGTTTCTTCGCGGGATCTCAATCGTAATGTTTGGAACGCCCCCCTTGTAATGGGCGTAGGCAGGCCCTTTGATCACCTTTCGGTTCAAAAAATTCATGTCGATCCCCTTTTCAGGCAGAAAATTGAGCCCGTCAAGGTCATCTGCTGTTGCCGGAATATCGATCCCGTTTTCATGTTCCTTAAGATAAAGAAAGGTCTCAAATATATTCCTTTCCCCGTCCTGTACCATCTGACCGTTTGCGTGAAGTTTCTCTGAGTAAAGTGCGGGCGCGACCCACATGCCGTGACCCTCGTGGCCCTCACTTTCCGGAAAAAGCTGCTCCATCCAGCGCGCGACCGGGTACAGGTGAACCGAGTTTGTGGCAACCACCTCTATCTTTTTTCCCTTTGTCCATGCCGCGTGACGGGCCGCCGCGTGCACAAGGCAGGGGTTTTTCCAGAAATCGTCATTAAGCGCGATCTCCCTCATACGGGCAAAGCCTGCAATAAACTCCTCTATGTCGATATTTGCCATGGCAAGCCCCACAAGGCCCACATCGCTTAATACGGAAAAGCGTCCCCCTATATCGTCAGGCACCACGAATGTGCGGTAGCCCTTCTTACCGGCCAGGCTCCTTAAGGCGCCCTTTTCTTTGTCGGTCGTGACAAGGATCAGATCTTGAGCCTTGTCAGGCCAGCTTTCCTCCAACAACTTTTCAATGATCCTGAAGGCGACCGCGGTCTCTGTTGTTGTGCCTGATTTTGAGATCACGTTTACTGCCACCCTTTTTCCCTCAAGCATATCCAGCGTGTCCCTGAAACAGTCCGGATCGAGGTTGTTTCCGAGAAAGTATATCTCAGGTGCCCCACGCTCATCCCTTGAAAGCCGGTTGAAAAAGGTGTGCGTCAAGGCCCTGAAGGTTGCTTCGATACCCAGGTATGAGCCTCCTATCCCCAAAGAGACGAATGCGTCCGTCTCCCGGCCAAGCTCCTTTGTGACTGAGATAATCTCTTTTATGTGCTCCACCGGGATTGTGACAGGCAGATCAAGCCAGCCTGTCATCGGGATACCGTTGTCAAAGATATCGCCCTGGTTGTCTTTGAGCATCCGGTCGGCCTTCATGATTTCAGGGATCAGCGCCTCAAGATCGCCTTTTTTGATCGCACCTTTGCCCGGGGAGTCGAACAGGTAGGTGGCGTCAAGCACAATCCGGTTCGCGTTCAGAAAGGATTTTGATCCGTAAGGGTTGTTTTCACCTTCACCCCTTTTGATCCGGCGCCTTACGGTCCTGTTTTGCTCCATGCCGGTCAGTTCCAGTCCCTTCATTTCTCTCTCCTTTTTTGCCGTCAAAATCTTGTGGACATATAGCCGGCCCTGTGGGAAAAAGTAGACAAATCCGATCAATAAGATCTGCCGAGGTATGTGTTGGGCCAGCTTAAGACCTTTTACAGAGAATATGAAACAGATACCACAGATGTGGCGGTAAGGGAAAGACCTTTCAAGATCCTTGTGCCCAAGACGATCGACAGGTTCATCAATCCGGACAACTTTATGAAGGGCTTCCCTCTCTGGGCAAAGGTGTGGCAGGCCTCGATGATACTGGCCGATTACATGGCGGGCCTTGAGCCTGACCCGGACAAAACATTCCTTGAGATAGGAGCAGGCCTCGGGCTTGTGGGAATTGTCGCGGCCTCTTTCGGTCACAGGGTAACCATGACCGAGTACAACAAAGACGCGCTCAAGTTCGCAAAGGCCAACAAGGAGCTTAACATGACCGATAACAAGGCGAACCTTGAGATAAGAAAGCTTGACTGGACAAGGCCCAAGCTCAAGGGCTCATTTGACTATATTATCGGATCGGAGGTGGCATACAAGGAAGGCAACGCTTCTCATCTGTTAGATCTGTTCAGGAAATACCTTAAGCCGGAAGGTGAGATCATACTCGCCGAAGGGGTAAGAAAGACAAGCGTTGATTTTTTCAGACAGATGTCGGAGCACTTTGACATGAAGGCACAGAAGAAGGTCCTGCGCTCAAAGGATGAGGAAACTAGAGCGATATTCTGCACGATGTCCTGGAAAGCCTCTCGGTAAATATCTCCTTTATCTCCTCGAGTCTCTTTTTATCGGTTGCCTCAAAGCGAAGCACAAGCACGGGCTGGGTGTTTGAGGCCCTGATCAGTCCCCAGCCCCCGTCAAAGATGACCCTTGCCCCGTCCACATCGATCACGGGATAGTCCTTTTTGAAGTCGCGCGCGATCTCTTTGACTACATCGAATTTTTCGTCATCAGGGCACTCGACCCTTATTTCAGGGGTATTTACCATTTGAGGGATACCGCTCAGCAGCTTACTTACCTTCACACCGCTGCCCGAGATTATCTCAAGGAGCCTTGCACCCGCGTAAAAGGCGTCGTCATATCCGAGGTAGCGTTCTTTGAAAAAGAGGTGCCCGCTCATCTCGCCTGCCAGAAGGGCCCCTTCTTCCTTCATCTTGCTCTTTATAAGGGAGTGGCCGGCCTTCCACATTATGGCCTTTCCCCCATGTCTTTCTATATCGTCGTATAGCACCTGGGAGCACTTTACCTCCCCGATTATCTTTGCGCCCGGATGCCTTTTAAGGAGATCTCTTGCAAATATTATCATAAGCTGATCCCCCCAGATAATGTTTCCTTCCCCGTCCACCACGCCCAGCCTGTCCGCGTCCCCGTCAAAGGCAAGGCCTAAAAGCGCGGATTCGCTCTTCACCCTTTTTATCATCTCAGCCAGATTTTGAGGCACGGTCGGGTCGGGGTGATGATTCGGGAACCTCCCGTCAGGCTCGCAGAAGATCGGGACCACCTCAAAGCCGAGCCTCTTGTAAAGTTCGCAGGCCACAGGACCGCCCGCGCCGTTTCCCGCATCAACCACTATTCTTCCCGCAAAAGGGCCTGTGGAGATGTTTTCTTCGACATAATCGAGATACGCGGCATCTATTTGAAACTCCTCGATACTCCCCTCGCCTCTTATGAAATCACCCTTCTCTATGATTTCTCTTACCGCCTGGATCTCATCTCCGTGGATGGAGTGCTCCCCCACGCAGATTTTGAATCCGTTGAACTCGGGCGGATTATGGCTGCCCGTTATCTGAACTCCCCCGTCAAGCTTGAGACGGCATATGGAAAAATAGAGAAGCGGGGTGGGAACCATGCCCAGATCGACTATCTCAAGTCCCGTCTCAAGCAGGCCCTGAGTCAGATAATCACGAAGCGCAGGTGAGCTCAGCCTGCAGTCCCTTCCTACGGACACTTTCCTTACATTGTTATTTCCGTAATATGTGCCGATCCCGAGGCCGAGCCTGTAAACGGTTTCCTCGCTCAACTTATCCGGCACCGTACCCCTGATATCATATTCCCTGAAAATACCCGCATCCATATCAAGTTCCCTTTTGGCCGCCTTCAGGCATCAGCTCCTGTAGTCCGCGTTGATGGTGATATAGTCGTGAGTCAGATCGCATGTGTATATCCGGTCCTGAAATTCGCCCTTTTTAAGATCTATCCTGAGTACGAAATCGTTTTTTTTCATCCTCCCGGATGCCTCTTTTTCCGCATCACCACCTTCTGCAAGCCCACCCTTGACGATACGGACCTCATCTATAAAGATATCCACATCTCTTTCATCAAAGACTATGTCGGACCTTCCAAGTGCCGCCATTATCCTTCCCCAGTTCGGGTCTCTTCCGCACACGGCCGTCTTTACAAGGCATGAATTGGCCACCACCCTTGCCGCCCTTTCGGCCTCGGATGCGCTGGCCGCGTTTGTCACATTCACCTGAAAGGTGCAGGAGGCCCCTTCCCCGTCTCTTACTATCATGCGGGCCAGGTCCTCCATCACCCTTTCAAGCCCCTTTGAAAAGGCCGCGTAATCGGCCTCAGACAGGGTTTCGTTTCCCGCCTCCCCGTTTGCCAGCACTATGACCATGTCGTTTGTGCTGGTGTCGCCGTCAACGGTTATCCGGTTGAATGTGGTTTTAACCGAGGACTTGAGCGCCCTGTCCAACCGGTCATGATCTATTGCCAGATCGGTCAGAATAAAGCTGAGCATGGTGGCCATGTTGGGCATTATCATGCCCGCGCCCTTTGCCATGCCCCGGATAAGGTAGGTTTTTCCTTCCGCCTCACCCAGATACATGCTCTCCTTTGGAAAGGAATCGGTCGTCATAAGGGCCTTTGCAACTTCCGGAAACCCATCAGGTGAAAGCGAAGACGCAAGACCTGGTATGGCCTTTTTTAAAAGCTCCATCCTCAGCGGCTCTCCTATGACGCCTGTTGAGGCGACAAGCACCTCGTCTTCGGATATCTTGAGGCTCTCGGCCGCAAGCCTTGCGCACTCGCGCGCGTCCGCCATGCCCCGCTCCCCTGTGCAGGCGTTGGCGTTTCCCGCGTTGGCAAGTATTGCACGAACCTTTCCGTCCCGGATGTTTTCCTGCGACACCAGGACAGGCGCCGCCTTTACCCTGTTTGTGGTAAAGGCGGCAGCTGCCACAGCCTCATGTTCTGAAAAAATAATTGCCAGATCGGTTTTCCCGTCTTTTTTAAGCCCGGCCGCTACAGCCCCCGCCTTAAAGCCCCGGACCTTCATATTGTCTAAGCCCATCTAAATGTCCCTTTTTGGTATTATTATTTTCAACCATCTCTAGGCATTTCTGCCGCAACATTTCTTATACTTTTTGCCGCTGCCGCAGGGGCAGGGGTCGTTTCTGCCTATCTTCTTGCCTTCCCGCTTCACGGTAACCGGCCTTGCACCCTCGTCGCCATGGCTCATCCTGAGCTGTCTTTTTTTCTTTTCCTTTTCCTCGTCAGGAGGTCTTTTCATCATCTGCACCCTGAAGACCGTGCCGAGTGTCTCCTCCCTTATCCTGTCCATCAGTTCCCCGAACAGCGAAAAACCCTCTTTCTGATATTCCTTCAGGGGATCAAGCTGGCCGTAGCCCCTCAGGCCGATGCCGCCTTTCATATGCTCCATGTCCTGAAGGTGATTGACCCACTGGCTGTCGATGATCTGCAATATAATGAAGCGCTCTATCTGAGCCAGATCTTCCCTGCCGAACATCTTCTCCTTTTCCTTGTAGGCCGCATGGGTCTGATCCTTGATCATTTCACCCAGCTCTTCCGGCTTTAACTGCGAAAAGGCATCATCTCCCAGGTCTTCCGGCCCTATCCTGGCAATGAAGCCGAAGAGCCTGAGCAGGTTGTCTTTCAGGCCCTGGATATCCCAGTCCTCCGGATACGCATTCGGGTCTATCCATTTTTCGATCAGGGTCTCGACCTTTTCCTCGATCATCTCCTTGAGGATATCGCCTATCCCCTCTCCGTCCAGGATATCCCTTCTGAGGGTGTAGATAATCTCCCTGTGTTTGTTCATCACGTCGTCATATTCAAGGAGATGCTTTCTTATATCAAAATTGTGGCCCTCCACCTTTCTCTGCGCGTTTTCAATGGCCCTTGATATGAGATTGTGCTCGATCGGCTCACCCTCTTCCATCCCGAGCCGCTCCATGATGCTCGATATGCGGTCCGAGCCGAAGATTCGAAGCAGGTCGTCTTCAAGAGAGAGATAAAAGCGGGATGACCCGGGGTCTCCCTGTCTTCCGGCCCGGCCCCTCAGCTGGTTGTCCACGCGCCTGCTCTCATGCCTTTCGGTTCCCAGTATGTGAAGCCCTCCAAGGTCCACTACCCCGTCACCCAGGACTATGTCGGTTCCACGGCCCGCCATGTTGGTTGAAATGGTTACCGTGCTTTTCTGTCCAGCATTGGCAATTATCTCCGCCTCTCTTTCATGATGCTTGGCATTTAACACGGAATGGGGCACGCCCGCCCTCTTGAGCATCTTACTCAGCATCTCCGATTTTTCCACGGAGATGGTTCCGACCAGGACCGGCTGACCCTTTTCATACAGCCCCCTGATTTCCTCCACCGCGGCCTGAAATTTCTCTCTTTCCGTCTTGTAGATCATGTCGGGGTTGTCGATCCGGACCATATTCTTGTTGGTCGGCACTACCACCACGTCCAGTTTGTAGATGTCCTTGAATTCCCCAGCCTCGGTGTCCGCGGTGCCGGTCATGCCGGCAAGTTTCTCATACATCCTGAAAAAATTCTGAAAGGTAACGGTCGCAAGGGTCTGGTTTTCACCCGCCACACTGACCCCTTCCTTGGCCTCAACCGCCTGGTGAAGCCCGTCGCTCCACCTTCGGCCGACCATCATCCGGCCGGTGAATTCATCCACAATGACGATCTGCCCGTCCTTTATGACATAATGGACATCCTTTTCAAAAAGCCAGTATGCCTTTATGAGCTGCTGGGTGGAGTGAAGGAGTTCGGAGGAATTCATGTAGCCGTCCTCCAGTTCCTTCATTTTCGCGGCCTTTTCCTCATCAGACAGCGACTCGTCTTCTCTTATGTTGTGGGCCTGTTCATCCATGTCGGGAAGCGTGAAGTTGCCCAGGCCCCCGCCGGTCAGAAGCTCTATCCCCTTTTCCGTAAGCTCGACCGCGTTGCTTCTCTCATCAATGGTGCAGAAGAGGATTTCATCCAGCTCCGGCAGCATCTTCTGCGAGCTGAGCATGCTCTCAAGCCTGTCGATCTGCTTTTTCAGGGCCTGATTCTTTGAAAGTATATCCAGGAATACCGGGTTCTTGGGGTCGCCTCTTTTTACCTGAAGAAGCCTTTCTATTACCTCGTCACCCGGCTCCTCGCTGTCCAGTCCGGCGCGCACCTCCTTGAGCAGAGAGCCAACCACACCGCTCTGCTTATTGCGCAGATTGATAACCAGCGGCTTGACCTGTTCATAGATCTTGTTCTCACTGTGCTCCACCGGACCGCTTATTATGAGAGGGGTCCGGGCCTCATCGATCAGGATGCTGTCCACCTCATCGACTATGGCGAAGTGAAAATCTCTCTGCACATAGTCTTTCAGGTCGAATTTCATATTATCCCTGAGATAGTCGAAACCGAACTCATTGTTCGTGCCGTAGGTGATATCGCAGTCATAGGCCGCTTTTCGCTGCGGGTCATCCAACCCGTGCACTATCACGCCGACCGACAGGCCCAGCATATTGTAGATGCCCGACATCCACTCGGCATCACGTTTTGCCAGATAATCGTTTACCGTAACGAGATGGGCGCCTTTACCGGTAAGGGCATTGAGGTACAAGGGAAGCGTCGCGGCCAGGGTCTTTCCCTCACCGGTCTTCATTTCAGCGATCTTTCCATTGTGAAGCACCAACCCGCCTATGAGCTGGACATCAAAATGCCTCATGCCGAGAGATCTTACCGATGCCTCCCTGACCAGGGCAAAGGCCTCCGGCAGGATGTCATCCACGGTCTCCCCTTGAGACAGCCGCCCCTTGAATTCGTCGGTCCTGGCCCTTAACTGCTCATCAGACAGGGCCTTGAATTGAGGCTCAAGCTCGTTTATTCGATCAACGACGGGGGCCATCAGCTTGAGCTCCCTTTCGTTCTTGCTCCCGAAAATACCCTTTAATATTTTCCCAATCATTGTGTCCTTCCGATCATTTTTTTATATTCATGCACTGCCGGGGTGAGACATATATCCGTAAGATACCTTAAATGCTAATTTACGGCAAAAATCAAGGTCATATATGCATTACGGCCCTGTTATTTCCGTGCCTTTACGGAAAACCCCGTCGGCTGGGTCCTACTGGCAGGCTTTATTATATTTGGCAATTGATTAGAACTAATTGAGGATATACCTGAGTGGATCAACCTGCACGTTGTTGAGATGGACCTCGTAATGCAGGTGCGGCCCGGTGGATCGGCCGGTACTACCGACCAGGGCTACGGTTTCACCCCGCTTTACATGCTGGCCCTTTTTGACCAGGGCCTTTTTGAGGTGCGCATACTTGGTTTTAAGTCCATAGCCATGGGAGATTACGACTACCCTTCCATAACCCCTGTCACTGCCCACAAAACTGATTATCCCGTCTGCGGGAGATATTATGGGGGCGCCTCTGCGCGTGGAGATGTCAATGCCTTTGTGAAATTCCTTTCGGCCGGTAAATGGGCTTTTCCTGGGTCCGAACCTGGAACTGAGCCATCCCTTTGTAGGCCATATGGAAGGAGTTGACGCGAGCAGTATCTTCTGGCTCTCCAGAAATTCAAACAGGTCTTCCTTTGTCTGTTTTCCATGCACGACATTGATTTCAATCTCATCCAGTGCGCCGTGCATCTTGTCAACCACCTCTTGATGGCTTTCTTTTATCGCGCTCTTGGGATCCATTATAAGCGGATCCGAACCACCGATCCCCTGAAACTGTCCTTCCATGTCCTCTTTTTCAAGGTTTACCATAGTCCTGAGTCTATGGTCGAAATCATTAAGATCGCCAACCTGCCGGGCAAGGCTGTTTATCCTCTCGGTAAGGTGCGCAATCTGATCCTGCTTGTGCCTGTTTTCATCTTCAAGTATCGCCAGCCTGGGGATCCGGCATTTTATATCCCTGTAATCACGGAGAGTACAGAAGAAATAGGAAAAGGAGGCAATCAGGGCCAGGATCAAGAGCAGCGGCAGGACCCGTGGAAGCCTTATCTGCCTGATCTTTTTCGTGCCTTCAGGAATCAGTATTATTGTGATCTTTTTTGGCGCCAAAGCGACCCCTTGCTGAGGGTATTGACAACGATTAATAATCCTGGAAAAATTTCTTACCACAATGAATCACCGGGTGTCAACCCGCTCGATTTTACCCTGACCTGACAGATATCCAAGAATTCCTTCAGCCATGCCGCGGCTGATGCCGGGGACCTTGATCAGTTCATCCAGTCCCGCATGGCTGATTGCGTTTATATCCTTGAAATAATTAAGCAATAGTCGCTTTCTCTTCCTGCCTATGCCGGGGATACGGTCAAGATCAGACTCGGTCAACTGCTTCCGCATCAGCCTTCTGTGGTAGGAAATCGCCCTTCTGTGAGCCTCATCCCGTATCCTCATCATGAGGAGAAGCACCGGATGATCAGAGGCAAGCCTTACAGGGTTTTTCCTGCCGGGAAGGAAAATCCTGTCTGTTGATCCCTCTTTTTCCTTATCAGCCTTTGCAATCGATATCACCTGCGGCGCACGGTCCGCCACGGTATCGAGAACCCTCTTTACAGTGGCAAGGTGCCCTTTCCCGCCGTCAATCAGGAAAAGGTCGGGAAGAGGGCTCCTTGAAAGCCTTCTTTCCACAAGCTCCTTCATCATGGCATAGTCATTGATGCCCTCAACGCCCCTTATCCTGTAATTCCTGTATCCCGCCTTATGGGGAAGGCCCTCCACAAAAGAGACCACCGTGCCCACGGCCATGCCGCCGTAGAGGTTCGATATATCAAAGCCCTCTATTGTCCTTGGCCTTGATTTCAGCCTCAGTACCGATCCGACAGACTCCGTCAGATCGATCATCTTCTCATCCTCGTGGCCTGCAAGGACCTCTTCCGCGTTTACAAGGGCCATCTTCACCATGTTGAGTTTTTCGCCCCTAAGGGGCACTGTTATCTCCACCCTTTTTGAGGCCACCCCGCTCAAATATCCCTTTATGGAATCAAGGTCTTCGATTTTGTCCGACAGAAGTATCTGTCCGGGGATAAATGAATCGACCCTGTAAAACTGCTTGACAAATGCCTCCAGGACTTCGCCCTTCCCGGCGTCTTCATCCCTGAAAAGAAAGTTCCTGCTCCCCAGGAGCTGGCCCTTGCGCACAAACAATACGACAACCTGGTTTAATTGACCTTTTCGCTTGATTCCTATGACATCAAGATCCTCAAGGCGCTTTGAAACGACATGCTGACGCTCCACCACCCTGTCTATCGACCTTATCTGATCCCTCAGCTGGGCCGCCTTTTCGAAATCCATACGCCTTGAGGCATCTTCCATGTCTTTTTTCAATCCGGCTATGAGTTCCCTGTTCCTGCCTTCAAGAAACAACCTCACCCGTGTCACTATACCCCTGTACTGCGGGAAAGGGACATGGTTGGCGCATGGCCCCAGGCAGCGTCCCATCTGGTAATTGAGGCAGGGTCTGGACAACTTCGGGAGCCTGCCCCCTTTGCATTTTCTCAGCTGAAACACCCTGTCCACCAGCTTAACCGTGTTTCTCACGGCATAGGCCGATGAAAACGGTCCGAAGTAGAGTGATCCGTCTTTTTTGATCTTTCTCACTATGCTCAGTCTGGGATATGGTTCATTTATGCTGAGCCGCAGGCAGGGGTATCTCTTATCGTCCCTTAAGACGACATTGTAGCGGGGCATATGCCTC
>Ga0272442_10011926_pt1 | contig 10555 bp, 6 predicted proteins | sample SSMForm2O_FD_200262 | JGI IMG/M metagenome (GOLD analysis project Ga0272442, IMG submission 200262) | Marine sediment archaeal communities from Little Sippewissett salt marsh, Falmouth, MA, United States - SSM-Form-2O | ecosystem: Environmental > Aquatic > Marine > Wetlands > Sediment ... | reverse complement strand
TTATCGCCTCGGCCGCCGCCCCCGCCGGGTTGAACCGCAAGAAGAAGTCCTCGAACTCCAGGACCCACCGGTCCGGCTCGAGATCCGTGAAACGCCAGCGGCCCCGGTGCTCGACCCTGAGGACCTCCCCGAAGTACGCCCCGAGGGTCGGCGCCAGCAGGTGGACCAGGTGCGATCTCCGCTTGTCGCCCGGCGGCGGCGTCATCCCCTCGCACTCCTCGGCGACCACCTGGGCCACGAAGTGGTCGAGGACCGACATGGTTTCGCTCGAGTAGTCCAGCTCCAGGCCGAACCGGTTCTTGACGTGGACCACGCACCGCTCCGCGTAGCTCGATATCAGATGCGGGGCTTCCTGTCTGTCGGTTTGCATGGTCTCTGAGTTACTATAACCTTCGTCGCGGCGCACAGAAAAAGGACAAGCACATGCGAAAAGACTCCCGGCCCACCCTGCTCGCCGTTCTCCTGTCGTCCTCCCTGGGGCTCCTCGGATGCGGCGACAGCTTGCCCCCGGGCCTCGGCGGGGACGGCGGCTCGACCGATACGGACACCGACACCGACGCCGACGCCGATACGGACACCGACGCGGACACGGACGCGGATACCGATACCGATACCGACGCCGATACGGACACCGACACCGACACCGATACGGACGCGGACGCGGATACCGATACGGAGAGCGACACCGGGAGCGACACGGAGGTCGAGCCCACATGCGTCGAGGCGGGCGGTGCGTGCGTCAACTTCTGGGACAGCTGCCCGGGGGATCTCGAGGAGGGGTCGTACTCGTGCCAGCTGTGGGAGAAGTGCTGCCTCCCGCCCGGGTGCCCCTGGACGTGCGCGGATCTCGTGGACGAGTTCTCCTGCGCGGACGTCCTCGATCCGCCGACCGACATCCACAACTACAACTACTCCTGCATCGGCGTCGATCAGATCTGCTGCCAGCCCGTTGGCGCGGCAAACGGCGTCGGAGAGTACTGCAACGACCAGCCGGAAATGGCCTGCGACACCGCCTGCGAGCCCTACGAGACTCATCGGACGGACTACTACTGCAACATGGCCACCACGATGTGCTGCGAGGACACCCGCCAGCCCTGCGCAGATATCGGCGGGTCGTGCGAGGACTGGTGGAGCTGCCCGACGGGGACGGAGCAGAACGGGGGCGGGACTTGCGATGGGCTGTCCGAGATCTGCTGCACCCCGGTAGACCCGGACAACACCTGCGCTCTCGAGGGGGGCAGCTGCGTGGCCTGGGGCGATTCCTGCCCGGTTCTCATGAGCCCGCAGCTGACCACGTCGTGCGGCACGTGGCTGGAGATGTGCTGCAAGTGGATGTGGGAGGAGTGAGCCCGGATCACAGGCACTGTTCGTCGGACGGGCCCTCCCCGTCCGCTCGGACGACGTCCTCTATCTCCTCGGCGCACCGGGGCATGTCGTTGCGCTCGCAGAAGGCCTCGAGGATCGCCTTCGCCGTGCGCCCCTCCATCTCGAACTTGTCGTTCAGGAGCCAGGTGGGGCTCGCCACCAGTCCCGTGGCGTCCGACAGCTCGAAGCTCTCGGCCAGCAGCTTCGCGCCGCGCTCGCCCGTCGCGCACTTCTCGATCTTCCTCGCGCTCATCCCCTTCGGGACGCAGGCCTCCCAGTCCTTCGAGACGTAGGCCTCCGCACGGCAGTTGACGTAGTCCATGAAGCGGTACCGCTCGGGGTAGAGGTCCTGCGCGCAGACCATCCGCAGGTCCTCCTCCAGCTCCAGATCCCCATGCATCGAGTCGAGGGTCCCGTCCGGTAGGACGTCCCCGATGAATCGCAGGGTGAAGTCGACCTTCTTCCGGTCGCGCCCCATGTGGTCGAGGAAGGCGCCCACCGAGGGGAGCAGCTCCATCCCGAAGGGGCACCGGCTCATCACGAAGAGATCCAGCTTCCGGGGTGCCTCCGCTCTGCACACGAGGGTCGGCGCGCACCCGTCGTCGTCGCAGTCGATCACCCCGTCGCCGTTGTCGTCCGTCCCGTTGTCGCAGATCTCCGCGAGGGGGTCCCAGCCGCGGCCCAGCGGCATGACGTATCCCTCGCCGAACTCCAAGAGGTACTCCGCCATGCTCTCTCGCTCGCCCTCGAACTCGTCCAGGGCGCCGTCGATGATCAGCAGGGGGAGGCTCCGCGGCCCCTCGCCGGAGAGGATGAGCTCGTACAGCTCGAGCCCCGCGGGATCTCCGAAGTCGAGCTCGATCAGGCGCATCGTCGGGAGCATCTCGCCGAGGAACTCCACCTCCCGGGAGACGTCGCACAGGGAGGGATCGTCGCACCGGCGGTCGGTCAGGAGGGTCGCCGGGATCTCCGGGGGCGGATCGACCTCGTCGCACGCCTCCGGCCGGGTCTCCTCGCTGCCGGCCATGTAGCAGACCCTGGCGAGGATGTCTTTCGCCGACCTGTCCCCCACGTATGGGCGCCCGTCGATGAACATGGTCGGAGCCGCGCGGATCCCCTGGGCCATCGCCATCCCGGCGGATCGCTCCAGCTCCGCCTCGCCGGTCCCGTCGTCGATGCACCTCGTCACCGCCGCCACGTCTATCCCCGCCTCCGTCGCGCACCCCGTCCACCCCTTCGGGAGACTGCGCCACTTCTTGCCCGAGTATACGCACTCCAGAAAGTCGAACCACTGGTCCGTCGTCGAGCTCATCCCGACGCACAGCTCCATCGAGGCCGCCTCCACCTCGGCGTCTCCCGCCATCCCCGGGCCGGCGACGTACGCCAGCGCGATCGCCATCGAGTCCCCGAGCTCTCGCTTGATGGGCAGGAGGGTTTCCAGGAGGTCCGCGCAGTGGGGGCAGCGGGCCATGACGAAGACGATCACCTCCGCATGGGGATCGGGCTGAAGCTCGGGTCCTTCCTCGGGAGGCTCTGCGGTTTCGACCGGCTGCGGACTCGCCCCGCACCCCGCCAGGATTGAGAAGATGGTCGCCGCGAGCAGGCGCGCGTGCTTCTTCATGGTCGCTCCGATGGCCGACGTTGGGCCGATATTATCGAACACCTATAACACGGAAACGGCGCGAGCGCCCTCGGGCGTGGCGCTGGGCGGCGAAAACGCCGGCGGCGGTGGCGGCGGCGCCGGCGAAACCGGCCGCGAAGAACGGGTGGCGTCCCGGGGAGGCCCGGTGGCGGGGCCTTTGCGCGGATCGGGAATCGACGGCACGACCCTTGCTACCGGGGCGGGGCGATGCAAACGACAGTAACATGCGCCGCCCTGTCGGGGGTGACGGCCGATCCCGTGCAGGTGGAGGTCGATCTGGCCATGGGGCTCCCGGCCTTCACCATCGTGGGGCTCCCGGAGGGGGCGGTCCGCGAGTCGAAGGTCAGGGTGGCGGCGGCCCTGTCCAACTGCGGGTACGCGATGCCCCCGCGGAAGGTGACGGTAAACCTGGCGCCGGCGGATCTCAAGAAGTCGGGCTCCGCCTTCGATCTCGCCATCGCCCTGGGGCTGCTGGCGGGAGCGGGGCTGGTGGAGCCCGAGAGGATGGCCGGGGCGATGATCGTCGGGGAGCTGGGGCTCGACGGCAGGTGCAGGCCGGTCCCAGGAGCGCTCCCCTACGCGCTTTCGGCCCGAAGGAACGGGTACCGGACCCTCCTCGTCGCGGCGGACAACGCCCGTGAGGCTTCGGTGGCCGCGGGGGTCGACGTGATCCCGGTGGGGGATCTCCCGGCAGCGGTCATGCACCTGAACGGTGAGTCGACGATCCCGGCCCAGCCGTCGACGAAGGCGGTCCCGACCGCGGACGGCGGGGACACGGACATGTCCGAGGTCAAGGGTCAGGAGCACGCCAAGCGGGCCCTGGAGGTCGCCGCGGCGGGGGGCCACAACGCCATAATGATCGGCCCCCCCGGCTCGGGCAAGACGATGCTGGCGCGGCGCCTGACCACCATCCTGCCCCCCCTCTCCTTCGAGGAGATGCTGGAGGTCTCCGCGGCCCACTCGGTCCTCGGGCTCACCAGCGCGGCGAGGCCCCTGGTCACGAAGCGGCCGTTCCGGGCGCCCCACCACACGGTCTCCGACGCGGGGCTCGTGGGCGGCTCGAATCCTCCGCGGCCGGGGGAGGTCTCCCTCGCCCACAACGGGATCCTCTTCCTGGACGAGCTGCCCGAGTTCAAGCGGCACGTCCTCGAGGTCCTGAGGGAGCCCCTCGAGGAGGGCGCGATAACGATCTCCAGGGCCGCCGGGAACGCGACCTTCCCCGCGTCGTTCAACCTGGTGGCGAGCATGAACCCGTGCCCCTGCGGGTACCACGGCACCGGGGATCGGGAGTGCACGTGCACCACCGCCGCCGTGGAGCGCTACCGGTCGCGGATCTCCGGCCCCCTGCTCGATCGGATCGACCTGCACGTCGAGGTGCCGTCGGTGGGGGTGAGGGAGCTGACGAGCAGGGCCCCGGCCGAGACCTCGGCGCAGATACGGGCGCGGGTGCTCGAGGCCAGGGAGATCCAGCGCGGGCGCTTCGAGAGGACCGGGGTGCGGACGAACGGGGGGATGAGCCTCAAGCAGATCCACCGCCACTGCGAGCTGGATCCGAGGGGCAAGGCCCTCATCGAGCGGGCCATCGAGCGGCTCGGGCTCTCGGCCAGGGCCTACGCGCGGATCCTCAAGGTCGCCAGGACCATCGCGGATCTCGCCGGAGAGGGGCCCGTGACCGCCGGACATGTGGCCGAGGCCATCGGGTACAGGAACCTGGACAGGAGCCAGGCTTGAAACGAAAGGAAGCGAAGAGATGAAGCTCAAGGACAAGCTCAAGGCGCTTGCCGACACGGTGGAGAAGATCGAGAAGCAGTTCGGCCAGGGGGCGGTGATGATGCTCGGGGACGCCCCGAGCGGGGATCGGGTGCCGTCGTTCCCCACCGGGTCGATCTCCCTGGACCGGGCCCTGGGGATCGGGGGCTACCCGCGCGGGAGGCTCATCGAGATCTTCGGGCCCGAGTCTTCGGGGAAGACGACCCTCACCCTCCACGCGATCGCGGAGGCCCAGCGGGCTGGCGGGACGGCGGCGTTCATCGACGCGGAGCACGCCCTCGACGTCTCGTACGCGAGGGCGCTCGGGGTCGACGTGGACCAGCTCCTGGTGGCCCAGCCGGACTACGGGGAGCAGGCACTCGAGATCGCCAGCACCCTCATCCAGTCGGGGTGCGTGGATCTGGTGGTGGTGGACTCGGTGGCCGCCCTGGTCCCCAAGTCGGAGCTCGACGGGGAGGTGGGGGATCACCACGTGGGGCTCCAGGCGCGCATGATGAGCCAGGCGATGCGGATCCTCACCGGTGTCACCAACCGGACGGGGGCGACGATCATCTTCATCAACCAGGTGCGCCACAAGATCGGGGTGACCTTCGGGAACCCGGAGACCACCACCGGCGGCAACGCCCTCAAGTTCTACGCCTCGGTCCGCCTGGACGTGAGGCGGGTGGGCGCGGTCAAGTCCAAGGACGGCGACGACCCGGTCGGGAACAAGACCCGGGTGAAGGTGATGAAGAACAAGATGGCCCCTCCCTTCCGCAAGGCGGAGTTCGAGATCACGTTCGGCAAGGGGATCAACAGGGAGGGGGAGCTGATGGACCTGGGGATCGACGCGGGGATCGTGGAGCGGTCGGGGGCGTGGTTCTCGATCGGCGGCGAGCGTCTGGGCCAGGGCCGGGAGAACGCGATGGCCGCCCTGCGGGATCGGGCCGATCTGGCGGACTCCCTGCGGGAGAGGCTGCTGTCGACCGGGGAGCCGGGCGAGCCGGGCGAGGTCTCGGGAGAGGACAAGAAGGCCGGGGGCGGCAAGAAGGCCGCCTGACGGGGCCTCCTACAGGATGAACACCAGGGTGACCAAGACGAACAGCGGGACGAGGATGAGCATGGAGTAGAGCATGTACCCGAAGAAGGAGGGCATCTTCACCCCGGACTCCTCCGCCACGGCCTTGACCATGAAGTTGGGGCCGTTGCCGATGTAGGTGTTGGCCCCCATGAAGACGGCGCCGAGGGAGATGGCGACCAGGGTCTTCTCGTTGATCAGGTTGGAGCCCGCCCACATCATCCCCTCCGGCGCCGCCTGGCCGGCGATCGCCGCGGCCTGATCCATGTTCATCCCGGTGGCGGTGGTGAAGAACGTCACGTAGGTGGGCGCGTTGTCCAGGAACGACGAGAGGGATCCGGTCGCCCAGAAGAAGTGCCAGTTCTCCGTGAGGCCCAGCTCCTTGCCGTGGGCCTCCAGGAGGATCAGCGCCGGGATCATGGTGATGAAGATCCCTATGAACAGGAACGCCACCTCCGTGATGGGGTGCATGGTGAACTTGTTCTCCTTGCGCAGCCCCTTGCGGGTGGTCACGATCGACAGGAGCACCATCAGGAGCATCGCCCCCTCCCGGACGAAGCCGTAGTAAGGGTTCTCGCTGATGAACGGCAGGTAGTTGGAGTTCAGGAACGCCACGGAGGCGACGATCCCGGCGAGCCACAGGAAGTTGAGGCCGCCCTGGAGGGACAGGGGCTCGATCTGCTCGTCGTCCGCCGCCAGATCCTCCTTTGACTCCTTGCCGTAGGCGATGGTGTCCCAGATGTAGTAGATGACCAGCAGGGTCAGGTTCATCGCCGCCCACGGAACGACCAGCCCGAAGGTCCAGGTGAACGGCACGCCCCGCAGGTACCCCAGGAAGAGGGGGGGATCGCCCAGGGGGGTCAGGCAGCCGCCGATGTTGGCCACCATGAAGATGAAGAAGATCACCGTGTGGACCACGTGCTTGCGCTCGGAGTTGGTGGCGAGGACCGGGCGGATGAGGAGCATGGCGGCCCCGGTCGTCCCGATGAAGCTCGCCAGGATTGCGCCGATCCCGAGGAAGGTGGCGTTGACCCGCGGGGTCGCCTTCAGGTCGCCGCGGAGCATGATACCTCCGGAGATGACGAAGAGGGACCCCAGCAGGATGATGAACGGCACGTAGTCGAAGACCACCGCGTGCTCGATCTTGTGGATGAAGAAGTGGTTTGCCGCCTCGCCCTCCGTGAAGGCCCGGTAGAGCAGGTACCCCAGCATGGGGACCCCGAGGACGGCGCTGACGATGAGCTTGTTCCTGTTCTTCTCCCACCAGTGCTCCCTGACCAGCGGGAAGACGGCGATGGACAGGAGCATGAGGACGAAGGGGATGACCATGTAGTAGGGCATCTCCACCGAGTGGTGCCCCGCGCCGGCGCCCCCGCTCGCGAGGGCGGGCGCCGAGACGAGCAGGATTGTCGACGCTGCTGAAATAATGGTGACGAGCTTCACGTTGGTACCTCCGACTCACAGTTGCGGCGCAGCGGTCACAAACTTGAGCTATCGCTCCCGCGGCTGCTAGGTTCGCCTAAGGACGAAAGCAGGATCAGCAAACATGAAACGAATGATTTGGCAAGCGATTCCGATCGTGGTTCTCGCCCTGGTACTTTCGGGCTGCGGAGGCGGTGACGGGGGGGAGGCAGAGACCGACACCGGGTCCGCCGCGATCGCGCAACAGCCCCGGGACGCGGGCGCCCTCGATCACGATCAGGAGCCGCCGGAGCCGCCGCCGGAGGGGCGCGAGGTGGTCGCCTACCGGGACGGGGTCGCCACCGGGATGCGGGAGAGCGAGGCCGTCGAGGCCGGCCTGACCGTCATCGATCTCTCCAACTACTGGGTGCCTTTCATCTTCTCCGAGAAGGACGGCCCGGAGGGGGAGCGGATCCCCAACGACTTTCGGCCGATCTTCAGGAAGCTCGCCAACGACTGGCCCTTCGAGTCGCGCACGATGGCCGCCGCCCGCCAGGTGGTGGAGCGAAGGATCGAGCGGGCCCGCCAGGCGAAGATCCTCGAGCTGCGGGAGCAGGGCGTTCCGGAGGCGAAGATCCGCGAGAGGCTGGGGCTCGACGAGGAGGAGGACGCGGGCGCGAAGGACGCTGACGCCGGTCCGGCGAGCGGGGCGGGGGAGGAGGATCACTACCTGGAGGTGTACGGGATCCCCCCGAGCCTCTCGGTCCTGCGCAAGCGGGCCCTGGAGGAGCTCTCTCGCCCCTGCTTCGACGAGGTGGACTTCGACGCGATCCGGCGGTTCGACGGCTTCGTCTCCTACCGCAGCAACGAAACCGCCGAGAGCGAGGCCCGCAAGGGGAGGGCGTTCTCGCGCAAGATGCGGGACGCCATGGAGAAGCTCGGGGTGAAGACCCCGGAGGAGCTCGAAGAGCACCCGGACAACAAGCTCTCCGGCGGCCTGATGAACATCGCCAAGCGCTACGAGGCGCTGGTTGCGGCCCAGGAGCAGCTCGTCTGCGAGGGGTTCTACCCGGACGGCCCGGAGACCTACTACCGCAAGGGCGGGCTCGACTGGAAGACCCACCAGGCCCTGACCGCGTTCGAGCGGAAGAACCGGATCTTCGCGTGGGGGTTCTTCGGCAAAGAGACCCTGGAGGCCCTGAAGGAGTCCCCCCGGGAGCGGCTCTTCGACGCGTTCGAGCGGGTGGTGGCCGAGCGGATCATCGACGCGACCGGGATCATCGAGGACGGCTCCGCGCTGAACGCGGACCGGGAGAAGGCGACCTACCGGAACGAGTCGGGACAGGAGGTCCCGGTCCCGGATCTGGTCTCCAGGTACACGGACGCGCTCCTGAAGCACATGGACCTGACGACCCCCGAGAAGGTGATCGATTTCCTCGAGGCTCACGGGGACAGGAAGCTCGACACGTTCTTCGTGGCGGTCCCCCTGCCGCCGCTGCCGCCCTACTACTCGGACGTGATGGAGCTGAAGGCCACCATCGACCGGGGCGACGTCTGGTACGAGTACCCCTACACGACCGAGGGGAGGCGCAAGGGGCAGGGCCGCAAGCACATGCCCATGACCACCCTGGCGGTGGTGTGGAACGGGCAGGAGATCCCCCTGGTGACGATGAACACGACGATCGGCTCGTGGCGGACCGAGCTGGCCCCCGACGGCTACGAGTACTTCAAGTACAAGAACTCGGACGTGGGGGAGCGGGTGTGGAAGGATATCGTCGCCGGGCCGGTGTGGCTGCCCCCCGACACGACCCCCGCCAGCGACCTGATCAAGACCGTCTCCTACAGGGGGCGCAAGATCAAGGTCCCCAACTACGACGAGTTCGGCCCCTGGTACGCCTCCGCGTACGGCCTCGTCGCCGCGTTCCACGTGCGGCAGATCGAGCGGAAGGACGGGACGTTCAGGTACCTCGACAACGGGATCCGGAGCCACGGGTCCGTGGACTACAACTCGATCTTGAGGCGTTACTCCCACGGGTGCCACAGGCTGTACAACCACCTGGCGATCCGGATGTTCGACTTCGTGCTGAGGCACTCGGAGTACACCCGGGTCGGGCAGATCTCCGCCGGCTTCTCCAAGGCCGTGGAGGTGGAAGAGGATCGGTTCACGATCACCCTCGACTCGAGGGGCTACAAGTACGAGCTCGTGAAACCCGTCCCGGTCAACGTGCTGCGCGGGCGGGTCCTGGGATCCCAGCGGACGCCCATCGAGACCTACATGCCCAAGCCCGACGCCGAGTACGGGCCCGACGCCGAGTTCCTGCCCGAGGAGTACCGGAGGAAGGCCGCGCCGCCGGACGCCGGGGTGCAGGCGTCGACGGATCCTCCGGCCTCGGGGGAGTCGGCCGGATAGACACGCCCGGACCCTTTACCCCGTAGGCGAAACCGGCTAATTGTTTGCCATGGCGATCCGCCTGACAATCGTCGATCCGCGGGATCCGGGCTCATCCCACGAGCGCGGGTTCGTCCTGGATCGGGTCGTCATGGGGCGGGCCAAGTCCTGCGACGTCTGCCTCCCGGACATGGCCGTGTCCACCCGCCACGCGGAGATCCGGCTGGACGGAGTCAACTACAAGGTCGTGGATCTCGGGAGCCTCAACGGGACGACCGTCGGCGGCAAGCGCCTCGTCCCGCACCGGCTGTCGCAGCTGAAGAACGGCGACGAGATCGGGATCGCCGGGTTCAAGGTGATCTTCAACCTGGGGGTTACCGCGGGGATGGACGACGCGAGGACGGAGTCGATCGCCCAGGCGAGGGAGATGATCGCCGCCATGCTCCTCGAGGACGCGGGGCCGTCGGCGCCCCCGGCGCTGATCGTGCTCAAGGGCCCGAGCAAGGCCGCCAGGTACGAGGCGGTCGAGATCCCCTGCTCGATCGGGATCGGCCGCGGGCGCTCCATGGACATCCGGCTCGACGATCGGGACGTCTCCAGGGAGCACGCCGTCGTGGAGTGGGGCGAGGACGGGATCACCGTGAGGGATCTGGGCAGCCACAACGGCGTCCTCGTCCGCGGGGAGCGGGTGCAGGAGGCTTCCCTCTCTCCGGGGGACACGTTCGTGGTCGGCAACACCACGCTGGCCCTGGAGCACCCGGCCGACTCGGCCCTCGCGGCGATCCAGCAGGCTCCGGAGGAGGAGACCTCCACCTTCTCCCCCGCCAGGGCTGCCGAGGCGGAGGCGCGTCTCGCGAACGAGGTCCCGAAGGAGGCGCCCCCCGAAAGAGAAGAACCCCCCGAAAGAGAAGAACCCCCCGAAGAGGAGGAA
>Ga0272442_10011923_pt1 | contig 10556 bp, 9 predicted proteins | sample SSMForm2O_FD_200262 | JGI IMG/M metagenome (GOLD analysis project Ga0272442, IMG submission 200262) | Marine sediment archaeal communities from Little Sippewissett salt marsh, Falmouth, MA, United States - SSM-Form-2O | ecosystem: Environmental > Aquatic > Marine > Wetlands > Sediment ... | reverse complement strand
TCGAACCCACGCTACTGTGCCATATGCGTCTTCTGCTGTCTACTCCTCTTTTGCGAAAAAGTTTCGCCGCATCTTCTCTAGAACCCCGCCACCTGGCGGCTTTCCTCACTCATGCGTCAGGGCTGGACAAGACGAATGAGGCCTATTTCTGGGGGCCGGGCGCAGGGCTCCCGTGCGCATGCACCGGCCCGACGGCAGCGGTCAGGAGAACCTCTCGTAGTGGATCTGCGCGCGGCGCACGCCCATAGCGACCAGAGCCTTCGAGACCGAGCGGCGCATACCGTCCGGCCCACAGAAATAGACCCGCACTCTCTGAACATCGTCTTTCGGGATCGCCCGCCGAAGAAGATCCGGATCAACCCGCCTATCCCCCGCCCCCTCCCTCGTGATAACCGGCAGGAACCGGAATGTCGAATGTTTCGCGGCAAAACCATCGATGAACTCGCGGTGAACCATGTCTCTCGATGTCCGGCAGCTCCACAAGAGCGTGACCGGAACTGTGAGGGCGACCTCCTGCCAGGATCCCAGAACGGACAAGAAAGGGGTTATTCCAATGCCGCCGGCAACAAAGAGGACAGGACACCCAGCCTGCTCGGGAACAAATACTCCGTAGGAACCATCCACCAGCGCAGTGGTCCCGACCGGCACATTACCGAGTTTAGCTGTGTAATCACCCAGGGCCTTTACCGTGAACTTGAGTTCCCGGGATCCGGGCGCAGAAGATATTGTGAAAGGATGCTCTTCACTACCGCACTCCGGCGATAGCAGCCGCAGGTACGCGAACTGCCCTGCCCTGTGCTTCTCCAACGGGCGCCCGTCCCTTTCCAGGCTGAACTCGCAGATACCGGGCGCGAGCCCAGAACACCCCTTCAATGCCCATCTTTTTCGACGAAGCAGAAGCACGCGGAGGAACTTGTGGTACAGGTAGACCGCCAGGGCAAGCCCTGCCCACGCGCCCATAAGAGCCATACGCAAGAGCGATTCCTGAGTCGAAGATGCCAGGTAGACATGGATCCCGATAAGCAGTACCGCAAAAGCCACGCTGTTGTGGAACAGCTTCAGGCGGTTGTAGTCACAAACCCGGGTCCGGCTCAGAACCCGCCAGAGTCGCTCGAGCGCCCTGATCCGATGAACGGGACTCTTGACCATGAGCAACGGCGTAACCGTCACAACCGCGGCGAATATCACCATTGCCACGATACCGGACGCGGTCTGTACCGTGGGCTCGGAAAAGTACTCCATCTTGAAGACTATATGCCCTATCGCCAGCAGGAATCCCGCTGCCGCGTAGTAGCCGTGGAACACCAATACCTTGTCGTGTCCGAAAAGACGATCGAGAAAGGGTATCCGCGCGGACAGAATCAGCGCATTCAGGAGATAGCAGTAAGCACCTATTCCCATGACCATTCCCAGGGAATAGTCATGAAAGAACGAATACCAGTTCCCTGCGAGATAGAACCAGATCGCCAAGAACGGAGAAAGCAGTGCCGACGCAACCCAGAAGATCGTCTTGGGCTTCATGACATCTACCGGCTACCGTTTCGCCTTGGCGATGATCTTCGCGGCGTAGTCGGCCGCCAGAGCCTTCACGTCGGATTTCTTGGAAGCGGAAGTCACCGCATCGACCCCGGCATCTACCGACCAATTCCTACGCTGAGTGACGTGCAGCAGCACTTTGTCACCGTAGTCCTTGTTCTTCGCGAGCCACTGCAGTATCCAGGGCCGGACCTTTGAACGAACGCCGGAGTTGGAGATGAACACCGCACCGTATATGGACGGGTCCGGAATGTTGAGACCCTTCTCGGAGTGCTCAACAACAACCACCTCTACACCTTTCTTGACCAGCAATCTCTGAAGTTCATCGATCAGGAGTTTCTTGAACCTGGTTTCCTCATATGCCAGCGCTACTTTGAGCGAAACTTCTTTCTTCACATTTTCCGCCGCCTGAACAACGCCGGTATCCGCGGACGCCTCGCCGGCATTCGACGAAGGCTCGGCCCCGGCATACCGTTCCGTACAACAAAGCACCAGTGCAGCAACACAGACAAGACCAAGGGTTCTCATGCTTAACCTCTGACTACGGCTAACCGCCAGATAGCCGGCTGCGCCTTCTATCTGAACTGTTCGGAATTATCCGGGGCGCCCCGGGACATATCCCGGATCCTGGACAATGCTCAGTATTTGATGAATTTGTCTCCCGCAACGCCGCAAATACTGCACTTCTCCGGAACGCTCTTCTCGATGTTCCCGCACACGGGACACAGGTAGTAGAAGACTTCTTCCGTGTCATCGATGCTGTCCAACGCTTCCTTGTACAACCCGGCATGTACTTCTTCAGCCTTCATCGCAAAAGTGAACGATATGAGCGCAGCCTTATTGCCTTCCTCTTCCGCCGACTTTACGAAATCCGGATACATATCCTTGTACTCATGCGTTTCACCCGCAACCGCATCCTTCAGGTTGTCGCTTGTTGATCCAACCTTCCCGGCCACCTCGAAGTGTTTCAATGCGTGCAATGTCTCAGCGTCTGACGCTGCCTTGAACAGCTTTGCTGCATTGAGCTTGCCTTCTTTCTCAGCTTTTTTTGAATAGGCAAGGTATTTCCTGTTTGCCTGGGATTCGCCGGCGAATGCCTCCATCAGGTTTTCGAGTGTACTGGCCATTTTCTTCTCCTTGTCGTTTGTTGTTTTCGTCCTCAGTAGTCCCAGAAGCTTCTCTGCCGTTTCTCTTGGAAAGTCATCAGCCGGCGGCGAATCGAGCCAGGATTGTATGAGCTGCTGCACTTCCACGTCCTGCGGCAGCATGTACCCGGCTTCGCGAAGCAGGTCCTCAGCCATCAGCCCGTTGGACGCACCTAATGCTTCGGCAAACTGCCTCAAAATGGGATTGCCGGCTTTCTCGGCCACGCCGTTGGCGACCTGCGCCTGCGTAACCTTGCTCTCTGCCAATGAGATAAGTGCCGCCCTTACCGCGTTCATTTTCCGTTGCGGAGGTGGAAATTCTTCAGGCACGAGGGATATGGCATGGGACGGGCAGGCATCCACACACAAGCGACACCCGCTAATACACTTTTCAGCATCAATCTGACCTGTTTCCGTATCCGTGGCCCCCGTAGGACAGACAAACAAACACAGACAGTCTTTCGTACATAGTTTTATATTTCTGACCGCGTGCATGGAATCAGCTCCTTTCGACCTTGGCCAGCTTGTCCTTGGGAACCTTGCAGACGGGACAAACAGCCGGGGGTTCATCGCCTATGAAGACAAAACCGCATATCTCACAAACGTAAACGTTGGTGTTCTCCAGCAGTGCGTCTTGCTGCTTCTCATATCGCTTCATCAGCGAACTGAGGATCTTCGTCACCTTCTCGCCCCAGGCCAGCGCCCGCAACGCGCCTCGGTCAGCATTCCTAGCAGCCAGATCGTTCGCCGTTGAATAACCTGAACTGAGATCCCGCTGAATCAGGTCCGCGAGATTCTCAAGTTGCTGATCACCCTCAACGGGCCGGGCCTTGCCCGCGTAGTACAGGGACAACTGATTGAAAAGCTCAGACTCTTCCGGACGGTATTGCTTGGCACACCCCTTTGAGAGGTTCGAGCATACCGCACTCAACTCACCAAACGTCAACTCGCGCAGTTCTTCATCACCCTCACCAACCGATGCATCAGCCGCAACGGCGTGTTTATCAGCACTCTCCTCTTCGAAGTCGGATTTGGTCGCGCCACACATTGCGCAGACCCAGTCATCCGGCAAATCTTTCCATTTAGTCCCGGGAGCAATCCCGTTGTCGGAGTCCCCGGCCACTTCTTCATACACAAAGCCGCAGATACTGCATACGTACTTTTTCATAGTTCAGCCTCCGTGCGCCTATGACCTTACATTTTGGCTGACGCCATTTGCCTGAGGCAGTCCTCCAGGCTGCTTACCTTGAGCCGGGCTGGAGCCCGGCTCTACCCGGATGGACATCCTTTCACCTATACCATGTCGAACCGATCCAGGTTCATGACCTTGACCCATGCAGCCACGAAGTCATCGATAAACTTCTCCTGTGAGTCTTCGCAGGCATAGACCTCGGCCAGAGCCCGCAGCTGCGAGTTTGCCCCGAAGATAAGATCGACGCGGGTGCCGGTCCACTTCTGCTCTCCCGTCGCCCGGTCGCTGCCCTTGAACTCGTCTTCATCGTCCGACGTCGCCTTCCATTCGGTAGCCATGTCGAGCAGGTTGACAAAGAAGTCATTGGTGAGTACCCCCGGACGATCGGTGAAGACACCATGGCTCGACTCTCCGACATTGGCTCCCAGCACACGCAGGCCGCCAAGCAGAACGGTCATTTCCGGTGCCGTGAGCGTCAGGAGCTGTGCCTTGTCGACCAGCAGATGCTCAGATGATACCGTAAACCTGGTCTTCTGGTAGTTCCTGAAGCCATCCGCAACCGGTTCCAGTACGGAGAACGAATCGACGTCGGTCTGTTCCTGCGAAGCGTCCGTGCGTCCCGGTGTGAAGGGAACCGTCAGTTCGCGGCCGGCATTCTTCGCTGCCTGCTCTACACCGGCGCAGCCGCCAAGAACTATCAGGTCTGCGAGCGACACTTTCTTGCCGTCGGACCGGGCATCATTGAACTCCTTCTGAATGCCATCGAGGGTCCGCAGCACTTTCGTCAGCTTGTCTGGCTCGTTTACCGCCCAGTCCTTCTGTGGCGCGAGCCTGATGCGGGCCCCGTTCGCGCCGCCACGTTTGTCGGAACCCCGGAACGTGGAGGCAGATGCCCAGGCAGTCGATACGAGTTGCGACACAGAGAGTCCTGATCCTGCAATCCTGCCCTTGAGGTCTGCCACATCTTCATCGTCGATCAAGGTATGATCGACACCAGGGACCGGGTCCTGCCAGAGCAACTCTTCCTCGGGGATCTCCGGACCAAGGTAGCGTGAACGCGGACCCAAATCCCGGTGCGTGAGTTTGAACCATGCCCTGGCGAAAGCGTCCTCGAAATCTTCCGGATTCTCCAGGAAGCGTCGGGAGATCGGTTCATAGATGGGATCCATCTTCAAAGAAAGGTCCGCGGTGGTCATCATCGGACGATGCTTCTTCGACGGGTCGTGCGCGTCGACGACCATGTCCTCTTCGGCCACATCCTTGGCCAGCCACTGGTTGGCGCCGGCAGGGCTTTTGACCAGCTCCCATTCGTACTTGAACAGGACTCTGAGATATCCCATGTCCCACTTGATCGGGTTCGGCTTCCAGCCGCCCTCGATACCGCTGCCAATGGTGTCGCCGCCTTTGCCGGTGCCGAAGCTGCTCTTCCAGCCAAGGCCCTGTTGTTCGAGGGGCGCCGCCTCAGGTTCCGGGCCCACATGCGATGCGTCTCCCGCGCCGTGGGCCTTGCCGAACGTATGACCGCCCGCGACAAGAGCAACGGTCTCCTCGTCATTCATTGCCATGCGAGCGAAGGTCTCCCGAACATCCTTGCCGGATGCCACGGGGTCGGGATTGCCGTTTGGCCCCTCCGGGTTCACGTAGATGAGCCCCATCTGGACAGCCGCGAGTGGATTATCAAGGTCCCGTTCGCCGGAATAGCGCTTGTCCCCAAGCCACTCGGTCTCCGATCCCCAGTAAATGTCCTCTTCCGGTTCCCATACATCCACGCGTCCGCCGCCAAAACCGAACGTCTTGAACCCCATCGACTCGAGCGCGCAGTTGCCTGCGAGGATCATCAGGTCCGCCCACGAGATCTTCTTCCCGTACTTCTGCTTGATCGGCCAGAGAAGCCGGCGTGCTTTGTCCAGGTTCACGTTGTCCGGCCAGCTATTCAGCGGAGCCAGGCGTTGCGTGCCGGACTCCGCGCCTCCGCGCCCATCTCCGGACCGGTACGTACCGGCGCTGTGCCACGCCATTCGGATGAAGAACGGGCCGTAGTGGCCATAGTCGGCCGGCCACCAGTCCTGCGAATCCGTCATCAGCGCATACAGATCCTTCTTCAATGCATCAAAGTCGAGTGTTTTGAACTCCTCCGCATAGTCGAACTCCTCTCCCATCGGGTTGCCCGCCGGCGGGTTCTGGTGAAGCATCTTCAAGTTCACCTGGTTCGGCCACCAGTCCCGGTTCGTTGTTCCCTTGGCTGCGGCATGACTTGCAGTCTTGCCCGTCACCGGACATCTACTCTCTTTACTCATGTCTATTTCCTTCGCATCCTGAATTCTGTCGTGTCAATTCGCATCGGTCATCTTCATCCAAGCCCGAAACTCAGCAGGCACGAACCTCCTTTCCCCGCAGGAATGCCTGCAAACAACACGGCCCTCATGTCTTCTTTCTACACGTACGGCAGATCCCCCTCAGTTCAACGTAAATTGAGTCAACTGTTCCCATGCCGGTCACTTCATCGGGCGGAACAAATCCATCGAGTTCTTCGCTGCTGAAGTCACGGATGAGCCCGCATCGAGTGCAGACGAAATGATGGTGCGGCTTCGTGTTCGCGTCGAAACGTGTACGGTATCCAATTGCGCCTACTTTCTGGATGATTCCATGTTCCTCAAGCGTGCGAAGATTACGGTAGACCGTATCGAGGGAAACCCGGGGGATATTCTTTCGGACAAGCTCCAGGATTCGCTCCGCATCGGGATGGTCTTCAGCCTTCGCGAGGAGCGCGTAAATCTGGCACCGCTGCGGAGTGACCTTCAGGCCCGCCTCCGCGCATTGTTCCTCAAACCACCGTTCCGCCGCAGCCCTATTCATCGTCCCGTCAGCCTAACCCGGAATCGACACTAGTCAAGAACAATTATTATTATTATTTTAAGGCAAGCCGGAGGCCGTTTGTGATCGAACGGGCTTGGACTTGATTCGATTCGCCCATCCTCATACCTCCCATGCTTCCCATGTTGTGCGGCTACTCAAGCCACGATTTGATTTCCGCGACGCTTGACACTTTGCCGCTTGCCTTGACCTGTCCATCGACAGCAATACCGGGCGTCATCATGACGCCGAATTCCATTATTTCGTTGATGTCCGTCACCTTTTCCAGCTCGTACTCGATACCGAGGTCTCTTGCCGCCTCCTCGGCGTTGGCGGCAAGTTGCCTGCATTTTGGGCAACCGGCGCCCAGAATCTCTATCTTCTTCATGGGGTACCTCCTTCTTCACACCTTCCCCATCTACTTGGCGATACTGCCAAGTAAATGCCAAAAAAAACGCGCGCTTAATTGGCTGTTGCCTGCTCCCGATGCGCTTCAATAACTGACTCCACGCAGGTGAAGAAGTTCAGCACGCAGGGAGAGAGCAGGCTGTAGAAAACCTGCAAACCCCGCTTGTCGGATTCCACCAGGCCGGCTTTCTTCAAAACGGCAAGATGCTTGGACACTGTTGACATGTCAGCCCCAACAAGTTCCCGCAATTCGCAGACGCATCGCTCACCCTTGGCCAGTTCCTCGACCATTATGAGGCGCGAGGGATGAGCCAAAGCTTTCAAGACATCGGCCCTACGCTGTAACCTGTCTTTCTCTCCCTTTCTCACTACTTGGCTATTTGACCAAATATCGCCGCGCCTGTCAAGAGCGTTGGGCACGCCCTCGATCTCAGTTGAGATCAAGGAATCAGCAACAAGGCAAATCCAGCAGCACAACTGCGGAGGGAAGCCCTGCCCCGGAACAGCCTACATCCAGACCGATTTCAGCTTCGTGCGGGCGGCCATCACGCTCTGGCTGCGGGGACGCATCTTCATTAGAATCTCCTCGCCCCTACCCCGCTTCGTGTAAACCGCCTTCCCCGGCGAAACGTACTTGTTCCATCTCACCGTGAAAGCCTCCGCATGCCTCTTCGACTGCCCCAGCACTTCCGGAACGGGATGGTAGATCGCCACGTGCTCCTTCTTCTTGCACACGTATCGCCGGACAACCGCCGGCAGCAGCTTCGTGAACCAGTTCTGTGCGAGCGTGCATTCCGTGCGCGGTATGATGTACCTTTGATCCGCGATCGGGGCGAACAACTCCCTGATCGAAACCGCCATCAGCTCCATGTCCTTCTGCGAAGTCGTATCCAGGCGTATACGGTAATACCCATCCGCGCGTTCGCTCACCTCCACCCGCGTCTGGGCATCCTCGAACCCACCGACCGCCCTGATACCCTCCGAAATCGCCAAACACATGTTCTTCAGCATTTCACCGGCTCTGATGTCATAGACCTTCCCGCCCTTTGTCCCAAGGTCACCGAACATGCCCTCCGCATGTATCTCCAGCGTCGGCACCCGCTTGTTTTCGTAGGGTGTTCCCACCTCCCATTGCTCATAAATCTTGGCGCGGCCCCCGCAGCGTTCGATCATCTCCCCGTTGAGAACATGCGCATTCATCGCGACGTCCTCCGGCCCCACCTCGGTGAGCGCGGGATGAATGTGCCCAAGCCCGTACTCGATCGCGCCGTCATCGCAAACACCGTAGTAGTGACTGTGCTTCCGTGCGAACCGATGGTAGTCGCTCAGCCCCTTCTCGAACTCCGGCGCGAGACAGACAACGTCCCAGATGTTTGAAACCTTCCTCGGATCGCCCGGGTCCAACCGTATCGCCCGGCCACGCAGTTGGTTAACGGTCATTCTCGTGGCGGCGATCGTGAGATCGACCAGCGTGTTCACGGTCAGTGCGTCCCACCCCTCCCCCAGCAAACCCCGCGTCCCCACCAGGCAGCGCGTGATCCCGCGCTCCAGGAACTCGGTGATCATTGCCACGTATGTTCTGACATTCCAGTCTCTACCCCTGCCCTCGATCCGGTAGAAGCCCTGCTCCTCTTCCGGTGTCAGCGCGGCTGTCATGCCTTTCGCCTCGAACCATTTCTTCGCGGAATCCAGGAACTTCTGCAGAAGATCGTCATCCACGAGCACGGTTTGGCCGGTAACCAGTATGGGATCCAGCCGGTCCGTGGCCTCGTTCGACGTCAGCGCGCGCATCGCAGCGATCGCACCGCCGGACTCGGCCGTGAGCAGGTGCGAGATATCTTTCGCCACCGTTGCGCTCGATTTCTCGAAGTCGCATATCACCAGCGCCTTGATCTTCTCGCCGCCCGCGTCCAGCTCTGCCGACAGCAACTCCACCAGCCCCCTCATCTTCGCTTCCGACAGCGCCAGCACCCGGCCCACCGTTGACTGGCATCGCCGCAGGCCGGCATCGGTGAGCTGGAACCCGAGCGGCCGGAACGCGCGGGCAAGGGACTCGAACCTGTCCCGGTCCGCCTTCTCCCGGCTCACAAGCAGGCAACGTACGGCAAACCGGCCCACCAGGTCTGCACACTCCTCGAGCTCGAGCGGCATCTCCTGGAGATGCCGGAAACGTTCCGGCACGGGATTCCCGGTACTGCGCAGGTAGTTCGCCGAGTTTGCAAAGAACCGCTCCCGGCGCCGCAGGACACTGGCGAGACGATCTTCCGGCACCTCGTTCATCCGGCCGGTCAGCCAGGCCGACAGCGTCGCACCACCATTCGGGGCCTCAGGACACTTCGCCGCCGCGGCCGGGACAGAGCCCGGCCCTCCATCACACCCGACCGTTGCTTTGGAGGGACGACCTCCGTGTCGTCCGAGACCTACCTCGACTGACGCGAGCACTTCCTTGAGCCGGTCGCTGCAGCCCTGCACGAAGGCAAGCTCGCGCTCGAGCGGACGAGTAAAATAGACCAGGTCCTGGTACGGTGCGAGGCTTCCCTCCCGCACTACTGCAGGAGTCGGAAGTTGGTAATCGATCTCGTCCAGCAGATCCTTGTGCAGCTTGATCTCGGTGTTCGACAATTCCTTCGCGCTGGGCGGCGTCGCCGTGAAGCCCAGTACCTGCGGCGTCTTCAGCTCGCCTTTGAGCGCCAGCGCGACCTGCGCCCAGTAGCCCACCAGGTGATGACACTCGTCGAAAATGACCAGGCGCACGCCCTTCTCCGCCAGGCGGCGCATCAAGTCGCGGGCCTTATCGTCAACCAGCGTCTCGGCCGACACGTTGTCGGCCGACAGCCGTTGCCGTTTCCAGCGCCTGAGCAACGCTGTTTCAAAGCGTTCGCCGTTCTGTTTCTCGAAATCCGCGAGCCACTGTCGCGCCGCGGGCCCATCCATCACTTCGCCCGCCGTCTCCTCGATGTCGCCCGAGTCTTCCTCGGCTTCACCCGTCAGCTCCGCCAGCCACCCCCGCACCAGGTCCTCCCGCTCGGCGTCCGAGAACCGCTCCGCACGCGCCAGCGCCTGGTAGGTAAGCACCGTGATTGGAAGCTCGTCGTCCGGGTCTATCGAAGCAACCGGTCCGCACCCCTCCGGCAGGAACAGCTTCGACTTCGCCACCCACTGCATCTGAATGGCCGTGTTCGGGACAAGAACGAGCGTTGGAATGCCCATGCGCAGGGCGATCATGAGTCCAAGAACCGTCTTGCCGGAACCGGGCGGACTGACGACGTACCACTTGTTCTCTTCAGCCTTGTGACCGAATACGAGATCCAGCACTTCTCGTTGGCACGTGCGCGGGGTTACAAGCGCCAGGTCCGGGGCGGTCATTCCGACAGCTCCCCAAGCTGCTGTTCCAGCCTGTCAACCAGGTCCTCATGAGCGGG
>Ga0272442_10011922_pt1 | contig 10556 bp, 9 predicted proteins | sample SSMForm2O_FD_200262 | JGI IMG/M metagenome (GOLD analysis project Ga0272442, IMG submission 200262) | Marine sediment archaeal communities from Little Sippewissett salt marsh, Falmouth, MA, United States - SSM-Form-2O | ecosystem: Environmental > Aquatic > Marine > Wetlands > Sediment ... | reverse complement strand
CAATGCCCCCTAATATACTGGAGTCTTAAAGGAAAAACTATCTCAGAAAAATCCTTACCGGTTTTAATATATGATAATACAGCTGTATCAGGTAGATATGAATCAGGTGGAAGACATGGTATAGAAAGAGTCGATGAATTCCATAGAATAGAACCCGTCTATATTGGAACTAGAGAGCAACTACTTGATTTACGGGAGAAACTTATTGATAGATATAAACATGTTTTCAACGATATTTTTGAACTTGAATGGCGTATGGCATGGGTTACACCCTGGTATATGCAACAGGCAGGAAAAATAGGTGATAAAGTAACACAGGATACAGGAACAATTGATTTTGAGGCATACATGCCATATCGGGGTGATCGAAAAAAATCCGAGTGGCTAGAGTTCCAGAACTTAAGTATCCTTGGTGACAAGTATGTAAATGCTTTTAATATAAAATCACAAAAAAGCGATCTTTGGAGCGGTTGCTCTGGAATAGGTCTTGAAAGATGGGCAACAGCTTTTCTTTCACAAAAAGGGATTGATCCTGAAAAATGGCCAAAGGGTTTTAGAAAATATTTAGATAAACTACCCAGTGGAATAGAATTTTTATGAAAAAAAAAGATCTATCTGAATATAAAAGAAAATATGATATATCGCGCCATCATGCATGGGCAGGGTCAGTTCTTTTGGCTGTGCTTGTTGCCACAAGAGGTTTTTTAGAACTTTCAAAAATAGATGTAAATGACAATATTGTAGTTATTCTAGGTATTATCTTGGTAGTTTATACTTTAACCTCTGTTTTTTTAACATATACATATCGTTCCGGTCTTTATTCTGAACAAAAAAAAGTAGTCGAAGTTCATCATCACGATTCTAAAGATGATTATGATAAAAAAAAGATACGTGCTGATCTTGAAAAAGAACGACTAAAATTAGAGAAAAAAAAAGCAAAGATTGAAGCAAAAAAAACAAAAAAATCTTTAAAAAAATAAAAATAGAAATTTTATATTTCCGCAGACGTTGTAAAAACAAATAAAGTAACTATTAAAAATACAAATATTTTTTTCTATTTTTATTGTAACATTATTATCAAGCTATTTAAAGAAATCAAAAAGAAAAAGGGGACCGAAAAGTAGATTGGAAAAAGTCAATAGTGTTGCTAATACATTTATCTAAACTATTATTGACTATATTATGTGTAACATTTTTATTTTCAAATAACATCTTAAAATAATCTAATAATACTTTTGTAAAATCATTATCAAAAAACGTATCCTTATAAGAAATAAAAGTATCAAAAATTAAATACGGATCTTTTAACTTGTAGATCTTTTCTCTATTATCTGTATCACGTTTAATATATTTTACAATATGAAAATCTACCTGAACCAAATTTTTTTTAACAAAAGCGATTTCTACAATACACTCATCTATTAGTTTTTCTAAATGATAGTTGATTGTTGAATCGGTTTTATCCAAGGATTTAGCCAACTCTTTTTCAGAAGCACAAGCAAAAATTAAAATGTACAGCAATATATTTCTTTTAGTATCGACCCTAAGATGACTTAGGATATTCTTATTATAGTTACTAATTTTATAGGTAACATAATACCTAATGTAACCTTTTTCTTTTTTATCTGCAACAAAATCATGAGATATTAAATATTTTAGATGATATCTAACAGTGCTATCTGACAGTTTTAATTGTCTAAAAAGCTTATTAAGATGTATACCTGGATGATCTTTTATGTAATCATATATTATTTTCCGATTTTTTATACTATTTAAGTACTTTTTATTTATCATCTAATCTTTTTTCTCCAAAATTACGTATATTAATTTTATTAATTTAATAATATATAAATTTTTCTCAAAAATATATTAAATTTTCTAAGGAGATTTTATCAGAATAACCTCCTTTAAAATTCTGTTCAAAAATTATTTTGTATTGACAACTAGTAGTTAAAACCGGTAAATATTACTAAAAAGATTAATTTCTCTTTAGAAGTATTAACAAAATTAGGGACAAAAATTGTATTAGGTTAGAATGTAAATACTTATAAATAAGAATCCTTTTTCCACTTCGATGGCAAAAAGAAGAAAAGAAAAAGACGAAGAAGAGGACAAACCCTTTAAAATACCTAAATTTGATAAAGAAAAATTCATAAAAAAAGAGAAAAAAAACATCAAATCCACTTTTATCGCGTTTTTATTTGGCGTATTTATGTCTTTTATTTGTTTCGGTTTTTGGGTTTTAATGGGATCAGGAACTGGTTTACGCTGGCCATTGGTTGTTCTCGTAGCTATAGCTAGCGCATCTTTTGTAAAATATATTTATATAAAAATCAATCTAGATACATCTGATTTTACCAAAAAGAATTGGTTCAGCTCATACGCAATATATCTAATCAGTTGGTTAATTGTCTTTATTATGCTTGTTAATCCTCCAGTATATGATAGTGAAGGACCTGTGGTTGATATGGTAGTTTTACCAGAGATGCAAGAGCAAAATGGTGATATTTTATTTGTAGCGAAAATAACAGACAATGTCGGTATTGATAAAGATTCCCTAAAGATAGAAATTACTGATCCAGATGATGAAGTATCGGCTATTACTCCTTTTACTTTCGAACAGTCTGATAAAATCGTTAAATTTCTTTTTGATAATCCTAATAATCTTACTGGTGATTTTAGTTATATTTTAACAGCCGAAGATATCAATGGTTTAAAACACACTCCAACTATAAAAGGCACTTTTAGGTATGATGATGATATAATTGATGTTGATGAAACTCCTGCTGCGTTAAAATCTATTGATAGTGATAAAAGCATTGATATAGAGGTTAATCCTGAAGTTAGTAATAAACCCTTTAGAGTATACTATACATTAGATAACGGAGAAGAAATTAATGTTAATCGTGAAATAGTAGATAATCCTGGTAATTATGAGACATCACCTGAGTATGAAGGTTGGGAAGAAAACAGAAACTATACAATGCACGTTTTCGTAGAAGTTAGTCATTATTTTCCAAATATTTTTGTAAAATACAATAATACTATTGGAGATTCAGTCGAATATAATGTATCGACGACCTATGATGATGATATAGGTGAAGAAACTGTACCGATGACATGGAACTGGAGTAAGCCTACTGATGAACAATCAGATGTTTTATTAAATTATGATAACTTCAATTCACAAAAACCTAAAGATGAGCAAGTATTATTACCATATCCGAGTACAGTACAGGTACCTGGTTTTGTAACATTGATCTTTTTAATAGCAGTTATTGCCATTGTTCTTATATTTAAATACAAGAAAAAAGATAAGAAAAACCTGAAATGAAAGAAATAGCAGAGCTATCAAAAAATCTAAAAAAAGATTTCAAGCCTAGAAACCCCGATCTAAGTAAACCAGTTAAATGTTGGACTGAAAAAGATATAATCAATAAAAAAATAGTTGATACTTTTGTAATAATATTAAGAACACGAGGATGCAGTTGGGCTCTTAAATCAGGTTGCAGTATGTGCGGATATTTCAATGACAGTGCCTGGACAAAAATATCTGATGAAGAGCTTTATTCCCAATACCAAAATGCAATGGAAAAATACAAAGGTCAAAGATTTATAAAATTTTTCAACTCAGGAAGTTTTCTAGATGATTCTGAAGTATCAAAAAAAGTAAGAGATAAAATACTTTTAGATTTAAAAGATAAGGTAGAAAAAATATCCTTTGAATCACGACCAGATTACATCAACAAAAATATTATTGATAAAACAAAAAAAATACTTATAGATCAAAAGATCGAGATAGGAATCGGACTTGAAACAGCAGATGATTCAATTAGAAATAAGATTATAAACAAGGGCTTTACATATAAAGAATATAAAAAAGCGGCAGACCTTTTGAAAAAAAATAATATCAATGTTAAAACATATGTACTAATAAAACCACTTTTTTTAACTGAAAAAGAAGCAATAGATGATGCAGTAAATACTGTGAATAAAATAAAAGATGATACAGATTTAGTATCTTTTAATCCTTGTAATGTTCAAAGAAATACAGTTGTAGAATATTTCTGGAAAAGAAATAAATATCGCCCTCCATGGTTGTTTAGTATAGTAGAAATCCTAAAAGAAAGTAAAAAAATTGTAAACAATAACATAAGATTAAAATGTGATATAGCTGGAGGGGGAAACATAAGGGGGGCTCATAACTGTAAAAAATGTGATAAAAAATTCATGGATTCAATATCAGAATTTTCTTTAAAACAAGATGCAAACCTCCTTAAAAATTTAGATTGCAGTTGTAAAGAAAGATGGCTTGACCAACTTGATATAGAAAATCTAGGATTCGGGTCACTTGTTGATATGTATGGGTAGATGATATATGACAAAAAACAAAGTTGAAAAAAATGTAACTATTGTTTTGATAGATGAAAAAGAGAGAAGATACTTTGTAGATACGGATGGGAAAACAGATAAAATAAAGGGAGTCGGAGTGATTGATCCAAGTTGTTTTGTAGGGAAAAACTATGGTGAAAAAATAAAGATTGGAAACAAAGAATTCTACATTTTTAAACCATCTCTTATGGATAAACTAAAAGGTTTAAAAAGAAAAGCGCAGATAATTCTTCCTAAGGAACTAGCATATATTATTATGTTTTGTTCTATTGAATCAGGGGATGCTGTTCTTGAGGCAGGGATCGGTTCAGGATCTCTTACAATGGCTCTTGCTAATGCTGTTGCACCTAATGGAAAAGTAATTTCTTATGATAAAAGAACTGATTTTATAAAACATGCTAAAAAAAACCTTAAAACAGCGGGTCTAATAAAATATGTTGAAACTAAAAATAAGGACATAACAAATGGTATCGATGAAAAAAATCTAGATTCAATAATTATTGATATACCTAATCCTTGGGATGCAGTAAACACTGCTTATAACTCCTTAAAAATAGGCGGTTATTTGTGTTGTTATTCACCACTTATCTCTCAAGTTGAAAAGACAGTTAAAGAAATAAAAAAACATGGTTTTATTGAAATTAAAACATTTGAAAATATACAACGGGAAATGATAGTCTCAGATCATGGTACAAGACCTAGTTTTGATATGCTAGGGCACACTGGTTATCTTACATTTGCAAGAAAAATAAAATAAAAAAAAGAGATTTTTTTAATTTTTTTTAGCTGTTTATTTAAGATAATAAAAGTAAAAGATGTTTAAAAAATGGTGTTTTTACTTTTAATCTCTCTAAAATATTTATTAGATCAAGTGTTTTACTTTTTGCTTTTCCCACTTTGATATTTATTGTGTCCTCATCTGTTCTATCTGCGCCATCGGTTACTGTTAATGTTACTTTATGTGTACCTTTCTCTTCATATGTATATGTTGGATTTTGTTTATTTGAATCTTCAGTTCCGTCTCCGTCAAAGTCCCAGCTATATGTATATTCTGGTGGTGCGTTTTGAGCTACACCATGGAAATGTATCATTTTTTTGTTGTTTTCATCTCTTTCATAAGAAGCTACAGCTTCCAAAGGTGGTAGATCTTCGGGATCTAGATCGGCCCAAGAATAGCTGTTGTATTGTTCTTCGGTTACCGCGCTTTTAAAAGCATCAGATAGTCCTTCATATGGTGGATGCATGGTCCACAGTTCTTCAGCTAGAGCGGGTATTTCAATATCCTCTTCATCAGGTGTTCCTCCTTTTGAATTTAATTTTATCAATGGTAGATCTCCGTTTAATTGATCTTTGTTATGTGGCCAGTTAAACATAAAGTGACCTGTAGATAATCTTGTTAGCACTTGTACATAGACAAACTCAAACATTGTCCAAAGAGTTGCGTTTATTGCAGCGTTGATAGGATTAGGATCTCCTATGGCTGATGCAAATTCATATTCTTCTATGAAAAAAATACCCCAAACAGTTATCCAGAACAAAGAATTTTCAAGAAGTATACGTGGACGTGACCAACTGAATGCTTCTTGTGCTGACACCCAGCCATCATTATTTTTATCTTTTGCAGGTCCAAATATCCCTTTTTTTAATGCATGAGCTATAGTCCAGGTCATAGGGAATCCAAAAACATAAGAAGCCCTACCAAGTGTATTACGAAGGGCAGATGCTGTAGAAACAATTACCATTCTGCCTGGTCCATCAGGATCACCTAGACTATTTGTTGTGAAATCACTTCTTACTGCGTTGTTATACACTTCCGCCTCATTTTCTTCTACTAATCCATCTCCATTTTGATCAATTTCAGAAAAAGCTTCATCGCCTATCATTCCAGCACTAAGACATGACTCAAACATTAAAACCATGCCTTTTGTATTCTTAGCTTGTATTGCATCAAATTTCTGACCAAGAGTATCATCTGTTATATAATTTTGAAGATCACCGGTGTAATCCCTATGGCAATCATATGGGCATATTACTTCATCCCATCTATCAAGAAAACCAAATAATGATTCATCTCCATCCAAATCAGGAACTTCACTTCCATGACCTTGCCAAGAAAACAAAAATACATCGTTATCATCAACATTACTTGCCGCCCAATCAAGTGCGTTTAGTATTGCATCCACTGTTGCTTCTCCGTTTATCAAACATTTAATATTCCAATCGTTCTCATCTTCCAAATCAAAATTTGCTTGTTTAAGAGCTCTATCTAAAGATTTAATACTGTAAGTGCTAATCGGTAGATTATTACTAGCATCCATGTAATGCACACAGGCAGCTATTACAGCATAATATTCTGTTTCACCATTGCCTGTTGTTTCTAGATTTTTATTTTTATCAAATGGTACTTCAATACTACTTACTGCAGGTGTTATAGTGACACCTATCAATATTAGCATTATGCTTATCACCAGCGTCTTTTTTATTTGTTTATTTATTTTCATAATAATCACTTGTATTATTGATATATATAATGATATTTAAATATTATAGCATGATTTACCAAATATAGCAAAAAAAATATATTTATTTTTTTAGTTTGATTCCCATTTGATTTTGATAATTACCTGATTTTTTATCATATAATTCTAATGGTTCAGTTGAAAGATGCTCAAATACAATTTGACAAAAACGATCTCCAATAGGGATCTTAAGTGGTTCATCATTACTATTAAAACAGCTTATAGTCAATGTTCCATGAAATCCTGCATCTACCTTTCCAAAACTGGCCATAACACCTTTTCTTGCATAGCTAGATCTAATCCATAGTTGACTAGTTATTTTAGATCCCATTTTAACAAATTCATGTGTACTAATTGCAAACCAAGTATGGGCTGGTATTTCTGCAACACCCTTTTTAATATGTTCATCTGTTTTTTTAATATATACTTCTTCAATAGATAGATCATACCCATTAGGAGTCAAATTTTTTTCAGTAAAATTCTCTATTCCAAGTTCTTTTTTTTCTATAAGGTTTAATATATCTCTATCTGAAAGTATCATAATGAAAGTAATCTCCTATTTCATTTCTCTTTTATTTTTATGTTTTTTATTTTTACTTCTTTTAATGGTTTATCATTTCTATCTGTTTCTACTTTTGATATTTTTTCAACAACATCTATTCCCTCTATCACTTTACCAAAGATTGTATGTTTTCCGTCAAGCCAAGGAGTGGGTTTTACAGTTATAAAAAACTGTGAGCCACCAGTATTTGCTCTTCCTGTGTTTGCCATGGAAACAGTGCCTTTTTCATGTGAAAGATCTTTTCTAAATTCATCTTGGATAGTATAGCCGGGTCCACCATATCCTGAACCGTGTGGACAACCTGTCTGTATCATAAAATCTGGAATTACTCTATGAAAAATCAATCCGTCATAGAACTTATCATCAACTAGTTTTTTAAAATTACCAACAGTTAATGGTGCCTTATCGTTAAAAAGTTCTATTTTAAAATTTCCTATATTTGTATCAAAATATGCTATTTTTTTGGTCATAAATTTATCCCTCCATTTATTCTTGTGCCATATATATTCTTTCAATTACTATATCTTCTATTGGTTTTCCCCCTCCCGGATTAGTAGCTGGTGGTGGTTCATACCTTGAATCATGTTTATCGTTAGCAATATCTCTTACAACCTCGATTCCGTAAATTGTTTTTCCAAAAGCAGCATAGTTGCCATCCATTTGATATTCTGGTCCAACTCTTGCCCCATCCATTATAAAGAATTGCGCTTCACCAGGAACTCCAGCGCCCGTGCTTGCCATAGAAATTGCCCCATCTTCGTGTTTCAGGTTACCTTCAAATGTACTAATTTGCCCGTATGGGCTTGTTTTTGTAGATTCATCAGGCATTGTATTTCCAGCTTGTATCATGAAATTATCCATTATTCTTTGAAATATCATCCCATCATAAAAACCATCATTTACAAGCTTTATAAAATTCTGACAGGTGGCCAGTGCTTCATCGTCATAGAGTTCAACTGCTATTGCTCCTTTACTTGTTTCAAGAACTGCAACTGGATAATTTGTATTTTCTAAAGCTTTTATATAATCAGGGTCATTTTGATAACTGTTTTCAGCTGTTTGATCTCCTCCAAAAAACTGAGTTGCAGCATATAAGGAACCAGCAACAAGTAAAAAAACAACAAAGATAGCAAGAAACATAGCTGGCTTGTTTCTTTTAAATTTTGTTTTTACATTTTGTTTTTGTATCGGGCGGGATCTTTTTCTGTTTGGCAGGTTATTTTTCTTTTTAACCATAATGTATCAAAAAAAGTAATAATATAACTTATAGATAAGTATTATTAGAAAAAAATAGTTTTAGAAAAATTGTTGGAGATAAAAAATCTCCAATATATTATTATCTTCGGTTTATTGGTGGTTCATCAAAAGCAAAATCTATTCCTTCAAGATCATATGCGCCAGGTGCTCTTTGGAAGAAACCAACATCGAGTTTTCCCCAGTCATCACAATCATTTTCACCATGGGTGCCATCAGAATAATCGAAGTGTCTGCAGGCATACCATTGATAGTTCATAACACTTCTATAATCAAACCAGTGTTCCATGGCTCCTTTAACTGTTGAATTGTCTACACCACCACAATGTATATAACCAAAACCACAGCTATGCCCAAGCTCATGTAATAATGAGCATGCTTGAGCTACACGTTGTGCTCTTGGTGTTTTAGCATGTCCTAATTGTCCTGAATCAAAGAATATATCCGTTGCAGACACAACAACTGTGTCATAACGTCCTGAATAGTCCATGTTATAGTTGTATCCTCCACCCAATACTACAAGAACTGCGTAACGGAAAATACCTTTACGTTCATCAGGGAAATTTTTCTTGTAATAACCAGATATAACAAAATCAGAAGGTTTAATTCCAATATTAGGTGCTAGAAGATCTAAAGTGTCGCCACCCTCGCCCATACATCCATCGTCGATATGTACAGTTATACCATGTTCGTTAAACCGTTCCATTAGCATTGCTTTTGTTTCGTCAAAAAGTACAACCTCTTGTCCTGTGTACTTAACCTTTGTGATCGTAGGTCTGTTGATTGGAATTATCTTTCCTGGTTGCATTTCTATTGTGTAAGGTATAAATCCTAATGGTCTTTGATCAGGTGCATCTTTTGAAAAGTCAGCTTCAATGTACATTTCTGGTTGATAAGGATTTGCAAGCCACTTATACATATATTCTTCTTCGACATTTTGGATACCATCATTATCAGGATCTAGAAATGTATGATTGTCCCATGAAAAAGGATCATATCCCCATTTCCATTCCCATGCTGTAGAACAACCATCATGATCAGGATCATTATATCTGTCGTCTATTTTTGGATTAGTTCCAAGTACATTTACCTCTGTCCAAAACGGTATCAGATCTCCATCTTTATCAGTCTGTCTAATGTCAAACCAAAATTCATAATCTGTTCCATTATAATGACCATAACCGTCTTCGTCCATAAAATAATCTTCGCCAGTCCAAGTACCTGTTCTATAGTCATATATAACTTTACAACTTTCAACTGGTTCTTTATTACCTTTTTCAAATATTCTAATTTCAACATCAGACTCTTCTTGTTCCTCATCTACAACCTGATAAAATTCATGGAAAATATATCCTGTGTCCCAAGTCGAAAATGTTGTTTTTCCGGTGTCCCAATCAAAGCCGTCAATTTCTGTGCCGTAATAAAATTTAGGTTTTACATCCCAACCTTTGCCAGGTAGTCTACCTTTTATTAATGCAGTAATTGCTGCGCCATTAATCGGTAAACCTGCAATTTTACTTAATAACGGATATTCAAAACCTTTTTCGTTAATATCCCAGTCATTAAGCATTTTTATTAAAGTACCAGAATCGGTCATTTGATCTATTACACCCTTTGGTCTAATTCTTTTTATTTCAACAAATAAAGCTTGTTCACAATAAGGACTGATCCTATCGTCGATCACATCCTCTTCTGGTTCTTCTTCTTTTTGTGGCGTTTGTAATATTACATAACTAAAAATTGCAGCAATTATCAGTATAAAAACTACTAGAATTGCAAATACAATTTTAGAGTTATTACTTTTATTAGCATTTGTAGATTTCGATTTT
>Ga0272442_10011921_pt1 | contig 10557 bp, 8 predicted proteins | sample SSMForm2O_FD_200262 | JGI IMG/M metagenome (GOLD analysis project Ga0272442, IMG submission 200262) | Marine sediment archaeal communities from Little Sippewissett salt marsh, Falmouth, MA, United States - SSM-Form-2O | ecosystem: Environmental > Aquatic > Marine > Wetlands > Sediment ... | reverse complement strand
GTCCCGCTGGCTGTTCTCGATCACCTTGGCCGCCTCAGCCACCTTGATCGACTCGGCCTTGTGGGTCCCGGCGGTGATCACCCGGCGGTAGAGGGCGTCCACCCGCTCGGCGGTCTCGGGGGTGGAGCCGCTGGTGACTTTTTTTATTTTTGCCACCGTGTGCTCTTTATCACCGGGATTGATCCGTTCAGGGCTGTATCCGCAGAAAAAATCGCGGTTGAACTCCAGGCCGCTCTCGGCTTCGAGGACCGGGACGCACTCCTCTTCGGTGCATCCGGGAAATACCGTGCTCTCGTAGATCACCAGGTCGCCCTTTTTCAGCACCTGCCCCACCGTCCGGCTGGCCGACAGGAGAGGCCGCAGGTCCGGCTTCTTGTGATCGTCGATGGGGGTCGGCACCGTTACGATATATATAGTGCACTCCCGCAGGTCCTCGATGTCGCTGCTGTATTCCATTGACCTGGCTGCTTCCACGAGCTTCTCCGGCTCCACCTCGAGGGTGTGGTCTTCGCCGTTCTTCAGTTCGGCGATCCGCTTCGCGCTTATGTCGAAGCCGGTTACCCGGTAGTGCCGGGCAAACTCCACCGCCAGGGGCAGTCCCACGTAACCCAGGCCGATAACGGCGATTTTCTGATCATCCTGAATGCTCATTCATCCTCCAGTTGTAGCTGTTGACCGGGCCCTGTCAGACCCCGACGCCGGTATAGAAAAATCCCAGCTCCTCGAGCATGGGCCGGTTGTATATATTCCGCAGATCGAAAAAGTAGGGGGCCTTGAGCAGCTTCTTCACCCGCTCCAGGTCGAGGTTGCGGAACTGGTTCCACTCGGTGAGAATCAGCACCGCGTCGGCCCCGTCCATGGCCTCGTACTCGTCGGCGGCGAAAGCCAAGTGGTCCCTGATGTGATCGAGCCGCCAGGCCGCCTCCTCCATGGCCTCCGGGTCGTAGGCCCGGAAATGGGCCCCCGCGGCGGCCAGCTCGGTCATGATGGTGATGGCCGGGCTCTCCCGCATGTCGTCGGTGTTCGGCTTGAAGGCGAGACCGAGGACCGCGATGGTCATGCCGGTGAGATCGCCGGGGTCGTCAGGGCCTTGTGCCCCGCCGGTGACCTTACCAGTCCCGCCGCCGGCCTTATCAGCCTTCGCGTCGCCCGATTTTCTCCCCGCAGCGCTCAAAACAGTCCGTACCTTCGCTGCCGTGAGCTTCTTCTGCCGTTCGTTGCTCTCCACAGTCTGCTCGATCAGGTGAAGGCGCGCTCCGGCGGCCCTCCCGATCTCCGCCAGGGCCCGGGTGTCCTTGGGAAAACATGATCCCCCGTAGCCGGGTCCGGCGTGGAGGAACTTAGGACTGATCCGTCCATCCCGTCCCATGGCACGGGCCACGTCCTGCACATTGGCCCCCACCTTTTCACAGAGATTGGCCGTCTCGTTGATGAAGGTTATCTTCAGCGCCAGGAAGGCGTTGGCCGCGTATTTTATCATCTCCGCGGTCTCGATGTTGGTCTCGATAAAGGGGGTCTCGTTGAGATACAGAACCCGGTAGACCTGCCGCATCACATCGCGGGCCCGTTCGCTGTCGCTGCCGACCACCACCCGGTCCGGGTGGGTAAAATCCTGGATCGCATTTCCCTCGCGCAGGAACTCGGGATTGCTGACCACGTCGAACTCGAAGCTCACTCCCCGTTTGTCCAGCTCTTCCCGGACCCAGCCCTGAACCCTGCGGCCCGTACCGATGGGAACGGTGCTCTTGTCCACGATGACCCGGTAGCCGTCCATGGCCCGTCCTATATCACGGGCTACCGCCTCCACGTACTGAAGGTCGGCGCTGCCGTCATCGGCGGGCGGGGTCCCCACCGCGATAAAAATCACCTCGCTCGACCTGACCGCTTCGGCGGTGTCGGTGGTGAAGTTGAGGCGGTTGTAGTAGCTGTTGCGCTCGACGATCGCTTCCAGTCCCGGCTCGTAAATCGGCACCTCGCCGTTCTGCAGGCGCCGGACCTTGTCCGCGTCGTTGTCGACACAGATGATCCTGTGTCCGAAGTCCGACAGGCAGCTGCCGGTCACCAGACCGACGTAGCCGGTCCCAATAACGGTAATCTGCGACATGTATGTATTCCTTATTTTTTTAGTAAAAAAATGACCGGCCGGAGATATTCGACCGGACCGGGAATGCTCTATCGGGTATCCCGGCCCTTTCTTCTTCGAAGATGAACATCCGGACCGGGAATGATCTGCTGTGCAGCCCCGGCCTTTTCTTCTACGATAATGCTCACCGGAGCCTGTAATAATGCCCTATATCTCCACGAGGACCTTCTGCAGGTAGCCCCGCCCGCGGACCTTTTCCTCTTCGTCCGGAATGTAGTTCTCCGAGTAGAGAAAAAAAGTCTCCTCCGGCCTGTCCGGATCCTCCTTGAGGAGCTTCACCCCGTAGCGCCGGCAGGCGTGCTCCACGATGAAATCCACGTCGCTCTGGCCTACCAGGATCAGTCCTTCGTAGCCCAGCTCGGCGACCTCTTTGATCAGCTGCTCGATGGTGCGGCGGTAGTAGACCACGTTCCTGATGGTCCGCTTGAAGTAGTGATAGCTCTTGCGCATGATCACTTCCATTCCTTCGGGGCTCACCGCGTAGGTGATATTGCGGTTGTTCACTTTGCGGATGGTGATCCAGCCCTTCTGCGCGAGCCTCTTGAGAATGGCGTTGGTCATTCCGAGGGACAGCCCCGCCACGTGGGCCAGGTCCCGCTGGCGTACGTTGGGTTGAGAATGATAGATGTTTTCGAGGATCTCGATCTCTTTCTGATTTGCGTCCATTTTTTTCTGGAAAAAGTGCGGCTCGGCGCCGTGGGTCTCCTGGTTTATGAGGCCGGACCGGACGTGCACGTCCCGGGCGGACACAGCTTCTCCACCGGCACCTGCTGTGCCGACAATTGGTGTCGGCATTGGTACCTTATCAATGCTGAAAAAGCATATTCCGCCCGCCGGGATCACGCAGCCGCCGCCGGAACAGGCTGGCCGGTATACTCCGGGGTATGTTCTCAATCAGTTGTCCAATTGATTGTTCAATTAATGAACACTATAACACACATACTTACATTTTCAAGAGATAAGAGCTGTTTGACGAAGAATTCCTCACTTTTTTAACGGTTTACAAACAGGTCACCCCGGTTCCTTCCGAAGAAAAATTGAGCCGCACCTCCTTCAGGTCCGACAGCTCGGACCTGATCCTGTTATGCTGGTCCTCGTGGCTGTATATGATCACGAAGGCCCCGATTTTTCCCCCCGGTAGTTGCGCGTAGGCCCCCATCTTGTTGATCCGTTCGATCAGATCGACCACGTACTCGTCCTCGAAGTTGCCGGGCAGCTTCTGTTTCAGGTTCTGCATGTGCTGGATCAGTTCCCCTACATGCTGTAGGTTCCCCTCGAGGAAGCTCTTTTCCAGGTCGTAGGCCACCTGCTTGATCTGATGCATGGTGTCGAGGGCGCTGTCCATCTGAGTATTCAGGAGGTCCAGGGAGGGTTTGGACTTGAAGCGTCTGCCGCTGTAGAAAAAGAGCAGCCGGTCCTGGAAGACCTGCTTCTGGATCTCGGGGATCTCGATCTCCCGGCCCCTGATTCCGTCTGTGCCGTATTCGATCAGCTTCAGCCCTCCGAGAGCACATATGGAGGGATCGTGGTAGCCCGAGGCGCTGTCGAGGACATCCACCTCGATGTAGCTCGCCTCTTCGAGGAGCTGCTGCCGGGTCGGCGTGTCTCCCTTGAAGCGGTGCATGGCGTGGAGCAGGCTTACCGTCAGGGCCCCGGAGGAGCCGAGGCCGCTCTCGGAGTTCAGATCGCACATGATGTAGATATCCACGGGGATCTGATCGAGCTTCATGAGCTTGAGACACTCCCTGATCAGGTCATGCCGCACCCCTTCGATGCTGCTGACCTTTTCATGGACATCCATGTACTTGAGATTGATATAGCCGTCCACGTTGGGCTTCAGCCCGACGTAGACGTACTTGTCGATGGTGGTGCTGACGGTGGCCCCGCCGAAGCGTTCGGCGTACTTCCTCAGGTCCGTCAGGCCGCCGCCGAAGGGAATCCTCAGAGGTGTCTTCGCAAAAATCATCGCAGCCTCCTGGAACCTGTCCGCCCCTGCATCCGATGCTCACGGCCGCCCGGGGTTACCCGGGCGGCCTGAACACCAGTCGGCTATTCCACGGCCCGCTCCCGGTCGCCCAAAAAACACCGGCGCTCTGAAAACCCCTTCGGCTACTCTACAGCCCGCCGGAGTTCCTCCGGTGTTTTTTACCTGCCCGGCGCCCTTCTTCAGGCCGCTCGCTACTCTACGGCCCGCTGGAGTTCCTCCGCCTTGTCCACCTGCTCCCAGGTGAAAGCGTCCCGGCCGAAATGGCCGTAGGCGGCGGTTTTTTCATATACCGGGTCGAGCAGGTTGAGGTGCCGGATGATCCCGCCGGGAGTCAGGTCGAAAACCTTCGGGATGACCGCTTCGATCTTCTCCTCGGGAACCGTGCTGGTCTCGAAGGTGTCCACCATGACCGAAACCGGGTAGGGGACGCCGATGGCGTAGGCGAGCTGCAGTTCACAGCGGTCGCACAGTCCGGAGGCCACCAGGTTCTTGGCAATGTACCGGGCCATGTAGGCGGCCGATCGGTCCACCTTGCTGGGATCTTTGCCGCTGAAGGCCCCGCCTCCATGACGCCCCATTCCGCCGTAGGTGTCGACGATGATCTTGCGACCGGTCAGGCCGGAATCCCCGTGGGGTCCGCCGGTGACGAACCGTCCGGTGGGATTTATGTAGTACTTGGTCCTGTCGTCGAGGAGACCGTTTTTCCCCAGGACCGGCTCCACAACATATTTTTTCAGATCCGCCTCGATCTGCTCGAGGGTGACGTCGGCGCTGTGCTGATGACTGATAACGATCGCGTCGATCCGCTTCGGCTGGTCCCCCTCGTACTCGATGGTGACCTGGCTCTTGGCATCCGGACGCATCCATGACACCATGCCCGTCTTGCGCACCTCCGCAGCCTTGATCAGGAGCTTGTGGGCGTACATGATGGGAGCCGGCATCAATTCCGGAGTCTCCCGGCAGGCGTAGCCGAACATCATCCCCTGGTCGCCGGCGCCCTGTTCGTGGTACTTGTTCGCGCCTGCATCCACCCCCTGGTTGATGTCCGCGGACTGGGAGTGGATCGTATCGAGGATTGCCATCGACTTGAAGTCCAGCCCGTAATCCGCTTCGGTGTAGCCGATCCGGCTCACCACTTCACGGGCCACCTCCTGAAGATTGACGTAGGTCTCGGTGGTTATTTCACCTCCCACCAGCACCATGCCGGTAGTCGTGAAGGTCTCGCAGGCAACGTGACTCTTCGGGTCATCCTTCAGACATGCGTCCAGAACGGCATCGGAGATCTGGTCGCAGATTTTATCGGGATGACCTTCGCTCACTGACTCTGAAGTGAAGAGGAATCGTCGATTTCGCATATGTTCGTGCTCCTTCTTTTTTTATATGAAAAAAAACGTGTTATGCTGTAGAGTATAGCGGATAAAAAAACCGCTGTCAGCCTGTGCAGGTTCGATTTTATCGGCAGGTTTTTATTGCGCGGCGAGAGGCAGTAAAGCAGCAGGCCGGGAAATATGAAGAAGCCTGGGGGGGCCTGCCGGCTGGAGCGGATAGAACCCGCGGCGACCGGCCGACCATGCCGCGGCAGCCAGCGGCCGATGCCGGGTCTGCGATCGGGACTTTTCCAGGCGAACCGCGTTGACAGAGTGAATAAATCGCCATAAACTGCCGAAATAGAGAAAAGACATGGAAGACCATCTGTTCGTAATTATCAGTGCCGGAATTTTTCCATTCATCGTGAATCTCCTGCTGATACCCGTATTGCTGAAAATGGCGCACCACTTCAAATGGTACGACACCATCGACGAGCGCAAGGTCCACAGCGGGAATATACCCCGTCTGGGAGGCGTGGGGATATTCCTCACATCGGTCGTCATCATCGTGGTCTTCCTGCTTATCCTGGAATATGAAAAATTCTTCGAACTGGTCTTCCGCAAGCAGTACTTCTCGATTGTCCTCGGATGTATCGTCATCCACATTGTTGGACTGCTGGACGATTTCAAGGACCTGAAGCCGCATTACAAGCTCTACGGTGAAATAGCCGCCGCCTGTATCTTCATCTTCGCGGGGAACTACTTCAGACAGCTCTACATCCCCTTCACAGAATCAGCAGTGAACCTCGGCTGGACCGGCCCCGTCATCACCTTCATCTGGATCATCGGCGTCACCAACGCCATAAACCTCATCGACGGCATCGACGGCCTGTCGGGATCCCTGTCCGCTATAGCCGCCCTCTTCTTCGGGCTGGCAGCTTTTTCCATAGAAAACTACAACGCCGCCTTCATCTCCATGGCCATCTTCGGCGCCCTGGTCTCCTTCCTGCTCTTCAATCTGCCTCCGGCCAAGATTTTCATGGGAGATTCGGGCAGCCTCTTCATCGGCTTCGTCCTCTCCACCCTGCCGATTCTGACCTTCAAGGACATAAACGTTTCATACGCCCTGCCCTACGGCGTCACCCTGCTGATCATCCCGATCCTGGATACCTTCGCCGCCATCATCCGGAGAACCCGCAAAAGGCTTCCCTTCCACGCCCCGGACAAGCAGCACATCCATCACAAGCTCCTGACCTTTGGCCTGTCGAACCACGCCATTCTCATCCTGCTAACCGCCATCTCGGCATTCCTCTCCTATTTCGCCTTCTTCTGGGTGCGGTTCAAGAACAATGCCGCCGCCTCAATCCTCATTGTGCTCTGGATACTCGCAATTGCCTTCTTCGTCGTACTTCACTCTCTTAATAAAAAACACCAGAGAAACCAGAAAAATCAGAGCGGGTAAGCTGAGACCGCGGGGCGGCCAGGCCAACCTGGAATGCATCCGCCCTGGCGGCGCAATTTTGTGCCCAAAAAAACCCGGCAGACTCAATCGCCTGCCGGGCTCGGTGTAGTTCGTTGGATTTCGTTCTGCCGGGCCTCCAACACGACAGCTGTATACTGTGCGGCCGGAAACGCCGGATCAACGGCTGTTCGCCGTGCGCCTGGGCTTCCAGCGCAGCGGTCGAAAAATCTAATAATGCCGCTGCCGCCCTCCGCGGCCGCTCATCAAACGGCTGCCCAATTAGGTCACGCTGAAATCTAATAATGCCGCTGCCGCCCTCCGCGGTAAATGATGCGGACCTGCTTGTAGAGGCCTTCTCCTTCGCTTTTGGTCTCGATGTCCTGCATATCGTTCAGCGCCGTGTGGACCAGCCGCCGTTCGAAGGGGTTCATCGGATCGAGCAGGCGCGAGCGCTTGCTGCGGCGGACCTGGGCCGCCGTGCGGTGCGCGTTCCGGATGATACTGTCCTCGTGCCGGCTGCGGTAGTTCTCAGCGTCGATGACCACCCGGCGGCCTTCGTCGAGCCGTCCGGCATATATGTTGGTAAGCAACTGCAGTGAATCGAGGTTTTTCCCCTTCTTCCCGATCAGGATCCCCGAATGTTCGGAATCGATGTTGAAACCGACCTTCTGAGGCTCACGATAGGCCACATTCGCCCGTCCGGGAAAACCCATCTTCCGGGTCAGGGTCTCGATGTACTCGATGATCTTCTCTTCGAACTCGTCCTGCGGCTCCGGATCGGTACTGCTGCGGACCGGTTCCCGGCTTTCAGGCTCCCGCCGCTGTTCATTCTCCTGCACGGGCTCCTGGTCGAACTCATCATCTTCCTCAATGTAGACCCGAATCTTTACGTTGCCCTTGCGGAAAATGCTGCCCCTGGTAGTCTCCATGATCTCTACATCGAAATGCTCCCGGTCGAGGTTCAATTCAGTAACTGCGTTATCAATCGCCTCCTTCTCGGTCTTTCCTTCGAATTCTCTAATCATATGTTTCTCCTTAAAAGGAACTTCTTTTTTTCATCATAAAAATATCGTCAATATTCCCCCTGTTTCTGTAGAAAGAAACTCAAGCGCCGCCGGGCTGCTGACGGCAGGATTTTATCAGTCAGCTGTTCTTTAACAGCCTACCTAACCTGCATTACGGCAGCCCGGCGGACGGTGGGGGGTTATTTCTTTTTCTTCTTACGCGCGGTTTCGCCGCCCTTGCCCTTCTGGGCAGCGCTTTTTTTGGCACTGTTCTTTGAAACCGAAGCGCTGACCGCCTGGGGATGTTTCACCTTGCTCCGCTTCTGGGCACTCGCGGCGGAATCGCCGCCTCCTTCTTCCTCCACCTTGGCCCGGTGCTTGGAAGTCGCCTTCTGCTGAAACATGGTCAGTACGTTCGTCATGATCCAGTAGATCAGCAGTCCCGACGGCGCGCTGTAGAGCACGAAGAAGAGAAACAGCGGCATGAAATACATCATCATCTTCATACTGCCCTGCTGACCGGCCGCTCCCGGCGACTGCATGGTCTTGGTGGAAATCACCATAGTCAGGGCGAAAAGTATCGGCAGAAGGTGTATGTCAGACCCGAGAAAGGGAATGCTGAAGGGCAGACTGAAGATGGTCTCCGGCCCGGACAGGTCGGTAATCCACCCCGGGATAAACACCGCCCCCCGCAGATCGAAGTGCTTGTTCAGAAGTCCATACAAGGCGATGAAGATCGGCATCTGCAGCAGCAGCGGCAGACAGCCGCCGAGCGGGTTGACCCCCTCCGATTTGTAGATGTTGGCCATCTCCTGGTTCATCTTGGTGGGATTGTCCTTGTACTTCGCCTTGAGCTCGTTGATCTTCGGAGCCAGAGCCTGCATCTTGCTGGTAGACTGGTAACTCTTGTGGGTAAAGGGGTAGAGCACGATCTTGATCACGATCGTGAGAATGAGAATGGCGATCCCCCAGTTGGGAATCAGCGAGTGAAACAGGACCAGCATTCTTTTCAGAATCCATTCGAGCCATCCGAGTATGGAGCCGGTGTCCATCACCTCTTCGAGATGAAGATCGCTGGTTCCGAATCCGTTTTCATCCGGGTCATTGTAGCGGGTGAGCTCCCGTGCGAGCTTCGGTCCTACATAGAACTGGAACACATCCTCGTTCCTGCTGCTGCGAATGAGAGGCCTGGAAAAAAACATCCGGTGAGCGGGATCAACCGTCTCCATCGGCTTCTCCGACAGCATGATATCGTACTGGGTCGCATCGGGAATCCCGATAACCGTGAAGTATTTCCCCAGGAGGGCCGCCCACATGACCCGGTCCTCGATCAGCTGTTCGCCGTCCTTGATCTTAATCTGGTCGCGCTTCCCGTCGGCGTAGGTATAAAATTTTCTATATTCATAGCGTCCGTCCAGTTCCTCGATCTCCGGTCCGATCTGCGGTCCGTAGCTCAGGGTATAGGCATATCCGTTGAAATCGAGGGGCGGAAATTCGTTGACACTGTTCTCGATCGCCACCCGCAGTTCGAACAGGTAATCCCTGGGCTTGAATTCAAATGTTTTTTTAATGGTAAAAGGTACCAGCCCGCCCTGCTGGTTCCGCACCGCAAAGTCACGGTAGAACTCGATCGTGTTGCTGTCGATCCGGCTCACATAGAACGGTGCATCCACCGCCGGGCTGTACGCTCCGCCGAAATGGAGCTGGAAGGCCCCCTGGTCTGGACCGGTGCTCAGCACCATCTCCAGCGGCTGGTCTTTGTCCATGTGTTTGTTGAGTTTGATAGAGACGGCCTTGGCCCCGCGGTTGTCAAAGGTAATGGTGAACTGCTCGGTTTCGAGCTTGATGGTCTGCGGGCTGGGATCATCCCCATAGGGGACGATTGCGCCTGCGCTGGTCGCCACTACCTGTGCCGGCTGGGAGGTTGCGTTTGAGCTCGTCGATCCTGTTGTGCCTGTCGCAGCGCTCGAACCTATCGCGCCGGTTGAGCCGCCGCTTGCTGATTCCGCGGCTCCGGTCCCTCCGGCACTTTGATCCTGCGAGGGCTGCTCCTGGGCCACCTGCTGCCGGGCCATCTCCTCCGGAGACGGCATAAAAAATTTACTCTGTATTATAAAGCCGACTGTGATTACAGCTACTGATAATACCACCGCCAATAATGTTCGCTTGTCCATACTCACTCCTGGTTTTGTAAAGCATTATGAATTGAGTATCTTCCGGGTATATGTCGGCACAGGAAAACGGCAGTCTCTGAAGGTCAGTCTGCTTGCCAGGTGGTATCGGGATTCGCACTGAGCGCTGCTTTGCTGTACAGCTGCTGCAATTGATTCATTCGATTCTGTAGTGTGTCGGTGTGTGGATATAGCACAATCACCAGGTCAAATCCGGTCTGGAGGGAGGCTTTCATAAGCCTATACGCCTCCTTCATAACGCGCTTCGCTCGGTTCCTTTGAACTGCGGTACCGTAATTTCGAACGAGAGTTACCATCAATCGGTTTGTATCGAGTCCGTTTTCTCTGTAAAAAAGCTTTGCACCAAAACATGATACTTTATTAGACGACGCAAATACCCGGCTGATATCTTTCTTCTTCTTCAGCCGTTCTTGTTTAGTAAGGCTTCTTTTCATCTGCGACGGAGAGTTTTGCCCTGCCTTT
>Ga0272442_10011920_pt1 | contig 10558 bp, 6 predicted proteins | sample SSMForm2O_FD_200262 | JGI IMG/M metagenome (GOLD analysis project Ga0272442, IMG submission 200262) | Marine sediment archaeal communities from Little Sippewissett salt marsh, Falmouth, MA, United States - SSM-Form-2O | ecosystem: Environmental > Aquatic > Marine > Wetlands > Sediment ... | reverse complement strand
AACAAACCGGCATTCCGGTGGGCGAGACGATGGCGGGCAAAGGGAGCCTGCGCTACGATCATCCGCTGAACCTAGGTGCGGTCGGCGTAACCGGTACTTCGGCCGCGAACCCGGTCGCCCGCGAAGCTGATTTGGTGATCGGCATCGGCACGCGCTACAGCGATTTCACCACGGCCAGCAAGACGGCCTTTCAGGACCCGGAGGTCCGCTTCATCAACATCAACGTGGCCGAGTTCGATGCGCACAAGCACAGTGCTCTGCCGGTGTTAGGCGATGCGCGTGCCACGCTGGATGAGCTGGCCCCGGCGCTCGAGGGATATGGGGCTTGGGAACAGGAAGTGGACCGCATCTACGCCTTACGCAATGAGCCGCTGCCAAGCCAGGGGGAGTTGATTGGCGCCGTGAACGAGTTGGGCTCGCCGGATAGCATCATGGTCTGTGCCTCGGGCAGTTTGCCCGGGGACCTGCATAAGCTGTGGCGCAGCCGGCATCCCAAAAACTACCACCTCGAGTATGGGTATAGCTGCATGGGCTATGAAATCGCGGGGGCGCTGGGCATCAAGATGGCGGCGCCGGACCGCGAGGTGTATGTCATGCAAGGGGATGGCGGCTATTTGATGCTCAACGCGGAGATCGTCACGTCGATTCAAGAGGGCCATAAGCTAATCATCGTGCTCTTCGACAACTTCGGGTACAAGAGTATCGGCTCGCTGAGCCGGTCGTTGGGCCAAGAGGGCTTTGCCACGCGTTACGTCTACCCGAAGGACGGGATGCTGCCGGGCGACCAGGAGGGGGTCGAGGCCGAAGAACTACCGGTAGACCTGGCAGCGAACGCCTTGAGCCTGGGCGCACACGTTATTCGGTGTAAGACCTACGAGGACTTCGCCCAGGCAATCCGGGAGGCCGAAGCCGCGGACCGCACCACGATGATCTACATCCAGAACGACCGCTATGTCAACGTTCCCGGTTACGATAGCTGGTGGGACGTTCACGTCGCCGAAGTCAGCGAAATGGAGTCGGTGCAAGAAGCCCGCAAGCAATGGGACCGGATGCGGGCCAAAGAGCGCTACTATCTGTAGAGACACCGGAGGATAGCTACAGAGGACACAGAGCAAGGCAAGGGAGTTGTTGGCCGGGTACAGGGACGGCTATTGTGACACACGTGGCGCGGCTTCGCATTTCCCAGCGGCGCGCTGGCACACCAGAAGCGGCGATAGGACTGGCGATTGGCTCTTCTCTGGGTCCACTGTGCCCTCTGTACTCATGTCAAAGAGAGGAATAGGCGGCCGGCGGATAGGCGGCCGGCATGAAGGAAACCCATGAGAAGTAACGACATGCTGCTGAATTACATCAACGGGGAATGGAAGGGGTCGACCGGGGCGCAAGCCTTGCCGATCGTCAATCCCGCCACAGCGGAAACGATGACCCACGTGCCCTTGTCGCCCGCGGCTGACGTCGCCGAGGCGGCCGAGGCCGCGCAACGCGCGTTTCAGGAGTGGCGGCGCACCCCGGCCACGGACCGTGTCCAGTTCCTCTTCAAGTTCAAGACTATTCTGGAGGAGAATCTCGACGCTCTCGCGCAGTGTATCACGAACGAGTGCGGAAAGACGCACAAGGAGGGCGTGGGCGAATTGCGCCGGGGCATCGAGAACGTGGAATGTGGCTGTGGCATCCCGACGCTGATGCAGGGCTACAACAACGAGGACATCGCCCGCGGCATTGACGAGCACATGATCCGGCAGCCGATAGGCGTCGGCGCGATGATAGCACCGTTCAATTTTCCCGGCATGATTCCGCTGTGGTTTTTACCCTACGCCGTGGCCACCGGGAACTGCTTCATCGTCAAGCCCAGCGAGAAGTGCCCGATGACGCAACAGATGATGTTCAAGTTGGTGGACGAACTGGGTTTGCCGCCGGGCGTCTTACAGTTGGTCAACGGCAGTAAGGAGACTGTGGACGCAATTCTCGACCACCCGGCGATCCGTACGATCAGTATGGTGGGATCGACGCCGGCCGCGCGCTACATTTACCGCCGCGCCGCCGAGAACGGGAAACGTGCCCAGTGCCAAGGCGGGGCGAAGAATCCGGTGCTGATCATGCCGGACGCCGACCTCGACACGGCCATTCGTATTCTGGCCGACTCAGCCTACGGCTGTGCCGGGCAGCGCTGCTTGGCCTTGTCCGTCGCCATCACCATCGGAGAGGCGCGCGATGCGTTTCGGGAACGTTTTGCCCAGGCCGCGCGGGACCGGGTTGTGGGTTATGGCCTCGACGACGGTGTCCAGACGGGCGCGGTGATTTCCGCCGAGAGCAAGGCGCGTATCGAGGCGTGTATCGCCAAAGCCGAACAAGAAGGCGCCACGGTCTTGGTGGATGGGCGCGGCAAGACGGTGCCGGGCTACGAAAAAGGGAATTTCCTATTCCCGACGGTGCTGGACGGTGTGCCGCAGCAGAGTGAAACCGCCGCGACGGAGATCTTTGGACCCGTCTTCAGTCTGATGCACGCAGACACGCTCGAAGACGGCATCGCCATGGTGAACGACCGCCGCTACGGCAACATGGCATGCATCTTCACGAACAGCGGCGCGGCCGCGCGGAAGTTCCGCAACGAGGCGTATGCGGGCAACATTGGGGTGAATATCGGTGTGGCTGCGCCCATGGCGTTCTTCCCCTTCAGCGGGTGGAAGGAGAGCTTCTTCGGGGATCTGCACGGCCAGAGCCAGCATGCGGTCGAGTTCTTCACGGAGACGAAAGTCATCATCGAGCGGTGGCCGAAAGAGTGGAGCAGGCACTTCTAGGGCCTCATGGAACGGTGCCGAGGGAATGTGACGATGAACAAAATCCGAGTGGGTAACGCGCCTTGTTCTTGGGGCAGTCTCGAATTCGACGGCCTCGGGGGCGAAGGCATTGGTTACACGCAGATGTTGGACGAGTTGGTGGAAACGGGCTACGTCGGCACCGAATTGGGGGATTGGGGCTTCATGCCGACCGACCCGGAGGCATTGCGCGCCGAAATGGAAACCCGCGAACTGACAATGCTTGGCGCCTTCGTGCCGGTGGCACTGAAGCATGAAGACTCGCACGCCGCGGGCGAGAAGGCTTGTCTGAAAGTGGCGCGCCTGCTGGCCGAGGCCACCGAGGCCGCCGGCGAAAGCCATCGCCCCTTTATCGTGTTGGCGGACGAGAACGGCTCCGACCCGGTTCGAACGCGCAATGCCGGCCGGGTCACGCCCGAGATGGGTTTGACGGACGAGGAATGGCCGATCTTCGCACGAGGCGCCGAGCGCATGGCGCGGGCCGTACGCGGGGAGACCGGATTGCAGACGGTGTTCCATCATCATTGCGCGGGCTATGTGGAGACGCCGGAGGAGATTGCGCGTTTGATGGCACTGACCGACCCGGCTCTGTTGGGGCTCGTTTTCGACACGGGACACTATGCCTTTGGCGCGGGTGACCGGCGTGAGGCGGCCGTGCTCGAAGGGTTGGATCGCTTCGCGGATCGCGTCCAATACATGCACTACAAGGATTGTTCGACCACCATCGCCGCTCAGTCGCAGGTGGAATCGTGGGGCTATTTTCAGTCCGTCGCTCATGGGGTTTTCTGCGAATTAGGGCGGGGTTGCGTGGATTTTGCGGCGGTTACCGCGTGGCTGCGCGGACGCAAGTACGAGGGGTGGATCGTGGTCGAGCAGGATGTGCTGCCGGGCATGGGCGCACCCAAGGAGAGCGCCGGGCGTAACCGGGAATTCCTCCAACGGATAGGACTGTAGCGATGCCAAACGAACAACTATCGATGGGGCTCATTGGAACGGGGCGGATCGGCAAGTTGCACGCGGAACACCTGGCGTACCGCATACCACAGGCGCGGCTGGCGGTCTTGTCCGATATCCACGTAGATGCTGCCCGGGAATGCGCACAGCGCCTAGGCATTGACCAGGTCGAGAAGGATTACCACGCGATTCTCGACGATGCCGGCATACAGGCGGTCGTCGTGTGTTCCTCGACCGACACACATGCACATCTCATCGAGGAAGCCGCAAATGCAGGGAAGCATATTTTTTGCGAGAAGCCGATCGATCAGGATGTGAGGAAGATTGATCGGGCGCTGCGCGCGGTCGAGGAGGCCGGCGTGAAGCTGATGGTCGGTTTCAACCGGCGTTTCGACGCCAACTTCGCCCGTGTGCGCAAGGCGATCCGCTCGGGACAAATCGGGGAACCGCATCTCCTGCACATCATTAGCCGGGACCCGGGGCCGCCGCCTATCGAGTATATCCGGGTCTCGGGCGGCATCTTCCTCGATATGACGATTCACGATTTCGATATGGCGCGTTTTCTGATCGGTAGCGAGGTCGAAGAGGTATACACCGCCGCGGGCGTCAAGGTGGATCCGGCTATCGGCGAGGCGGGAGATCTAGACACGGCGGTGGTGGTGCTTCAGTTTGCGAATGGCGCGATCGGAACCATCGACAACAGCCGTCAGGCGGTCTACGGCTACGATCAGCGTGTCGAGGTGCTGGGTAGCAAAGGCTCGGTCTCTGTGAGCAACAACCGCCCGAATACGGCGGTGGTCAGCGATGCCGAGCGGGTCTGGGAGGACCTGCCGCTCAACTTCTTCATGGAACGATACACCGAGAGTTACCTGTCCGAGATGAACGCGTTTGTGGATGCCGTGCTCAGCAACGGTACGCTGCCGGTCGTGGGCATCGACGGGCGGATTCCGGTGTTGATGGCTTTGGCGGCAAGGAAGTCGTATGACGAGAACCGCCCGGTGCGCTTGACGGAGGTCGAGCCCTAGGGCGGGGAAGCCGTAGCGGAGCGGCACCATAAGCGATTGTTTCATAAGAAGGCACAGTGCCTCTTGGTGGCCCCTTTGATCGGTGTCTCGTTGCGTCAACCCGGCCTGTTGCTGCAAAGGATAGCACCATGCGACATGAGCACCGATTGGGCGTGGCAGCCATGATAGTCTTTGTGTCGGCTTGGGCCACAGCCGGCACGCCGCATTATGCTTTTGAGGCTACGATTGCCCGTCCCGTTCTGGAGCGGTATTTGTCTCGGGCGGTCACATTCAGCGAATTGTTGCACGGCAAAGGCAATGTGGCGGACAACCTTCGATTCTTACAGGCGACGGGCGCCAAGTTTGTGGGCCGGGCGATCTACCGTTGGGGCGACGAAGCCCGCCTCGAGGCCGTGTTGCGCACGGCGCGGCCTATCTCCGAGCAGGTACACGCAATCGATCCGGAGATAATTCTCCAAGCCGCCGCCTTCGAAATCGTGACGGAGCAGGTCAACCAAATACCTGTGCCGGAATGGATCTTCGAGGAGTTTGCTGTGCCACGCGAGGTCCGCAACTTTCGCTACGCGGCCATGCTCTACCCCGCCGGCGCCTGGCAGAACAACCACTGGTATGAGGGGGCGTCAATTCCCGACATGAGCCGATTGGAAACGCGAATGTGGTTCGTCTTCCTGGCGGCGTCTTACATTGATCTCGGCGTCGAGGCCATTCACTTTGGTCAAGTCGAGATCATGGACGACCGCGATCCCGGGCACGAACACTGGCGCGCGATGCTTGGCCGCGTGCGGGCCTATGCGGCGCAGCACGCCCGGCGGCGGCTGGTCCTATGCGATGCCCACGTCCCGAGCGGCGGGATCGTCTGCGACGGCACGCTGCTCTTCGATTTTCATTCCTTTCCCCTGCGCATTGAGGAAGTCCCGGATGAACCCGGGCACGGGGTGCTGCAAATGGGGTACTTGGACAGCATCTTCGGCCGAAGTGCGGGTGGCGTGACGCCCAGCGGCTGGACTTGCGAACACCTGCCGTTTATCGTCGAGCTGGACAACTTCGGATCGAGCGGCCGGGCGGGAGAAAATCTGGGGGCGCACTGGATTTGGGGTTATGACGAGATATCCTGGTTTGCACATCAGCCCGAGGACTACCGAAATGAGTGGTTGCGCTATGCCTGGGAATGGGTGCGCAAGCATGACCCAAACGGCTATCTTCAGATGCCGGGCAGCCGGATACTGGCGGACCCGGTAGCGGGCAAGAACTGGTATTTCGCGAATACGCCCAGCGACGCCGTCCCCGGTGGTTTTGGGCAGGAGCAAACCATTCAGGCGATCTGGTCTGCAGATGCCAGCTCGCAGTCAGCCGATACGGGAGAACGGCCATGAAGGAAACGCGCCGGCATTTCATCAAGCAGACGGGCCTCTGTGCCGCTGCGCTGGGCGCGGGCCCGCGTTCAGTCGGCCAGACCCTCAAAGCGCAGGCCACCTATCCACAGGTACAGTGGCGGCGTTCCGTGCCGGTCCGCTACGAGTGCGATGTGGCGGTGTTGGGTGGCGGCATTGCCGGGGTGTGTGCGGCGCTGGCCGCGGCGCGTTCCGGTGCGCGGGTCTTGCTGGCCGAGCGTTTTGCGGTGGTGGGTGGCAATGCGACCGTAGGCGGGGTGGCCTCGTTCTGTGGCGAGACGGCGGGCCAAGGGGAGGCCTTCGACGCGATCGTGGCGGACCTCGAGGCTTTCCACGCCATCGAGCCCTACCGGCCTTACCCCGAAGCCGACAACCGGAAATTCCATCACGAAATCCTCGCCGTGGTACTGCAAATGTTGTTGCTCCGCCGGGGGGTGAAGTTGCTGCTGCACACGGACTTGGTGGATGTGTGTGAGCAGGAGGGGCGTATCACCGAATGTGTCGTCTGCGGGGCGTCGGGTCCGGAGGCCGTGCGGGCGAAGCAGTTCATCGATACGACCGGCGAGGCGCACGTGGCGCACCGGGCCGGTTTCGACACGATGAAGGGCCGTCCAGAGGATGGCTTGCAGTTACCGATGTCGTTGATGTATTTCGTGCGCCATGTGCCGCCGGCGGAGGCCGGGCCGCATCTGCCCGAGGGCTGGTTCGACCCGGTGCGCCGGAAGGAAGACCTGCCGATGACCAGCATCTGGCCGAACGGTCCGGGCAGCAATGCGTTGAAGCTCAAGGTGCCCATGTTTGACGCGACGGATACGGAGTCGCTGACCGCGGCCGAGATTCATGCGCGCCGGCGGATGATGGAGGTTTTGGATTACTTTCAGCGGGTCGAAAAGAAACCCTGGATACTGGATCACGCTTCACCCCGAATCGGCATCCGGGAGGGGCGGCGGATTCTGGGGGACTATGTGTTGCGTGTCGAGGACCTGCGGGCCGGGCGGATCTTTGAGGACGCCATTGCCCGGGGTGTGTACTCTCTGGACGGGCACAAGCCGGACGACGAGAAGCGTACATATATCCTACCGCCAGAGGAGCGGGGGGTGCCGCCGTATCAGATTCCTTTCCGGAGCCTGGTGCCGCGTGGTGCAGAGAATCTGTTGGCCGCCGGGCGCTGTTTGTCGGCCGATCAGTTGGCGCTGTCTTCCGCGCGGGTGATGACGAGCTGTGCGATGATGGGACAGGCGGCGGGTGTCGCGGCGGCCTTGGCGGTGGCGGACGCTTGCGGCATTCGGCAGGTCAGTGGGGAAACGGTCCGGCGATGTGTGGAAGAGCGGGGCGCCCGCTTGGATGTGTAGCCTTACTGTGGCGAATCCGCATGGACGCCGGGCAGGTGTTTTCGGCCCAGACAAGAATACCATTGGGGCAACACAGGCCTGCCACCCTTTCGCCGAAGAATTCGGTGAAAGAGTGACCAAAGATTCCAAACGCATCCCCGTAAAACCGCCTAGAACTGGCCCGTCTCCTGCATCCGCCGCACGTAGTCCCGTTTTTCCTTTACGACAACACCGGCGAGGCCCAGTAGGCCAATCAGGTTTGGCACGGCCATCAGGGCGTTCAGGTTGTCGGCGATGGTCCAGACGAGGTCGAGGCCGCTGATGGTGCCGACTACGACGAAGCCACAGAAAACATAGCGGTAGGGGGTGATGGCGTGCGGGCCGAGCAGGTATTCCCAACACCGGTCGCCATAGTAGGACCACGAAATCATGGTGGAATAGGCGAACAAGGCGATACCCATGGTGACAATGAGGCTGCCCAGCGAGCCCAGCCCGTGAGCAAAGGCCGCCGCGGTCAGGGCCGCGCCGGTAGGGACCGGATAGTATTCGCCCTGGGCGTTGGTGAAGGGTTGACTGTCTTCGCCAAGGGCGCCCACGACCTGCACCCCGCCGGCCAGGACGGGGACGCCCTTGCCGCCGGGGCCGTAGAGCAGTTCGCCAGCGTCGCCGCGCACCTGCCACACACCGGTCACGATGATGACCAACGCCGTCATGGAACAGACGATGATGGTGTCGACGAACGGGCCCAACATGGCCACGAAGCCGCTACGCGCGCTCTCATGGGATCGTACAGCGGCGTAAGCGATGGGCGCGGAACCGAGTCCGGATTCGTTGCTGAAGACACCGCGTGCCACGCCCTTCTGGATGGTACGTTGCATGACGACGCCCACGAATCCGCCTCCCACAGCCATGGGGGCAAAGGCGTAATGAAAGATATCGACGAAGGCACCCGGGACGGCGGGTGCGAAGCGGACGAGGATGATCAGCGCGCCGAGGACATAGAACGCGCACATAAACGGTACGATGCGTGAGGCGACCTGCGCGATGCGGCGAATGCCGCCAAGGATCACACTGCCGACGAGCACGGCCAGGACGAGGCCGATCACGGGTTTCACCAGGATGGTGCCGCCAATGACGGGGATCGCCTCGGGAATCACCGTTTGGTGGAGGCGTTGCGGCAGCACGCTGACCAAGGCGTCCGTCACCGAGTTCGCCTGTACGGCGCAGCCGATGCCGAAGGAGGCAAGACCGGCAAACAACGCAAAGAGTCCGCCGAGCCAGCGTTGACCCAAGCCGTCGCGCAGGAAGTACATGGGACCTCCCGAGGCGCTGCCATCCGGATTGAGGACCCGGTAGCGGTGGGCCAGCGTGCAGCTCGTGAACTTGGTGGCCATGCCCACGAGGGCGGTCACCCACATCCAGAAGACGGCGCCCGGACCACCCAGCGCAATGGCCGTGGCCACCCCCGCGATGTTGCCGGTGCCGATGGTGGCGGACAACGCGGCCGCCAAGGCCTGGAAGTGAGAGATTTCACCCTGTTCCTCCGGGACGTCCAGGCGCCCGGCGATGCTTCGCAGGCTGTGCCGTAGCTGCCGCATTTGCACAAAGCGCAAGCGAATCGTCAGATAGACGCCGGTACCGACCAACAAGGCGATCATGACCGGTCCCCAGACCAGCCCATTGACCCACACCATGAGATCCGAGAAGGTACCCATCGCTGCGAAATCCTCCCGCTACTGTGTCTTCGGCAGCAGTGTGCCAGAATGCACGAAACGGCGCAAGGCGAAGGACATGAGACATGGAACGAATCCGTTGAAGCCTACCGCCCGAAGCCCATTGAGTGCACGGGGCGGGAGATTGCAAGCAGACGCGGGCGTGTGGAAGAGGACAGCGCCGGTGAGTGGAGCCGAGGTGAGCCGGGACCTGGCGGGAGCGTGCGCATTACCGCATTCCGCCGGCACCGGCGGGGGCTCTTGCGAACACGTTGCGGGTGCTTGGGGCCCTGTTCTACCGCTGGGCGTGAATGGAGCCGTTCGAGGCGTATCTGGAAGCGTACGGGTTAGTCGATGCCCACTACACGTAGGGAGGCATGCCGCGCTGACGGAGTATCTCTTGGCCGCTTTGCAGGGGCACCCCTAGCCGCTCCTCCCCTACCAACGGGCTTGGCTTGGCCCAGAGGGGGCCCGCCCCTGGCAGCTTTCCCGGGCTCGGTTCTCAGAAACTGGGATAGGCGTCAGGCGTCACGTACACTTGGGTGCTGAATCCATACTTAAGTGACTCAAAGACCGGGTTCGGCCCCGGGAATATCAACTGCACGTAGAAGGCGGTCCAGCCATCTATGGGCATAACCACTTCGCCTTCGTAGCGGTACAAGCCGCTGGCGCATTCCTGCAACGGGTCGGTGCACACGTTCTCAAGCGGTGTCGACGTCCAGATGGGTCCAACGGCTTCCATCCGGAAGTCGCGTGCTTCGGGGTTGCTGGCCTGCCACAACAGCACCTGCTCCGGCTGGGTTGTGGTCTCGACGATCAGGGCGTGTCCTTCTTTTTCTTCGACCGAGGGCACGCAGTCCAGATCGCCGGGGTCGCAGAGAGTCTCGACGGTGACCATCCGGTCCTCGAGACGCCAGGTATAGCTTGGCGGCGTCAGATCGAGGGCCACGGCGTTGAAGAAAGCAAACATGCTTCCAAATGCAGTCAGGTCGAAACCGAAGAATTCGCCGTCAAGGCCATGGTCGGTATTGGCGGCGTAGAGCAGCCAATTGCTGCCGGGTAGGTCGTTCCAATAGAACTGCGAGGAATCGGGAAGGAAGAACTGATCGCCGCTCGAGTTAACGACAAGTTTCGGCATTGTCAGCCGGACACGGTGCTCGTAGGGGTCGACAATCCGTAACAGGGAGTTGCCGCTGGGTGTTCCGAAACGCTCGAAGATGTTCGAGTCCACGTAGTCGTGAATAGAGGGCGCATAGAACCCGTAGGCGTTATAGTGGTGTTCCATCTGCGCATCCATATTGAGTACATCAATGACGAGCGGCATGATGC
>Ga0272442_10011919_pt1 | contig 10558 bp, 3 predicted proteins | sample SSMForm2O_FD_200262 | JGI IMG/M metagenome (GOLD analysis project Ga0272442, IMG submission 200262) | Marine sediment archaeal communities from Little Sippewissett salt marsh, Falmouth, MA, United States - SSM-Form-2O | ecosystem: Environmental > Aquatic > Marine > Wetlands > Sediment ... | reverse complement strand
AATCGACCTTATGCCCGATATTTCATACCCGACTCTGAGCATATCCTGTACTTATGAAAATGCCGGCCCAGAGGAAATCGAGGAGCTTATAACGCGTCCAATCGAGGAGGCCTTGAGCGCTGTACCAGGAGTCGAAGAGGTAACTTCCGTTTCTATCGAAGGCCAAAGCACCGTTCGCGTAGCCTTTGGTTGGGGAACGGATCTCGACGCCGCGGCAAATGATATTCGCGACCGTTTGGATCGTGTTATCGACCACCTGCCCGATGAGGCCGACCGACCCACTCTTCGAAAGTTTGACCTCGCAAACTTTCCAATTTTGATTCTTGGTGCATATAGTAACCTCGATCCCGTCCAGACAAGACAGATTATCGAAGACCAGGTAAAATATCGCCTTGAGCGCGTGCCGGGTGTGGCCGCAGTTGATATCTGGGGCGGACTTGAGCGTGAAATTCATGTTAATCTCGACCCGGCCAAGATAAATGCCCTGGCAATACCGCTCAATGAAATTATGGGCCATATTCGTGAGGGAAACGTAAACATTCCTGCTGGCACTATTGAAAGAGGAAATTTGGAGGTTACTATAAGGACCCCGGGTGAATATACTGACCTCACACAGTTACAGGACACCGTAATTGCAATTCGGCAGGGTGTACCCATTCAATTGAAAGAAATCGCCGATGTGGAGGATTCCTGGCAGAAGATTACAAGGATTGTTCGAGTCAACGGTGTGCCTGGAATGCGGCTTTCGGTTAATAAACAGTCGGGAAAAAACACCGTAGAAGTTGCACGTGGTGCGCTGGAGGAACTTGAACGCATCAATCGTGATATACCGCACATTACAATAACATCTATTCTTGATACATCCGATTATATAAAGCGTTCCATTAAAAATGTCGGATCTTCAGCAATTTATGGAGGAATCCTGGCTGTATTCATCCTGCTTTTATTTCTCCGCAACCTGCGAAGCACCATTGTTATTACTACCGCAATTCCGGTATCGATTATTGCAACTTTCGCTTTACTGTATTTTGGAAACTTCACCCTTAATATTATGACATTGGGCGGACTGGCCCTCGGAATCGGAATGCTCGTTGATAACGCAATTGTCGTACTGGAAAACATCTTTAGAGTCCGGGAATCCGGCGACTTATTGGAAAAAGCCGCCGTCGATGGAACAGAAGAGGTTACGAATGCCATCATTGCAAGCACGCTAACAACAATGGTGGTTTTTTTGCCGCTGATTTTTATAAAAGGGATGTCCGGCGTGATGTTCAAACAGCTTTCAATTGTGGTTAGTTTCTCGCTTCTATGCTCCCTTGCAGTAGCACTAACGCTGGTACCTATGCTATCCGCACATATTCTTCCTTCCGCCTCAAAAGAAGCAACGAGCAGGCACTCTTTTGGAACCAGAATATTCGAGATCAGTTCAGGATTTTTCAAACGTCTGGAAAACAGCTATAAGAAGCTTCTTTGCCTCGCCTTGCATAATCGCACCTTTGTTGTGCTTATTGCGGTGCTGGTTTTGGTTGCAAGTTTGCTGCTTATTCCATATATCGGCGTAGAACTGATGCCCAGTACTGATGAGGGAGAGGTCAGGATTGACTGTGAAATGCAGGTCGGTACTCGCCTGGATTTGATGGACGAAAAATTTAAATTCATCGAGGGAATCGTTAACGACTCCGTACCTGAAATTGAGAACATAGTGACAAGTGTTGGCGGCTCCCGATGGCGCGGCAGAGGGGGGCATACCGGCAGTATCCGTATCTCATTGAAAAATCAATCTCAGCGATCGAGGTCCAGTGAGCAGATTGCTACTGACCTGCGCCGAAAATTAATGAACATACCGGGAATGATTGTTAGAACACGTGCCGGCCAGGGGCTGTTTATATTTCGTTTAGGCACTTCCGGAGCCGATAAGGTTCAGGTCGAAGTCCGCGGTCACGACATGGAAATGGCGGACATGTTGGCCGCCCAGATTAAAGATATTGTAGAATCAGTTGAAGGAATCACCGACGCCCGAATAAGCCGTGAATTAGGCAGTCCGGAAGAGCTGATTTTCATAGACCGGCAGAAAGCCGCCGATATGAATCTGACCGTTTCCAAAATAGCTAATGCCCTCCAAACTATCATATCCGGGACAAGGGCCGGCTACTATCGCCAGGCAGGTGATGAATATACGATTCTCGTCAAGCTAAGAGAAGCCGAGAAAATGAACTTGAGAGATATCCTTGACCTTACCCTTGTGAACTCCGCCGGCCAGCCGGTTGTTATTAGAAATGTCGTAAATATCGCTCCTCGAAGCGGCCCTGTCATAATTGAAAGAAAAGACCAGGAACGAATTGTCAGCATTTCGGCTGATATCAGCGGAAGAGACATGGGTTCAGTCATCTCCGACATACGAAAACAACTGCGAGGCATCCCTGTACCGGCGGATTTTACTATCGCCTTCGGTGGTGATTATGAAGAGCAGCAGAAATCATTTCGCGAACTTCTGCTCAGTTGTATTCTGGCACTGGTGCTGGTTTATATGGTGATGGCCTGTCAGTATGAGTCTTTACGTGACCCCTTTGTTGTGATGTTTTCGGTGCCGCTGGCCGCGATTGGAGTTATTCTGATGCTTTTCCTGACGGGCACAACTTTTAATGTCCAGTCTTTCATCGGATGTATTATGCTCGGAGGAATCGTAGTCAATAATGCTATTCTTCTTGTTGACCATACCAACCTGCTGCGTCGCAAAGCTTCTATGCCGATTCGGGAGGCTATAGAAGAAGCGGGTAGAAGACGCCTGCGTCCGATTCTTATGACTGCTACGACAACTATTATTGGTCTAGTACCTTTGGCCCTCGGTTTTGGTGAAGGGGGGGAAGCTCAGGCTCCCATGGCGAGAGCCGTTATTGGAGGTTTGCTAAGCTCCACATTGATTACACTCGTATTCGTCCCGGTAGTCTATTCGATTTTTGAATTTCGCAGCCCCGGCTCAGCAGCCGGCAATAAGAGCAATATATGAAATATTTAATATTAACGGCGATTGAAAAAATGTCTGTTAGAAATCTTACCATAATATTTTGTACCATAATACTGGCTATCCAGACTGTCTTGCTGTATTCATGTATGTCGGTCTATCCCGAACCCAACTCTGATTATGCCGGGTCGATAACTAAAGGCGATGTACAAAAGAATCAACAGAATATTTCCGAAGATAAACCTCTTGATATCAATAATGTCGCCGAGACTGATGGACCTCTAAAAATAAGCATCCAAAAGACAATTCTTCTGGCCATGGAAAACAACCAGTCACTTATTGTCCAAAGAATGAATCCTGAAATAAGCGGTACGTTCGAAAAGGAGGAGCTTGAGATATTTGATCCGCTGCTCGAGGCCGAAGTATCCAACAGAAGATCTGTAGCAGATAGATTATCCCGGGCCGGCTCCAGTACGGAAAGTCAAACGGTGGATGGCATTACCGGCCAGATTTCACTGAGTAAACTTTTCCCCACCGGCACAACCGTTGGGCTCCGGGGCAGTACAAGTTATACTGATTCGTCTCTGTACAGTGATACGTTTACTTCTAATCGTCTCGGAGTTACCGTCACCCAGGCGCTTCTACAGGGCATGGATATCTGTGCCAATTTAGCGCGCGTACATCAGGCCAGAATCGAGACGCTTATTTCAGAGTATGAACTGCGTGGTTTTATGGAGATTCTTTTAGAAGAGGTCGAATCTAAGTTTTGGGATTACGCCCTTGCTCAAAGACAAATTGAAATATATACCAATTCACTCAGTCTTGCTGAAAAGCAAATGTCAGAAGTTCAGGAACGAATCACAATTGGACAGCTTGCCGAGACCGAACTGGCTGCAGCACAGGCCGAAGTTGCACTCAGGCGTGAAAACCTGATAAACGCAAGAAGTGTACTCGCCAAAGAACATTTGAATTTGCTGCGGCTCATCAATCCCTCAAAAAATATTGATTGGGCACAAAATATCATTCTTGAATACCAAACTTCGTTACCCAGCATTAAACTTGATAATGTCGAACAGCATGTTCAGGTTGCGTTGAAAATGCGACCGGACCTTAATCAAGCCCGGCTCCAGATACAACAGGGCGATCTGGAAGTGATAAGAACAAAAAACGGGCTGCTTCCTAAAATGGATTTCTTTATTACTTTTGGCAAGACAGGCTATGCGGATACCTTCAACAGATCCACAGATAACATATTCGGTGATAGTTATGATGTTACCGGTGGTTTGATATTCGAATATCCTCCAATAAATCAAGGCGCTCGAGCCCGGTACAGCAGAGCTGTTATCGGCAGGCGGCAGTTACTCGAAGCTCTTAAGAATCTTTCCCAGCTTGTGCAGGTCGATGTTCGCTCGGCTTATATTGAAGCGACTCGCTCCAGCGAACAAATTACCGCAACGGCCGCTACTCGCAATTTCCAGGAGGAAAAACTTCGCACAGAAACTGAAAAATTCAGGGTGGGCAAATCCACTTCATTACTCGTTGCACAGGCCCAGAGGGACCTTCTTGCAAGTCAGATTGCTGAAATTCAGGCCTTTGCTAATTACCTAAAGGCTTTAGTTACACTTTACAGGCTCGAAGGCTCTCTGTTGCAGCGTCGTGGCATAGCTGCGCCGGGTATAAAAACGATCAATCTTGATAGTGATAGATGACCTCAATATTATCTGCCAAAAGGACCGTTGTAAAGTTGTCTTGTTGTTTACATTGGATGACAGCACATCACCAATTTATATCTGATCTGCCGCATCCGGCCAAAAAATGTTAATCCAATGCTGCCGAGAATAACTGCGAAGAAGACGGGGGTAAAATAAGTTGTGTTGTTCTAATAAAGACCCCAGCATCCATATCTTCTTCCAATCGTCCTTGCTGGTTATTCCCGGGTTGAGTCAAGACCTGCTGCATTTAAAACAGGTGTCAGCGAGCGTGTTCGAGACATCACTGGGTTTTAAGATATATTAAAATGAGGTTGTTTGCCTGTGATTAAGACTATTCAGTCATATCAAAATATCGTTGCGTAGAAATTAATCAACAGGAACATACTTTTGAAAAAATCTCTCCATTTGATAAACACAACGCCGATTGACAGCTTCGGCAAGATCCATGGCGTGGGGCCAGCCATCGAATTTTTCGTAAACGTACTCGATTTCCAGTTTTTTCAGTTTTTCCGCCAGCTTATTTGCCTGGCCTATGGGCACTGTGCTGTCGATGGTTCCATGAAAAATCAGTGTGGGAGGATCGTCCTTGGTCAGATGAAAAAGAGGGGAAGCCAGCTTGTAAACATCAGGGGATTCGTCGAATTTTTTTCCACCCATGAAATCCTCGACGACTCCCTGCTTTTTGGCGAAATCAGTTGTTAGGTCCGTAGGTCCATAGAAATTGACCACTGCACACACACGGCTGCTAACACCGTTGCAGCCGCCGCTACCTTCAAGTGATGGATCATTTGAATAACCAATCATCATAGAAAGATGGCCCCCCGCAGAATTGCCCGAGACCACGATTCGTTCCGGGTCCAGCTTGTATTTGACGGCATTAGCACGCATCCACCGAACCGCACATTTTACGTCATGCACCGCAGCAGGGAATGGGGCTTCACCGATTAAACGATAAGACACTGTGGCTGTGATATATCCTTTTTCGGCGAATTTCACACAATAAAATTTCATGTCACTGCGTTTGCCGCTTTTCCAGGCACCACCATGAATGAAGATAACGGCAGGAGTGGCTTTTTCGAGCCCTTTAGGCAGGTAAAGATCCAAACGGAGTTTACGTTCACCGGCGTCTCCATACTCTATATCGAGAATTTCTTCAATGTTATCTGGCGTGGAAACATTCCCCGCATCGATCAATTTGATCTGACCGAGCAGGATGGCGGTCTTGACAGCCAGTTCATTTGCATAACCTTCCGGGACGGGCGGAACTTCTATTGCATTCACAGTAAAAGTGAAACCACATAGGCAGAAGATTAATACTTCCCAAAAAACATTTCTCATCATTGTCTTTACCCCATCTTTAAAGTCTGAAATTATCAATACTAAAAGCCGGTAGATTATCACAGAGAGTTTAGGATACTGTCAATATTTCACAGATTCTTCTACTGCATTTATCTACCAGACGCTTCTTTTTGGCTTCATAAACAGTGACTTTGTGTACGGTAGTGTCTATAATAGCACAATATGCGGTTCGATTTCAATATCTTTAGTCCTAACACCGCGTTACATGCCTTACGGATCAGCAAAAATCCTACTATATTTGCTTGATTGACGGCTTTAATTTGTTATAATGTTATCTAAGATCAAAGGCTTGTTATTGATGTTAAGTGCATTGCTAAATGCCGTTCAAGCATTAATAAAGGTAATGAATTGATCTTATGAGCGTGATGTTAAGAACTTTCCAGAGATTCACATTTTAGGAGGTAAGGCAATGAAGAAGTCGTTAATTTATGCAATTTTAGTATTTTTAATGACAATATGTCTACCGTTAGTTCCAGCATCGGCGGATGACCAGCTTATCACTGTCCCGGATGGGGGTTTTGATGACCACGTTCTTGCGGTGGGCGATTGGGTATATATAGGCGATGGTCCTTATGCTGAGACTAGTGATTATACCGGGCCGTGGCAAAGTTCCGGCGGCGACACCTATATTGATAACAGTTATTGGGCGGCCGATGTTGATTTACCGGCCCTGAGCGGCGACAACAAATTGTATGGATTCGAAGAGGTAGAAGGCTCTGTTTACCAGATTCTGGACGAAAAATTTGTCGAAGGCCAAACATACACCTTAAGTGTCTGGGTGGGATTAGCGTGGGAAGGCTATGATGATTATTGGTCGCTCTATTTTACCAGAGAAGATTACACAGATGAGCTGGCTGAGATTAGCGGCAACGGGCCGATTGGTTCCTGGGAGCAGATTAGCTTAGTATATACTGCCACCGGCAACGACGCCGGCAACAGAATCGGGATAAAAATGAAAGGTGCTGCCTACGTCACCTTTGAAGATGTAACGCTGTACGGCCACCCCAAAACAAGGGATCCACAGCCGGCTGATGGTGCCCTGGTAATGGACACCTGGGTGAACCTTTCGTGGACACCGGCAAATTTTGCAGTTACGAACGATGTGTATATAGGTGATAATTTCGACGACGTAAATAACGGTGCTGAAAGCACATTCCAAGGCAATCAGACAGAGGCGTTTATTGTTGCCGGTTTTCCCGGATTCCCATTGCCGGATGGTCTTGTCAATGGCGAGACTTACTATTGGAGAATCGATGCAATTAACGATACAAACCCGAGCAGTCCCTTGAAGGGGGACGTCTGGAGTTTCACGATTGTACCCAAGACAGCCTATAGTCCCGAACCTGCTGATGGTGCCGAGTCAGTAGGTATCGATGACAGCCTTAGCTGGACGGCAGGTTTCGATGCGAAATTGCACCATGTGTACTTCGGTGACAGCTTTGACGAGGTTGACAATGCCGCCGGAGCACTCCCTCAGGGAGCTGCGACGTATACTCCCGGCCCACTTAAAATGGCCAAGACATACTACTGGCGTGTAGATGAGTTCGATTCAGTGGAAACACATAAAGGCGATGTCTGGAGCTTCACAACCGAAGGTGCTGTTGCGGCACTTGATCCAGCTAATGGTGCTGTGGATGTAACGCAAACACCTGTTCTAACCTGGGCACCGGGCTTAGGTGCTACATATGATATCTACTTTGGCACCGATGCAAGTGTCTTGAAGAAAAAAGACAGCGGTAGCCTCGGCTCCGAAAGTTATGAACCTGGACAGCTTGAGTGGAATACCACCTACTACTGGCGGGTTGATGAGGCCAATAACGCCAACGCCGACAGCCCGTGGACAGGCCCGCTGTGGAGCTTTACTACGGCCAACTTCCTTATAATTGACGATTTTGAGATCTATAATGATATTGATGAAGGCCAACCCGGCAGCAATAGAATATATGTTGCATGGGTGGACGGATACAACGATCCAGCAAACGGTTCTACGGTTGGTCATTTAAATCCTCCATTTTACGAAGAGACTATCGTTCACAGTGGCAATAAATCGATGCCGCTTTGCTATGACAACGCTGTAGGCAAATCAGATGCGACCTTGACACTAACTTCCAAACATGACTGGACAGTAAAGGGTGTCAACACACTGACAATATGGTTCAGAGGTGAATCAGCTAATGCTGCTGAAAGTCTGTATGTTACCCTAAATAACAGCGCTGTGGTAAATCATGATAATCCTGATGCAGCAAAGAGAGGTTCCTGGACCCAATGGAATATCGACCTTACTCGCTTTTCAGACCAGGGCGTGAATCTCTCCAATGTAACTTCGATTACTCTTGGGCTTAGCTCAGTCGCCGGCGGTACGGGTATATTATACTTCGATGATATTCGTCTTTATAACCTGGCACCTTAAATCCGAACCGGTAGTCAAGATTGCATTGTGGATATTGCAGATTTATATTAATTCAGGGTCTATACCAAATCAGGTATAGGCCCCTTTTTACTTATCTATTGGATATTGATTATTTTTTGATGTAGTCCATAACCTTTTGGGTGACAATTATTTTCTGCACATATTGCAATAAAGCTGAACTTCTAATACGTCTATATTGATATGATTTGTCGATAACGTAAAGATAGGAGGATTCTAATGATTGAAAATCCTAATAATTCTACGCAAAACCGGCTTTTTTTTTACATACCTGTGATCCTTTACATGACTATTCTCGCTTGGATTCCAGACGTATTGGCAGCGGAGGTATCAGCCAACAGAGTCCAATACAAGATCGTCGATACCGCCCAGATCAGGTGTTACAGCAACAATGCAGAAATAGATTATCCTAAAGCAAACGCCAACTTTTTCGGTCAGGATGCACAGTATATCGGCAATGAACCTGCTTACAAAGACAATGGGAATGGAACAGTAACAGACTTGAATACAAGACTGATGTGGCAGAGTGATCCGGGTGAAAAAATGACATTTAAGCAGGCCGTCGCAGGAGCTCCTGCATGCAGCCTCGGCGGGTATGATGACTGGCGGTTGCCGACCATAAAAGAACTCTACTCGCTTATTCTGTTCAGCGGAACTGATCCGGATCCGATGAGTCAAGATTCCGCTAACCAGCAGCCGTTTATTGACAGGAAATACTTCAAGTTTCAGTACGGCAATCCTGACCGAGGTGAACGCATTATCGATTCGCAGTTTGCTACCAGCACAAAATACGTCAGTACCACGATGCGTGGGGCTGAAACCATGTTCGGTGTTAATTTTGCTGATGGTCGGATTAAAGGTTACGGCATGAGGAGTCCGCGTGGTGATGGAGATAAGAAATTTCATGTTTTGTATGTGCGCGGCAACACAAGTTATGGAAAAAATGATTTCAAAGATAATGGCAACGGCACGGTAACGGATGAGGCTACAGGTCTGATGTGGATGAAAGTTGACAGCGGAAAACTCAGGGCGGGCAAAAACAAAGATGGAAAGCTGAACTGGCAGGAGGCACTTTCCTGGGCGGAGAACCTGGAATACGCGGGGTATTCAGACTGGCGACTGCCCAATGTCAAGGAGCTTCAGAGCATTGTGGATTATACACGTTCTCCCGCTACTACGAACTCGGCGGCAATCGATCCGATTTTTCAAACGACTTCGTTCATAGCCGAAAGCGTCCAAAAGGATTATCCATATTACTGGAGCGGAACGACTCATGCCAACCTGTCGAGGGCCAGTACTGCGGCCTATGTTGCGTTCGGCAGGTCATTTGGCTGGATGCGAGACAGGCGGAGCGGCCAGTACACGCTGATGGACGTCCACGGCGCCGGTTCGCAACGCAGCGATCCCAAATCAGGCGACCCATCGAGATTCCCCCATGGCCGCGGCCCACAAGGTGATGTGATCCGAATCAACAACTTTGTCCGTTGCGTCCGCGGCGGTACCGTAGAGCTACGTACCACCGGGCCGGTAATCCAGATGAGGCACGCGCCAAGACGCCTGCAGCAGATGAGAGAACGTTTGGCCCCGGACGACATGATGCGACAAGGTCCTCGCATAATGCAAAGGAAAGATTCCCAAGAGCGGCCAACCGGTATAATTATCAACGATGAAGAGTCATTCAAAGGCTATACCTTGTTGGCTCCCATCAATTCGACGATGACTTATCTGATCGATAATGAAGGTCGCATTATTAACAGTTGGAAAAGCAATTATAGGCCGGCACATTCTGTTTACTTGCTGAAAAACGGTCATTTGCTGCGAACTGGAGCAATGGGGCCGAGAGGAAGCGGCACCTTCCATGCCGGTGGTTCCGGTGGGCACGTGCAGGAATTCACCTGGGATGGAGAATTGGTCTGGGACTATATATATTCAAGTGACAAATGTCTGCTTCATCATGATATCGAATATATGCCGAATGGTAATATATTGATGATTGCCTGGGAAATAAAGACTAAAAATGAGCTGGTCGCTGCTGGACGAAATCCCGAAATGATCGCAGACCGGGGCTTGTGGGTGGACCACGTAATCGAAGTGAAA
>Ga0272442_10011916_pt1 | contig 10558 bp, 7 predicted proteins | sample SSMForm2O_FD_200262 | JGI IMG/M metagenome (GOLD analysis project Ga0272442, IMG submission 200262) | Marine sediment archaeal communities from Little Sippewissett salt marsh, Falmouth, MA, United States - SSM-Form-2O | ecosystem: Environmental > Aquatic > Marine > Wetlands > Sediment ... | reverse complement strand
GCTTAATAAGGCCGGGAAGATTGGCAATGAAGACTGCAACGAGAACCAGAATGCCTCCAACCGCTTGGAATATAGTCAGGCTTTCTCCCAGGATGATCCAGGCACCGATGGCGGTAACGACAGGAATACCGTTAATGAATACAGCTGCACGAGATGCCGGTATCTTGGTGAGGGCATAATTATAGCAGAGAAACGCGGTAATTGTGGCAAACACTGTCAGATACACAAGGCCAATCCAGGAACGTCCGCTGATCGAATACCAGGAGATGTCCGGGAGTTGCCAGATGAAAGCCGGCGCATAAAAAATGGCTCCGTAAAAAACCTGCATGGTTGTTATTTCAAGTGACGAATATCGACGGCCGAGGTTCCGTGCTCCGACAATATAAAGCGCCGCTGAAAGAACTGCCCCAAAAATGAGGAGGTCACCCGTCAATGATCCATCGAATGTCCAGTCGAAACCGGGATCACCGGTCACCAGAATGATAATGCCCGCAAGGGAAAGGAACACACCGGCAACTCCAAGACGTCCGGTTCTTTCCTTCAGTAACAGCGCGGAGAGGATCATGACGGTTATGGGAACGGTTGCGATAATCAGTGATGCCTTCGGCGCCGTCGTATAAACAAGCCCCAGTGTTTCAAATATAAAATATAGACCGGGCTCAAAGAATGCCGTGAGAAATATCATCACGTGATCCCGGGGTGTAAATGAGGGAATTCCATGACGGAACATCATTCCCGCAAAAAAGACCGATGCCAGTACAAAGCGGGCGAAGATGATCGTAAAAGTAGGAATGCTCTCAAGGGCCACCTTCGTGGCCACGAAGGAAAGCCCCCAGAAAATAACCGTTGCAATCAGGGCACTATATGTTCTCAATTTTTCATGTTCAGGCATGGGCTACACTTCCCTAATTTCAGAAAAAAAGAGCCGGTTATCATATCTACAGTGATTTGTATAGGTATTTCCAGCACCCGCTCTCCCTTTCACCTTGCGCCTTAGCTTAGTCATTGCCACAAACAACTGACAACGGACAACTGACATTTTTGTCTTTCCCTGATCCCCAACACCCCACAACCTATCCCCTCATCTTTTTCTGACCGCTGAAAGCTGATAGCTAACAGCTATAAATCTTTTTTCGTGCATGGAACGTCAAAAAGCGTTATAAATACTTAATATTCCCAAGAAAGAATCATACTCTTGTTCACGCACGGTATTGTACTTCCGTTTTCAATTCCGCTATCGCCTCCGCCATGTCATGAGTAACCCGTTGAAAAGTCTGAAAATTCTCTAAAGGGCGTCGAACATGGAAAAAATCAGGAATTTTGTAGTCAACGTTATTCATTTTGTGACCATCGGAATCTGGCAGATACGTTTGAGCGATCTCTCAGGTAAAAAGTCAGCACTCATAAAAACGCTGAGGGTCTTTCTGCTCGCAATACGAGGGTTCGGCGAAGACAAATGCACCCTGAGGGCCTCGTCACTCACCTTTTACACGCTGATTTCAATTGTTCCAACACTTGCAATGGCACTCGCCATAGCGAAAGGATTCGGGCTTCAGAAACTGCTGGAAAAAGAACTTATAATGAAATTCCAGGGTCAGGAAGAAGTGATTACATGGATCATCAATTTCTCCGGATCATTTCTTGAAAGTATCAAGGGAGGCGTCCTGGCCGGTGTCGGCACCATCGTTCTCCTGTGGGCCGTTATAAAAGTTTTGAGTCAGATCGAACTCTCATTCAATGAGATCTGGAAGATACAAAAGAGTCGCTCCCTGTGGAGAAAATTCAGCGACTATTTTTCAGTGATGTTCCTTTTTCCTATATTTATAACAATGTCAGGAAGCATCACCCTGTTAATCAAGACACAGGTTACTCTGATAATAGAAAAAATAGCGCTGATCGGGTTCATCAGTCCGTTCATCTTCTTTCTTCTGAATCTCTTTCCTATGGTTCTGAACTGGCTCCTCCTCTCTTTCATCTACATGTTGATGACAAATACAAAAGTTAAATTCGGACCGGGTTTTCTGGCCGGGGTTATCGCCGGAACTATATTCTCATTGACACAGTTGGTTTACATTACGTTTCAGATTGGGGTCTCAAAATACAACGCGATCTACGGCAGTTTTGCCGCCCTTCCCCTATTCATGTTATGGCTCCAGACTAGCTGGCTTATCATTCTCTTTGGGGCAGAACTCGCCTTCGCCTATCAGAATGTCGAAACCTATGAATTGGAACCGGACAGCCAGCGGATCAGTAACTACTTTAAAAGGCTTCTCACGCTCCAGGTTACCCATTTACTGATAAAGAAATTTGGTAATGGCGACCCCCCCGTGTCCGCATACGAAATCACACACATGCTGGAAATCCCGCTCGGGCTGGTTAATCAGATCCTCTATGAACTGGTCGAGAGCGGCGTCCTTTCCGAGATACAGACTGATGATTATAAGGAATCGGCCTTTCAGCCTGCTCTTGATATCAACATGCTGACTGTCGCTTATGTGATCGATGCGCTCGAAAACAGGGGGATACATGACATACCGGTCGTCCGGGATGAATCGCTTATGACTCTATCTGAATCACTTAAATCGTTTCAGGAAACCATTCAGCACTCACCGGCAAACAGACTCATAAAAGACATATAGGAGGATACTCGCATATTACGCGTCTTTCCCTGCCCTCTGATAGCTGACTGCTTTTAATTCTGACTCCTGATTCCTTTCGTGCAGGATTCCATCGTTGACACTAATCACTTATCCCCGTTTTTGTCTTTTCCTGAAACCTGATCCCTGATACCTGGCACCTGTTTTTATTTGCTGATAGCTGAAAGCTATAAATTCTGCCAAATCATTCTCTCTATACGACTTGCAATAATTTAAAGCTTTGGGTTATATTTCCGATAAGGAAGTAAGTGTATTATGCAGCGCAGATTGAAAATACGTGGCCCTTTCATGATACAACGTCCGTGTAGAGCCGGACCGCTCATTTTTCAATCTCTCTAAAATTAAAGCAGATAACAACACAATAATAATGGAGAGGTTACTATGAAGACAAAAAGAGCAAATCTGATCGTACTTATTATTTTCAGTTTAATGATCTGTTGCATCGCTTCATGTGCAGGCAGTAAGCTGGAAATAGAACCGATTGCATTATCGGAAAATCCAAAAGATCAGGTAAATCGTTTGGATAACGCCCTTTCAAATGCACGGAAAAATCAGGTAACTGTTCTGTCTCCGACCTGGTTCGAAAAAGCAGAAGGGTCATTTTCCGTTGCGAAACAGACACTTGAGAGCGGGGGGCAAATTAGCAAGATAATTGAAAATGTTGCGCTTGGACAAGCCCAGCTCAAACGGGCTCTGGAAAACGCAAAACTTTCACGAAGTCAATTGTCGGAAGTCATCAAAGCCCGTGATCTTGCACGCACTGCAGGGGCAACGAACCAGGTAGAAAGCTATGTGGAAATAGAATCGCAGTTTCTCGAACTTACCGAAGCGATTGAAGACAATAATCTGGATTGGGCACAAAAAAACAAAGGCAACGTTACCCAGGAATTTCGTCAACTCGAACTGCAGGCCATTAAATTGAATACCATCGGTAAGGTTAAAAAACTTATAGAACAAGCTGAGCGGGAGAAAGCGGATAAGCAGGTTCCTCGAACCCTTCATGAGACAAAGTTAACGTATCGACACGCAGATAAATACATTGCAAAACACCGTTATGATAAACAGGAAATGCAGTCGCAGGCAAACGAAGCCCTTTTCCAGGCACAGCGCCTCATTAAATTGAACAAGGAAAGCAAACACCTGCAGACCATGAATCCCGAAGAGCTTACCCTCTGGGTGGAAAAGATCCTTTACGGAACGACAAAACAGCTCCCGGCACCGGATATGCGGAATGAAAGCTTTGACATACAGTATCAAAATATTATCGGCTCGATAGCGGCAGTCCAGAAAGATCATGAGTTCATGGTTAATAAAGTCAAGGAACAACGGGCAGAAATGGACGAAATGAATCGAAAGATTGCATCTCTGGAAGGCAAGACCCGGGAGGAACAAGCACAAAAAGAACGGTTGGCCGCAGAGAAAAAATTTCAGCAACTGTTTGTCAAAGTCCAACACTTTTTTGAGGCAGAAGAAGCAGAAGTTTATAAGAAAGGAAATCAACTGATTCTTCGGCTGCGGTCTATCCAATTTCCTGTCGGCAGTTATGCTCTCATGCCAAACAACTATGAAGTGCTCAGCAAAGTACAGAGAACCATACGTATTTTTGGAGAGCCCCATGTCATGATAGAAGGTCATACCGACAGCACCGGCTCTGATGCCGTCAATGAACAACTATCGCAGCAGCGAGCAGAATCGGTCCGTCAGTACCTGATAAACAATGAATCGTTACCGGCAAAAAAGATTGTCAGTGTCGGGTATGGTTCCATGAGGCCCCTTGCATCTAATAAAACTCAAAAAGGACGTGCCATTAACCGTCGCATTGATGTGATAATCATCCCACAGCCACATCCGGAGATGTGATTTTCAGAGGGATAACCATTCAGCCATAAATCCTGAATCACTGACGGCGAGGGGCTCAAGCAATAGCATTTGCTTGAGCCTCAAACCTTCAAACCTACCCTGAAACGCGAGACGTATTCACTCTTCGCCCCGTAGGAATCAGCGAAGCTGACCCGCACGAGCGGATTGCACTTTTGTCCGCCCCCCTACACCCAATACCCTGACTTATTTTCCCTGATTGCTGTATCTCCCAACTATCGTTCCACGATCCTTTCAACTTCAACAGCAGCAACCTGTTCACCGGAAACCAGCCACCTGCCATTTATTACTCTGAACCTGTAAACGGCGAGTCCCAGCAAGAGTGCGAGTCCTGCTGTAAAAAAAAGTGCCCTGAACCCAGCCCATTCACCGATATAGCCCAGCATTAAGGATCCGGTAAAGGCTCCGGCATCAAGTCCGCCGGTGAAAACACCGGTTATTTTTCCTCTGATATCGATGGGTTCATCTCGAATGGCCAGTGCATTCAGGCAAGGAAACAGGAATCCGTGTCCACAGCCCGTCATTAAACCTGAAATAATCAGGATGACATTCCCATCCAAAAACATCAACGTTAAGAGACCGGCTCCCGTTAATATCAGTGCATAAGGAATGATACGGTCTTCCCCTACCCTGTCCGCAAGTCTCCCCCCGAAAAAGCGTGTCATGACTGCCGCCCCTGAATAGCAGATGAAATAGATGGAGATAAACGCAATGGCCTGTTCCCGGGCAAACGGCGAGACAAATCCGACGGTCGCCGATAATCCAAAACCGAACAGACCGGCAAGCATGGCAACGGTTAACGTCTTCCTCCTTAACATGACCGCAAAGAATGACAGTGATGACTCGTGTGGACTCCGCGTGTAAGATTCAGGCAGGTGAAGGTGAAGCACAAGCCCCATCATCGCCATTCCTGCTGTGGCAAGAAAGAAAGCGGAAAAACCGAAGTGGCTGATTATTATTTCGGCAACAATAGGTCCTATTGCCAGGCCTATAAGTCCCGTAACACCGAACATGCCGATTCCTTCATTCAGACGTTCCGGAGGAATAATATCGGCAATATAGGTAAAAGCAGCCGTGAAACAAATTGCCAATCCCATGCCATGGACAACCCTGAGAAGAAGAAGGGGAAGGTAGAAGTCAGAGAGATTTCCCTGAAGAAACAGGTACAGAACGGGAAGTATGCTTGTCGTAATGCATCCAATAGAGTAGCTCCTCTTACGCCCGATCCTGTCAACCATATTAGAGATCCAGGGACGACAAAGAACGGCGGAAAGGGCAAAGATACCCATAACGATACCGATATCAGACTTCGAGCCTCCATGTTGTAAAATATACAAAGGAAAAAGGAAAAAGGCCCCGAAACTCGACACGGTAAACAGATTGGCGAGGGCCATGGTAATAAATGTGAAGCTATAGAGCATGTGGTTCTTTCATCGACTGCATTTCGTACGATTATCTATTCCGATTGTTATTATCCATATCCAACATTTTCAATTTTGCCAAGGATATTATTTGCGGATTAGCTGATAGCTATAAATTCTGACTCCTGACTCCCTGCCCAGTGGAATTTCACAAAGTGGACCTGCCAACGGCAGGATTCCACAGGGCTGACTCCTGTTTTTTTATCTTTCCCTGAAAGCTGATAGCTGACGACTGATTTCTCTATATTCTGACTCCTGTCTTTTATTTGCTGACCGCTGAAAGCTGAGCGCTGACTGCTTTAAATTCTGACTCCTGACTCCTGCTTTCATACCATTCAGCTGAAAAACACGCCAGTTACGATCCAGATAGTGCCTGATGTTACAATACCGCTGAGAAACGAGAGGTATGCAAGCCTGAGATATTTATATTTGTAATTTGCCAGGTATTGTCCGAGAAGATAGATTTCCCGAATCTGAACCTCATAGACGCGTGACGGATCATTTGATATGTCTCCTATAAGTTTTTCATATTCTCCATAATCCAGGCTTTTAAAATCGGCAAAGAAAAGCGGGTTAAATGAAGATGCAGCGACATCAATGTTTTCCGGTTTATGGATGCCAGGCATTGCAGTATAGATGGCAATCAGCATGGTGAGCACACTGAAACAGATTAAGGTAAATGCAACCAGGCGAAAGTGCGGTATACTCAGAAAGTGTGCCGTCAGAGGGATAATGATGGCGCACACAGTGATCAGCATGCTTGCCTTTTGGTCGGCCATCATGCTCAGCTGCACGTGATGTGCTCTTGTTTGTCTCAGCATATGGTCAATGTGAGCACCGGGCTTATTAATCTCCATACAGACTCCTTCAAGCAATTTTTTAGATGCCTCAGTCCTTTATTTACTGAGCAGTACAGCGTAGGTTCCGGACTTGAAACGGAATTTCACGACTTCATTCTTTCCGCTTTTCGCTATCGAACCAATGACCACGTCTTTCAGCGTGTAGATGGTACTCTGACCGGAACCTGCGGTAGCTGTCATCTCCAGTTTTACTTCCGGAAAGTGTGTCCCCTTGCACAGTGCTTCGTTCAGTTTTGGCGATGCTTTGTCAATCTGCTTCGTCACTGTGATATCACCCATTGGAAGTGTCCCCCGACGTCGGCTCGTCCTTGTCGCCGTTGAGCTTCTTTGGATCAAGCTGCTACGGTAAGAAACAACGTCAATCCATCCCCCGTGATCAGCATCACTCGATTCCCCCCGAACCCCCGCTATCTTTAAAAACATATCTGCACATAGAACACTGGCGGGCAGTGCAATAATGAACACCAGAATCAGCACACACACAGATAAATATATTTTTTCTTTCTTCATGATACACCTCCTTGAAAGAGACTGTTGTCTATTCCTGGTAAACAAAAAACACTTTACCTTCCGTGCTCTATTCTCGTATCTCGGGGGTGGAGTCGCAGGTAACGGATCTATCGCTGAGTGCTATCATCAATGATCCTGCGCGCAGATATATACGGAGTGATACGAATGTCTTATATTTAACCTGGTAAGTACTCGCTTTGCACATATAACTATAGAGGGGTTACGCTACTATGTCAATTCCGAAGTATCCTGAAAAGTTACCACACTCCCACTGAGGCAGGCGCTGCAATCAACTGAGTTCTGACAGCTGATTGCTATAAATTATTCCTTCGCCTGGTCGTTGCACGAACAACTGACATTCTTGTCTTGCCCTGACCTCCAACACCCTACACCCTCTTCTTTTCCTGACCGCTGATAGCTGACCGCTGACAGCTTTTAATTCTGACTACTGATTGCTATAAACGCTTCCTTTCGCCTTGAGCTTTTGACTTTCGCTTGGTCGTTGCCACGAACAACGGACAACTGACATTCTTGTTTTTCCCTGACCCCCAACACCCTACAACCTATCCCCTCTTCTTTGCCTGACCGCTGATAGCTGAACGCTGATTGCTATAAACCTTCTAGTGATGATGAAGATCAATATCCATTCTGTTAAACCGCCCTTTCAGGAGTTTCATGGCATCTCGCTGGTGTGCCTTGACAGCCTCCTGGAAACAAAACCAGTTCGTCGATTCCTTCTCAACCCCTTCGCACCAGTAATATTTGTCCTTGAAGACACAAAAGGTTGATGCAAGACCCATCTGAAGATCCGGAAATCCTCGAACTTTCGTCACGATGCCTTCGTTGTACCACGTATCTTCATCAAATTCGCCCAGCCAGGGAGCCTGTGCCTGATATTTTCTGACTCGTTCTTCTGCTCCGTATTCAATGAACCCGGACATGGATCGACCGAATATTTCGTGAAGATCTTTAACCACAGTAGACCAGGGATGGACAGCTTCTCGTCCTCTCGGTTCAAGATGGCCCCGGTACTCGTTATAAAGATATTCCGCCGCACTGAGGTACCGCTCCGTATTGTCAATCTCATCATTAACCAGTCGATCGTCAGCCCACCGGTGTGCAACCCAATCGGGGTGATGTTCCGCATCTGCGTGACCAATGTCCGGTTTCGGATCCAACCCCATGTTGTTGAAATAATCATACCATCCCACGAAATTCTGGTGTGCCCAGGTGTCGGCATATGCATGAGAGGCAACACCGATCCGATGGAGCCGCATATCGTCAGTTGCCTTGAACGCAGACCGTAACAGATCGGTGGCGATATCGTTTCCCGGCGTCGTGTTCAAAAGATGCATCTTACCGTCCCTCCGACAGGCCTCATCACAGGTGGGATCTCCCGGAATAAAATGAAAAACGGGATAAATACGCATCAGCGTCCGCTTCGGCTTCAGAATATTCATGGTTTGTGAGATGTACACCTCGTAAGGCTTTCCGCCTTCACGGTCTTCGATCGTAAAAGGAACATCGTTTTCATCAACAAACTCGGCAGCAGTAGCGATTGTTCGTGCCTCACCCTCAGTAAATCCTGCGGCCCGAGCCACCATGCCGGTTATGTAATAATGGAATTCCGTGTTCATGAGACACCTCTTATACTATCTCAATCGTTAAAACCTGACCCCTCACATTGTGGCCCCTCACATGTTTTAATACGGTGATTTCCGATACATTTGTATGTATATTTCCCTTTCATGAAAATGTTGACGTATATCTCAGACGTATCCAGGCTTTTATCAATAGAGAACGTTTGGGCAATGACTGGCCAGGTTCCGGGGACAGCGTAATATTTGGGACTCATCTTTTTAGACCATCCCTGCCCCGATTTAGAAAAACCCACTTGTATTGGGGCAACAGGTTTGATCCGATCCGTGAAATAGACAAAAAGAACAAACTTTTCGCCGGGTTTTGCAAATTCTTTAATCTTGTCAGTGGTAATTCCATGCTTTGCGACATTCGGAAGGGAATCAAAGCCTTGGGAAAATTTTCCGGGGTTTTGTGTTACCGTTTTGAATGGAACAAGGTAAATTAAATGATTGGGTTTTTCGGGATAAAACGTCATGCTTTCAAGCTTCTGAATATGAATTATCGAAAATTCTTTAGACAGTTTCCTGGCACTTCCCTTGCCAAAGATGCCATCGGGGGTTAAACCTTTTTCACGTTGAAAACCCATCAGCATTTTTTTATTCTTAAACATTCCCCCTTTATTACGGAGTATCCATTTTTCAATTCCTGCAGCTTCTTTTTTGTTCGGGGTCTCTATCCTGTAAACCATGTGAGTTATTCTCATGTCTCTTCTGCCGATACGGTCGAAATACCCTGTTAAGAGATCAAAGACGATAGTGCCATCTGCATTTTCGATATAATCCTTGATCATTATGAAGCCTGGCGCAAAAACGGATGAATCAATCTGTTTATCAATAGTGACGAGGGCTCTGGAATTAACTTTTACATATGGTAGGGATTTCAATTTACCCATTTGTGACATAAAAACAGTGACAACTGCCTGTGTCATTTTTGTATCCAGTTTTTCCAGCTCAATAGCTTTTATGTCAGGTTTTTCTTCTCCTTTTATGAGATTTACGGGGTTTACTTTCTTGAAATCGATATTTTGACAGGCGACAAATCCCAGGACGCTCAGTATTATTACAATTGACAGCAACTTTCTTCTCATCTTCAGCTCCTTACTGAATGTTTTATCCTATGAAGCATAGCCAATAACTCAAGAAATAACTACTATGTTAATTGACATGATCACTTTCCGGAAACTTTTTTCCTGACCCATCGTATGGGCTTTAATACAAAAGTATTAGCAAACCATCCACTTATGTTTCTCGTTTCCGGAGAGGACTGTAAGCCTACGTTTAATTTCATGGTTCTCTCTTCACCATATATCATGAGCCTGACCACGTTCTTCGGACCTTGATATGCAATGCCAACTGGCACTTTGATGAGCGATGGAAGAAACGTGACTAATCCCATTCCCTGATCAAATATTTCCGTCCACATCATCATTCCGAACCAGAAGTTGATTTCCCGATCTATACTATGATCGAATTTAAGCGGTCCTTTAAATTCACTGAGTGTGACATTGGAGTGGAATCCTGGTTGAAATGAACCGGAACCCGTAAAGCTTATTGGAGCTGATGTGTCGCCTTCCGGGTTGCTGAGACCGCCG
>Ga0272442_10011915_pt1 | contig 10559 bp, 8 predicted proteins | sample SSMForm2O_FD_200262 | JGI IMG/M metagenome (GOLD analysis project Ga0272442, IMG submission 200262) | Marine sediment archaeal communities from Little Sippewissett salt marsh, Falmouth, MA, United States - SSM-Form-2O | ecosystem: Environmental > Aquatic > Marine > Wetlands > Sediment ... | reverse complement strand
AAGGGGAATTGTTTTTGCAGCAGGTGCCGCTGTATCTCTTCAGCCGTGATTTTGAGTCAGCGGTCAGCCATGCGGAGGTGGCTTATGCCTTGCTTCCCAGCCAGGATGCGCGCTATTGGGCCGCCTGGGCGTGGTATGCTCTGGGTTGGGATCTGGTCAATAAATCCGTCCCGGATGTTTTATTCATCAAGCGCATCAAACGGGTAACTTCCAGAACCAGGACCACGCCGATGAAGCCAGCAGGGGGAAGAAATATGATCGGTGATCAGTTTAGCCCAGGGCGTACGAAAGCCATACCGCTGCGGGATGTAAGCAGGCTGGGGCAGGAAAGGCCACAGGTGCGGACAGAACGGGATAACACCCAACCGGCTGTGCAGCGGCATATCATAAATCCTTCCGGTCCGCAGCCGGAACGCGAGACGCCACCACTCAGCGTCACAGAAGGCGACTCTTCTATCTTGGACCAGCAAATCCGTTATTTGTCCGCGCTGTTGCGATCTTACAGCTTAATGGAAGAGTTGAGCCGCGTTCATATAGAAGAATATGAAACCCAAAGGCAAAAGAATATTGTCATCCGGGATCCCCGTGATCAATTTGAGAACACCTTTTGGGAGCCGGACCGGAAAATAAATCTGGTTCTCACCAGGCGGATCGATAAAAAAGAAACGGAAGTGCAATTCCTTTTTGACCAATTGGTCAATGTCCGCAACCGTCTTAACAAATTACAACGCGATTTCTATTTTCGCCATTATAACGAGTCCGTCAAGGCCCAGGCAGCCTACTGGGAGGCCTGGCTTGACAAAAAAGAGATGATCGCTCGCTATTACGGTTTTCACCCGGTCTTATCCGCTGAAATCATTGCGCAAGGAGTGGAGGCCTTCATGAAAACGGGCCATGGCCAACCGACTCCGAGGATGAAGGGGTTGATCGATTTGTTGTCGTTGACCCCGTCACGGGCCCTGTCATCCGAAGAAGAAGAGGTTTACAAGGGTCTCGTATCGCACCCGGACCCTTTTGTCCGGTTGGTGGTCAACAAACAGCTGATGCGTATCGATCCGATCGATTATGCTGATGAGGTCGTGCAAGTCCTGTTAAAGGAATTCCCCTACGATCATCCTTGCCGCCAGATGGCTGACCCTCTGCTCCTGCCGCGTTTGGTCACCCCGGCTTTCCAGCGATTGGCTATTTCGCGACGAGAAACCATGCTGGCGGCGGGCGAGCAGTTGTTCGGCCCTATTTTGAAAAATGAGGACATCACCCAACTGGTTGCCTGGAAAGATTGCCTTTGGCCGTATTTTAACGGATTGGAAGCGACCGCTCAGACAGAGAAACTGGTCGCCAACATCCAACAGGCGGTCCGGATTTTGGAAGACAACGATTATATGAGTTTTTCCCGGTGGGCCAGATTATTGCGTGCGGAATGTGACGTCAAACTTGTTCAGCTGGGCCAAAAGGAAACGCATGATCCGCGGTTCGAGCTTTTTTTCAAATACCGCACCGCTCCCTATTATATCCGGGTAAGACCCGAAATCGAGGCGCCGCGCCTTGATGATCAGCCCCTCGACCTTTCCGGCATCGAACCGGTTCAGCTTCCGACGAGGGGGAAAAATACAACCGTGGTCAGTCGGTCCTCGGAAACTCTGGATGCCAACGGCACAGGCGGAAGGACCTTTCACAAAGGTTATACAAGGATTGTCGATGCCGAAGGGAATGAAACCTATACCATTTACAATATGGATGCTCAAGAGGAAAAGAAAAAGGAAACCGGGCCGTGGTCCGAGTATACCATCCGTACCATCCCCCTTAAGGTCGCCCCCATCCGGGATGTTGAAATACGCGGTGCGCTACAAGGATCGGGTGCGCTGCAGCGGACTTGCCTTCTTGATGAGGACACCGCGTTTATCGTCTTCCCGGAAAGGGAAGGGGACGATCTGGTTGTGACGGCTTATCAGCACAACCTGCTCGATAATCCGCTTATCCATGAGTTGGGCAAGGTGCATGTCCCGCTGAACCACATCAAGGATTATTTCCCTTACTTTGTGACGGACATGGCGGTGGGGCCGGACCATCTTTATATCGCAACGGCCGGCGGTTTAATCGTCCTTCCCAAAGACCAGGGCAAAAAGATTCAGGATATACGCCGACACCGGCCGCGCTACGAACCGTATGAACCTTATTACATCAGCGAAAAAGACAAAAGGCAGCAAAAAGCATCCCAAGACGCTTATCTTCTTACAGAGGCAGACGGTTTCCCCGGCAACGAGATTTTATCCTTGGCGTACTTCCGCGGCACACTTTATGTCGGGCTCGGCCCGCTCAATATAAGCCGGATGGGGCTGATCGGCAACTGCGGGTTTGCAACATTCGATCCGCAAACAAAGACCTATGACTTGATTGCCTCCAGCCGCTCAGCGCAAAACCGTAATCCCCTCGAGCAGGGCGATCCTTATCAGATCACATCCATCTTGGGTGATGAACAGCGTGGCTGTCTTTGGCTGAGCCTGGCCGGCAATCCCAAATATAACGGGATTTGGCGCTATGACCCGGAGCGCAGAACGCTTGAGCATGTGGTTCCGGAAGACTTTGATGTCCAGATCATGCGCTGGGCCGATGGCGATATTGTGTATATGATGAAGCATTGCGGATTGGTTCAGTTTGACCCCGAATCATTGCGCAAGACATGGCTGCTGGTTCACACGTGGGAGAAACGCCGGGGCTTTTCCGAGTTCCGACCCCCGAAAGGGTATACGGGCGATCCCGTCTTTGGCCTGCCGGAAACCCGTATTTGGCCTTTCGCCATGAAGGACGGCCGTCTGTTCACCGTGAGCTGGGATGCCTATGACGTTCTTCTGCACCAGCGGGGTGAGGGCGCCGTCGGCAAAAGCGTTTTTGACCTCGGGGCCAGTGCGGTTGACGCTAAGATTTTTCTCGATCAGAACGAGCACGGCATTTGGATCATCACCGCGCTGGGCAGCGTGTATTTGGTCCAATAAGGGAACTCACCGTTATGGCATATTTAACGGCCCGTTTTAAAAACGGGCCATTTTTATTGGATTCCCAAAATCGTAAGCGTAAAATAAATTAAAAGAACAACCTTGATGGGGTTTATTGACCACGATCGCTTCCAAGGAGTGAACGATGAAAAAAAACATTTTGAAGCTGGTTCTGGCGCTTGTTTTTATCTTGCCGACGGCCGAAGTCTGTTACGGAAGAGAGTTTTTCCAGGATTTCATGGAAGGCCTGGAGCGGGATCTTGAGGCCGGTTCGGTGGCCGGCATGGGCGTGATGTCCATGCAGCAGCCTTACGAGGGCAAGGATGACGAGGTTTATGCCGTGCCCCTGATTGTGGCCGAATATAAACAATTTTTTATTGATGCCGATATATTCGGTTATTATTTTCAACCGAAAGAGGAGCCGTTACGCGTCGCGCTCATCGCATCCCCCCGGTTCCAGGGTTATGAGGATGATGATGCTTCTTTGTTAAACGGCATGGAGGACAGGGATTGGGCCTTCGACGGCGGGTTGAGATTGAGTTGGCCGAGTGAGCTGTTTGATGTGAACCTTGAGGCCGTGGCTGATCTTTCGGGCCGGCACAAGGGTCAGGAATTGCGCGCGATATTTTCCAAGACGTTACTGGAGGGCTTTTTGACCCCCAAGGTCGGCATCAAATGGCAGAGCCAGGACCTGCTCGATTATTATTACGGTGTCAAATCCAGCGAGGCCACGGCCGGGCGGCCGGAATATGAACCAGATTCGGGCCTGCAGTATTTCGCCGGCCTCACCTTGGCCGTTCCGCTGGCGGAAAAATGGGCGTTGGTCGGCGATATCCAGAGTTACTTCTTAGCCGACGAGGTCAAGGATTCGCCCATCGTTAACGAGGATACCCTCATGCGGTACGTGGCGGGGGTGGTGTATCGGTTTTGATATGCTGTATTGATGATCTCATGAAGAAAATACCGTTTTTTTGTGTCCTGGTCGGCCTGTTTTATTTATGCTCCTGCGAATCCGAAACGCCGCTAACGCAGGTTAAGGCGGCCCGGCCCACGGTCCTGGTTGTACTCGGCAATGAACCTCTGGATGCGAAGACTCCGACGATCGATATGGTCAAACGCGTCGAATCCGCCGCGTCTTTTTATAAAAAAAATCCGGATTCCGTTTTGATATTTACCGGAGGAGAAACCACCGGCAAGATTTCCGAAGCGGGCATGATGTCGCGCTTAGCCCGTCAGCAGGGTGTCCCGTCTCATGCGATTGTCTTGGAAGAACGGGCCCGCACGACCCAAGACAACGCCCGCCTCACGGCGAAATTGATCCCTGAGATCAACCCGGGTCGTATTTTGATCGTCACCAAAAAAGATCATTTGGAATGGGCCATGCCGATATTTTGGCAAATGGAGGTTTTTGCAGAGGCCGAGCCCTGGCCGGTTGAGGTGAAACGGTCCGATTCTATCGCCCAGATGCGGGAATACCTGCAAAAGCATTCCGATCATCAAAGAGTGCGCCAACGCCTGGATATGTTATTGAACCATGTGCAAGGGGTTGATTAGATTGAATTTGCAACAAGTGGCAAAGTCCGGGCATTGATGTTTTGATGTCTCTTTTATAAATCAAGATTATTATTTGATCGTAACTTTTTCCCCGCCTGCCCTGTCTAATAGGGTGAGAACTCAGAAACTTTTCAATCCTGGGATTTTCAAAGAGAGGAGGGGAAAATGAAAAGATTTATGGCGTTGGGGTTGGTGCTGATGATGGCGGCTTACGGTGTCATCGGTTTTAGCGCAACAAGTTACGCCAGCGATTGGGATAAGGCCGGCAAAATATTGACCGGTATTGAAGGGGTAAGAATCTTAACCGGCGGGCGGTTTGATCTGATCGGCAATATGTTCGGGATCAGCAACCAGCAGAAATACGGTTACCAAAAGAGCCATCCGGCACCCCGTAAACACCATGTCAAAAAACGGCGCTATTGCTCGCAGCGCGTTTGGGTACCTCATTATGTTTGGGAAAGGAAATATATTCCCGAACACAGGGAATATACGGATGAATACGGTGACGTGGTCGTGGAAGGCCATTACATCAAATATAAGGTGGAACGCGGCGGTGAATGGATAACAACCTGCCATCGTTAATATCAAGGAACAACTTCTGTTCGTCCTTGGCCCGTTAAGGTAAAAACGGGCCTTTTTTTATTGGATTTCACGCGTCAAAGTCTTACAATAAGGACAGTTATTTTACCGTTGAGCAATCAGGGATTGAAGTGTACGTCCCCTATGTGACGATGCAGAAATTTTATCATGTATCCAAAGCCGAGATGCGATCGCCGAAGAATTATCTTCTGCACGGCTTGTTTTTTTTGGTCTACGGTTTTGTCAAATATCTGCCTTTTCCGTTCATGAATCAGCTGCGTTTTCTGGCCGTGCGGCTGTTCGCACCCGATATCCATTCCACGAATATATGGGACGGTGTTTTTTTCTGGTTCCCCTGGCGGGTCCGTATGGGACGGCATTGTTCTTTGCGTCAGGGCGTCATTGTTGACGGCTTCGCCGGGATTACGATCGGCAACAACGTGCGCATTGCCTCTTACGTTTCGCTCAATACCTCCGACCATGATTATTCCGACCCGCACCGGCCCACGGCCGAACAGGGTTTTGTTTGCGCCGGGATCGTGATCGAGGATGACGTGTGGATCGGCGTCAACGCCAATATCCAAAAAGGGGTCACCATCGCTCGGGGCGCGGTCATCGCGGCTCATTCGGTGGTCATTAAAGACGTGCCGCCGTATACCGTGGTCGCCGGCAATCCGGCGCAGGTGATCAGCCGTCGAGAGTAATTCGAGATGAAAACCGCAGATACGGCTATATACAGACAAGCACTGCTGATTCGGCGTATTGAAGAAAAGTTGCTGGGATTGTTTTCCCGGGGCCGGCTTAACGGCACCGTGCACACCTGTATCGGCCAGGAATTCTGTGCCTTGGCCTTTGCCGGCCAGTTGCAGGAGCACGATTTTGTTTTTTCCAGTCATCGCTGCCACGGGCATTTCATCGCCCGCAGCGGAGACTGGCGCGCTCTGTTGGCCGAGCTGATGGGCAAGCGCAGCGGGGTATGCGCCGGCATCGGCGGCAGTCAGCATCTTTGCCGGGGTCATTTTTATTCCAACGGTATTCAGGGCGGGATCGTACCGGTTGCCGCGGGCATGGCCTTGGCTCGCAAACTTCAGGGTTGGGACGGGATCGGGATGGTGTTTATCGGCGACGGCACGCTCGGTGAAGGGGTGGTATACGAGACGATGAATATCGCCTCGAAGTGGGAATTGCCATTGTTGTTCGTCTGCGAAGACAACGGTTATGCCCAGTCCACGCCCTCCAGCCTGACCCTGGCCGGGGAGGTCGTGAAACGCGCCGAGGCTTTCGGCATTCCGATCGCCGCGGGCGATACCTGGCATCCCGACGAGCTGCAAGCCCAGGCAAGACAGTCGATCGATTTTGTCCGCGCGCATTCCCGGCCGCTGTTTCACCATGTCCGCACCTACCGCTTGAAAGGGCATTCAAAAGGGGATGACACGCGTGCGGCCTGCGAGGTCGACGGCTTCCGCGGCAAAGATCCGTTGTGCCTGTATGCCGGACAGAACCCGGATATCTATGAGTCTTGGCTGGAGGAGATCGATCAAGACATCGATGCGGCTTTGAACGAACTGGAAAACGAATCCGCCCTGTCGCTGGAAGAATATCAGGCGGTTGAACCGCAACGCCAAACGGCCGAATGGATGCCTCTGAAGCCATTTGATGGCCGGCAGGTCGAAGCCCTGAACCGCTTTTTCGACGCCGCGCTGGACCAGCATCCCGAGATGTTTTTTATCGGCCAGGACGTATTGTCCCCCTATGGTGGTGCGTTCAAAGTGGCCTGCGGTTTGTCGGATAAGTATCCCCGCCAGGTCCTCACCACCCCCATCAGCGAGGCCGCCATCATGGGCCTGGCCAATGGCTTGGCCTTGGGAGGGATGCGACCTTGGCTGGAAATCATGTTCGGTGATTTCATGACCCTGTGCATGGATCAGTTAATCAATCATGCCGCCAAATTTTATCACATGTACAACCGGCAGGTCACCTGCCCGGTGGTGGTGCGCACGCCTATGGGCGGAGGACGCGGGTATGGCCCGACCCATTCGCAAACATTGGATAAATTTCTGATCGGGCTGGATAACGTAACCACCTTGGCCTTGAATATCCTGATTGATCCGTCCGATATTTATCGGACGGTGCTTCACCACGAGCGACATCCGGTCGTGGTGATCGAGAACAAAATTGATTACGAAAAGCGCGCCTGGGACCGGTGGCCGGAGGCGCTGACGGCCCAACGCTCTTCGCACCCGTATCCTATCGTGCGCGTCCGTCCGGCCCGTTCTGCACCGACGGTCACGCTGGTGACCTACGGCGGCATGACCGCGGCCGTTCTCGAGATTCTGGATGATCTTTTTATTCATTTGGACCTAAAACCGGAGCTCTTGGTCTTGACGAAGATATCACCCTTGGATGCAACGGTGATCGCACAATCCGTAAGGCAGACCGGCCGGTTGTTCGTGATCGAGGAAGGCAGTGCGACCGGCGGCATCGGAAGCGAGGTTTTGGCGGCGGTGGCCGAGCTTTGCGAACGGCCGTTTATCGGCAGACGCATCGCCAGTTGTCCGGTTCCCATCCCATGCGCCAAAGAGCTCGAAGCCCAGGTTTTACCGGGCCGGGAAAAGATTTTGCGCACCATTCGGGAGGCCCTGGCATGAACCTGTTACAAGAGATCCATGCGCCGCAGGAAGGTTCGGTGACGAGCACCGTGACCGTGGTCAAGTTGCATTTTGCCAACGGCACACAGGTCGCCAAAGGCGATATGATCATCGAACTGGAGACCGCCAAATCCACTTTTCCCCTTGCGGCGGAAACGGACGGGTATATCGAATATCTGTGCCGCCAGGATGAGGATGTCCCGGTGGGCGCGTTGCTGGCCCGGATTACGGATTTGCCGCCGCAAACCACGGGACCGCGCGCGCAGGACGAAGCCTTGTCGCAAGAGGCGCCTTTTGATGCAACAGCGCCGGTTTTTTCCCAGGCTGCCCGCCGGATGATGCAACAACATCATGTGGACCCGCAGGCCTTCAGCGGCCGGGATTTTGTGGATACCTCTGACGTGCAGGCTTACCTTGAAGGACCCGCGTCCGGTTTTGAAGAGGAGGCCCTGGCCCGTCAAGAGCAAAGCCGGCAAGTGAATTATTGCCGGCTCAATGCCGCGAAACGCGAGGAGATCGCCCATCTCGCGATAGTTAACAAAAACGGTTTATGCAGCACCATCCATGTCATCGTCGAGACGCGCGGCTTGTTCGAAGCCGTGAATCCCCGTATGAGATATTTTCGTGACTCGCTTTTGCCGTTGGCGGTTTATGAGAGTGGGCGGCTGCTAAGAAAATACCCGGCCATGAATGCCTTTTTTCATGCCGACGGCCTGGCGGAGTACAAGGATGTGCATATCGGGGTGGCGGTTGATATCAACCACGGGCTTAAGGTGGTCACTATCCGTAGTGCCGATCAAAAAAGCATCCAAGAGATCGAACTTTCGTTGTTTGAATTGATCGAACGGTATAGCGATAATACCCTCATGCTCAGTGATATGACCGCCTCCACCTTTACCATCGCCGATCTTTCCGTGCACGGCGCGAGCTTTTTTATTCCTTTGATCAATGCCAGGCAGTCGGCCATTTTGGGCATCTCGGCCGTGGACCACCGTTTATCGCGTTGTGTGTTAAGCCTGACCTTTGATCACCGGGTCTCTTCCGGGAAAGAGGCCAGTTGGTTTTTGTGTGAGTTGAAAGAGCGACTGGAAAGTTATGCCGTTGAGGAAGATCAGGGCAGACAGACAACAACCGGGCCAACGCAAGATAAGACCGAGGCCGACCCGGCAAAAAAGCTTCAATGCCAACGGTGCCTGAAAGATCTCGGGGAAGATGAGGGTTTGGGCGGTCCCGGGTTTGTGCGGTTGGTTAACCATCAAGGCCAGGAGATTTATCTTTGCCGGGCATGTTTCATGGGGTGGTGATATGAATAAGATGGATCATGCGCGTCAGATTGTGGCGCAATTCTGCAAAATCGAACCGCATGCACTCAGCGATGATACGTTGATCGACCGCCGGGCCCTGGCCGGGTCGGTGCTGTTGCATCGCATGTACGCCAAACTCGAACAGGCCGGCATCCATATCGCAAACCGCGGTTCTGTTCATACCTTCGGGGATCTGCGGCGTTGTTTGGAAGAGAAAACTTCTGCTGATGGTAAGATGCCCGAAAGGGAATCTTTAGCGCCAGAGCTGTCCGCCCGAGTCATATCCCAAGGGTTGTCGGTGGGGGTGGATATCGAGGAGGTTGCGAACTTACCGGCTGCGCAGGATTTCCGTACGGAAATTTTTTATGCCGACAATTTTTCTGCCAAAGAGATCAGTTATTGTTTGCTGCAACCCGAGCCCCGAGTTAGTTTCGCGGGTAAATTTGCCGCCAAAGAGGCCATCATCAAGGCGGATCCCGCCTACCGGTCGATGCCTTTTCATCGCTTGGAGATCCTGAACGATGAAGCGGGGCGTCCGTATTTCCGGGATTGGGTTTTGTCCATTTCACATACCTCGCAATACGCGCTTTCGGTCGCTATTCGGCCGGCCATAGGCGACAGGGGATCTTTCATGTCTTCCGGTCGGCGGGGTTTGTCTTATGGTTTGATGATGACGGCTTTTGTATTTTCTTTATTGGCACTTATCATCGCGCTCGCCGGATGAGGGATTGACCGGCCGGACTTTTTTATTCAAGGAGGAGAGGATGGAAAGGCTTCAATATCTTGATGCGCTTGCGGTCAGGCAAAAGAAAGAATGGGGTGAAATACTGACCGGTTTGGAGACATGCAACCGGTATGCGGTGATCGATGCTCAGGGACAAGAAATTTATCATGTGGCCGAAGAGCCCGGGATGATGCTCAGCCGGCTTTTTCTGAAGGCCTGGCGGCCGTTCAAGATGAGCATCTCATCGATTGAGGGCCAGGCCGTTCTGAACATAGACCGCCCCTTCCGCTGGTATTTTCATGAGGTCGCGGTTTTTACGACGGCCGGGGAAAAGCTTGGCACGATTCGGCGGGAGTTCGCGTGGCTCCAGCGGATTTACCGTGTTTTGGATCACGATGACAATCAGGTGTTCCGGATCGTGGGACCGTTTATCCATCCCTGGACCTTCAACGTTTTTCAAAACGGACAGCAAGTGGGAAAGATATCCAAGAGATGGAGCGGTCTGGGCAAAGAGATGTTTACCGACGCTGATAATTTCGGTTTGACCTTCCCGGCCGGGACGGATGTCAAATCCAAGGCCCTTTTGCTCAGCGCGCTTTTTTTAATCGATTTTGTCCACTTCGAGACTTCAAAATAATATCGGAACGTTCGTTGCTGTTTGAAAATAAGCCGGCAGGGGACGTCTTTATAACGGATGACCTTTAATTCAATAGAATTTCTTATATTCTTTCCACTCGTCACCACGCTGTATTTCGCC
>Ga0272442_10011914_pt1 | contig 10559 bp, 7 predicted proteins | sample SSMForm2O_FD_200262 | JGI IMG/M metagenome (GOLD analysis project Ga0272442, IMG submission 200262) | Marine sediment archaeal communities from Little Sippewissett salt marsh, Falmouth, MA, United States - SSM-Form-2O | ecosystem: Environmental > Aquatic > Marine > Wetlands > Sediment ... | reverse complement strand
ACGAAAGAAAATGCAGGAAGAAATGGTTGCTTAAAGCCTTAAGTAAGTGCCATTCGGGTTAGGGGGAATTTGAGCGATCATTCACCCCATCCTGGCGATAGAGTCAATTGTTATATCGAACTGACGTTTATGTGTGTAGATTATAATACCGATCCCTGGATATGTCAATGTAAAACCACCGCCGCCTTCCGTCAAGAAAATAGATCCATCATACACACAGAACGGCATGGGATCGGCAATGAGAACGACATTGGAATCCGTTATAATCCGATGATCCGACATAGCTCCCCAAAAAAGGCCTTGCGTTATTCTGCAATATTATGTTAATATATAAATAACAATTGTAAAATATCGACGAAGGGAGGACCGAAATATGTCTGTGGCCAACCGGATTAAAAACCGGCGTATGGAACTTAGCATTACGCAGACACAACTGGCTAAAACCGCGAAGCTCACTCCTGCTGCCATTTCCCAGTTTGAGTCAGGCTCGCGCAAGCCATCTTTTGATGCTCTGTCGAAGCTCGCTGCGGCACTGAAGATCAGCACTGATTACCTGCTGGGCAGGAAGCAACCGAGTTATGAAGACATTCTGGCAGATCCAAAGATTAGCGTAATGTTCCGAGGGTTCATGAAATTTTCGGAAAAAGATAAAGACTCCATGCTGGAATTCTACGAATTTCTCAAAAGCAGGAATGGCAGTGATTAGGGATAGGAAAAAACGATGTCACAAGACTCAGAGGTGTGTCTATCCCCAACTGAGTATGCGAGAGAGCTTCTCCTGAAACTGAACATCAATAGCGTGCCAATCTATCCTCGAAAGATTGCCAAAGAATTAGGCATATTTATACGGGAAAGAAGAGCAGATAGTGGTTATGATGGATACTTGATCTCGGCCAACGGTGTCTGGGGAATGATGATAAACAGTTCCATCAGATCCAGAGCGCGAAAGAGGTTTACCGTAGCTCACGAACTGGGACATTATTGTATCGCTCATCATGACGCAGCCAGCTATCAGTGTTTTGGTAGGGATATAGGGAACATAGACCCCTCTATGCGACAGGACGAGAGAGAAGCGAATGAGTTTGCAGTGGAACTGCTTATGCCGGATAGTTTTTTCAGAGAGGACGTCCGGCAGCGGGATATAAGTCTGGAGACAGTAAACTCTCTGGCCGCGAGGTATGAGACTTCCATGACAAGCACGGCTATTAAGTATGCCCGAGCCAGTCCCGTCCCTTGTGCTATAATAATCTCTGAGCAGTGCAAGATCAGGTATTTCGCGTATTCAGAAGGCTTCAGAAATGAGAAGTACCTATACCTCTCAAGAAACGCTCCGCTGCGGGACGGCTGTCATGCAAAGAAGCTTTTCGATTCGGGACTTCGGGTATTGGAGAAGCAGGGGGAAGTAGAAGCAAGGGCATGGTCTGCCAAAGCCAGTGATCCAGAGATAATTATACAGGAACATTCCAGATGTTTGCCAGCTTTTAAGCAGGTTTTATCACTCATCTGGCTGGCGAAGAAAAGAAAAAGCTCTCCGCAGAAAATAGCTTACGTATTGATAGAATAGATCGCGGATCGAACCGAAAAGCCAGAAGACCGGTTGCCCGGCTTTCTGGCTTTCCAGTTCAGATATCTTCATTGCCGCACCAGCATTAAAACTTCTATCTTTAAACAGGCCTTTCATTAAGATTCTTGAAGGCCAGTCCTGAACTTGACGAAGGGATGGGCTGAACAGGCTCAGTTAGAAGGAATTCGCCTTTCTGTACCCATTCCTTTAGTGTACTCGCTATCTGTTTAGCCTTGGGATAGCTTGAAAGCGGAGATGCAGGAATTTTCTTGCCCTGAACCTCTATCTCTCCTGATTTTAACTGTTTATAATTCACCTCACCCAGACTTTCTGGCTTTATATTGGGATAATGGTCACTGTAATCAATTATCTGAGTGACAATGTCCTCGTCTTTGACAGCAGTGAGTCTGGCCATTTCCTCGTCCAGTATGGGGATAGGGATGCCTATCCCAACCGCGAGGGTCGCGCCATAGCCCCTGAAAGATACACCTCTAAGCCAGTCTGCGCTCATCTGCTTGAGATCGCCCATAAGCGCCAGCGTACCAGCTCCTCCCTTTGGAACGCCGCCTTCAGTCCTCGGCACAGTAGGGTTATGCTGAGTTCCCTGCCACACCACGTATCCGATGCCGCCGCCCAGAAAGATCCTGGTACCGATACCGATGGTTCTGTAATCCGGATCGTTTAGCAGTGGCGACAACTGGGCCGCGCTGCAATAGCTGGCATTGCCAAGCTTAGCTTTCAGAGTACCCATGTAAGTATATATGGTTTTGTCTGAGAGGTTGACCGCGCAGTTGTAGTTCTGATAGGCATTTCTGGGATTCGCCAGTATAGCTTCGTTCAGATCCTCCAGCCGCACCCAGGTATCCAGTTCCTTCCGGGGATAACAATCCGTCCCATAGGAAACAGCTTTCAGACGGACATCCTTTCCGGCAACCAAATCCCCAATGACATGCCCACCGCCATACTTGAACGCGCCCGGAAAAACTTTATTCAAAGGATCATCTTCCGGCAGTTCCGTAGCACCGATATACAGATCCACAGCCGCCAGACCAGCATAAGCATTGACATTGTTAAGCCATGCCTTCTGATACCTGATCCTGGGCTTAGCGTGACCGAAGTTCAGAAACGCCCCGCTGGAACACATAGAGCTGAATGTCCCGGTAGTTACTACGTCCACTTCCTGAGCAGCCTTTTCAGTGCCTTTCTCGTCAACTATATCGATCATCTCTTCTGCCGTAACAACGACAACCTCACCTTTTTTGATCTTTTCATTGATCTCTGAGTAGGTTTTCGACATCCTCGTATTCCTCCTGGTGATAATATATATCTAACTGACATCTTCTTCCCGGGTGCCAATATGCCGGCATTAAGGGACATACCAGGTCATATTGGGAATACCGGTGAGATTTACAGTAATAAAGACATCTTAATATTGTCTGGGAGTCTATAGCCTCATCCCGTTTGCATTATTAGGCAGGGATGAGGCAACGCATGGTCATAGAGGGAACTGTGTAGACTTCAAATGCTACGTATGTCATAAGTAAGGGATAATATGACAGCCTTTTTAAATTCATAGCATTAATCCTCAAACAGTTGTACCACGCGTCTCTTGTCCAACCAAGCCGATCAATTTCCGATTGGCTGTAATTATACCACAGGTACCTGGAATGGTCAAGAAGAATTCCTCAATCGAGTGCGATTCATAATTGTGATAAAGCATTGTAGGGGCGAGCATGCCTCGCCCCTACGGCAGACTGGCATGCTTTTCACAATTTTGAATCGCACCCTCCTCAATCGAAGTCGTTGGACTCTGGAAATAAGTCACAGTGCAGGAAACAACCAGGCCAACCGCTCTATACGCCATAGTTGCCAAGCGAGACGGAGTGCTCACCCACTATTTTCTCTATCTGCGAGATCAGTACCTCCGTTGGGGCAACGTTAGTATCCGGATTGGCCCGGATTATGACCTCGTTATACTGGGGCGTTTTGAGGTGCAGGAAGAGTGAGCAACTGCCTTTGTTGCTTGAGCAGGCTTCCTTCAGCGACTCCAGCACGGACGGTTCCAACGAGGTCGATGAAAGGTGAACGTGAAGGGAGTTGGTTAGCTTCTGCCTCGCCTCATCCAGGGAAAGAACCTCATCCGCCCGAATGCTGGGATTATCCCGGTCGCCGTTGTTATTGCTAATAGCACCTTTCACCCAAACGATATTGCCTTCCTGTAGAACGGAAAAGCACTTCTCCAAAGCCTCCGAGAATATAACTAGTTCCAGATTGCCTTCCAGGTCCTCCAGGGTTGCGAAGGCCATCTGTTTGTCGTTCTTGGTAGTACGATGCCGCACATCCACGACCATCCCGGCTACAGTGACCTCGCTCCCATTGTCCAGAGTGTCCAGTTTGGACGATGAAGCGTTGGTATATCTTTTGATCATGTTTTCACAACTGGCCATGGGATGGCCTGATATGTAAAAACCGAGCATCTCCCTTTCCGCTTCAAGAATCTCATTTTCGCTCATCTTGGGAACATCCGGCAGTTTTTTCACATCGGCTGAAAAGCTCTCCGAAAAATCAAAAAGAGACGCCTGGCCAACAGCTTTGTCCTTTTGGATTGATTGGCCGGACTCAATGGCCACGTCCAGAGCTTCCAGAAACTGTGCTCTATGTCCCCCCAGGGAATCAAACACCCCGCATTTGATAAGGCTCTCAATGCACTTCCTGTTAGCAGATCTGAGATCCACCCTTTCACAGAAATCGAATAGCGATTGGAATGGCCCACCCTCCTCTCTGGCGGCTACTATAGACTCAATCGCACCCTCACCCACGTTTTTGATCGCGCCAAGCCCGAACCTTACGCTTTTACCAAGGACGATGAATTCAGCATAGCTTTCATTTATATCTGGTGGAAGAACTTCAATACCGTTCTCCTGACATTCCCTGATGTATCTAACGATTTCGGCAGCACTGTCGTTTTTATTCTTCGCGTTGGTCATCCCTGCCGCCATGAATTCAACAGGATAATGAGTCTTGAGATACGCAGTCTGATAGGTGATGAGCGCATAGGCAGTACTATGAGATTGGTTAAAGCAATAGCCAGCAAATGGGATCATCTGATCAAAGACCTTCTCAGCAATTTCCGTGTCTATACCTTTGGCCTGTGCTCCTTCCAAAAACGCCCCGCGCTGCTTCTCGATCTTATCCACCAGCTTCTTCCCCATAGCCCTGCGCAATATATCAGTCTGGCCCAGGGTGAATCCGGCCATCTCCCGGCCTATCTTCATTATCTGCTCCTGATAGACCATCGTACCATATGTATCCCCAAGTATAGGCTCCAGGACTGGATGGGCGTATTCAGTTGGTATAATGCCTAACTTGCGATCAACGTATTCGTCCATCATGCCGCTCTGTATAGGGCCGGGTCTGTAAAGGCTCACCAGGGGAACGAGATCCTCGAATACCCTGGGCTGGAGCTTGCATACAAGATCAGTCATACCCCGTCCACCAAGCTGCCACAAACCAAGGGTGCGTCCCTCGCAGATCAGATCATAGACGGTCTCGTCATCTATTGGTATGTTATTTATATCTATTTTCACCTGATGGTTTTCCTCTATGAGCTTGATTGCATAATCTATCATAGGAAGACCATCAATGCTCAGAATGTCAAGTTTGTTTACTCCTATTTCCTCCAGGATCTGCTTGTCATACTGTACGACTATTTCGTTCTTGCCGGTCTTAAACAGAGGAACGTATTGGGTGAGTTTACCCTTAGTCACAACAACTCCCGCCGCATGAACAGAAGCATTCCTCGCCACACCTTCCAGAGATCGAGCGATCTGAATAAGCTTGCCCTTTTCCTTATCCTCAGCTACCTGCTGTAGCTCAGGGACAGCATTGATGGCCTTTTCCAGGGTCATTCCCAGAGCAGTTGGTATAAGCTTGGCAATCCTATCCACTTCCGGCAGTGGCATTCCCAAAGCGCGCCCCACGTCCCTGATAACCGCCTTCGCAGTTAATCTGTTGAACGTTATGATTTGGGCCACGCTTTCCCTTCCGAACCTCTCGATCATGTATTCCACGATCTCACCGCGCCGCTCGGAGTCGAAGTCAATATCAAAATCGGGAGGCGTAACCCTTTCGGGGTTCAGGAATCTCTCAAAAACCAATCCATATTTCAGGGGATCGATATTGGTTATCCCTATAGCATAGGAAATAATGCTCGCGGCAGCCGAACCGCGTCCTGGGCCCACACTTAGGCCCTGGCGTTGAGCGAACTGGACAATATCCCTGGCAATGAGGAAAAACGGCGCGAAGCCCGTTTTTTTGATCAGACCAAGTTCAAATTGAAGCCGCTCCTCGACCTCCGGGGTAATACTCGGATAGCAATTTGGCAACCCTTCCCGGGCGAGAAACTCGATATAGCTGTTCGGATCATATCCCTCCGGAACCTCGTAGTCAGGGATCACGGTTTTTACATCATCACCATAGGCCAGTTTCACGTTGCATTTCTCGGCGATCTCCAGGGAATTAGAGATTGCTTCCGGGTAATCGGAGAAGAGGGTTTTCATCTCCTCAGGAGTTTTGAAATAGAACTCATCTGACCCAAACGATAGTCGTTTGGGATCATCTATAGGTTTCCCTGTCTGTATCGCAAGCAGGGCCTCATGAGCTTTAGCGTCATCCTTTGTGGGATAATGGCAATCGTTGGTAGCTATCAGCGGAATGTCCAGCTTCCTGGCCAGTTTGACAAGCTGGGGTATAGCAAGTTTTTCTTTTTCCAGTTGATGATACTGTATTTCCATGTAGAAGTTGCCCGGGCCGAATATATCCATGAGTTCGCCAGCCGCCTGCTCTGCCTGCTTTGGCTGTTCGGCCAGGAGAAGCCAGGGAACCTGTCCCTGTATACATGCACTCATCGCTATCAGGCCCTCGTGGTATTCCTGCAGCAGTTCCTTATCAACCCGGGCCCGGTAGTAGAATCCCTCCAGGTACCCACGCGAAACCAGTTCCATGAGGTTCTTATAGCCGGTTTCATTCTTGGCCAGTAATATGAGATGATGTGAGGCTTCCCTGGGGATTCTGCTCAGTCTGCCGGACGGTGAGACATAAACTTCGCAGCCGATTATGGGTTTAACACCCTTTTTATCGGCTTCCATGTAGAATTCCATAGCGCCGAACATGTTCCCGTGGTCAGTGATAGCCACGGCAGGCATTCCCATTTCATGGGCCATATCTATCATGTCTGACACACGACAGGCCCCATCCAGCAGACTATATTCAGTATGATTATGAAGATGTATGAAATCAGCACTCATGTCCTCGATCCCTTCCTATGCTATTCTATATGTGTCTATATGTGCAAAAAAGATATCTATATTAGTATTGGCGGTATAATCGCCAAGTAACAATGGTTTTGTAGGGGTAGGTTTTCTCATGTCAATCCACTGTTATGTGGGATGACAAATCTTCTAAGAGACACAGCTTGTGTTGACTCGAAACCCTTTGACCTGCCCATCATAGAAACCACATATTATTTGCTGATTAGACCAATTAGTATGCCGAATAGGAAATGAAAATAGCCGCAGTATTACAGCACCGCAGCCAGAGGTTTAACAAAAATTTCCTGGTGTTTTACCGAGGGAATGTAGAAGCATTACATTATACCACAGAGGCAAGATGATAGCAAAGGGATTTTTCGGGATGGAAGGAGAAAATCTGGTGCCGACAATCCGGATGTCCCGTCTGACCTACGTTTCCCAAGCAGCCGCGACGCCGGCGTTGGATTCGACTGCCAGAAGCATGGAAGGATCCAACTGAACGGCGCAAAAAAAGCGGCCGCTCAGAACGAGCGACCGCTAAGTGTATTAGACACCCAAATCATCGTGGGAAATCATCTAGGAAGGGGAAACAAAAAATGCCCGAATATATCATCTAATTCTGTTTCTCAGGCGAGAACTTGGAAGCCGCGAAAATCATCATGCAGCAAAACCAGTAGGAAAACAATAGAGAAAAGACACCCACAATCAGAAAGTTCAGCAGACCTGGTAAGCCAACACCTGCAATAAGATCCTCTGAATATAATACCTTGGCAAAGGCAACCACAAGAGCGAGAACGCCTAGAAGGAAAAAAAGATTCACAACCGCGACTACAATCTCTGTGCGAGGTTGTTTATCTATGAGTTCATTAATAATTTTGACTGGATTAAAGCACTTCAGAAACTCAAGAAAGGAATCCCAGGACACCGCCCCTCCTTTTTACGATGTGCGACGGAAGTGATGACCGATCAGTCCTATAATGCCGCACAGAAGAAAATCAAATGCCAGTATGCCTAGAACCAAAGAGGCCCTGTAACCTATATACACAGGTTCACCTGTAAGCCGCACCGCCATATAGTTAGAGATCATAAACGCGGCAATTGGCCCGCCCAAGAGACAAGCCCGTATATAAGCTTTGGGTGCTTTTAGCTCGTACTTAATCCCAACACTGAGGATCATCACAGCAACCGCCGGAGCAAACCACAAGTAGGTAGCATACCAACCAAGTCTGTAGACTCTGAAAACAACAGCCCATACGAAGAAGAAACTAGAAAAAGCGGGATAAAGCAGTGGCTTCCATGTGTACCACATTTTCTTGACCCACTCTAGTGAAATTAATGCACCAATTGCTACAATGACTATCAAAGCAGGGAAACCCACAATCATCGGTTTCAAAATGGATAAGTCTGGTACTCCTGAAGGGTCGTTATTTTGGCCTATAAAGAATTTGATGATATCATAAGGAAAATTCATTCAACGCCCCCTATTTCTTCTTTATGGCAACCCACCCAAATAGAAAAACTTGCGCGCTATAAACACATAGGTCTCCGACAAATCCGACTTCTTTTAAGCCCATCTATGTCCAAAGACCACTTTAATTCTATCACTACACACCCGATCTGTCAAGAGTTGGTTATTCTATTCATTAATACATATCGGGATTCAAAGCCCGAAGCTTGACATAAAAATCAACAGTACACTATCTATAAGACATAACGCCGGAATCATCTTTTTTATTTCTCTTGCTCTCCAAACTGCAAAAATCGTTCCGCCAAAAGACAGTGCTTTGAGAATCCAAGAACCACAGCGATCGGGAAATCCGTAGCACGAATTTTATGGTCTATTTTTCGCGCCCTGCTGCCAATTAATATATTAGGGTACAGAGAAAATGCAGAGATCGGATGGAGTGCTTTTTTTACTGAATTCTGCCGCTTCGTTTCGAACGTCTGGGAAAGGACATGACCAACAGATGCCAAAGACATCAGGCCATAGCTGTGGAGATTTCGATGGGCTTTTTTCAATGTCCTCTTCCCAAAGGATGCGATCGGACCCAGCGGGCCCGATCGCGAGGGAGGTTATATCATCTATCTCAACCCTAACCATTCGTGGGATGATGGTCAGGAAGATATTCATCAATCGGAGGCTATCCATATAATTGAGCCAACAAGAGCAATGGCAACAGCCGCAATTCTGGATCTGGAATCAGCAGATTTCATAGGCTTCGCCGGCGGCTTTTTCATCATCATATGTTCTGGTGCCATATGCTTTTCAGCTTCTCTGACCTTTTCCTTAACACCATGGGACATATCTTCAAGCCTTTTACGAGCCCGACGGCAATCCTCCATTTCCTCTTCCAGTTCCCGGATGCGTCTTTCCTTTCTGTGCATGGCGTCTTCGAATTCCTCTCTCTCTCTTGCAGCAACTCTTTCAGCCTTGCGACGCATTTCCCGGAGTTCGGCTTCCAATTCCTCAATTATGGCATCCTTCTTCTTCACTTCTTCTACAAGACGCTTGTTCTCAGCCCCCGCTTCCTTGCATTTTTTCAGTTCATTAGCAAGGCGCTTTTTCTCAGCTTCGCATTTCTTCAGCGATGCGGCAAGCTTCTTGTTCTTGGCCTCAGATTTCTTCAACGCTTCGGCAAGACGCTTGTTTTCAGCTTCACATTTCTTGAGTCTATTTTTGGCAAGACGAAGCTCCTCGCGAAGTTTCTCAAGCTCCGATGAGATACCTACCTCAACGACTTTCTTCGCTTCGATATCCGCCTCTGCCTTTTTAACAAAATCCTTCGCGTCTTTAACCGGAATATATATAACAGTTCCGACCGAGATCGCCCTTTCGTTGGGAATCTTATTCATCTTTCTGATGTATTCCCATTCGTTGGCGTTACCATAATACTTCTCAGCCATGTTCCAGAGGCAACAGTCCTGACCTTTCTGTGCAGTAACAGTGGCCAGAATTTCAAAGTCAACCTCTTCCTTCTTGAGTTGAGCGCGCGAACTTCCCACGTAAGCCAGCCCCGTTATCAAGAACAGGAGTACCAGTACCGCGGCTTTCTTCCAGCGCTCAGCCATATAAATCATACGATCACACTCCTTCTACAGAGCAAGCTCGCAGGAGCTCCGCTCGCTCCACACGTGATACAAGCTATCAGACTTGCCGGCAGAGCAGTTAGAAGCTCGCACTTATTGAAACGTAGTGCGCGTCAGGTTCCATTCCATTTCTTTTTATGGCATATGCGTAATCTATAAGAACGTCGGATATGTCGATACCAATACCTGCCGAGAACTCTTTCTCGCTGGTGACGCCAAGTCGGAAACCGATCAATTCAGCAGCCCAGTATTCGGCTCCCATCCGTAGAACAGCCGTTGAATCCTCCAGATCCACAAAAGCTTTGTCCAGATCGACAGCCAGAATCAGGTTTTCCTCTGGAAGAAGCTTCAAAGCAGTACCCAACTTGAGTTGTATAGGTATACTGGCTTCTGCGATCTTCCCGAAGATATTCTGAACAGCCAAACCAATGGTGACAGACTCAACAGGTTCTGCCATGACACCTATATCCAGTCCACCAAAGCCCATGTCAGTACTCTCTAGCTGGGGATCGACTTTCTGAGACAGTATCTTGATACCACCACCCAGGCGTACTGGATCGAAGACAGCTCCGTATGAGAGCATGAACGCGTTTTCAGAA
>Ga0272442_10011913_pt1 | contig 10559 bp, 8 predicted proteins | sample SSMForm2O_FD_200262 | JGI IMG/M metagenome (GOLD analysis project Ga0272442, IMG submission 200262) | Marine sediment archaeal communities from Little Sippewissett salt marsh, Falmouth, MA, United States - SSM-Form-2O | ecosystem: Environmental > Aquatic > Marine > Wetlands > Sediment ... | reverse complement strand
AAACTTGCGATCAGCATAACCAACAGACCGGCCGGCAAACGTCGCATGGTCACCTTCTCCGGTTAATAACTACATATTCAACCGGTTATGCTAGTCCACCCCGCTCTGGCTGTCAACGGCGGCCGCCAGCGTCTGCCCGGCCTGGCGGGCGAACAGCTTGAGAACATTGAATTCATCCTCGGATATGGCGGCAAAATCGGCGCTGCGGTCGATTCCCAGGACTCCCAGGACGCGCCCCCGGAAGGTCATGGGCGCCAGGGCGAAGGGGTTGAGGCCGATCTGCTTGGCCAGCTCGACGTTGATCCCCTCGTGGCTGGAGGGGTCGGTGACGTTGGTGGCCCGGTTCTCGACCGCGCAGAGGGCGGTAAGGCCTTCCTTGGGATCCAGGGGCATGGAAACCTTGAGCGACTTGTGCGCGGACTCGGGCACCCGCTGGTGGTAGGCCAGGCGCTTCAGCTTGAGCTGGTCCCCCTCGATTACGTACATCAGCGCCCGGTCGACGTTCATGTCGGTGACCAGGACGTCGCAGATGCGGTCCAGCACCTCATCCAGGGTCTGGTGATGCTGGAGCACCTCGTTTACCTGATAGAGCATGGCGAAAAGCCGGGCCTTGCGCTCTTCCACCAGGCGGGACTCCTTCAGCTCCTTTTCCTTCAAAGCTACCGTGCGCATCAAAAACCCGGAGGCGCCCGCCACCACCGCGAAGGCGAAGAGGTTCACCAGCACCATCAGGACTATGTAGCTGGTCCGCTGGGCGAACTGATCCAGGGCCACGAAGTAACTGACGTGGGGGATCACTCCGGTGGACTCCAGGATCACCAACAGTCCCCAGACCAGGGCGGTGAATCCGGCCATCAGCATGCCCGACCGGGGGGAGTGCAGGATGTTGGCGCCGATGATCGGCAGGAAGTACAAGAAGCAGAACGGGCTGGTCACGCCGCCGGTCCGCCACACGTAGGCGGAGAATATGATCACGTCCAGCAGCAGCTGCAGAAAGACGAACTTGCGCAGCTCGAACCGCTTGTGTTTCAGGGCCCAGAAATAAATGGCGTTGAGGACGATGGAGAAGGCCGCCACCAGCGCGGTGGAGATCAGGGTCTCCCGGCTGAGCGCGGTGGCCCCCTTGGTGAGCCCCTGCCAGTTGGTCACCAGCATCAGCAGGAAAACCGCCGGGTTGACCACGAAGCGGATGCGGATTATCCAGGCGACCTTCTTCTTCAGCTCCTCCCAGGAGTCCGAGAGGTCGAAGTCTATTTCGAAGACCTTCTTGGGCAGGTTCAGCGCCAGATCCCGGGTGCCGGCCAGCAGCACGCCCGGCAAGGCGGCCGCGGAATGCAGGACTCCCGACTCTTCCTCGTCACCCTGGGGAGTCTGCGATGGCTCATTCTCCTCGGTCGGCATGCCCAAAGCGTATTCTCCGCTGCCATAGGTGTCAAACCGCGGAGTTTGCGGCGGTTGACACACCGGTGAAAACTCTCCTAAACTGCCCCAATTGTCGACCGCAAGGAGTATTCTGAATGCCTGCGCACGAGCCGGTTCTGGGAATAGACCTGGGGACATCCTACTCCTGCGTGTCCATCCTCGAGGACGGACAGCCTACGGTTATCCCCAACGAGTGGGGTGAGCGCACCCAGGCGTCGGTGGTGTCCTTCCTCAACGACGGCCGCATCCAGGTGGGCAACGACGCCAAGCGGCGCCTGCTCACCCATCCGCAGCAGACCGTATACTCGGCCAAGCGGCTGATCGGCCGTTTTATTTTCTCGCCCGAGGTCAAGAAGGCCAAGGCGGTGTGCCCCTACGAGATCGTCGAGGGCCCCAACCACGGGATCCGGATAAAAGTCCTGGGAGAGGTGCTCAGCGTTCCCCAGATCTCCGCTCTGGTCCTGAAGGAGATGAAGGAGATCGCCGAGGGATACCTGGGGCAGACCGTCAACAAGGCGGTCGTCACCGTGCCGGCCTACTTCAACGACAACCAGCGCCAGGCCACCCACGACGCGGGGCGCATCGCCGGCCTGGAGGTGCTGCGGATCATCAACGAGCCCACCGCGGCGGCCTTGTCCTACGGCTTCGGCAAGGAGCTGAACGAGCGGGTGGCGGTCTACGACCTGGGCGGGGGCACCTTCGACATCTCCATCCTGGAGATCGGCTCGGACACCTTCGAGGTCATCGCCACCGCCGGAGACACCTACCTGGGCGGCGACGACATCGACATGCGCCTGATGGACCACTTCGCCGAAGAGTTCATGGAGGAAACCGGCATAAACCTGCGCACCAACGTGAACGCCCTGCAGCGCTTGCGCGAGGTTGCCGAGGAGACCAAGAAGGCCTTCTCGTCCAAGAAGAAGGTCAAGGTCAGCGTCCCCGAGATCCACACCGATCCGGGCGGAAACGTCTACGATTTCAATACGGTGATCAGCTCCGAGACCTTTATCCAGCTGACCATGGACCTGGTTCAGCGCTCTTTCAAGGTGTGCGACGAGGCGCTGCAGTCGGCCAATATGAGCGTCCACGACATCGACGGGGTGATCCTGGTCGGCGGGCCCACCCGTCTGCCCCTGATCCGCGATTCGGTGCGGCACTATTTCGGCAAGGAGCCCCTGGCGGGGATCGACCCCGACGAGGTGGTGGCCATGGGCGCCGCCATCCAGGGCGATGCGCTGCTGGACACCGAGAGCACCGCCTTCCTGCTCGACGTCACTCCGCTCACCCTGCGCCTGGCCACCGTGGGCGGCTATACCGAACAGATCATCGGTCGGAACACTCCGGTCCCCATCGACCGCACAAGGACTTTCACCACCTCCCGGGACAACCAGGAGAGGGTCAAGATCCGCATTCTCCAGGGGGAGTCGAACCGGGTGGAAGAGAACGAGATGCTGGGAGAGTTCGAGTTCGCCGGGTTCCGCGTGGCGCCCCGGGGCGAGGTGCAGATCGAGGTGACCTTCGAGATCGACTCCAACGGCATCGTCAACGTCTCCGCCCGCGACCCGGAGACCGGACAGAGCGCCTCGACTACGGTCAGCCTGTCCTCGGGGCTTTCCGAGGACGAGATTCAGGCCAGCGCCGACCAGGTGCAGGCGGCCGATCTGATGCAAGAGCGGTCTTGATTCAGGGGTTGTGAACCGGCATGGACCAGAAGTTCTCCGAAGAAGTAATCGTACTGGCCAACTTGATAGACGAGATGAACTACTACCAGGTCCTGCGGGTCAATCCGCGCGCCTCCCTGGGGCAGATCCGCGAGGCCTATCATACCCAGTCGCGGCTCTATCATCCCGACCGCTACTTCAATTATCCCGACGGTCCTTTCAAACAGAGCATCTACAAGATCTCCAAGCGGGTAACCGAAGCCTACGTTACCCTGCGCGACGCCCAGAAGCGCGGGTTCTACGACCAGCAGCTTCAGCAGTCGGGCAGCCAGAAGCTGCGCTACACCGAACAGTCGGAACAGGCGCAGAAGAAGGCCAAGGTCGAGGAGACCGGCAAGACCGACAAGGGGCGGCAGTTGTACCGCCAGGGAATGGCCGAGATGAAGCGCAGGGATTTCGTCGCCGCCGAGCGCACCTTCAAGATGGCCCTGGCCTACGAGCCCGACAGCGAGTTGTTCAAGAAGCTGTGCGAAGAAGCCGGCAACAACATCAAGACCGATTACAAGATCAAGTAGGACCGGGGGAATCCAATGGCCGGCCAGATCGTCCAGCGGGCGCTGATTCTGAACGCGGACGACGGCACCCATGAGGTGCTCGACCTGAAGGCTCCCGAGGTGCTCGGGCCGGTGGACTTCGGCCTGCGCATGCAGGCCCGGGGCGACTTCTTGTGCGTGGGGTCCGGGGTCATGGCCGGCTCGGTCATCCCGGGCTCCAACCGGCTGATATTCACCGGCCACTCGCCGGTATGGGACGGCTTCTACGTGTCCACCATGGGCGGGGCCGGCCTGTTGTGGGACGGGGTGGGGGTCTCCTTTCTGGCCATCGGCGGCCGGGCGGCTTCCCCCAGCGTGCTGGTTCTCTCCGGGGCCAAGGGCAAAGAACCCGCCGCTCGCCTGGTGCCCGTCGATCTGGATGCGGTCTTCAAGGACGGCGGGCAGTACGCGCTCCAGCGCCACGCCCTTTTCAATCTCTGGGACGGCAACGGGACCCCCCGGGTGATGGCGGTGGGGCCGGCCGCTGTGTACACCGACATGGGCGCCATCTGCTCCAGCCGCACCAGCCGGGGAAAGTTGACCGCGGTCGACTGCTGGGCCGGGCGGGGGGGCTTCGGCTCGCGGATGCTCAAGACCCACAACATCGCCGCCATCGTCTACGGCGGCGACTTCGAGGACGAGGACCTCTCCGACCGCGCCGAGGCCGACGGATACTTCAAGGAGATGTTCTCCAAGAAGATGCTGATCGAGGATCTCGAGGCCACCACCAAGTACCGCTACGATCCCCAGTGGAAATCCGGCGGCACCTTCGGGGTGAACTATTCCAAGCTCAAGGACGGGATGCTGTCGTTCAACTACCGCTCGGTGAGCTGGCCCAAGCCGCGACGCCTGGGGCTCTGGGAGCGGCTGGTGCGCGACCACTACCTGGCCCAGTTCAACCAGGAGACCATCGAGCCCCGGCACTTCGCCCACTGCGGCGAGCCTTGTCCGGCGGTGTGCAAGAAAACCCACGACCGTTACAAGAAGGACTACGAGCCCTACCAGGCCATGGGCCCGCTGACCGGCGTCTTCGATCAGCGTTCGGCCGAGAAGCTCAACCACCGCGCCGACGAGCTGGGATTCGACGCCATCCAGATCGGCGGCCAGCTGGCCTGGGTGATGGAGTGCCTGTCCGCCGACATCCTCAGCGCCGAGGACCTGGGCCTGCCGGCCGGCGCCCCCAAGCGCCCGGTGTTCGAGCCGGAAAGGTTCCACGCCATCGCCGACTCGGAGAAGAACGCCCGGCTGGCCCTGGCCCTGCTGGAAAAATGCGTGGATCCGTCCCACCCGCTGTCGCGGGGGATGCGCTCGGCCGCACGCGAGCTCGGGCCCCGGGCGCAGAAGCGCGCGGCGTATCTGGCCAACGGGGATAAGGGCTGGATGGTGCCCAACCAGTACTGGGTGCCGGGGATGTTCGCCCCCATGGCGGTGATGGGCAAGTACTACGTCAACTACAAGCCGGCCTTCCTGCCGCCTGCGGAGCTGGGCCGCAGCTGCGCCGAGCGGATGATCGCCGAGGTCACCCTGGACAACGCCGGCATGTGCCGCTTCCACCGCGGCTGGGGCGAGAAGCTCTGGCCCACCATCGTCTGCGGCCACCACCAGGTGAAGATCGATTATCCCGATCATCACGCCCGGGTGGCCAGGCAGATCCACGCGCAGGGCAAGCCGGTCTTCTGGGAGTCGGACCGGATCGTCGAGATCATCCACGGCTACCTGCGCCGGGCCCGTGAAGACGATCCCAACAACCGCGGCCTGATCGAGTGGCTCGACCGCTTCGACGACGATCCGGCCGGGGCCGCCCGGGCCTACTGGGACGAGCTGCGCGCGGGGATCGACGCGCGCATGGGAGAGATCCCTAAATGAGCCTGGACCTGATCTTCTTCGGCCTGGTGGGCGTCTTCGCCCTGATCGGCTTCTTCACCGGCTTCTGGATGCAGGTCATGCGCCTGGGGGCGTTGATTCTGGCCTACTTGCTGGCCGGGGTAATCGGCAAGCCCCTGGGCCCGTCGCTGGGCGGAGCCCTGGGGGTGCCCTCCCTGGTGGGCTCGCTTATCGGCACCGGCCTGGCCTTCATCCTGCTCTACGCCATCCTCTCCACCACCGGCTACGTGTTCCTGCGCCGCTGGGAGCGCAAGCGGATGAAGGACGACGAGGATAAACCGGCAAGACGCACCTGGGAGCGCGCCGCCGGCGCCGCCCTGGGCGGCGCCAAGGTCTTTCTGGTCCTCTACCTGATCCTCTGCGTGGTCGTCCTGGCCGAGAAGCCGATTTCCCGGGTCCTGGGCCATCGCTCGCAGGCGTTGTCCGACTCGCTGATCGCCGGCTTCGCCCGCAACCACAACATGCTCTCGGGCCTGCACCTGCCGGTGGTGGGCGAGATGTCCAACCTGGGCAAGATCGCCTCCGACCCCCGCATCCACGAGCGCCTGGCCAAAGACCCCAAGATGCAGCAGATCCTGGCCCACCCCAAGATCCGGGGCCTGATGAATGACCCCGCCCTGGTCTCCGCCGCCCAACGCAACGACATCGCCTCGGTCCTGGCCAATCCCCGGCTCAACGCCGCCCTGGAGGATCCCGAAGTTCGCAAGTTACTGTCAGAAATCGATCTCAGCACAGGAGAATGAACGTGAAAATCCCCGCCAAAGGCCTGCCGAAAGAATCCGTTTACGAAACCCTGAAGTCCTACCGGAAGCAGGACCACGACAGCAAGTCCGGGCGTGTGTGGGGCTACGTCTACCACGCCACCCAGGAGGCCGACGAGGTGGCCAAGACGGTCTACACCCGCTTCCTCTCCGAGAACGCCCTGGACTTCACCGTCTACCCCAGCATGCTGCGCCTGGAGAACGAGGTGGTCTCCATGGCCGCCGCGCATTTGAATGGTGACGACCAGGTGGCCGGCAACTTCACCACCGGCGGCACCGAGAGCATCATCCTGGCGGTCAAGACCGCCCGCGACTGGGCCCGCGCCGAGCGCCCCGGAATCAAAGAGCCCGAAATACTCCTGCCCACCACCGCCCACGCCGCCTTCCACAAGGCGGCCCACTACCTGGACGTGAAACCGGTGATGGTCCCGGTCGATCCGAAGACCTACAAGGCCGACCCGAAGGCCATGCGCGCCGCGCTGACCGAGAACACCATCATGCTGGTGGCCTCGACCCCCTCGTACGCCCACGGCGTAATCGACCCGGTAAAACCCCTGGCCGACCTGGCGCTCGAAAAAGACATCCTCTGTCACGTCGACGCCTGCATCGGCGGCTGGTTGCTGCCCTATTTCCGCCGCCTGGGCGCCCCGGTCCCCGACTTCGACTTCTCGGTGCCGGGGGTAACCTCGATATCCATGGACCTGCACAAGTACGCCTACGCCGCCAAGGGCGCCTCGGTGGTCCTCTACCGCGACCGCAAGCTCCGCCGGCACCAGATGTTCGCCTGCTCCGACTGGCCCGGCTACATCGTGGTCAACAGCACCGTCCAGAGCACCAAGTCCGGCGGCCCCCTGGCCGCCGCCTGGGCGGTGATGAACTTCATCGGCGACGACGGCTACCTGGAACTCTCCCGCGGCCTGAAGGACGCCGCCGAAAAGCTGGTAAAGGGCATCGAGTCGATTAACGGCCTGCGCATCCTGGGCAAACCCGAAATGACCCTGTTGGCCGTCGCCTCCGACGAAATAAACCTGTTCCGCATGGCCGACAAAATGGGCGAGAAAGGCTGGTACATCCAGCCCCAATTGTCTTTCGGCGACGCCCCCCAAAACATCCACCTCTCGATCAGCCCCTCCAACGTAAAATGGATCGACGAGTTCTTAGTGGATCTCCGCGACTGCGCCGAAGCCTCCCGCGGACTCCCCCAGTCCGACCTGGTCCCCATGGTCGTAGAAGCCTTCTCCCAGGTGGACCCCGCCACCATCAACGAAGAAATCTTCTCCCAGATGATGCAAATGGCCGGCATCTCCTCCGACTCGCTGCCCGAAGGCATGGCCGAAATAAACGAGGTGCTGAATGCGTTACCCAAGAAAGTCTGCGAAAAGCTTCTGATCCAGTACGTAAACGACCTGTTCTCCCAGCCGGGCGCGTCAGTAGAGAAATCCGAATAGCCACAGCGGCAAGACGTTTTTCGAACCGGTTTCGATGTCGTCTTTTACGATCAGGGCGTTCTTGCGGCCGGAGAGCTGCTTCGCGGTCTTTTTGCGGCCGCCGACTTCGAAGACGTGTTTGCCGTCCACCACGAAGTCGCCCTGGCGGGCGGTGCGGACCTGGTAGCCCGCATTTCTTAGCTGGCCGGCGAAGAAGGTCTCGCGGACGGTTCCCAGGCGATCTTCCAGTTTGAGCTCGCGGCCGATGGTTTTGTGCAGATTGGTGTTCTCCAGAAACAGCTTGGCGGGCTTACGGGTCAGGGTGGCGCCGGAGCCCTCGGGCATGGCACCGGCGATCAGGCCGGCGGTTTCCAGGTGGGTCAGGTAGCTGTACAGGGTGGGCTTGGCGATGCCTAGGTCGGAGGCCAGGCGCTCGATATTCAGCTGGAAGGGGGGCGAGCTGGCGATCTCGAAGAGGATTTTCTTCAAGACCGGAACGCCGGTGTACCTCATGCCGGTGGTGGGGGGAATGTCCTCGTACAGGACCTTCTCCACGACATTCCTCAGCCGCGAGTGATAATTGTTGGTTCCCTCGGTGAAGAAGGGATAAGCACCGTGATCCAGGAAGGCCTTGAAGTGGCCCAGGACCGGACCCGACTTTAAGATCTCAGCGGCCAGGCGGGTGTGGTTTTGAAGTAGATCGGTCAGGGCAAAGGATTGGTGTTCGATCCCGGTGGCCAGCATCAGGTACTCGCGAAGGGAGAGGGTGGGCAAGGTGTGGTAGACGGCCCGACGGGACAGATCCGCCTTGCCGAGCTGGAGCTTCAGCGCGGAACTCCCCGAGAAGACGATCCGCGCCGAGGGGAAGGCGTCGTAAAGGTTCTTTATCCGCCGGGCCCAATCGTCGCTCTTGTGGATCTCGTCGACAACCAGGAGCCTCCCCCCGCCCTGAAAGAAGTCGCGTCCAATCTCGTACAGGCCCAGAGCCTCCACCAGGATGTGATCGGCCGAGAGGTACAGGACCTCCCCCTCCGGTGCGCCTTGCCCCGAAAGGTGCTGTAAAAGCAACGTGGTTTTTCCAGTGCCCCTTCCCCCGACCAGACCCAAGAGACGATCACCCCAATCAATGCGCTCGTAGAGGAAACGCCTGTGTTTCAACGGGATGTGTCGAAGAAGCCGCTGCTGTATGCCGAAGAATTCCGACAGGTCGAACATATCGTATACTCCATTTTACGATAAATCAAAATATCGTAAAACGTATTATACGATATTAGAAAAAATCGTCAAGTATGATTTACGACTATTTCCGACCATTATCGATGCCGACAACACCAAAATACAATTTATTCTTTTATCCACGAGGACTTATAAGTACCCTGTCCCCGTTGGGATCTGCTGTCCCCATTAGAATCAAGGTAAAGGCACGCAGTAGCACGTTCCGCCAACGTCTTCCGGTTCGAAACCATCATCGCAGGCGCCGTCGATACAAGGTGGTGCGCAGAAGCTGAACCCGCAAAGGCCATTCGCGCAATCCGGATTATGGGATTCAGGTATCTCGGTGCACTCGGTGGCAGCTCCTCCGGGACATGCGCCGTTGGATCCGTTTGCACCATTGCCAAGGCACGCCATACCATTACACTCGTATTTCCCACAAAAATCATAACTGGTGTTTACATCACCGAAAGGGCAGGGCTCGCCGGGGCCCTGGGTGCCAGGTAGCCCTTCATATTCACATATGCAGACCAGTTCCTGCTCGTACTCTATCTCGTGCATTACATAGCCGGTTGGACAACCGCAGGGATATTCATCGAAGTCCAGGTCGCATTCCAGCCAACACATGCTGTATTTGCAGTATCCGTCTACACAAACAGGGTTGTACCAGGAGTAGCTGCATTCGTCATCGCTGCCAGAAGGGCACACATCGCCGATGTCTTCTGTGCCAATGCATATCGTTCCCGGCCTGCATTCGGGCACGTCAAGGTGAATGTCCTGGTACGGACACGGGTCTCCCCAGTCGCCATATTCTTCGCAAGTACAAGTCGAATCATCACAGATTTCCCCGTCGGCACATTCATCCGGACAGGTGCCCCCGCACGCGTCGTCGCCGCAGCACTTCCCCTCACAGCCGTTGGGAATGCACTTGCATTCGATGCAACATTTCCCGGGCATGCAATCGGCGTCCTCGTGGCACATGCACACGTCCACGCACTGGCCGTCCATGCATTCCTGGTTGTCGCCGCAGGCGTTGAAGCACCCGCCGCAATGGTTCTCGTCACTCTTCGGGTCTACGCACTCCGTCCCACACATGATGATTCCCAGATCATCACCCCAGTCGCCACATACGCCGTTCTTGCAGCTTTCCATTTCACTACATGTGTTCCCACAGTCTCCGCAGTTGTTGGAGTCATAGTTCAGGTTTACGCACTGGCCAGAACAGTCGGTGTATCCAACTCTACAAACGCACTCGCCGTTCACGCATTCGGAATGAGAGGCACACTGATTTCCGCACTCGCCGCAGTTGTCATCGTCATTCGAAAGATCTACACACCCGGCCCAGCAATAGGACCGGTTTTCAGGGCACCAGGGCTCGTTGTCGCAGCTTGACGTGACGAGAACCAGAATAAGAACGCATAAGCACGCACGAATATGGCGTATCCCCGGCATGGATGGCTCCTTCAATTGCTTGGGGAGTATTATACTCGATTTGAACGGTCTTTGACCAGACCCGCAGGATACGGGTGGGGTTAGTCGTATTCTTCGTCGGCGGTCTTTTTCTTTTGTTTGTCGCGGTCTTCGCGCTGCTTGCGGCGG